>Ga0180009_10004337_pt1 | contig 15680 bp, 11 predicted proteins | sample OS_PC_MetaG_FD_123537 | JGI IMG/M metagenome (GOLD analysis project Ga0180009, IMG submission 123537) | Groundwater microbial communities from the Aspo Hard Rock Laboratory (HRL) deep subsurface site, Sweden - OS_PC_MetaG | ecosystem: Environmental > Aquatic > Deep subsurface > Groundwater...
CAGATCGGTAGCGCGTCGCTATGCAGCGCGGCAGATCGGTAGCGCGTCGCTATGCAGCGCGGCAGATCGGTAGCGCGTCGCTATGCAGCGCGGCAGATCGGTAGCGCGTCGCTATGCAGCGCGATCCGTCAGGACTTGCCGATCAGACCCTTGAGCGTCTCGATCTCTTTGAGCAACGCGATCGGGCTGAACGGCTTGGAGTAGTACGCAGTCGCCCCCGCGTTCGCCGCCTTCTCACGCGACTCCGCGTCGTCGAGTGCGGAGATGATGACCACCGGCACCTCGCGTGTTGCGGGATCCATACGCAAGCGCCGACACACCTCGAAGCCGTCGTAGTGCCCGGGCAAGTTGAGGTCCAGCAGCACAATATCGGGACGATCGTGCATGCACGCCTCCAGCGCCTTGGCGCCGTTGGCGACGCCAACAACATCATGCCCTCGCCCGGTTACGAGCGCTTCGATCATTCGGCGGATGGAGTCTTGATCCTCCACGACAAGGATCTTCATGCAATCAACCTTGTATCGGAAATCTCTTTGATTAGCGAGCTTTTCATGGTTTGCAGCTGCAACGCGTCGTCCGGTCCAGGCGACGCGGGTTGCTTATCGGTGGTCGGGCGGTGCGGCATCAAGTCGGGTCATGGCGCAAGCATCTTGGCGATGACGCGAGCGCCCCCTTCAGGTGCGTCTTCGATCACCAAGTTGCCATGGATGTGCGACAGAATCGAAGAAATGCTCAACAGGTGGATGCCACGCGGCCGGCCGATGGTCGCCGGGTCGATGCGCCGCCATATCAGCGCGTTTCGTGCTCCGGAAGGAACCGACGCCCCGCCATCATCGACCGTCACCAAGAAATGGCGTCCGTCAAACGATGCCGTGACGCTCACCTGTCCTTCCCTCGGCGTCGCGGCGATCGCATGGTCGAGGAGCAAACGCACGAGCATCTGCGCAGCCGTCGCCGGAAGGACGAGCTCGAGCTTGTCTGGCACGTCGATGTTGAGCTCGACGCCGTGGCGGTTGGCGCGGACGAAAGCAGCCTCGCCGATGTCACGCACCAGCGCGGCCGCATCGAGCAGGGAGGGCAGCTCGTCGGGCGTGACCTTGACGATGCGGTTGAGGTCGGACAGGAGCTCCTGAAGCTGGGACTGGCAGAGCTGTGCTGCTTCGAGCACCTGTTCGGAGGCCCGTCCCTTGGCGACTGCGGGCTCGACTTCTCGAGAAAGTCCTTGCAGTACGGTGCGGACTTGCGCGGCAACCGCGGCGGAAAACGCCGAGATGGGGGTAAGAGCGTCGGTGGGTGGAGGAATGGTGGAGGGTGCCACCGGGGCCTGTTCGGCCGAGTCGCCCGCTGCGAAGACGGCCGCCAGCTCACGTGCGTAGGCTTCGCCTTGCTGTTGCGCGGCTTCGAGCTCCTTACGCAGCGCCTCCATCTCCTTGCGATCCTGTACATCCTCGGCAGGCAAGACGAGCGACTCGTGGCCACCTTCGAGCTCGAGCCGTCCGCCGTAGCGAGTGGCCATGCGACCCAACCACGCCCGCTCGGAACGATCGCCCGTCAACGTCTCCGGCCCCAACGCCACCGAGATGCGGACCTCTTCCCCTTCGCGTCCGATCGCCACTTCGGGTGCCTCGGTGCCGCCCACGTTGACACCGGTCTGCAACACCATGATCTGAATCATGCGACGCAGCTCGGCCTCGTCGCCGAACACTTCCGTACCGCTGCCAGGCGCGAGCCGCAGCCGCGCGTTGGGCACCAGCTCGACGACCAATGCGGCCACGTCCACACGACCTCGCGTGCCGCGCTTGCCCATCGTCACGTTGAGCGATTCGAGCATGCGCATCGCGTCATCGAGCGCCTCGAGCGACGATTCGATTTCGGCCGGTGCTTGCTCGATCTTCACCTCAGGCGGGGTCTGGGAGAGCCGCGCAACGCCTTTGCGTAGCGTTGTTGCTGCGGCGCGGGCTTCCTGGGTGAGAAGCCAGCTCAGCTCCTGTTTGGTCAAACGGTCGCCCTGGGACACCGGATCCTCCCGACTAAGTTTGGCTCGTGGGCACGTGCGTGCCGGGAATCGACTTGCGACATCATGCCAGACCTGAGGGCAATGCGACAGGGGGCCAGGGGCGAGCCCAGCGCACCGTCCCCATGCTTCGGCGCACGGAAGGCGCCAACTTCCACACATTCTGCGCGTCGACGACGATCCTGCACCATGCTAACGAGCGAACATGCAAAGCCGGGTCTATGCTCCGGCCGGGAACGAGATACCGGCCCCGCACGCCTCTCGGTCATTCAATGCGCGCGGTCGAAGTCGTCCACTTCGGTTCAGCGATCCGTTGCGGGCGTTGTCCCATCCCGTGTGGTGGCTCGCGCTCGGGCTTCTGATCGTCAACGATCACGTGCTCAAGGGCGCCGGCCTGCTCGATCCCATGGTGACCGGCAAGCTGAGCGACCTCGCCGGGTTGATCGTCGCGCCCATGCTTATGGCGTCCATCTTGCGCGCTCATCGCCAATCCACGCTGCTCTTCTGCCATCTCGCCGTGGGCATCGTGTTCGCCGCCATCAACCTGAGCCCCGCCATCGCTTCACTGTGGAGCGGCGCCTTCGCCTCGTTCGGCGTTCCATGTCGTGTCTGGTCCGACCCCTCCGACCTCGCCGCGCTTCCCGCTCTTGCCGTCTCCTGGCGACTGCTCGTGCCGGCAGCGGCTCGAACGGAACACCTGCGACCCACCGCCATCACCTGGATTCGCCGGCTCGCTCTCGCAACCGGAGCCCTGGCTTGTATCGCGTCCTCGCCGTGGCCCGTCGCCCGTCCCACGGTCGTCGACGGACGCGTCCTGGTCGAGGACCAACGAGGCATCATGGTCGTGGTGGACGCGACCTCCGGTGCCGTCCTCAAGACCCTGCGCGCCTCCGGCTCCAACGAAGCGCCCCCCGCCATCCACGATCGAATCCTCTACCAAGTCCAAACCGGTGCCCGCATCACAGGCATTCATATCGACAACCCGCAGACGCCCTTCGAAATCTGGAAACACCCCGATGCAGAAGCGCGCCTCCGAATCCTCGCCGTCGATGCCCATAGGCTCTACGTCGCCAGCAACGACGAGCGGCTCCGCGCGATCGATCGCGTCCATGGCACCGAAGTCTGGTCCCTTGCGGCCGAGACGAGATACGTCGACGAGCTGACGATCGAAGGCGACACCATCATCGTCGCCGGCGGCGAACGTGTCGAAGCCGCCAACGTGCGCACCGGTCGGTCGCTGTGGTCCTTCCAGGCCGAGGACAACGTTGGCGTCGCCCGCGTCCTGGATGGCACCGTCTATGTCGTCAGCCTCGAGGGCGTGGTGCATGGGCTCTCGTTGTCGAGCGGACGCGAAGTCTGGCGCTACGACGCCGACGACGACGCCTGCAACATGTACGGACCGCACGTGTTCGTTCAACCCGGCACAGTCTTCGCCTGCTTCGACGAAACGGCCCAGGCCATCGACCTGGAGTCGGGCAAGGTGCGTTGGTCCCACGAGCGCGTGCCCGTCGGGCTTGGCGACGACGTCTTGCTCCTTCGCGGCGACAGCGAAACGCTCTATGGGCTGGATGCCAACAGTGGCAAGCAACTCTGGAGGCGCGAGCTCGACGATTCCATGTGGACGATCCCCACGGTGGCGCACGGCGTAGCTTACGTGCGCAACCACGTGGGCAAGCTCTACGCCGTCGACCTCAAGACGGGTGCGGTGCGATGGACGCTGGACATGGACAAGCTTGGGGAGGTGGTCGCGGTGGGAACCTCGACCGTGATCGTGTCGAGCCGTTGAGCGTCAACGGTTGCGGCAATCGGTAGCGCGTCCAGGTAGTCCGCGCGTCCCGCGCGGTCCGGGATGTGGAATTGTGACGATCCAGACCGCCCGGGACGGGCGGACTACCTTGTGATGCGGCGCGAGGCGTAACCAGTTCCCCGTCATATCGTGTTGATCAAGCACCGTGCCACGTTTGCCCGGAAGGCGGTCCGCATGCGTGGCGTGTGCTAGGGTTCAGTGTTCGAACAATTGCTCCGTTCGTCCGCGCGTCCCGCGTGAGGATGACAATTCGCAACACCATGAAGCGCACTTCTTCTCGATTCTTTCTTTCTGCCATCCTGTTCGGTGCAACGTCCCTCGCGGCCGCGGGAGCGTTCTCTGGCTGTGGTGGTGGCGACTCCTCTTCCTCCCGGCCTGGTCCCTCGTCCGACGGTGGGCTTGATGCCGAGGCGTCCGTTCAGGATGACGCCAAAGCTGACGCACCGCCCAATGAGGCAGCAACGGAGGCTGCCCCGGACGCCTTGCCGGACGGTGTGTTGGACTCCGACAACGACGGAGTGCCGGATTCCGAGGATGTGTGTCCAGGTTCAGACGACCATGTCGATGGTGATGGCGACGGCATCCCCGATGGATGCGACGCCTGTCCCACTGGAAACAACGACCTCGATTCGGACGGCGATGGATTCGCGGACGGTTGCGACATCTGCCCCGGATTCAACGAGTCGATCGACACGAACGGCAGCGGTGTGCCCGACTGCCGGGAGGCGTTGAAGCTCTGGCTTCGAGCGAGCCACGACGTGTTCGCCGACGACGGCGCTGGAGCCGTCGGTGCGCCGGCCATGGATGGCGATCCCGTTCGACAGTGGCGGGATCAGGGGGTGTGGTCTTCCCATGGCGCGCAGACCGATCCGAACCGTCAGCCGAAGTTCGTGCAGACGGCGTTGCCCAGTGGAGGGCCTGCGGTCCGGTTCGAGGGGACCACCGAGGACACGGTGAACGATGATTCTCTCGATGGTGCACTGCTCATGTCGGGCAAAGGCGCACGAACCGTGTTCGTGGTCGCCCGTACCTCGGATGCCACGAACACCTCCATCCTCGAGCTGAACCGGGCGGGGTCATCCAGCGGCTCTGCCTATCGGGTAACGCCCGAGATCGGCGTGCGGATCAACAACGGCGCCGCCGTGTTCGCCAACCAACCGCTCGACGACCAATTCCACATCATCTCGTTCCAGAGTCCGATCGACGGTTCCACCACGAGTCTGCGAGCCTGGTACGACGGGATTCCCGTCGATCCTACGTCGGTGACACCGCGTGCGATCGACACTGGTTCCGGGGGATATCGCGTGGGCGACGGCCACATCCTCGGGGACGCTGGCTTCACGGGAGACATCGCCGAGCTCATCGTCTACGAGGACGCGTTGACGGACGCTGAGCGAGCCGCGGTCGGTCTGACGCTGGAGCGCAAGCATGGGCTCAAGTCGTGGTACGCGCCGAGCGCCGAGCCGGTAGGCGTTTACATCTTGGCTGGTCAGTCGAACATGGTTGGTCAGGGCAACAGTGAGGAGCTGTCCGCGCCTCTGAACAGCACGCAGGGCGACGTCATGGCGTGGATGTCGAGCTCGGTGGGATGGACGCCGTTGAAGTGGGGCAGCGGCAACTTGCCGACCCAGTTCGGTCCGGAGCTCGGCTTCGGTCGAGCGATCGCCGACGGGGATCCCGATGCGCGGTTCGCCCTCGTCAAGTCCGCGGTCAACGGAACGAGCCTTGCCGTCGACTGGAATCCGGCGACGGGGCCGGTTTACGCCGAGTTCGTGTCGACCCTCGGGCAGGCCGGCCAGCGGCTCACGGCCCTCGGCATCGACTACGAGGTCCGGGGGCTGATGTGGATGCAGGGCGAGTCCGACGCGATGGATGAGGCGATGGCCGACGCGTACCAGGTGAACATGGAGGCCTTCATCGGGGAGGTGCGGACGCTCGTCGGCGTACCGGATCTGCCGGTGGTGATGGCTCGCATCCGCGGCAACATGGCGCCGCCCTTCGTCTACTCCCTGACCGTGCGCATGGCGCAAGAGAGTGTTGCGGCTGGGGATCCGAACGTGAAGGTCGTCGACACCGATTCGCTCACGTTGCACCCGGACGGGGTTCACTACGACACCGCCGGGCAGCTTCAGCTCGGCACATTGTTCGCGAACGCGATCTAGGTACTGTTTGCATACCCCTCGTGCTCGTGCTCAGCGAAGCGGTGCTCGTGCTCGGACTGGCTGACGGCGACGAGACTGGTCTTTCCATTCGTTGACGGCTGTGTTGCATCCTGATCGATGGGACAGCGGCACGAGTTGACGGATGCTCAGTGGGAGGTGATTAGGCAGCTCCTGCCACCGGAACGCGGACGTCCTGGTCGACCATATTTGACCACGAGAAGTTGGACGTCTACCGACTAAGCATCGAGTTCCAGGCTTGGGTCGGCGAATTGCTGGACGATGGATTCGGAAAACGAGCGAAACCCAAACGCCCACACGTCAGAGCAGATCGAGTACGAGCACGAGCACCGCTACCGCTGAGCACGAGGGGTCTGCAAACAGTACCTGGTACTGCGTGCCCAATGTCCGTTCCGACGGCAGAAGAGCGCGAAGCAGAGAACCACAGAAGACACAGAGATCGCTGAATGGGTTAATCTGGCTCTCCTACGGCCAAGCATCGCGACACGATGAGGAACGGCTTGCTTGGTCGTGCCACCCGAATTGGCTCCTGGTCAGATTCCGCCTCGACATCCTTCTGTGCTTTCTGTGTCCTCTGTGGTTACTCGTGCTCTGGCCGATACGTGCTCCGCGGATTCGGAGCGAACTTCGGGCACGCAGCACCAGCCTCGACTTGGGCGGACCACCCACTTACGGTGGCGGTTGAACGTTCGGCATCGGGAATGCCTGCTCGAACGACGCGAAGAAGGACGCGGGTGCGACCCCGGGCGGAAGCCCTCCCTGGGCGATCGGGAAGCCCACGTCCACGCGAAGCACGACCCGATCGAGCTGAGGGAAGAGCGCGCGCATGCCGAACCCCGCCGACTGGCTGATGTCCAGCGAGTCTTCCCCGTCCCACGCGCTGCCCACGTCGTAGAACAACGCGCCACCGAGCTGCAGCTTGAGGATCTCGACGGGACGCGTCCGGAACTCGATGTTGTTGGCTGCGACGCTGTGGCCCACGAAGTAGTTGCTTGGGTAGCCGCGCAGCCGGTTGTCGCCACCCAGCAGCGAGAATCGGTTCAGGAAGTTTCGGTACCGGTGCAGCACGACGGAGTCGACGAGCAGGCGACCGAACCCCAGTCGTGGCGTAATCACGCGCCAGTTGGCCTGGATGGATCCGTCCGCCAGTCGGTCCGCCTCCATCTCGGTTTCACTCTCCAGGCCCAGGCGCACCAGACCATCGATGAAGGGAACGGTGTACTGCGCGGCGGCGAACACCCCGAAGAGAGTGCGGGTGGATCCCAGCTCCGCGGACGCTGGGTACATCTTCAAGATGAGGCTGTGGCCGAGCCGGTAGTCCTCCTGCAGGCCCAGCGTCTCGAAGTCGAGCACGCGAACGTAGTCCGTGGTGTAGCCCATGTACTGCACAAACGGGCTGAGCCGGGTGCTGCTCGAGGGCACGCGCTCGTCCGTGAACTCCCGAATCGCGGCGGGATCGGCGGCCACCGCGGGCACCTCGTACTCGCGAAGATCGTATTCGGCGCCCACCGAGACATCGTTCTTGATCGCCCATCCATACGAACGGGTCACGGCGGTACGATGCACGATTCTCCGCGTTCGATACTCGAAGGGGATCTGATCATCCTGCGGCGTGACGTCGGCATCGAAGGTCGCCAGCTTCGCGTTCACGAACCGACGTGTGGTCTGGTAGAGCCAGGCCGTGCTGGTGAGCCAGGACCATGGGGTGCGGCTGGAGAGCAGTTGTCGGCCCAACGAGAACCCGCCGAACGATCCTTCGGACTCTCCGCTTCCGCGATTGATGATGACGTTGGCCTGGGCGGTGGCGCGTAGCTGGTAGTCGGTCACGCGCGGGATCGTGTACTGGGCACCGAGGGCCCACGTCGCGGGGTCGAGCTCGTAGCGCGCCGAGACCGTGTGGTGCGAGCCGAGCAGGTTTGTCTCCGAGGGCTGGAGGATGACTTGCTCCAACCCGCCGCTCGAGTACTGAACGTCGGAGTTGAGTCGCAGGCTCCACACGTCCTTGGTGATGACGAGGAGCTTGACCCGGTCCGGCGTGCTGCCGCGCACCGCCACACAGATGACCACGGATAGCTGGGGCAGCGCGCGCAGGTTGCGCGCGGTCTCGTCGACCAGCACCTTGCGATAGCGTTCTCCAGGCCGGAGCAGGACCTCACGCTCGATCGTGTAGCGACGCGACGTCGTATGAAAGACATTGAGAAATTGCGGTGCGGGATCCCGCGGCTCAATCACCTCGAGCGTGACGACCTCGATGCCCTCCACGGTCTTCCCGTCGGGCTGGGGATCGACTTCGAGGCCGAGCTTGTCGACGGTCAAGTCGATCGTCTCCTGCTCGTACGGCGAATAGTCATACGTCGTGGATTCGGGAGGCGGCGGTTCGAGCGTTGCGGGTTCGAGAGGTTGCGCGCGCGCGGCACCGGCGAACGCGAGAAGGGCGATCGAAGCAACGACTGTGGGGTGGATTCTGCCGATGAGCGGAAGTCTAGGTGACCCGGGATGCATCATGCTGCGCGCCCATCGTAGACCATCAGCGACCGAATGGGTGGGGCCTACCGAACGGTAAGCGCTCCGTGCACGGGCGAAACGATGCCGATCGTCGTGCCATCTCCGCTTGCGGCGCGTAGGATCAATCGCGCATGTCCGGCTCGACCACCATCACCCTCGCGCATCTGTCGGACCTGCACTTGCGGCGGGGGCATCCGGAGCGAGCACGCATCGCGCAGCGGACGCTCGAGCTGCCCGAGGTGGAGAAGGCCGACCTGGTCGTCATCACCGGGGATGTCACGGAGAGTGGACTCGCCTACGAGCTCGATGCGGCGGAGGAGCTGCTCGAGGCGGTTGCTGCAGAGGGGCGGCTCATGGTCGTGCCTGGCAACCACGACACGAGCTTGCATGGGTTGAATGCGAGCAACATCATCAACCGGCTCAGCGGCGCCCGGCGGGAGATCTCGGAGCGCTTCGCCGCGCTCTCGGCACGCGGTGGAAACGCACGCCCCATCGGTTCACGTCACAGCCCGTGGCCGATCCGTCGTGATCTGGCGGCGGGACGCTGCCTGGTCTACGGCCTCGACTCGACCCGTGCCGCCTTCGGCGATCTGCTGGCCCGAGGATGTTGCGGAGAGAGCCAGCTCGATGCACTCGATCGGGATCTCGATGACCTCTCGCCCGACCAACGCGTGGTGTTTGCCCTGCATCATCATGTGACTCGCCATCCATCCGGGCGCGGTGCTTTCGACTTCGATCCAGCGTTGGAGCTGTTGGACAAGCGTGACCTGCAGAAGCTGTTGCGGCGCTATCAGGTGGAGCTCGTGCTGCACGGCCACCGGCATCGCTTCTGGCATCGTCGCTTTCGCGACACCCAGGTGATCGGTGGCGCCTCCACCACGTTGGGCTGCCACCAGCGCAAGGAGCGGTTCGTGGTGCTGGCGACGTTGGACTTGCAGACCGGCGAGGTGACGGCTCGCGTACGCTATCTCGATCGGGAGGAAGACGGGGTGGAGACGGTCGAACTGTAGGGGCGGGTTACCAAACCCGCCCGTTCCGAAGCGTTGCAGGCGGCGTCGCCGGTCACCCTGTTCAACGTGACGTTCGGTCGATGGCAACGATCGGCGCGCGTTGCGGGGTTGTGAATGCGGGCGGGTTTGGTAACCCGCCCCTACTGCGGCTTTCGATCAACCCCAGTCGAGAACGACCTTGCCCGACTTGCCCGAGCGCATCACGTCGAAGCCTTGCTGGAAGTCGTCGATGCCGAAGTGGTGGGTGATGATCGGGCCAATCTCGAGACCGCTCTGCAGCATCGTGCTCATCTTGTACCAGGTCTCGAACATCTCGCGGCCGTACACGCCCTTGATGATCAACCCCTTGAAGATGACGTCGTTCCAGTCGATGATCGTGTTCTTCGGCGGGATGCCCAACAGGCCAATGCGACCACCGTTGTTCATCGTTGCGAGCATCGTCTGAAACGCGGGCTCGCTTCCTGACATCTCGAGCCCGACGTCGAAGCCTTCGGTCATGCCGACCTCTTTCATCACGTCGCGAACGGTCTGTTCCTTGACGTTGACGACCCGGGTGGCGCCCAGCTTCTTGGCGAGCTCGAGACGGTAGGGATTGATGTCAGTGACCACCACGTAGCGTGCACCGACGTGACGGCAGATGGCGGCGGCCATGCAGCCGATGGGTCCGGCGCCAGTGATGAGCACGTCTTCCCCGACCAGATCGAAGGAAAGTGCGGTGTGTGCGGCGTTGCCGTAAGGGTCGAAGATCGACGCGAGATCATCGGAGATGGAGTCGGGCAGCTTCCATGCATTGAGCGCCGGCAGGCTCAGATACTCGGCGAATGCGCCGGTCCGGTTGACGCCGACGCCCATCGTATTGCGGCACAGATGCCGCTTTCCGGCTCGACAATTACGGCAGTAGCCGCACGTAATATGACCTTCGCCGGAGACACGGTCGCCCACGGCGAATCCCCGGACCGCACTGCCCATGTCGGCCACTTCGCCGACGAACTCGTGCCCAACCACCATCGGTACCGGGATCGTCTTTTGCGACCAGTCGTCCCAGTTGTAGATGTGGATGTCCGTGCCGCAGATGGCCGTCTTTCGGATGCGGATGAGAAGATCGTTCGGGCCGATCTCGGGCTCCGGCGATTCTCCCATCCAGATGCCCGGTTCAGGCTTGGCCTTGATGAGCGCCTTCATGTCGTCGACCTCCGGTCGGTGTCAGACGCGCGCGAATGGAAGCGCTGCGCGTTGTCCCGTTGCTATCACGTGGGGCCGCGAAGTGCACGGATTTGCCTTTGGGGTGGCACGGACAAAGAAGCGCTACCAGATCGTGACGCGGTGCTTGGCCGTGGGCGAACTTGGCAATTCGCAGAAAGCCCCACGGCAAGTGGACGGTTGAAGGCTCTCAGAGGCTTGCTTACCCGCCCGCGAGGTCTGGTCGGTCAGCTCCCAGCGTGGGGACAGCCGGTCGCGCCCTTGGCCTTGCAGGGGCAAGGTTCGTCTCCGGTGGCGCCTTCAGCCGCCGCGTGGGGACAGCCGCCCTTGGCCTTGCAGTCTTCGCAACCCTTGCCATCGCCCTTGCAGTCGCCGGTACAGCCCTCTTCGCCTTTGGCCTTGCAAGGGCAAGGCTCGCCCGCCTTGTCGTTCTCTGCCTCGGCGTGGGGGCATCCGCCTTTCGCCGCGTGGGGGCATTCGCCCTCGGCGCTGCCACATTCGCCCGCCCCTTCGGCGCGCCCACATCCGAGCTCCGACGGGTCGCCCGCTGCCGTCGCAGCTGCCGTCGTCACTTCCGCAGCGCTGACCTTCGCCGGGTCAGGCGTTGGCGCGCTCTTCGTTTCCGCAGACTGACATCCGAGTGCCACAACCGCACCGAAAACAAGGACACCAAGCCAACGACGCATGAGCGAACTCCTTTACCTCGGGCGAGCCGAATAAATACTTACCAAAATGGTGTCCATTCTACTGCGGCCAGTTGGGCGCCCCGTCAAGGTCTGCGTCGTTGCCCCCGCCCGAGGCGGCCCGCGCTTTCCCCACGCGCCTCCCCCGGGGTATGCTCGCTCGCTTCCAGGGAGGGACGCCATGGGAATCGAAGAACTTGCCGCCAAGCTCGCCGACCGCAAACGCATCGGCCTGACCGACGAGCTCGCTGAGACGTTGCAGGTCTTGCCCGCGGACACCGCGCGCGGACGACTTCTTGCCACCACCGAAGGCACGCGAGGCCCGCTCGGTATCTATCTGCTGAGCGTTTACGTCGTCGACGACACCGACTTCTGGAGCGACGGCGAGATCTATTGGTGGTCGATTCCGGTGATGACTCGCGCGGATGGGACCGTCTCGTGGAGCGCCATGACGGGACTGCCAGCTGGCGCCGAACCGCACGACGTGGGTTCGCACGAATGGATGACGAACTTCTCGCTCGCGGACCCGCCCTTGATTGCGGCCATCCCCAACGACGAAGACATCACCGGGTGCGTGATTCGCCTCGCGTTCTACGACGACGATGGGGCGTTGGCGGACCTGCCCAAGGCGATGACGGCCGGGTATCAAGCGCTCTCGACGTGCAAGTCGACCGGGCTCAAGGGCCCGGAGCAGATCATCACCCCCGTTCGGGACGCGATCTACAAGAGTCTGCGGGCCGAGCAAGATGACATCCTGATCGACGAGGACATCACCATTCGTCGTGGGGAAGTGACGCGGTTCAGCGCGGGATTCGTCGGCTCGGTGATCAACTCGATGATCCGCGTCTACTATCTGGTGAACGATGAGATGACGACGGTGCGGTCTGGGCCTTACATGCTCCGGAAGGGCCAGACGGAGGTCGTTCGTTTCGACAAGGAGCTGGCGCGTGGGGGCCGGGTGTCGGTGTTCGCGCGCGGCGCGGACGTCAGCACGGACGCGTTCGGTGACTTGACCACGGACGTTCCGTTGGTCAATCGGGTGCTCGACGACAGGACGGCGTCGTCGATGTCGCGTGGATTCACGGTGACGGCGAAGGGGCCGGCGAAGTTCGTGGCGTTCTACACGCCACCCAAGCCGGTCACTTGACCACGTTGGTGATCTTGTTGAGGTTGAGTCCGGCGGGGTAGGCGTAGGAAGTGAAACTTCCCAGGCCGTAGGCGATCATGCCGAAGGCCTCGTCGCCGGCGATGGTGTGGGTGCCGCCCTCGACGGGGACGATGCCGATCTCGCGGCCCCCGGCGGATTCCCAGGTGGCGTCGACCGCGTTGCCGTCCAACGTGAGCACCGTTCCGGGCGGGCGAATGATCATCATGAAGCTCTGGCCATTCGTCCCCGCGTTGTAGGACGAAGGCGTCACGAAGATGTAGTCCTTGCGGTATTGCTCCGCCGGCACGAGCACCGTCATGGCGGGGTCGCCGCGGGCCGCATCCGGCTCCGGATAGTACTGACCGAGCAGGAACTGGCCCACCATGATGGCGTTCGTGCCCGAGACGCTGAACGCGGAGGAAGCCATGAACTCCACCCAGCGGTTCGCGTCGAGCACGATCGTGTCGATGCCACCCTGGGGCGGGCTGACCGTGACCTCCGTGCCATCGAAAGCGGCGACGACGCGCACGAGGTTCTCTCCCGAACCTCCGCCGTCGGTCATGGGGCGGCTGACGAACTGCTTGCCCCACGTTTGGATCGGGGGCACCTGCACTTCGAGGTGGTCGCAGGCTTCGCTGGTGTAGGGGACGTACGCGCAGACATGTCCGCCGAAGACCTGCACGGGCCTGTCGGCGATGACGCGGCTTCCGGTCAGGTCGTGCTCGTACTCGAAACAAGTGTCGAAGAAATCGCACAGACCGAAGGTGCATTCCTCCACGTGGTTGTAGCCCGGACGGCCAGGCACGCAGTCCGGTGGCGGTGCCGCGGCGACATGCGCGACCTCGCCCTGCTGCAGGGTGAACTCGAGCCACCCGCCCGGACCCGTCGGACCAAACCGACCCGCGTTGTCCCCCACCGTATACCCCGTGACCTGCACGCGGACGAACGTCGGCTCAGGCGACACGCCAACCACCGCCAGGTACCCAGGGTACTTGCTGTAGGTGGGCGGCATCGGAAGCGTCCCCGTCGTGCCCGTCGCACGGCTGAAGGGTACGTAGGTCAGGTTGACGTAGTCGCCCGTCAACACGTGCGTCGGCAGGAGCAACGTGGCGTCGTTCGTGTAGGAGAACACGTCCGCGCCGTTGCTGTACTCGAAGGGGTTGAACTGGGCCACCGTCACCGGCTGGTCCGACCGAAGTCGGTACGTCCCGTTGCCCACCACCAGGCTCGTCCAGTCGTTGAGCGGCATGCCGAACGATTGGCCGTCGATGTAGGGCAACGGGATCTCCGCCAGGCCGCCCGCCGGCACGTCACTGTCGTAAACGTCCGCGCCACCGCGGGTGACCGTCACGTGCGCCGAGGTCGTGTTCGGGTTGCCCACCACCACCCGGTAGTCAAAGGCGGGGTTCAGCTCGGAAGTGTTCGTCAACGGCGTCGGCCAGTATTCGCAACCCACGTACGAGTCGGTGCGCTCCGCCTCTCCGCAAGCATCATCGCAGAATCCGGCCGAACCGCAGGTCGATCCCCACTCCGCGCAGTTGCGCCCCGTCGTCCATCCTGATGCGTCGCCTGCACAAACCATCGATACCTCGCCCTCGCATCGACGGGACCCCGGGGAACAGGTCACGCACCCGAGCGTCGCGTCGCAGGCTTCCGGGCACTGGGTTTCTTGCTCGTGGGCCAGGCCGTCCGCGCCGCAGAGATAATGGACGCTGCCAGCGCAGGCCCACGACCCGGGGGAACATTGCATGCTGCCGCCGCCGGTCGCGCCGGTTCCGCCGTCCCAGGATCCGCCGGAACCACCAGAACCGCCCGTTCCGTTGTTCGCGCCCGAACCGACCGGTTCGCCGCCGCCGCTGGCTGAACAACCGAGACCACAGCAACCCGCGAGCAATCCGATGCACCACGCCCTGGAACTGATCACCATCTTGCAGCTTCCTCCTTCCGCGCAGTGTAATCCCAACCAAGACGACGCGCTCGCGTGCGTTTCGCTTTGCCATCGCGCGGCTTTGCGCTTGAATGCGCAGTCGGACCTCGGTGAGGCCGAGGTGCCGCCCATCCTGACCCCAACGCGCATCATGCTGCAACGAATTGCCACGATCGCTCTCAATACGTACCGGGAAGCCGCGCGCGCACGAATCCTCTATGGGCTCGTGGGCGTCGCCATCGCCACCGCCCTGTACGCCGTCGTCGTCGGCACCTACACGCTCCGATCCGCACCGCGCGTGATCTCCGACCTGGGATCGTCTTCGATCTCCATCTACGCGATCGTCGTCGCCATCGTCCTGACCGGCACCTCTCTTCACCGTGAGCTCGAGTACAAGACGATCTTCCCGATCCTCGCGAGACCGATTCACCGCGCCGAATACCTCATCGGCAAGTTCCTCGGAAACTTGCTGACCCTCGCGGTCTTCATCGCCATCGACGGCTTCGTGGTGCTGCTCACCCTCGCCGCAATTGGCGGTCGGTCCACCCCACTTGTGGCCGGGATCGGTCTCGGAGCCGTGGCCGTGCTCGTCGTGCTCGTCGTCAAGTTCAAGTCCTTCGGTACCTTCGTCCCCATCCCCTGGGCCTTGATCATGCTCATCGTCGCGTCCGTGCTGGCGTCCGGCCATCCGGACGAGCTTCGGGTTGTTCTGGGCATGTGCGCGCTGACCCTTTTCGAAGTGGCGATCGTCAGCGGCATCGCGATGGTGTTCGCGTCCTTCTCGTCACCCTTTCTCACTGCCGTTCTGACCCTGGGCGTGTTCGTGGTCGGAAGACAGGCAGATTCGCTCGCAAAGTTGCCAACCAAAGTCTTCGGACAGGCGATCCATGACGTCGGCGTGATGCTGTCCAAGATTGTGCCGAACTTGCACGTCTACGTACCGGCTCGCCCCTTGCTCACGGGCGAGGCGATGGAAACGCCCCTGGGTCAATATCTCGGTATGGCGGGACTGCAGAGTGTCGGGTGGACGATAGGGTTGCTGGTGGTATCCATGATCATCTTCCAGAAGCGCGATTTTCTGTGAAAGGTGCGCTGGGCATCGTCGCCAAGGTCGTTGTCCTGCTCGGCCTGTTGGCTGGTGCTGGCGGGCTGCTAACCGCTCGCGTGGTTCAAGAGGGCGAACGAGAGTTGCGCATGGCAGAGGCCC
>Ga0180009_10004338_pt1 | contig 15677 bp, 15 predicted proteins | sample OS_PC_MetaG_FD_123537 | JGI IMG/M metagenome (GOLD analysis project Ga0180009, IMG submission 123537) | Groundwater microbial communities from the Aspo Hard Rock Laboratory (HRL) deep subsurface site, Sweden - OS_PC_MetaG | ecosystem: Environmental > Aquatic > Deep subsurface > Groundwater...
GATGGTATTGTCGCGATCCCAGCCAAAATCTTTCCGACTCACGCGGTGCATTGCCGCCAGCTGCCTACCCAACAGGGCGGCATCGCCAGACCGCGAGAAGTTCAGAAATTCCATAACCAGATAGGCATGCCCATTCGCGACACCACAGCAAATCGGTTCCGGCACACGCACCGTATTACTCGCCGCCAGCTCGCGCAGCCCGGCGACTTCCGCCTCAAACATCGCCAGCCCTCTTGCCGTATTGGTCTTAACGAAAAAGTCGCGTCCCTCTCCCTGCAGGCGAACCGCCTGATTGATATCGCCACCACCAATCGAGGCACGGCCATCGCGCAACCGAATGCCGGTTGCGTTAAAGATGTCTTCGCCGATAAGTTGCCATATATCCATAGAAATCACTTACGCTGCCAGCGCTTGAGATTCAGCTCGATAGCAGAATACACAGAAACCATTAGTCCCAGAAATACTATAAAAATGTAACTTTCCTTGCTCAGACGCCAATGAGCCCCGCCGAAAAAAACAGCAGATACATCATTAAAGCTAACCGGAAATCCCGCCTTCGCCCACAGAACCGCGCCTGCGATCGCAATCAATATGCCGACTGCAAACATGAATTGATAAAATAACTCCATTTGTCACACAGCCTGGCTTTCATTGAACTGTGGCGAAAATATTCACGTGGAATTATAAGAAGGAATTTCTTGGCGTCTTTGCGCCTTTGCGGTTCACAAAAGATATATAAACAACAAGAGCTGCGAATAGGTCAGGCTTTAACTGCCAACCGCTCATGCAAAGGACTGTGGCGAGGAAAATGCGCGCGCAGAAATTCCATCTGGTCGGCCAGCACGCGCTTACCTTGCAGATAAATATATTCCGCATGCGTGGGCGTGAAGGGTACCGCCAGCAGCTCCATGCGTGCCTGTTCCGGTCGACGTCCGGCCTTGTGGTTATTGCAGCGCTTGCAGGCCGTGACAACATTGTTCCAGACGTCCGCACCCTTCTGACTGAGTGGCGTCACGTGGTCTCGCGACAAATCGCTATCGCGGAAATGCGTGCCGCAATAGAGACAGAGATAGGCATCGCGCTTGAATAAGGCAGGATTGTTGAGCGGTGGAACATAACTACTGCGATCATGTTTCAGCGCATAGTTATTGCCATGGGTGGCGATAATGGAATTGAGATCGATCAGGCTGCGCACGCCAGTGATGGCGTTGATGCCACCGTATACGCGGACCAAAGTACTCCCGCAGGCGTAGGCTACCTGGCCAAGATAGTAGAGGCGCACAGCGTCCCGGTAGTTGACCCATTCCAGTGGCATACCGGCGGCGTCGGTGCGCAGAATCTGATGCTTCAGACTTAACACACAACCTCCCGTCGCTGGCGTCATTTATGTCAGAAACGCTCATAAAAGTAAACTTTAATAAATCAGTAACTTTCAGCCCCATACCGGTCCAGCCATCCGCTCACGGACGGCTCCAGCCCATGATTCTATCAGTGCGGGGATTCCGGTATCATGGCGACCTTTCGGGCGTGCTTCAGCCTATTTTCGCGGCCAATGCCAGCATTCTTTGTCGGACTGGCCGCAACCGAATCATTAGCAACGCTGCATCACTAACTGCAGCACCATCCTCCCCAGTTGGATGCGGAGAATATAAAGAATGTCTATATGTGTGGCCGTACCGAAGGAAACCACGGCGGACGAGTGCCGCGTGGCACTGGACCCGATTGTCGCCGAGCGATTCGCCAAGCTGGGCTGCAAGGTCCTGATCGAAGCGGGCGCAGGGGTGAGCGCGCAGAATATCGACAGCGCTTACACCAGCGCGGAAATCGTAGCTGACCGCGGTAGCCTGCTCAGTCGGGCAGACGTGCTATTCAAGGTCCAGCCGCCCACCGCCGACGAGATCGACGCCCTCAAGGAAGGCGCCGTCATCGTCAGCTTCATGCAGGCGCACAAAAATCCCGAGTTGGTCGCCAAGCTGCGCGACCGGAAAATCACCTGCTTTGCCATGGAATTAGTGCCACGCATCTCGCGCGCCCAGAGCATGGACGCGCTGTCCCCGCAGGCCGCCGTGGCCGGGTACAAGGCCGCACTGATGGCCGCCAGCCTCAGCGGGCGATTCTTCCCCATGTTGACCACCGCCGCCGGGACCATCCGCCCCTCCAAGGTGCTGGTCATAGGCGCTGGCGTCGCTGGGTTGCAGGCTATCGCCACCGCCAAACGCCTCGGCGCCATGGTCGAAGGCTATGACGTGCGCTCCGCCACCAAGGAACAGGTGCAATCGCTCGGCGCCAAGTTCGTCGATACCGGCGTCGCCGCCGAGGGTACCGGCGGTTATGCGCGCGAACTGACTGCCGAGGAAAAGGCCAAGCAGGCCGAGGTCCTGGCCAAGCACATTGCCGCGGCCGATGCCGTGATCACTACCGCCGCCATCCCCGGCCGCCCGTCACCGAAGATCATCCCGGCCACTGTGGTTGAAAAAATGAAATCCGGCGCCGTGATCATCGATCTGGCCTCCGAAGGCGGCGGCAACTGCGAACTCACCCAGCCCGGCGAGCAGATCAACCACAAGGGCGTGATCATCTACGGCCCGCTCAACGTGGCCAGCATGCTGCCGGTCCACGCCAGCGAGATGTACGCCAAGAATCTGCTCAATTTCCTGAGCCCCATGATCAAGGACGGCGAACTCAAGCTCGACTGGGACGATGAGGTCATCCGCGACAGCGCCCTGACCCATGCCGGCGAAATCAAACACGCGCAGACCCGTGCGCTGGTGGAAGGAGAACCCTCATGATCGAAGGCTTTACCGCCCTCTATATCTTCATGCTGGCCGCGTTCACCGGATATGAGGTGATCGGACGTGTGCCGGTGATTCTGCACACGCCACTGATGTCCGGCTCCAACTTCGTACACGGCATCGTGCTGGTCGGCGCCATGGTCGCCATGGGCCACGCCAGCACCGACCTGGAACGCTTCATCGGCTTCCTGGGCGTGATGCTGGCCGCCGGCAATGCGGTCGGCGGTTATGTGGTCACCGAGCGCATGCTCGAGATGTTCAAGAGCAGCAAGGAGCCCGCGAAATGATTCTGATTCAGCTGAGTTATTTCGCCGCGGCCGTGCTGTTCATTCTCGGTCTGAAGCGCATGAGTTCGCCGAAGACCGCGCGCGGCGGCATCGTCTGGGCCGGCGCCGGCATGGTCGTGGCGACCATCGCCACCTTCTTCATGCCGGATATGCACAACTACGGCCTGATGCTCCTCGCCATCCTGATCGGTGGCGGTGCGGCCTGGTACACCGGTAAGAAAGTCGCCATGACCGACATGCCGCAGATGATCGCCATCTACAACGGTATGGGCGGCGGCGCGGCAGCGGCGATTGCGGCGGTCGAACTGCTTAAAGGCACTTTCGCCAGTCAGAGCTTCCTGACCCTGGCTGTGCTCGGCGCGCTGATCGGCTCGGTGGCCTTCTCCGGCTCGATGGTCGCCTTCGCGAAGCTGCAAGGCTTGATGAAGAAATCCTTCCTCTTCCCCGGCCAGCAGAAGATCAACATGGTCGTGTTTGCTGCCGCGCTGGTGTTCGGCCTGATCCTGATTAGCTCGGGTTCGACCGGCGGCTTCCCGCTGTTCATGTTCTTCGCCCTGGCGCTGGCCTTCGGCATCATGATGACCCTGCCGATCGGCGGCGCCGACATGCCGGTGGTCATCTCGCTGTACAACGCCTTGACCAGTCTCGCCGTCGCCTTTGAAGGTTTCGTGCTCGGCAACGCGGCGATGATCATCGCCGGCACGGTGGTGGGTTCGGCCGGTACGTTGCTCACGCAGTTGATGGCGCGCGCCATGAACCGTCCGATCAGTAACGTGCTGTTCTCCGGCTTCGGCGCCACCGGCGGTGAAGCATCGGCCGAAGACGCCGGCGGCACCATGAAAGAGATCGACGCCAGCGACGCCGCGGTCATGATGGCCTATGCCAGCAAGGTCATCATCGTGCCCGGCTACGGCATGGCCGTCGCGCAGGCGCAGCACAAGGTGTGGGAGTTCTGCAAACTGCTCGAAGAGAAGGGCGTGACAGTGAAGTTCGCCATTCACCCGGTTGCCGGTCGCATGCCCGGTCACATGAACGTGTTGTTAGCGGAAGCCGGCGTGCCCTACGACAAGATCTACGACCTCGAAGAGATCAATGCCGAGTTCCCCACCGCGGATGTCGCACTGATCATCGGTGCCAACGACGTGGTGAACCCGGTCGCGCGCACCGATCCGAACAGCCCGATTTACGGCATGCCGATCCTGGATTCCGACAAGGCCAAGGACGTCATCGTCGTCAAACGCGGTCGCGGCACCGGTTTCTCCGGCATCGAAAACGCACTGTTCTATCTCGACAACACACGGATGTTGTACGGCGATGGACAGGAAGTGGCGGGCAAGCTGATTCAGGAAGTGAAACAGCTGTAGGTTGATGCCGCGTAGAGACACTAAAGGGCGCCTAATGGCGCCCTTTTTATTGGTCATTGATCACGCGGCAAGCTCAACGCGTACAGTACGGCCAAGTCGCATCTCCAGGGTAATGAGCATTTCGAGACTGAACTTATCCCATTTACCACGCACCAGGTCAGACACCCGCGATTGCGCGATACCCAGGCGCTCCGCCGCGTCCAGTTGAGTAAGCTCGTGCTTCTCGATGTAGAGACGGAGATCACTCATGAGGTTCGCTCGCATTTGCAGCACAGCCGCCTCAGCCGGATCAAACCCAAGATCCACAAAGACGTTGCCGCTGGATTTGGTGGTTTTTTTCTTCATGGCTGGTTCCCAATCTCTTTGTAACGCTGCTGTGCAAGTTCGATGTCTGCTCGGCGGGTTTTCTGGGTCTTTTTCTCGAAGGCATGGAGTACATAAATCGCCTTCTCGAACTTGGCCACATAGATGACCCGCCATTCACCCTCCTTGTGAATACGTATTTCCATAACCCCGGGCCCAATCGTCTTCATGGGCTTCCAGTCCGAGGGCGTGAGCCCCATTTGAACAAAGTTCAATTCAAAGCCCGCGGCCCTGCGCGCCTCCGCAGGGAAGTTCCTTATGTCATCCTGACTGGAACCAACGAACTCAATGGGCTTCATGCCGGGGAATATATAAGTTTCTTGATATAATATCAATAAACTTATATAACGCCTAAAGGATCAAGAATGTCGCGGCTGCGGCACCGGTTTCTCCGGCATCGAAAACGCACTGTTCTATCTCGACAACACACGGATGTTGTACGGCGACGGACAGGAAGTGGCCGGCAAGCTGATTCAGGAAGTGAAGCAGCTTTAACGCACGGTGCGTAGCAAAACCGCACTATGAGAAACCGCCGCAAGGCGGTTTTTTCTTTGTCTGGGATAGCCCATGACAGATAAATGAACCGTCATTCCAGCGAGAACCAAAGCCCATGTTTCGATTATTTGGATTATGGCCACTCACATCGGCCGCCATATCGCTCCAGCTGGGAAGGCGCTATCCCCAGCTTTGCGCTTTCTTCCGGCAGCCTAGCGTGACATATTGCGTTCAAGACTGACTCGCGAGAAGCTAGCCGTACAAGAAAAATACTCGGAAGATCACTACCATGTCGGACACATTACCAACCTCAGACACACCCATCCATTCGCATGCTAGGCAGATTACGTACTATTACCAACACTACGTAATCCATCTAACACACTTACATGGACCCGCCCCGGTTTGCCAACCGTGATCCTGATGGACAAAAGGTCATGACTGCACACTTACATTCGGCCTCTATTGAAGTACGTGTTGATACTTCTGGCCCTGATGGAAACCGCGCTCTCGCCCCTCATCTGTTAGTCGTCTTCACACGGCGTGTTTGACGAGTGTATTACCAAGTTCTGCGAGAGCCGGTCTGACCTATGCAACCATCATTGGAACAACAGTCAAGCAATCGTGGAGTTACCTCTCATGTTTACATTGATCGGATGAGTGATCAGCTTGCGTGGCGATACGACTCGCCACGGGCCATGAGCGCCCACAAAATACGGGCGTTTTTGTTTGCCAGTGCCACACAAGCACGGTTAAAGCCGCGTCGTTCCAGAATGGCTTGCATCCAGCGCCCACGCTTATCTGTCCTTGTTTTACAGCGACGCAATACGGATCGTGCGCCATGAATCAACAAGGTGCGCAAATAGCTATTGCCACGCTTACTGATGCCAAGCAGTTTATTACGTTCACCGCTAGAGCGTTGGCGCGGCACCAGACCAAGCCACGCCGAAAAATGCCGACCATTTTGAAATTCACGGGCATCACCAGTGGCCGCAACCAACGCAGTCGCCGTCATAGGACCAACGCCATCAATGGCCATCAGTCGCTGACACGTGTCGTTGCCACGAAAGATGGTTTGGAGACGCGCATCATAATCAGTGATGCGACGATCGAGTTCGCCCAGGCGTGCATACTGATCAGCCGTGAACTCACGCGCCAAAGGCGTGAGTTCGTTTTGCGCATCTTCGAGTACTTCAGGGATCTTTCTGCGGAAAGGCCGTATGCCTTCGGGAAGAAAGACGCCGTACTCACGCAAAATGCCGCGGGTTTGGTTGACCAACGCGGTTCGCTCATGCACCAGACGTTCGCGGATTCTGTGCAGCGCTTGTATATCTTGCTGGGCAATGTTCTTGATGGGGACGAAGCGCATAGTGGGTCGCGCCACAGCTTCGCAAATAGCCTCAGCATCATTGCAATCGTTCTTGTTCGTTTTGACATAGGGTTTGACGTATTGAGGGCTGATCAGTCGGACTTCATGCCCAACAGCGCGCAGTCGGCGCGCCCAATAGTTGGAGCTTCCGCACGCTTCTATCCCTACCAGGCAGGGCGGGAGATTGGCCAGGAAAGGCAAAAACCTGCCCCGGCTCAAGCGCTTTTGCATGACAGGCTTACCTTTTCTATCTACCCCATGGATTTGGAACACATTCTTTGCCAGATCGATTCCAAGTGTTGTAACGTTCATCTCGGACCCTCCTTCTGCGTGGATGGGAATCAGCAAAACAATCCTGACCCACTACGAGGCCATTTTGAAGTGGGGCGGGTCCATTCCATTTGTTAGGCTTATCATGAGCTACGGCATATTCGAAAATATAACAGGGTTGTTGCTGAAAATACCGGGGATGCTGGAGATAGTATTTCCTGTTGGGTTCGTCGGTCTAGTTGTCGTTTTTATAATAATGCCAATAAGGCTGTTCTGGATAATGGTTTTCCATTTCGCTCCTGGCAATGAGCCTATCACAAATAAAAGTAGTCACAAGGCGTCATATATTTTTCTAGCCTTATCCGCTTATGGTGCTATCGAGATTGTATTGTTAGTGCTCCTGTCAGAGCCAGGGGGGTTTTCTGGTTTGATGCTACCGGTATTTTCATTTCTTCCATTTATTTTTTATATTCTCTCTGAGTGGGCGAGGTTCAATGCTTATAAATAGAGCCCACAAGCCTAACAAGTCAGCCCAGCCCGACGCGCTACCGCGCGCGGCTGGCTTCAAACGCTATACAATCAAAGGCCACGCGATGTGGTAGAGATCGCAAACAACTTCACGAACATGGATTGGGAAAATCTTGAAAAAAAGCTAAAGGCGGATTTCTCCAATACGGATTTGTGGAACAAAGCATTCAGTGTCTTAGAGTCTCGATTATGCGAGCGCTATATCCTGCCTGCAGAGGCTATTCAAAATAACTCTTCTGTAATCGGAGAGGGATTTTCAATTACTACAATATTGTGTTCACTAATAGAAGCCCTAGAAACGTTCTACGAAGGCAAGTGCTATAAATACGAAATACCAAGAAACAATACGGAATACGGCAACGGAAACAGTAAAACGCTATTCGTAAATTTCCTCACTACTAAAGAACCGTTCAAATCATCGTTCAATGCAGATCTAGCGGAGGACTTCTTTAAAAATGTACTCTGCGCGCTTTTGCATGAAGCTATGACGCGTAATGGATGGAAAATAAGAATAGACACTGACACGTTGGTAAAGCATACCAATGAGGAGAAAATCTTAAATAGGTTTCATTTCCTCCAAGCACTTAAAGATTACATCAAACAATACAAAGCAGAAGTGCTTGGAAGCAAATCTAGAAAGAATGCTTTTATTAGAAAAATGAACTGTATCTGTAAAAATGCATAACAATCACATCAAATTCGCTCCCTACGGTCGCCGAACTTCCGCTACCGCTCGGCCGTTTATGTGGACGTTGAATAATCTGCGCCTGTCGGACGCGCGGCTTACGCCGCTGAATCCGACCTACGCCGGTCTATGCATGTCGTAGGTCGGATTCAGGCCGGATGCCGCGTCCGACAGCACCAATACACTACCTCAGCGGCCGATCTCCAGAATTCAAGTGGGCAGATTTCTTGATAATCAGGCTGGAACTGTGCGCCTCCTGGAATAGTTTCAATTTCTCTCAGCCACTGAACTTCCCAATAGCAAGCTGAGTTACCTAGGATCACTCAGGGGAGCATCCAATTTCCCGGAAGCGAACGGCCGTCCCAGCGGATTGCAATTCTTGATCGTGACCCGGCCCTGCAATAGATTGCCGCGCGAGTATTCACTGAAAATACAGACGTTGGTTTTCGGATCATAATTTTCGATCCAGAGGTTATCGTCCTTCCAGGTGGCCGCCACATGATACTGCCCCTCGGGCACATCGATTGACATCACGCCACCCCAGCGCTTTACAAACACTTGTTGCAGATAGAAGTAATAAGCAGCCCAACCAACAAGCAGGACGACACCTGCCGCGATCAATGCGGCCCGCAGGTTGTTCGCCTTCACGCCAATAATCGCAATGGCGGCCATTGCCAGCCCAATCACTGCAGCCCAATACAGATAAGTAATCATGCTAAAGCTCCTTCATAGACTATTATCCCGTGAGAATATTCTTTCACTAACTGCTAGCGATTGTTGAAAAATCAATAACTCTCATCATTTTTGCATATTTTTCTCATCTGCCGGACTGGCCAGCTAGGCTGAACTAAGTTATTCATATAGTCTTATAGGTAAATAACAAGCCACACAACAAGTCAGAACTACAATAATAATTAGGGGGCCTCATGTATATCCGCTTCGATAAATCAATCGTCTTTGGGATGATTCTTTGGCTAGCAGGAACCACAGCACAATCAGCCCTACTCACCTACAACCTTAGCGGGCCTGTATTTCCGACTAATGCAGTTTTTACTTCGATAGGCCCGAACGCTCAATGGTCTGCGTGGTTTACTATCGATACCGAAACCGCGGACATATCTCCCGACCCTTTACTTGGAAAATATTTAGGCGTTATCGGAGAAATATCTATTAGCGGAACAACGGTTGCGGCTATCAATTCGACAGCATTTTCCAACACATTCATCAATGTCGGAAATGAATGGGTATACGTAAGCCCTGATTATGATTTTCTAGATTTTAATGGCGACCAGAGTAACGGATCGCCCTCATCACCTGCAGCTATTGATGGCTATCAGATGACGGCGTTCGAAATTGGTATCGCAGATTGGTCTGGAACCATCTTCAACGACACCAGCTTAATTGGAACAGTTAACATCACCTCTAGTGACTTTCAGGGCAGCATGTTTCAATTAGAGTTCGGCACCTACCAGATAAACGGTATCGTAAACACTTTTACAGTAACGGCCGTACCATTACCTGCAGCTGCATGGCTATTTGGCGCGGGGATCTTGAGTATGCTGTGCACGGCTAGGCGCAACAATAAAATGAGCGGCTGAGCACAGAACACAGCTTCCGATATTAGCCAAATTACGCGACGGTCGATCGCCCGTACCTGATCGCTCACTCCGCCGATGCCAATCGTTGATGCTGTTGTTCAATATCCGATAAAACAACGGCGGCCATTCGTCCGGATTGCGCCGCGCATATTTCTGCACCAGTTTCAGCATGGCATCCTGCACAATGTCGAGCGCTTCATCCGGATTACGCGTGGCGATCTCGGCGATGCGATAGGCGCGGCGCTCGACCTGAGCCAAAAAAGCATTAAGCTGCCGGGCTGTGTCTGCATCATCCGTCATCAACGTGTGCCACGATCTCCTTAGCGTGCCTTATGGTGCGCGTTAAGGTCGCGATGTTCCAGGCGGCGATTGATGCGTTCGCCTTTGTTGTCCAAGCGGCACGCAATGTGATCCCCTTTGCTATCCATACGCTGTTCGATGCGGTCGCCCTTGGCGTCTAATCGATCCGCCAGTTTGATCTTGCCGGCAGCCTCGGCACGGTCGGAGCGACGGTCGAGCACATCATTGATATGATCGCCATGGCGATCCAAACGGTTATCTATGCGTTCACCCTTCTGGTCCAACCGATAGTCGATGCGGTCACCGCAGTCGGTTTCGGCCCAGCTAGCGCTGGCCAGGGTCAGCAGGGCGGTGGCGATAAGGGCGGTGAAGGTATGCTTGGTGTTCATAGGGTCTCTCCAGAAAGCGTGGGCTTCAGGGGTTAACAACGCTGCCAGAGTGGATCGGTTGACAGGATTAACACCTTATTTTTCCTGATAACCCCACACTACCCGGGGCAGAAAATGCCCAACTGTGTCGCCTTTAGAGCAAAGGCGTCACCACAGAAATTAGCGGTTTTCAACCCCCGGAAATGGCTTTTATGCACAGACTGGAAGAGATCTCGGCAGGCCCTGCGCCAACCCGCCGTCGTCTGTCAACCCCGCCAAGGCGAAAGACTTATATTATTGATATTTAAAAACTAATATGAGCGGCGAGGAATTGATCGTTTTAACAAAAATGCAATAATAATGCGGCTTGGGGCCGTTTGATCCCAATCCGTCCACAAAGTTATCCACAGATTTTGTGGATAACCATCGAGCCCCAATAGCAATAATGACTTAGGCTGGCTAAGTGAGAATTCGCATCAATCATGGACACTAAACTGGACCACCTCGCCCAAAAAAATATTTCACGATTGGATCATGCGTCTGGTGTCTGAAACTATTCTTCGCATCGCTGTACCCTCGCCGCTGTTTCGGCTGTTCGACTACCTGCCGCCGCGCGAAATTACCGCGCCTTTGCATCCCGGTGTGCGTGTGCAGGTGCCGTTCGGGCGCAGCCGCACCGTCGGCATACTGGTTGCGACTTCCCGCAGCAGCGAGATCGATCCGGCCCGCCTCAAACGCGTGCATGCCGTACTGGATACCGAGCCCTTGTTACCAGCGGATATCTTGGCCATGGCACAGTGGGCCGCCGCGTATTATCAGCACCCCCTCGGTGAAGTGCTGGCCGGCTGCCTGCCGGTCGCATCACGCGGCGATCAGTCCGCCGAGGTACGTGGCACTACAGTCTGGTGTCTCACACACACTGGTATTGAGGCAACAACCGCCGATTGCACGCGCGCACCGCAACAGGCGCGTGCCCTGGAATTTCTCCAGCACCATCCCGACGGTTGTTCGCGTGAACAGCTCAATGAGGCCGGTATTGGCCCTCATATCCTGCGTGCACTGAGCGCGCGCGGCTGGCTCAAAACCCGGACACGGGCGGCCACGCTGATTGCTTCATCTGCGGTCCCCAGCGCCGCACCATCACTGAATCCTGCACAGGCCGCCGCCGTCGATGCGATCACCGCCGCCCGCGATCAGTACCAGAGCTTCCTGCTCGACGGCGTGACCGGCAGTGGCAAGACCGAGGTGTATTTGCAGGCGATAGCCGCATGTCTGGCCGCAGATCGGCAGGCACTGGTGATCGTCCCCGAAATCGGTCTGACGCCGCAGCTGCTGACGCGCTTCCGACAGCGCCTGGGCATAGAGCCGGCCGTGCTGCATTCGGGTATGAATGAAAGTGACCGCTTGAATGCCTGGCTGGCCGCGCGCGCCGGCACGGCGCGGCTGATCCTCGGCACGCGCTCGGCGGCCTGGGTGCCGCTGGCGCAACCGGGCCTGTTCATTGTTGATGAGGAGCACGATGCCTCGTTGAAACAGCAGGAAGGGTTCCGCTATTCGGCGCGTGACCTGCTGGTGTGGCGCGCGCATCGCGATGGCGTGCCGATTGTGCTCGGCTCGGCCACGCCCTCGCTGGAGTCACTGCACAATGCCCGGCAGGGTCGTTACCGGCATTTGTCACTGCCCGAACGCGCCGGCGTCGCTTCGGCACCCAGCCTGCGCTTGCTGGATGTGCGCAATCAGAAGCTGGATGAAGGTCTATCGCCGGCCTTGCTCGCGCATATGCGCAAACACCTGGACCAGGGCGGGCAGGTTTTACTGTTTCTCAATCGGCGCGGCTTCGCACCCACTTTGCTGTGCCATGCCTGTAGTTGGGTCGCCGAATGTCGGCGCTGCGATGCGCACCTGACCCTGCACCAACGCCATCGCTTGCTGCGCTGTCATCATTGCGGCAGCCAGCAACCGATTCCCGTGCAATGCCCGACCTGCGGCTGCGCCGATCTGCGCCCCCTGGGTGCCGGTACCGAGCGGGTCGAACAGGCGCTGGAGCGCAACTTCCCCGCTGTGCCGCAGGTGCGTATCGATCGTGACAGCACCCGTCGCAAAGGGCGCCTGGAAGATCTCCTCGCCCAGGCCACCCGCGGTGATGCGCGCATCCTGCTCGGTACCCAGATGCTGGCCAAGGGGCATCATTTTCCCGGCGTTACGCTGGTCGGGATCATGGAGGCCGATCAAGGCCTGTTCAGCGCCGACTTCCGCGCCGGCGAACGCCTGGCACAAATGGTTATCCAGGTGGCCGGCCGGTCCGGCCGCGCCGAGCGTCCTGGCGAGGTATTGATCCAGACCCATCACCCGGATCATCCGCTGTTATTACAGTTAGTTGCAGCCGGCTATCCGGCCTTCGCCGTGGCCGCACTGGCCGAACGCGAGGCCGCAGGACTGCCGCCGTTCAGTAATCTCGCCCTGCTGCGCGCCGAGGCGACCGATGCCCGCGCACCTGAGCAGTTTCTGTACGCTGCCTCGGCCGACCTGGATACCCGCACCCTCACCGGCATCGAACGCTGGGGCCCGGTCCCTTCCCCCATGGAACGCCGCGCCGGCCGCACCCGCGCCCAATTGCTCCTGGTCGCCCGCGACCGCAAACGCCTGCAGCGCTTGTTGGCCGAATGGGTACCGCAGCTAAGCAATCTCAAAAGCGCCCGCAAGGTGCGCTGGTCGATCGACGTCGACCCGGTGGATCTGTTCTGAGCCTGGCTTGGGTGGGGTCAACGAGATTGAAACCTTTTTGAACCGCAAAGGCGCAGAGGCGCAAAGAAAACCTTTTTAAATATGGAAATTCTCCATCGTTAACCACCTCTTCATTCCGGCGCATGCCGGAATCTAGGGCTTTAAGGGCATGGATTCCGGCATGTGCCGGAATGACGAAGTAATCAGGTGCTAAGGGCTTTTACATTAATTGGGTTTTCTTTGCGCCTCTGCGCCTTTGCGGTTCGATTAAGGTTTCTTGGCGTCCTTGGCGGTTCAAATCGCCTTTCTTGGCTATCTGGCGTCTTGGTGGCCCGAAGGATTCCCGGATTGCACTACGCTACATCCGGGCTACACCGATGAGAGAGCGGAATCGCCCCCTCGCTGTCAGCCCGCGCAGCACTTAGCGCGAGCGGGCGGTATCGGCTTGCACAAATCCGGGGAGCCGGGATAATAGCCGCCTTCGAGCGGCACCGCCTGCTCGCGCAATTCATCCTGGCGATAACGCATGAAGAACCATCTTGCTCAACTGCTGACCGATGCGGTGCATGGCCTGCAGGCCGGCGGCGGCCTGCCCGCGGACCTGGACATCAACATCCAGATCGAGCGCACCCGCGACCGCGCCCACGGTGACTTCGCCAGCAATCTGGCCATGACGCTGGCCAAGGCCGCGCGCGCCAAGCCGCGCGATATCGCCGAGAAGATCGTCGCCGCGCTGCCCGCCTCCGCGCATGTCAGTAAGGTTGAGATCGCCGGGCCCGGCTTCATCAATTTTCTTCTGAGCCCTGCGGCCTATCACAGCGTGCTCAACGATATTCTCGCCCAGGGCACCCGCTACGGTCGCAGCGATCTGGGTGCCGGCCGTTCCATTCAGGTCGAGTTCGTCTCCGCCAACCCGACCGGCCCGCTGCATGTCGGTCACGGCCGCGGCGCGGCCTACGGTGCCGCCGTCTCGGATTTGCTGGAAGCGGTCGGCTATCGCGTCCACCGTGAATATTATGTGAATGACGCCGGTCGGCAGATGGACATCCTCGCCACCAGCGTCTATCTGCGCTATCTGGATCTGTGCGGCGAAAAGTTCGACTTCCCGAGCAACGGCTACAAAGGCGATTACGTCTGGGACATCGCCGCGACCCTGCATCGCAAACACGGCGATGCGCTGCGCGAACCTGCAGCCGTGGTGTTCCATGCTGTGCCCGCCGATGCCGGCAAGGGTACCGAGGGTGGCGGCGACAAGGAAGAACACATCGATGCGCTGATCGCGCGTGCCCGCGAACTGCTGGGCGCGGAACGCTATCGCGAAGTCTTCGACCTCGGCCTGAATGTCATTCTCGACGACATCCGTCGTGACCTCGCCGAGTTCGGCGTGGAATACACCGAATGGTTTTCCGAGCGCTCGCTCACCGAAAACGGCACGGTGGCCCGCACCATCGAACGCCTGCAGGCCAGCGGCCACGTCTATGAAAAAGACGGCGCGCTGTGGTTCCGCTCCACCGATTACGGTGATGAAAAGGATCGCGTGGTCGCGCGTGACAACGGCCAGACCACCTATTTCGCCTCCGACATCGCCTATCACATGCACAAGCTGGAGCGCGGTTATTCGCGCATCATCGATGTGTGGGGCGCGGACCACCACGGGTATGTGCCACGCGTGAAGGCGGCGCTCGCAGCCATAGGCGAAGACCCGGCCAAACTCGATGTCTTACTGGTGCAGTTCGCGATTCTGTATCGCGGCGGCGAGAAGGCGCAGATGTCGACGCGCTCCGGCGAGTTCGTCACCCTGCGCGAGTTACGTCACGAAGTGGGCAAAGACGCCTGTCGCTTCTTCTATGTGATGCGCAAATGCGAACAGCATATGGATTTCGATCTGGATCTGGCCAAATCACAGTCGAACGAAAACCCGGTCTATTACATCCAGTACGCGCATGCGCGGGTGATGAGTGTGTTGCGGCAGATGGCCGAGAAGGGTCTGCAGTGGGATCAGGCTGAGGGCACTACGCATCTGCAGCGCCTGACCGAATCGCACGAAACCGACCTCATGGTCAGCCTGGCGCGCTATCCGGAAGTGATCGAGGCCGCCGCGATCAATCACGAACCGCACCAGATCGCCCATTTCCTGCGCGAACTGGCCAATGATTTTCATACCTACTACAACGCCCATCAGTTCCTGGTCGAGGACAGTGCCGTGCGCAATGCCCGACTGAACCTGATTCAGGCCACCCGTCAGGTGTTGGCGAATGGCCTGGGTCTGCTGGGCGTTTCAGCACCGGATAGCATGTAGGTAAACACTCTTCGTGATATGACGTGGTATCGCGTCATGTCACCGTAAAGCAGCAGCACCATGTCCAGAGATTACAAACACAGAGCGACCACTTCCCGCCGGTCCAGACGTCGCAAAGGTGCGCCGCGCTGGTTATGGTTTGTCGCGATCACCGCCATCGGGCTGTTCGCCGCCTTCCTGTATTTTCTGAGCCAGCGCCCCGACACGTCACCGGAAGTCGAGGCGGACACGCAAA
>Ga0180009_10004339_pt1 | contig 15674 bp, 18 predicted proteins | sample OS_PC_MetaG_FD_123537 | JGI IMG/M metagenome (GOLD analysis project Ga0180009, IMG submission 123537) | Groundwater microbial communities from the Aspo Hard Rock Laboratory (HRL) deep subsurface site, Sweden - OS_PC_MetaG | ecosystem: Environmental > Aquatic > Deep subsurface > Groundwater...
ACTGTTTTGAATAAGTTTATAAATAGGATGATTTTAATAAAATAGGAAGTTTAAAGGTGCGAAAGTGAAAGGATATTTATTTATCGACCAAATTAATTTTTGGACAACTAATATTTAATTATCACTTCATTCGCAAGACCTTTTAGACTTTTTGAAATTCTTTTAAATTAAAAAAATTCTTTTTAGAAAATAGAAATATTTAAATACTAAGTAATTCTTATTAAAATAAATTAAATATAATAATTAGTAAGTTTTACTAAGTAAAATGAAGGAACAAAATAAGTTAAAAAAGTTTTTATTAGAAATTCCAGAAGAAATTTGGAATAAATGGAAAGATACAATTCCTCGTTCTATTTCATTAAATAAAGCATTGATAGAACTTCTAAAAAAGGAGGGAAATAAAAAATGAAAAAAGTAATTTTTCTCTTGATTATTGGAATATTTTTAATTTGTGAATTTAATTTAATTTCAGCTTCTCGTCTACCAACAGTTAATGGAGATTCTGATGCTTGGGGAAGTGTGCTTAATGATTTTTTATCAAGAATTGTTGGAAATAATGCAACAGAATTAAATTTAACAATGGTTAATGGAACTAATATTTATTCTAGTTCGATTAATACAACACACCTATTAGATGGAACAATAACTGCTGATGACTTAGGAACAGATTCTATTTCTGATGATGAGATAGATTATACTACTGTAACTCTTACTGACTTTACAAATGATGCAAATTATTTAGATAAAGATGAAGGGGGAACAATTGATGGAAGTTTAATTATAAATGGAAATTTATCTTTAATTGGGAGTTATCTTAATGCAACTGTAACTAATCAATATTTAAATGGTTCAATTTTTCCCGATATAACTAAATTATTTGATCTTGGAAGTTCTATTTTTATGTGGAATAATTTGTATTTAAATAAGATTTTTGCAGATGATTGGACAAATGTTACAATAACTGAATCACAAGTAATAGATTTGCAGAGTTATTTAACAAGCGAGAGTGATCCTGTTTATTCTGCATGGGATAAAGATTATGGGGATTTAATAAATACCCCTGCAGCACTATCAATATGGGATGAAACATTTAATACAACCGGAGATTCTCGTTGGAATGGTGGAGGAAACTTATCTTTTAATCAAACTTTAACAGATACACTTTATGCTGCAATAGGTTTAGGCGGGGATAACTCCTCTTGGAATGAAAGTTATGCAGATACAAAATATGCAGATATTTCTATAACTGGAGATAATTCAAGTTGGAATGAAAGTATGGCACACACTCTTTTTGATTCAACTTATAATATAACTTATGAAAGTTATGCTATTAATGGCACAACAATTACTTATCAAAATATTTCTAATATTCCAACTTGTGGAGCTAATGAACATTTAGATTTTGATGGAGCAACATTAAGTTGTACTGCTGATGCTGGAGGAACTAGCTTATGGACAAATTCTTCTGGTAATGCAACTTATATTGAAGGTAGTGTTGGTATTGGAACAATAACTCCCACCCATAAATTAAATGTTGTTGGAAATGTGAATGTTACAGGAAATATTAATATTGAAAGTAGTGGAACAGTTTTGCTTTTGCCTCAAGAAAATACAGAAGCTGCCCCTACATTAGCTTTTGGTAATGGAGATACAGGAATTTATGAGGTTGTTGATAATACTCTCGCATTCACATTTAGTGGAGGGAAGTGGTGGAGTTTAAATAGTGGAGCCTTTTATTCTGCTACGACAAATGGTCCTTATATAGATAGGTCTGCGGCTTCAACGACGAATCCAGTTTACACATTCGATTCTGATACAGATACTGGTCTTGGATGGGGCGGTGCTAACAACCTTTCATTTATCATTGGTGGAACTGAGAAGATGAGATTAGATGATCTTGGCAATCTTGGTATTGGAATAACAACACCTTCTGAGAGATTAGATGTATCAGGGAATATTAATGTTAATTCTAATAACATAACTACTGTTGATTGCATTGTTTTTGCAAGCGGGGGTAAAATTTGCGATTCTCCTTAAAATGAAAAATGGAAAAAATAAATATTTTAATCCTTGTTTTTTTGTTTTTTTGTTTGCCTTTGGTTTTAGCAGCACCTTCTGTTAGTTTTACTTTCCCTACACCCAATGATGGGTTGGTTACTACAAACACTTCTATTGAAATTAATATTTCTATTGTTGAACCTAATTTAGGAAGTTTAATTTATAATTGGAATGGAACAAATTTTAGTTTATATGATGGTAATTTGATGTTGATATTTAATTTTGATAAAGAACTCGAATTAATCTCAGAAGATAGTTCATGGGATGATAATCTAATGAGTGTATGGCACCTAAATAGTGATTCAACAGATTCAAAAGGGAGTAATGATGGAACTGCTTCTGCAGGTGTTACTTGTAATGGAAATGTAGGTAAATTCGTGGGTGGCTGTGAGTTTGATGGAGTAGCTGATAATATTACTATTGCAAATGAAGAAAATTTTGATTTTGAATCTACAGATAACTTTTCAACATGCTTCTGGGCTAGTTTTGATACTTTTGCAGGTAACAAAGTTCACACTCCTCTATCTAAACTTTTGAATAGTGGGTTAGTTACAGGTTGGGAAATTCATACATGGGATAATTCTGGAACTGTAGGAGATGCAATTTCAATTTATCTAGTTGAAGATTGGTGGACTAATAAATGTATTTTTGCAACTGCTGCTAATATTCTTGCTGGAACAGAAGGTCAATGGCAACATATTTGCATTACTTATAATGGAAGCAATACAGTTTCTGGGGTTAAAATTTATCAAAATGGGGTTTCTAAATCAGTTGCATCTGGAGGGTATTGTACTACTCCTCCTTCGGGTTCTATTAAAAATAATGTACCTCTTTTAATTGGTGAAAGAGAAATTTCCTTTAATACTCTTGATGGTAAAATGGATGAAGTGGCAATTTGGAATAGGACCTTAACACTTTCAGAGATACAAGAGATATATAGTAAAGGACTTGCTGAAGATAAGAGTAAATATTCAAATAATGGAACAATTGTTTCAGTAACGAACACAACTGGAAAATATTCTGGAGGATTTCAGTTTGATGGAGTTAATGATTATCTTAGTATTCCACAAACTTTTTTTGATAGTGAAACATTTTCATTGTGGGTAAAAACTACAGATACTGGGCCTTTAATGACTTGGTCTCAAGGAGATTTAAATGGATATTATGATAGAACAATAACAATAAACAGTGCTGCTACTGCAAATGTCTCTTGGTATATTTGGAATAAAGCAACTATTTATTCTGATAAAAATGTGAATGATGGAAATTGGCACCATATAGCTACTACGGGAAATATTACTGAAATGAATATTTATATAGATGGAGTTCTTTCGTCTTCGAGAGTGGCTGATTCTAGGAGTGATGCAGTTAGTGATACACATATAACAATTGCTGGAGGGGCTACAGGATACTTAAATGCAACAATTGATGAAGTTAGAGTTTGGAACAGAAGTTTATCTAATGCTGAAATTTACCAATTATATGTTTCTAACTTGCAAAAATTCAATCAAACTCAATGGTATTTATATGTTAATCAATCTAAGAATGCAACAGATGGATTAGATCTTGGAGCTTATACTTATCAAACATTTGCAACAAACTCATCTGGGAGTTTGAATTCAACAGATTTGAGAACATTAACTATAACTTCTGATGCAACTTTTCCTTTGATTAATTTCACTTCTCCTACTCCTGCAAATGCAACTTCAACAACAAACACTTCTATTGAGATTAATGTTTCAATTGTTGAAGAAAATTTAAACGAGGTTATTTGGAATTGGAATGGAACAAATTTTACTATTTTTAATGATAGTTTGGTCTTGATGATGAATTTTGATAATAGAAGTTCTTTAGGTGAGAATGATACTTATGTTGTTGATTATAGCACATCTCAAGAAAATGGAAATGCTATTGGTAACGCTATATACACCCCCTCTGGTAAATATGGTGGGGCATTTGATTTTGATGGGGACGGAGATTATATTAATATATCGACTGGATTTGGAATAACAAATAAAAATGTTGCAGTGTTTTTATGGGTAAATTTAGATTCAGTAAATGAGCAAGGCGCTTTTGTATATTTTGGAGACCCGGGCCATGGTATTGGGGTTGGTGCAAATGGCCATTTTGATACTCCTGGTGGGGGAAATGAGTTGGGACTTATTTTTGAAGGGGTAAGGTGGATTACACAATCAACTTCTATAGGAACTGGATGGCATTATGTGGGTTATGTTCTTGACTCTAGTGGGTATCCAACAATTTATCTTGATGGGAAAAGCATCTATAGTGATAGTGGAGATCTGGCCTGGGTGCCTACACCGAGTGTAACAAAGATAGGAGGTTATCCCAGCGGGGGTACTAGGTTTGCTGATTGTACAATAGATGAAGTTCGTATTTGGAACAGAAGTTTAACAGCAGATGAAATTTACCAACAATATGCTTCAAACTTAAACAAATTTAATTCAACTCAATGGAATTTATATGTTAATCAATCTAAAAATGCAACAATAGGATTAGAGGATGGAAATTATACTTATCAAACATTTGCTCAAGATGATGCAGAAAATTTGAATATGACTGATTTGAGAACTGTAACTATTGATACGGTTGATAGAGTTTATCCAGAGCTTAATTTCACTTCTCCTACTCCTGCAAATGCAACTTCAACAACAAATACTTCTGTTGAAATTAATTTTTCAATTATTGAAGAAAATTTAGATGATGTTATTTGGAATTGGAATGGAACTAATTTTACAATGTATAATGACTCTTTAGTTTTAATGATGAATTTTGATAATAGAAGTTCTTTAGGTGAAAATGATACCTATGTTGTTGATATGAGTGGAAATGGAAATAATGGGATTCTGGGAGGAACTGCCAAATTTAATGCGACTAGTAAATTTGGTAATGCTTTGTGGTTAGATGGAAATAGTGATTATGTAGAAGTTATAGATAGTTCTTCATTAGACCTAGGAACAGATAGCATGACTATTGTAGCTTGGGTTTATCCAAAAACATTTGGAGATACAGATGAGATTGTAAAAAAGGATAATTCTTACATCTTGAGATTGAGTGGCACTTCTGGGGCTGTGGAAGGTTATTTATGGGCAGATACTAATGTTAACCGGGTTGGGCCGAGTACTAATCTTTTAGTGCAAAATTCGTGGAATCATGTTGCGATGATTTATAATACTACAACTCAACAATTATTTATTAATGGAATAGCAGATGCAACTGATCCTCAAACAGGAAATGTAGATAATAGTGCAATTAATTTAATGATAGGTTCACATCAAGATAAAGCACAGGAATTCTTTGATGGAGGTATTGATGAGTTAAGAATCTGGAATAGGGCTTTATCTGCAGAAGAAATTTACCAACAATATGTTTCAAACTTAAACAAATTTAATTTAACACAATGGTATTTATATGTTAATCAATCAAAGAATGCAACTGGGGGTTTGGATGTTGGGGATTATACTTATCAAGTTTTTGCTAAAGATGATGCTGGAAATTTGAATTTTACTGATTTGAGAACTGTGATAATAACTGCATCTTCTTCAGGCTGTCCTGCAACCCCTCAAAACTGGAATATAAACCTGGCTGATAATTTATTAATTAATAGCTTATGTAATTTAACAGGATATAATGTGACTTTTACTGGAACAGGAGATTTTACTGTAAATAATAGTTTTTATTTTAATGAGATGAATAATTTATCGTCGGGAATGACGGTATGGGTTAAACCTAATGGAATTTTATATTCGGGAGCAACATAAATGAAACTTAAAATATTTTTATTATTAATTTTATTGGTTCCATTAGTTTATGCTGGAAATTATGGTGAAGGAAATTATAGTGAAGGAGATTATGTTGGAGAGGAAGCTTCTTCTGCAACACCAGAATCTCCAGGAGATAGTGGGGGATCTCCGGGAGGTGGAAGCTCAGGTAGTGGAGGTTCATCTACACCAAGTTGTAATTATGATTGGGAATGTACCGGGTGGATCCCATCTATTTGTCCAGAATCAAGAATACAAGAAAGGATATGTGTAAATAAAGGGTCTTGCACAGGAACAAGTGGAATTCCTGCTCAAACTAGAACTTGCGAATATACAGGCCCACCTGGACCTTTATTTGATATTTTCTTAACTTTATCAAATGATTATAAGGAAATATGTTCTGGGGATGATATTGAAGCAAATATAAACTTGGAGAATTATGGTAAGATAGAATTGCTTGATGCATTTATGACCTATTGGATAATTGATGAAAATAATAAATTAATTGCTGAATTAAAAGATACAAGAGCTGTTGAAAAAGAAACTAATTTTAATATTCAAATGAAGATTCCAAAATCAACTGTTCAAGGAACTTATCGTTTATATTCTCAAATTACATATAATGGGAATAAGACAGCAGTGACAGGAGAATCTTTTGAAGTTTTATCTCTAGATGATTGTGCGCCTTCTTTTACACAAGATTTTGATTGGAATTATTTGATTTATGGATTTATTGGATTTATTATATTATTATTTGTTTTTATTTATAGAAAAAAGATTTTAGGAAAAAAAGTAGATAAACATCCTAAAGAGAGTCTTAATGGATTATTTAAAAAGAAAGTTTATTCTGAAGAAGGAAATTTTATTGGAAAAGTTGATAATATTATTTTAGGAAAAGGAAAAATTGATAGTTTGATGATTATATTAAGTAACAAATATAATTTTAAATTTAAAGGAATTGTGATAAAATATGAATATGTTAAAACTGTGGGGCATATTGTGATTGTTGATGAAGTAGTTTTCAAAGATTTATTAACAAAAAATTTAAAAATAAAAAAATCTTATTAAAAATATTAAAGGAGGTAGAAAATGAAAAAAAAATCTAAAGAAAAAACATCTTGTGGTGTTAAAGAAAACTGCGGAGGATTTTTATATTGTCTTGGTTTTATTGGTGCTGCAGTGTATAATGTTTCTGTTGCTACTGGATTTTGGAATGGTGTTTGGGGTGTGATTAAAGCTTTAGTTTGGCCTGCATTTTTAGTTTATAATATGATGCAATTGTTGGGGGTGTAAAATGCCAATAATAAATATTGAAACATGGCCGATAGATAAAGAGAAAAAACCTGTTTTAATTAAAAAAATTACAGATGTTTTTGTAGATATGAAAATTCCTAAAGAAGCTGTTACTGTTTTAATTCACGAAACTGAATTAGATAATTGGGGTAGTGGTGGAGAACAACATTCTGTAAAGTTTAAAGATTTGAAAAGAGATTAACCGGTGTTTTTTCCTCTTTTCATTAAATATTTTTGGTGATATTCTTCTGCTTGATTTTTTAGAAAAGATTAAATAATATTATATTTTGATTATAAAGGAGGTAAACAAAATGGGATTTATTCAATTTGAAGTTAAGGTAAAAGATGGGAAATCAGATGTTAAATTAAATTGGGAAGAAACAGAACTTGAAGAATTTGGAATAGCTTTATTTAAACTTGAATTAATAAAGAAAACATTATTAGAACAAGCGGAAAAGCTTATAATTAAAGAAAGTTCATAGGATTAAATTTTATTTAAATATTGGAGATATAAAAGATTATCTTCTTTTGAATCTATTTGCTTCCTTTTCAGGATCCTGATATTTCCAAATTTTGACTGGTACTTTTTTAATTTTTTTTTCCATTTATTATAATTAAGGGTATTGGGGTTTATAAATGTGAGCTTTGAAGGAAAAAGTTTCTTTTTAGAAGAATTATTTTAAAGATATTGCGCCATGTTTGCACGCATCTATACAGACTCCGCATTCTGTACATTTATCTTTGTCTATTTTAACAAAGTTATTTCTTGTTATTGCGCCCGTATGGCATATTTCAACACAACCATTGCATGAACCACATGAACATGATGTACATTTACCATCTTTCCAACAACATTTATTATAATCTATTTTGATTGTCATTTTAATTTATGATTTTAAGTTCTTTAAAAAGTTTTTTGTTTTTTATTTCTTTTCAATTATACCTTTTATTTTAAATGTGGGCTTTATTTTTTATTACTTCAATAAACCATTAAAGAACTTTACTGGTTTTTTTGTTTTATAATATCTGTAGAAATTTGGTTTAAGTTTAATTTTTTCTTTTAGTCTTTTTTTTATTATTTTGTAATCTTGTTGTTTTGGTTTCCAGTTGTTTTGATGTTTGTTTAGGTTGATTGTTTTATTTGCTTTGAAGCCTCTTTTTTTCATCTCTTTTTTTATTATTTTGTGTCTAATTTTTAAGTATTTTATTTTATCTTTGAAGAAGTTTATGTGCCCTTTTCCCAGGCAGTAATTTTTAGGTTGGTTTTTTATTATTGGATATTTTTTTATATGTCCTATGAGTTTTAAGATTTCATTATATTCAGCTATTAGATGCTGGTCTGCTAGTTTTTTTGGATTTATTATGTTTATTCTTACCATTAGAAAATATTAAAAATCATTAGAGTTTATTAATCTTATGAAGAAAATTATTAAATTTATAATTTCTATTTTGGTTTGTCAGTTAGCTGGAATTATAGGTTCTATATTTACTGTAAGTTCTGTTGGTAGTTGGTATTTAGAATTGAATAAACCTGTTTTTAATCCTCCAAGTTATTTGTTTGGACCTGTATGGATATTTTTGTATTTTTTGATGGGTTTGGCTTTATATTTTGTTTGGGTGAAAAAAGATGTTAAGAATGCTTTGATATTATTTTTTGTACATTTATTTTTAAATAGTTTATGGAGTGTATTATTTTTTGGTTTGAAATTGGTGTTTGTTGCTTTTTTAGAGATAATTTTATTATGGATATTTATTTTATTAGTTATGATTAAGTTTTATAAGTTTGATAAGAGAAGTTGTTATTTGTTGATTCCATATATTTTGTGGGTTAGTTTTGCCTTAATATTGAATTTTAGTATTTATATTTTGAATTAGAGATTTTAATTAAATCTGATAATTTTAAAACAAGAAAAGCTTTATTATAGTGTTATTTTACTTAAAACATATGAAATATGACATAATCTTTGTAAGTGGGGAATATTATGTAGATCATCCTTTATCTCCTTTAGGGATATTAGTTAAGGTATTAAATGAAAAAGGGTTCTCAACAGCAATTATAGAAAAGCCAGACTGGAAAAAAGATGATGATTTTTTAAAATATGGGAAGCCTAATTTATTTTTTGCCCTAACCTCAGGATCAATTGATTCTATGCTTGTTAATTATACACCTTTAAAGAAATTACGTAGTGAAGATAAATATCACCCTTATGACTCAAAAATACCTGATAGGGCTGTAACTGTGTATTGTAATAAATTAAAACAATTGTTTAAAGATTCACTTATTGTAATTGGGGGTATTGAAGCATCAATGAGAAGATTTGTCCATTATGATTATTGGAGCAATAAGTTAAGAAAAAGTCTTTTATTTGATTCAAGAGCAGATATTTTAGTTTATGGAAATGGAGAATATCAGATAAGTGAGATTGCTAAAAGATTAAAAGAAAATAAGAATTTAGAGAATATAGAAGGTACATGTATTATTTCTAAAGAAGTTCCTAAAGATTTTATTATATTACCTTCATTTGAAGATGTTTCTAGTGATAAAAAACTATTTTGTAAGATGCAGTTATTATTTTCAAATAAAAAAAATCTTGCTCAAAAAATAGATAATAGATTTGTTTTACAGTATAAGATGCATAAATATACCACTAAAGAAATAGATTATATTTATGGTTTAGATTATTCTAGAAATATTCCTAAGCATTATCCTGAATTTAAAATGGCTCAATTTAGTGTTGTGACCCATAGGGGTTGTATAGGTAATTGTAATTTTTGTTCATTGTCTTTGCATCAAGGAGATAGGATAATATCGAGAAGTGAAAAATCAATTATTGATGAAATTAAGAAGATTACCAAGCATAGAGATTTTAAAGGATATATTGATGATTTAGGAGGGCCTAGTGCAAATATGTATGGGATGGATTGTGAGAAATGTGATAATAAATGTATTAATTGTGGAGATTTGGATAAGACTCATTTGAAATTGATAAAATTGTTAAGGGTGATAAAAAAGATTAAAGGTGTGAAGAAAATATTTGTAAGATCTGGAATAAGATATGATTTGGCTGTTGAAAGTGAAGAGTATGTGAAAGAATTGTCTGATTGTGTGAGTGGTTGTTTGAAGATAGCTCCAGAACATTTTTCTGAAAATGTATTAAATTTGATGAATAAGAATTCTGGGAAATTTAAAGAATTTAAGAAATTATTTGATAAGCATAATAGAAAGTTAAATCAAAACTTAAAATATTATTTTATGACTGGTCATCCGGGAAGTAGTATGAAAGAGGTTAATGAATTGAAGAATAAAATAAAAGAATTAGAGAATACTGAGGGAGTACAACTATTTACACCCACACCAATGACAATATCAACATGTATGTACTATACTGGATTAAATCCTTATACTTTAAAGAAAGTTTATGTTCCTTATACTTATAATGAGAAAAAGAAACAGAAGAATGTTTTGTTTTGAATGAAAGTTTGAGTTTTAAATTTGGGCTTTAACTTTTTAAAGCAAAAACCCAAGGGCTTTTAGAATTTCCCTTCTAAATCTTTAATTTGTTTTTTTAAATCTCCTGAAATTTTGTTCTTATATTATTTATTTCCTGAACTTTTAATTTACCTAAATAAGTTCTTAATTCTACATTAAATTTTTGGGCTGTTTTGATTCTTTCATCACATTTTTCTTTATGTATTGGCTCTGTGTTGTTTTGAACGCAGTATTGATTATCTATTCTATCTTTTTTAAATTCAGAGAATGTTAAATACATTTTTTCTAAATTAAACAGGTCTTTTGTTAAAAGTACTGCGCCAGAATGATTTTCACATTTTATTCCACATTTGAAAAACAGTGATTGAACAGTATTGTAAATTGAGTAATAAGCTTCTGAAACTGCGTTTTCATATATATTTGCATCATATGCAAGTTTTGCTACTTTTATACATTTATCGCTTTTTATTAAATAAGATTTTGATATTTCTTCAGAAGGTTCTATAATTTCTAATTTCTCTTCTTGTTTTAGCTTACTCAAAAAATTTGATTTTTTCATAGTATTCTTCTGATCCTTTGATTATTGCATGATTTTTGATTATTTCTTTTATTAATAAATCATTTGGATTGAATTTTCCTATTTTTATGCTTAGTGAATCATAGATTTTTTGGGTTTCTTCTTTTATTTTTTGATTGGTTGTTTCAATGTAAATATCAATATCAGATTCTTTTTTTTGTTTTTCTTTAGCATAGCTTCCGAAAAGTATAATTAGGTTGGAGTTGCATTTTTTTATAATATCTTGAAATATAGGTTCAAGTTCTGGATTTTTGGTTAATATTTTTGCAAGTTTGTAATTTTCAGCATTTAATATGAAACTTTTTGATGTTAGGTTTTTTTTAATAAAATAAATATGGTTTTTTCCAACTATATTGTGGTCTATTACATTTGTTTTTTGTAGATTTTTTAAAATAGATTGGATTCTGGTTAAAGATGTTTTTAGTTGCTTTGCTAGTTCTCTTTGATGCATCTCTTTTTTTAATAAAAAGAGCAATACTTCATATAAATAATTGATTTTTATTTGTGTCATATGACTTTTTAAGAAGTCAATAGTATTTAAATGTTTCTATTAACAGAGGGTATATTTGTTGATGGAGGAAGAGTTGATATTATTGATTTGAGTGATTGTTTTGAGGTTGTTAAAGTTTGAGATTTAAATGTGGGCTTTAATTTTTTTAATGTTTATTGTTTTTTATTTGTTTTCTTTTTTCTTTTTCTGGAATTTTTAAATAATTTTCATTTGTGATAACTTTTCTTTTTGTTTTGCTTTCTAGCTCAAGTCTTGCATGTTTTGATATTTTTCCACCATCTCTTGATGCTTTTTTATGTTGAGGAAATGTTTTTGGATCATGAACCTTCTCTATTTCTGATGTTGAGGCTTCTCCAAGCATTGTAAAAATAAGTTCTAAGTCATTCATATGATCTCTTAGATTTTCTTTGTCAAGACCTTTTAATTTTTTATATTCTGATGGTGTTAGGTTAAATGATGCTTTAGATATTTCAGCTGTTAAAATTGAGAAATCTTCTTCGCTTTTTATGTTTCTTTTTTTCCATTCATCTGTTAAATCTTGTCTTACTGCGATTCCTCTTAATCTTTTATCAATCCATGATTTTGAATATCCTTTTTTTTCATAAATTTCCTTCATTCTTTCTTGAGCAAGTTCTGGATTTTCTATTTCTTGGACTCTTTCATAACCTACTTTTGCTAGCCATAGTTTAAATGGCTCTGCTTTTTTAGATGGAATGGATTGGATTAGTCTAAAGATGTCTTTTGTATTACCAGCTAATGTATTTCTTAGTTTGCCTAAACCTGTTGGCATAGCTACCTGGGGACAATTTGTCCCTATGTAACTCCCAATTCTTAAATCTCTCTTCCTTAATTTCTTCAAATAATCTGTAGGATTAACACTATCTGTTAAAGCTCCAATAATATCAACTACTGAGAAATACCATTCATTATTATGTTGGGTTCTTCTTATTCTTTTGCCTTGAAAAACAACTAATGCATTCATTATTTATATTAAAATAAATTTATTTATAAATCTTCTTAGGTGATTTGTCTCTTAGACCCATATTGTTGAAGATATATTTTAGAGAATAAATGTTTTTAAAGGAAAAAGCTCGTTTTTGAAGAATAGAAAGGTTTATAAATAAGTAGACTTTTAAGTATACTAATGATTGTAACTAAAATAAGTATAAGACCAACAAAACATTATTTTTTATATCATGCTGATGTAAGTTGGGATTTGGTTATTAAAACAATATTATCACCAACAAAGTCTAAACTTAACAAAAGAAAGGGTAAAGATAGGTTTACTTATATTAGATATTTTAAAGATTTTGTTATAGAAGTCCATGTTAAAAAAGATACAATAGAAAATATCATCTGGGTTATAAATGCTTTTAAGATGGGGAGGGAAAAATGAAATGTTCAGAATGTAAATCAGATATGAAAAAAATTAAATTTGATGTAGGTTATGGTATAAGGGTAGATTCATTACATTGTGAGAAGTGTGGTTTTAATGTAACCGATGATAAAGTTTTAAATAAGGCATTGGGATCATTAAAAGAACAAATGTCTAAAGAAGTAAAAGTTATTGAAATTGGCACAGGAATTGGTATACGATTTCCAAATGAGATTGTTAAGAGTTTTAATTTAAAGAAAGGTGGGGAGATAATTGTCAAACCTGATGTTGATGGATTAAAACTTATACCTGTTTAGTTTTTTTAAAGCAAAAAGCTCTTGAACTCACTTTTTAAAAGAAAAGCCACAAAATTTTCTCACTCATTATAAAAAAATATTCCAATAGTTTTCAATCATTTCATTAATTGTAAATTGTATTAGATTAAAATAATTTTCTTTATTGTTCTTTGTTAAATCACTTTTATCAGCTTCTCTTAGAAATTTAAGATATTTCAAACGGTTTTTTTTAGAGATGATTAAAGGAGGATATTTGTTTTTCATTAAGACATAGTTCATTAATATTCTACCTGTTCTGCCATTACCATCCATGAAAGGATGTATTTTTTCAAATTTGTGATGAAATATTATAGCTAAGACTAATGGATGAAGGTTTGCACTATTATACCATCTTAATAGTAAATCCATATCTGTTTTTATATATGGAGCCGGTGTTGCTTTAAAGTTTGCTTTTAGAACTCTTACTTCAGTAGTCCTATAACTTGTTCTATTATCAATATTTTCCATTAAATCGGAATGAATTTTTGTGATAAAATCATTAGTTATTTCTTTTTTTGAATTTAATATGTTTAAGAAAACCCTTTCTGTGTTTTGGATATCATAAATTTCTCTTAGTGTTTTGTTTTTAGGTGTTAAATTGTTTTCTAATAAATTTTTTGCTTCTTTTAATGTTATTGTGTTTCCCTCTATAGATGTTGTGTTAAATGCGAATTCTATAATGAAGTTTTTTAGTATTTCATTTTTTGTTAGTTTGTTGTTTTTTTGAAATTCTTTGTTATAATGTAATTTACAGGCTTCTATTTCATTAAGTTTCTTATCTAAGAATATATCTTTTTTTATTTTTAGGGATTTTGTTTTTTCTAGATAATGATTTGATTGTATGAAATTATTGATGGTTTTGTATGCTTTTCTTATTTTGTCTTTGTATTTTGGGTTTTTTAGTGATTTTTTTACATCTTCTATAGAACTGCCTAGATAAGCTATGTCTTTTACTATTATTTTGTTATTTTTTCTTTCTGAAGCTCTTAAATAATAATAAGGCTTTTTTCCTTTTTTGTAGATATATACCATGCTATTTTTGATGATTTTAGTGTTTATAAAGTTTACCCTTTACATTTAAATTATTTATTGTAAAGGGTAAGGTTAAAGCAAAAAGTTCGTTTTCTTGAACTCACTTTTTATAAAAAATTTGGTAAAAACTCTCTATAAAAACAACCTATTGTCCACAAAATAGAAACCTTTATATAGAATGTGGACAATATGCTTTATATGGCATATATAGATGTTATTAAATCTGGAAATAAAAAATTTTATTATCTAGGAAAAACAATTAGAATAAGTTCTGATAAATACAAAAAATTAAGAATTAAATTAGGTGATAAAAAACCTTCTAAAGAATTAATAAATAAAAAATTAAAAGAATTTAAATTAGAAGAATATAAAGTTTATAATGAAGATTACATAGATGTTTCTAAATTAGAGTTTATAGATGATTTTAAGGAAGTATATAAAAATCATGTTAAAAAAGTACCTAAGACTGTTTTGGAGAAAGAAGAAACAGATTTTGTAATAAGATTTACATATAATTCAAATGCTATAGAAGGAAATAGATTAACTTTAAGAGAGACTTATATGATTATAAAAGAGAAGCAAATACCTTCTGGTGCCCCTCCTAAAGACTATAATGAAGCTGTAAATGGGAGAGAAGCTTTGGATTTTTTAAAGAAATATAAAGGAAAATTAACAATAGCTTTTATAGAAAAATTAAATGGAATTCTTGTTAAAAATACAGGGGTTGTTTATGGTGGGAGATTAAGGTTTTTTCCAGTTACTATATCTGGAGCAAATTTTATACCTGCTTCTGATAAAGATGTTCCTGGGTTGTTAGGTAAGATGATTAAATTTTATTATGAAAATAAAAGGAAATATCATCCTTTTGTGTTAGCTTGTTTAATTCATGCTATTTTTGTTGAAATACATCCTTTTGAAGATGGGAATGGTAGGACTGGAAGGGCTTTGATGAATTGGGTTTTAGTTAAAGCTGATTATCCTAAAGTGTTTATTCCTATAGAATTTAGATCTGATTATTATAAAGCTATAGATTTTCATAATGAGAAGAAAGTGAAAGAATATTGTAATTTAATGTTTGATATTGTGGTTGGTCAGTTGTCCACAAAGAAGAAAAGTATTGAGTGAATGTGGACAATATTTGTTTTTAAAGTATTTTTAAATGTGAGCTTTAATTTTTAAAAGGAAAATGTTAAAAATTCTTATGTTTTAAGGGTTAATATGAAA
>Ga0180009_10004340_pt1 | contig 15673 bp, 14 predicted proteins | sample OS_PC_MetaG_FD_123537 | JGI IMG/M metagenome (GOLD analysis project Ga0180009, IMG submission 123537) | Groundwater microbial communities from the Aspo Hard Rock Laboratory (HRL) deep subsurface site, Sweden - OS_PC_MetaG | ecosystem: Environmental > Aquatic > Deep subsurface > Groundwater...
AAATTCCAATATCAAATGGGCGAAGGCCTGGAAACAACTCCAGGACTGCTTTTTGATACGATTTGATATCTTTTATGGTTTCTTTGGTTTTCGGTTGTTTGGCCTCGGCCATGCAAGTGAAGAAGCATGCAAAGGGTATATCCATGAAGGAATTGAAATTTGCCGTTACAAAAAGAGTGGCAGCTTTCATCCATTTGCCACGATGAATCGGGGCTCCCATAATAATTGAACTGTAATGATAAAAATTGATATCCTCTGTAATAGATTTTGTTTCGTTTTGAATCCCGGCAGATTCTAATCTTTTTCCTATATATTTTGCAATTTGGGCAGTGGAACCATGATAGCTGGCAAAAATAATAAGAATTTTTCGAGGTTTTTTTATACTTTCAGGTGTGACTTTTTCTGCATATAAGCGGCTATTTAAAAGAGGGAATAAATTGAACAAAAAAATGCAGTTCAACATATTTCGCGTTTGACTTAAAAAATTTCTTCTCATTTTATTTATCATCACGATGTTCTCTGATTTAAATATTTTAAGGTTGCTTTAATTGCCTCTATGGGATTTTTTGGATTGTAACCAAGTTCTCTGCAAGATTTTGATAAGTCCAAGGTATGCTTATCCCGGTAATACATTTTAACCATGTATTGCGTAAGTCCCGGTTCCTTCCCGGTTATTTTGCTTGATACCTCAATCAAGAAGGCCAATGTGTTAATCATAAATTTTGGTGGCTTTAAAAGAGACTTGACACCTGGAAACATTGTCATGGCAATTTTTAGAATGTCGGAAGTACTAACCGGCGATTCATTGCCTAATATATATCGTTCACCATTCCTCCCTTTTTTTTGTGCTGCAATCATCCCTTCAACCACATCCTCTATTGAAACAAAGTTAATATGAAAATCAACATCAATCGGTTGTTGGTTCTTTAATACCGCATCAAGGATTTTCATTGTGGGTGTAAGTCTGCCATAGCAATGAGGCCCGACCATTGCCGCCGGGAGAACACTAACTATAAAAAGATTCTGTTCTTTTGCCAATCTTAAAGCTGTTTTTTCCGATTCGGTTTTGGATTGATAGTAAGGATTTATTGGATTTGAATTCCAAGACATCTCATTCATGTGGAGCCGGCTTCTATCAAGTGCTGTGATTGAACTCACATACACCACTTTTCTAACCTTTTGTTGTGCTGCAACTTCCAGAATATTTTTTGTGCCCATCAGATTCGGTTGGATGATATCTTTTTCCGGATTTTTTGCCCAGTGTTGAAACACAGCACCAACCTGGTATAAAGTATCAACACCTTCCAAAGCAGGGAATAAGCTTTTTTTGTCCAGAAGATCTGCAAAAACAACTTCACAGTTTAACCCTTTAAACGGGTCTGTATTTTCAAGATTTCGCACTCCGGCTCTTACCCGCTGCCCCTTTGCAATAAGCCTTCGAACAAGGTTATTTCCCAAATGGCCATTCGCCCCGGTTACCAATGCAATTTTCTCCATTTGATCTGCCCTCCATAATTTATTTTCTCATCGATTATTTTTTTTAAATAGATGATTTAGTTCCTTGATAGGTTAAAAACCCTATAAAACTCAATATCCCGGAGATAACAAAGGGGGATAGAGGCGGTGTGGCCGGAGTATGCCTTCTAACACTATAAACAATGATCCCCATAATTATGGATTGAACCAAACCAATAGAAACAAGCGCCCATTTTGACCAATGTTCACCTCTTTGAAATGGAAAAATCAGAATAAAAAGTATTGCAAGGCCTGTTATCAGAAAACCAAGCCCTGCGGTTCGCAGAAAATTCAATGTCATAGTTTGCATACCGGCAGGTAAATTATCCCAGCTGCACCCCATGGCTACTTGATGATAGTCCATTATTTGCGAAGCAGTTAAAAACCGAAAAGCGATTAGCATTTCACCGATACAAATTATTAAAAAACAGATAAACGAAATTTTTGTTATAGTTTTCATAATGATGTCACCTCAATGAAAAATTGGTTAATTATTCATATTAAAAAGACCAGTCTTGGGCTGCTACCCCATAATATAAACCAAGCAAATAACGTTAAGTCATAGCGCCTCCTTTCATTAAAATGAGTAAATTAATAATATCACATATTACAATGCTATATATTAATATGTACCATAGCTAATACAGAGAAAAAAAGCTACATTATCCAATCGTGTAGCAATGTAGCTTACAAGCAGTTACTCTTTTTTATAATCTTCGATAACTTCTTCAATCCATTGGATCATTCCTTTGAGCATAATATGATATTGCTTAAGTATTGCTTTGATTTCAAACGATGGTGAATTTATATCTTTAATATCCTTTTCCAGATCTTCTTTTGTGTCGTAAAAAAAGAGCTTTAAATTTTTTAACATCTTTAACCCGGTTTCTTTTTCAAGAAGCATCAGATTTTTCATAAACCCATTGAAATTAAAATAAATTCGTCCTGGATTTGACGATAGTTGTTCCATTAATTCTAAAAAATAAGCTTCGCCTTTTTCAGTTAATGTATAATTTGTTTTTTCCGGCATCTCCCCTTCTCTTACTGTTTTACTGGAAAGGTATTCTTTTTTAGCCATTTTTTTAATGTTTTGATAAATGGTTGGAGAACCGATTTTTACTATTTTGTTTATTCGACTGGCTTCAACTTTTTGAGCCAGTTCATAAGGACTTCCCGGTGTTTTTTTTATAAAACCTAAAATAACCAGATCAATGGCAGACATTAAGCTTCCCTTATCTAAAAAATGTGATATATAGTTTACTATGCATCATAGTAATATGTGATATTTGGTTTGTCAACATTTAAATTCACATATTCTATTGACGCCTTTGAAGCCTTTTGGGGGATCCATTATTTTTTCAGATAACCTGATATATACCCAAAAAACCATGTACAGATAATATACAGATTGGTATACTCTGATCCGATTTTATAATAAAAAATGGAGATATACCAGTAAACGATCTTGCTCAAAGGGTATAAAGCATATATGGAAACAAATCATACGCTTCTTTTTCAGGATTCCTGTTCTCTTGATCAGATCCCGTCCAACAGTATCGACCTTATTGTCACATCCCCACCCTATCCCATGATTGAAATGTGGGATACTATTTTTGCAAGTCAAAACCCTGCCATTGCAAAAGCCATTAAAAAACAGGACGGGAATAAGGCATTTGAACTCATGCACAAACTTCTTGATTCCGTATGGGATCAAGCATTCAGAATTTTAAAGAACGGGGGATTTGCCTGTATCAACATCGGGGATGCCACAAGAACTCTGAAATCTGATTTTGCAATTTATTCAAACCATTCAAGGATTCTTCATCATCTTTTTCAGATCGGGTTTACCGCTCTGCCTGAAATCATCTGGAGAAAACAGACCAATGCGCCCAATAAATTCATGGGGTCCGGCATGCTGCCGGCAGGGGCTTATGTTACCCTGGAACACGAATATATTCTGATCGTCAGGAAAGGGGGTAAGCGTGAATTTAAAGGTGATCCTGAAAAACAAAACAGAAGACAGAGTGCCATTTTCTGGGAAGAAAGGAATTCATTTTTCTCAGACATCTGGTTTGATATTAAAGGCACCCGCCAGGGGCTTATTGATAAAGCTACCAGAAGCAGAAGTGCGGCATTCCCCTTTGAACTTGCCTATCGGCTGATCAATATGTATTCAGTTAAAAACGATATGGTTTTTGACCCGTTTCTTGGAACCGGGACAACCATGGCCGCAGCCATGGCAGCGGCCAGAAACAGCATTGGATGTGATATTGACAACACCCTTTATGAATCAATTGTTCAAATCAAAGACCATATCATTGATTTTGCCAATGAGAGCATCACCAAAAGATTAAAGTCTCATCTTTGTTTTGTTGAAGAACGAATCGCCTCGGGCAAGGACTTAAAGCATCAAAATTCATCCTATGGTTTCCCTGTCATCACCAACCAGGAAAAAGAACTGATTCTAAATGAAGTATTGGCCGTTGAAATGATGGAAGACAACTCCATAAGGGTTATGTATTCTGACCATCCCCAACCTGAGTTCAGCTGCCAAACGACTGAACCCGTTTTTAAAGAAAAACCCAAAACAACTCATAAAAACAAACAGCTGAGTCTATTCTAACCCCATTGCCGGTATTAAACCAGCACGGTTCAACAAGTTCGGTATGGAACCGGGTTTTGAACTTCCATCATTTTTTACTTCCCAGAGCTTTGGCAACGTCGATGGCTCTTTTCACCAGCATTTCACCGGATTTCAATCCCTCTGCGTCTTCGGACACACCACACCTGACCTCTTTTTCAAACAGACCGTGGCCATGCCTGCTGGATACGGCAGACGCTCCCAACGGGCTGATGGAATGGTGACACCCCACCGGCAGCATATCAAGGTTATAAAATACATACATATGGGACAGATGCGTTGTTTCAAAACCGCCGTGCCGTTTCCATGCAACCGCAGCGCTGATACCGACTTTATTTTTCATTTTATTGCCTGAAATATTCCCGAAAATAAACACGCGCAGCCTGTCTGTAAATGCTGCCATCCTTGCATTCATCCGCATGTGATACACCGGACTTGATAAAAGAATAATATCCGACCCCTCTACAGCTTCAAAAATCTTTTGCGCATCATCTTCAATCACACAGTATTTACCGATTTTTTGTTTCCCGATACAGGCGTTGCAATGAAGACATTCCTCAATTTTCATTTGAGACAGATAAAAACATTGGGCATCACATCCCAGTTGTTCGGCAGTTTGCACCATATGAGATGTCAGATATTCACCATTTCCGTTCTTAACCGGACTTGACGATATGGCAAGAAGCTTGATCATAACTCCCTCTCTTAGATTTCATTGATGGTTTGGGTTAAAATTTTAGTTTAAGCCATTCTTTTTGTTAAGGCAATGAAATTTAAAATGAATTTTCTTTCTTATCGCTTGGAATGGCTTGACTTTTCACCATTTTTTAATTAGTTTCTAAAGTTAAGAAAAAGATTAAAAATAATTAATATTCATACTTCAATTATGGACATTGACAAAATTATCACAGGAAAATTGCCTTTGATACCTTTATTTATATTTTTTTGACAAGGAGAAAAACAATGACACAAACCGATTCTTTTCTCAAAGATAAACATATACTGGCAGTTGACGATGAACAGGATGTGATTGAAACCATACAGGAAATTCTGGATGAATCAACGGTAGACGTTGCCAAAGATTACCAAACCGCCTCACAGATGATTCTTGGGACCCAATACGACCTTGCAATCCTCGATATCATGGGGGTCAACGGGATCAAACTATTGGAAGAATGTGTAAAAAGGGGCATCCCTGCCATCATGCTGACCGCCAATTCCATGAATCCGGAATCCTTGATGCAGTCCATTAAAAAAGGCGCTATTTCCTATCTTTCCAAAGAACATTTGAGTGAAATTGACACATTGATCAATGAACTTATGGACGCACAAAAGCAAGGCAACCCGCCCTGGAAACTCTTGTTTGAAAAATTAGGGGATCATTTTGACCAGCGGTTTGGGGATGGCTGGAAAAATGACAACAAGGATTTCTGGAAGGATTTTGAAAAAAACTGGCAGGTTTCAAGGGGTATCCAGGAAAGACTGCTGCATGACAAGAACATCATTGACAAAGGTATTTAGACAGACATAACAGTGTTGTGTAACCCAGAAAGCCGGGATTCAAAGATAATTTTCTTTGAATCCCGGCTTTCTCATTTTCAGGCTGTTGCAGTTCAACCCTTTATTTTTTAATAGTATCCAAAAAATCTTGGCAAAAACAGCACAACATCAGGGAAGTATGTCAAAAAGAACAGTACGCCGATCTGGATGGCCAGAAACGGTATAACTGACCGCGTAACAAAAATAATATCCCTTTTGGCAAGTGCTCCGGTAATAAAGAGGCTGACCCCCATGGGCGGCGTGCAGTATCCAATGGCCAGATTCACGGTCATTATAAGCCCGAAATGCATGGGATCGACATTAAACGGCCCCAGCAGCGGCAGGAATACCGGCCCCAGAATCAATGTTGCTGAAATAATATCCATGAACATGCCGATAATCAGCAGCAGAATATTCATTGCCAGCAAGAAGACCAGGGGCGAATGAATATTTGCCACAACCACTTCCGCAACCCGGTTGGGGATATTCTCAAAGGTCAGGTACCGTCCGAAACAGGTGGCTGCTGCGACAATCAGCAACAGGGTCGCACTGGTGACGGCAGAACTGATGGTCACTTCTTTTACATCTGCAAAATTCATGGATCTATAAACAAAAAGCTCAATGAAAAAAGCATAGACGCATGCAACAACAGCAGCTTCATTGGCAGTAAATGCACCTGAAAAAATACCGCCGAAGATGATTACAATCAGCATGATCGCCCAGAAACCTTCCTTTAATATAGGATAGAGTTCATTAAAATTGGGCATGGGAAGCCGTTTAATATCCGCCCTGTTTCTGTATCGAATCCATGTATACAGACACACACATAAAATAATCAAAATGCCGGGAACAAATCCGGTGATAAAAAGGCCTTCCAACGATACATTGCTGATCATGGAATAAAAGATCATGCTGATACTGGGCGGAATGATGACACCCAGGTTGGGGGAAGTCGTCATCAGGCCCAGGGTATAATCCTCATCATATCCGTTTTTGATAAGGGCGGGTATCATGAACCCCCCAAGGGCGACCACGGTGGCAACCGTGGATCCGGAAATGGCGCCGAACAGACCACAGCCGATGACACCGGCCATTCCAAGACCTCCCGGCAGCCAGCTGACCAGGGCATTGGCCAGATTGATCAATTTTTCAACGGTTTTCCCTTTGCTCATGATATTGCCGCAAAGGATAAAAAACAGAACCACAACCAGTGCAAATTTATCAAGACTTCTAAAAAGCGTCTGCGCCATCAGAGCAAGCGGCATATCCAGAAAGAAGATAAACCCAATGGCGGCAGAAAAGAAAAGGCATAAGAAAACAGGCACATACGATGTCATGAACCCTAAGAGAATACATAAAATAATCAAATCACTAATCTGCATGAAAATAAGCCCTTTTATCTATTTCGAAAATCTTGAACCATTACCTGAACAGTTCTGATAAACAACATCACACCCATTACCGGCATAATGGAATATACAATAACAAGCGGGATCTGCATGATGATGGTTTTCTGGCTGGTTAAAAACTGCAGATGGGTCATCTGGTACCCATAGTAAACCATCATACCGGCAAAGATAAGCATCAGGATGTTGGAATAAAATGTCAAACCTGATTTAAGCTTGGGAAAAATCTGGACAATGGCGTCAATTTTTATCATTGCCCGCTGTTTGACTGCCACACTGGCACCCACGAATGTTGAGTAAATAATAACAATACGCACCAGCTCTTCACTCCAGGCAAGGGTATAATTAAACCCATACCTTAAAACAACATTGGCAAAGAGAGATAAAAGTGCGGCAATTACTATAACAAAAAGTAACCACTCTTCAATGTTACTGACCACTGTGTCAATTTTTTTTAAGATTTTCCCAAGCATAAACCAACATCCCATTAAGTGTTTCTTATCAATCAACAATTAAGTTATTTTAAAAAATCCTCAACTTCCTTTAAGAAATTAGCAGATTTATAGGTATCACCAGGATACAGTTTATTGAGTTCATCAGCATATTTTTCATAAGTGCCCTGGCTTTGCTGTTTTAACGTGGCCATATCTGCATCAGAAAGTTTGAAAAATTCAACCCCGGCGGCTTTTGCCTTTTCAATATTGGCATTCTCTTCGATCAGTGTTTTTTGACGGCTTTTTGCGGCAATGTCATGGACACTGGCAATAAAAGCTTCTCGAATGTCCGAGGGAAGACTTGCAAGCCAGCTTTTATTAAAAATCCAGATAAAAAGTCCCTGGGCATAGTTAATCTGGGTGAAATACTTGGCCACTTCAAATTTTTTAGTGACGTTACAAACAGTCAGCGTATGATCAAGGCCTGTGATAACCCCTTGTTTCAGAGCAACAGGCACATCGGGCCATGGCATGGAAACAGGGTTGAATCCCCAGTTTCTGTAGCTTAACTGGTTAACGGCTGCTTCTGCAATTCTAAACTTTACCTTTTTAGCATCTTCAATATTTTTGACAGGGATTGTAGTAGCCCAGCCGTAATTTCCATATCCAGTAATATCAAGACCGGTGATCCCCTGGTGATCCATTGCCATTAAAAAATGATCAAAAAGCGTTTTATTGGAAATAAATTTATCAAGCTTTTCAAAAGAATCCACAAGGAACGGCAGATTCACGACTCCAAATCTAGGTCCCAGGTTGGTTGCAGCAACCGAGCTGACGCCCATACCCTGGACAGCGCCCATCTGGACCATGTTCAGCACTTCCACCTCACCACCCAGCATGGAGTAAGGTTTAAAATCCACATAAACTTTACCGTTTGTTCTTTTCCAGACTTCATCGCGGATTTCAAAACCGGCAAGCACGCCTACCAGACCGGGCGTTGATACGTTAGAAACAATACATTTGTACTTTGCACCTGACGGGTCAAAATCCGGTTTCCATTTATCAAGCGAAGGGGCTCCGGAAAAAGCCGGTGAAGTGAGCATAAATGATCCAACCAGTAAAACAAGCAGTAACGTTAAAAATGTTCGAAGTTTCATACTTAGTTCCTTTCCTTAAAATTTAAATTTATAATTTGTGGTGCAGGCATTTAAAAAACCCGGCACCTGTTTCAACTTTTGGAATTCAACTAATTGCAGCTTAAATCATAACGCTCAATGGTCGCCTAACCTATTTGCAGTTCAATAATTAAGTCAAGCGCAATGGAGAATTATATTTAATCTAATTGTTTAAACGCCTCCTTTCGGCCGGTAAATCTTTCTCTAAGCTGGGGTTTCATAAGCTTCCCTGTGGGATTTCGGGGAACCTGGTCAAAAATAACCTTGCGTGGTACTTTGTAAAGAGATAGTTTTGATTTTGCAAATTCAATAACATCTTCTTCACTCATCTGCCTGCCTTCTTTGAGTTGAACCACTGCAAGAACAATCTCGACAAGCCTGTCATCAGGATATCCGATACATGCGACATCATCAATATCCGGATGATCCATCAGTGCATCTTCAATTTCAACCGGAAAAATATTTTCACCACCACTGGTCACCATATCTTTCATTCGGTCGACAATATAAAAATATCCTGCTTTATCTTTCTTTAATAAATCTCCGGTGTAAAGCCAACCATTTTTTAAGGTTTCCTGTGTTTTTTCCGGATTTGAATAATACTCCCGCATCATTCTGGGTGTCCTGAATATCAATTCCCCAACAGAGTCATCAGCAAGTTCCTCTCCTGTCGGGCCAACAATTTTGGCTTCAACACCAAAGGTTGGCTTACCAATGGAACCCGGTCTTGAAAGGACATCTTCCGGATACAGGTTGAACAATCCGCCGCCGCCGCCCTCAGTGATACCATAAATATTGGATACGGCACAGGGCAGCTTTTCCACAAGGAGCTTCATAATATCAAAGGGTACGGGTTGAGCACCGATCTCCATATATTTCCAGGATGACAGATCATACTTGGAAAGATCAATCTTTCCTTTTTCTATGGCATTGAGCAAGGCAATCCCAATGGGGACAACGAATAGTACATCCGTGCATTTTTCCTCGGCAATGGCTTCAATGATCCATTTGGGGTCCCTAAAATCCCTGATGATGGTTCCTGTGGCGCCGGTGGCATAGAAGGGTGCCCATAAAAACATGGTGCCGCTGTGGTATAAGGGTAAAAAGAATAAATAATTATCATCCTTTTGGACAAAATAGGTCATCCCGTTACCAACAGCAGTATTATTAATCGAGAAATGGGTGTGAAGTACGGGTTTGGGTTTTCCTGTAGTTCCTGAAGTGAACATCATGGCAAGGTCATGATCTCTGTCTACTTGTACCAGTGCATCTGATGTATCCGGGTATTCCTGGATGGTTTTAAAATCTATCATATCATCCGGGACATCCTTGCCCACACAGATATAAGTTTTTATGGTTGACAGATCTTTTTGAGCCGGCTGGACAACGCCTAAAAATTCTGATCCCAGGATAAAGACATCCGGGTTGCAAACTTGTGCTGCATAGAGGATATCGGAACTTTCAAACCGAAAATTAAGAGGAACCACAACCGCACCCAGCCGAATGACGGCATAATACGTTACCAGCCATTCCAGTGAATCTTTTTGAAGGTGCATGACAAAATCCCCATGCTTAACCCCCAGCTCTTTTGCCAAAAAATTAGCAGTTCTATTGATCTCGCCGTTAAATTCCTGCCAGGTAAAGGATCGTCTTTCACCCGTTGCCGGGGTTCGTTCGATCAGGCAAACCTTGTCAGGAATATGCCGAGCATGAATTGAAGCGTAACCTGAATAATTCAACGATGCCCTCCTTTTGTTTTTAAGTAATTATCGTTTTAAACCAGCTCTCTCCTTATAAACTTTTTCTTCTTAAATATGAACCTTGATCAATTTAAAAATTAACTTTATCAAGTCCTTTTAATCCGAGGATCTGCCTTGCCTCATCAGAGGTGGCAGGTTCAAGACTCATTTCTTTGGCAATCCGTTTTATCATACCGACCTGATCTGCACTGGCTTTTGCCATGATGCCTTTTCCGGCATAGATGGAATCTTCAAGCCCTACCCTTACATTCTGGGCACCCATTGCCATGGCTGTGGTGGTAATGGGAATCTGAAACCTCCCGCCTGCTGCTACCGACCAGGTAAAATTTTTCTCACCAAGAACTTCCTTTGCTTCATCATAAATCAAGACCAGGTGTTTGACCGAAGGTGTCATCCATCCGACCATTGGACCAAACACAAACTGGAGATGAACCGGCCCTTTTGTATAATTCTCTTCAAGAAGCCATTTGACATATGAGACATGCCCTAATTCATAAATTTCAAATTCAGGTTTGGTATTGATTTCAAGAAAGGTCTTTCCATAGATGATATCATCATTAAATGTGGGTCTGAAGGTTACATTTTTGCACAGCTCAAGATAATCTTTTTCCCAGTCAAATTTATACTCTTTAAACCGGCCTGCAATCTGGAAAATACCAAAATTAAACGGTGCCGGATCAAAAGAACACATTTCCGGTTTCAGTTTTTTAATGGGAATCAATTTTTCTTCAGTGGTTTGATTCATGCCGCCCCCGGTGGTGGGAAGCAGCACCAAATTACATCTGGCTTTTATCTTTGAACACACTTCCATGAACAGATCCGGATCTGATACCGGCAATCCGTTTTCAGGATTTCTTACATGAATATGGGCAATCGCTGCACCGGCCTCATGGGCTTTTACCGCATCTTCCACAATCTGGTCAGGAGTTATTGGAAGGTAATCACTCATGGTTGGAATATGAACTGATCCGGTTATCGCTGCTGTAATGATTATTTTATTCTCCATTTTGCTCACTCTCCTGTTGAAAAAAAGTTATCATCATTTCTTACACACTGTACTCTCCATTCAGGTCCAGCAAGAACATCCTCTTTTCTTTGACATTATCTATCACAAAAGAAGATTTTATGACCTGAATGCCTTCTATCTGGGTAAGCTTCATATTCATGAACTCCCCATAGGCTTTAATATCCTTTGCTATCACTTTTAGGATAAAATCATTTGCCCCGGCAATCTGATAGCACTCAATCACCTCATCCAACTCGGTAAATTTTTCTTTTATGGCAGCCACTGAAGAAAGACTGCTCAAGCTTAAACTGATATTCACCATGGCCATAATCGAAAACCCGATTTTTTCAGGATTAAGCACTGCTGTAAAATAAGAGATTACCCCTGCAAGTTCAAGCCTTTTAACCCTTTCAAGGGTGGCAGGGGCTGAAATCCCCACAATTTTGGACAACTTGGAATTTGTTGTTTTTCCATTTTCCTGAAGTGTGTTTAAAATCTGTTTGTCAATTTTATCCAGAACCATCCATCTACTTCCTTGTCTTGGAAATTATATTAAATTAAACCCATTATAAGAGTAAATGGTTATATTTTTCTTCAATCAATGGCAACAATTCTTTTAATGTCTCATCTATTTTATCGACCAGAAGGTCAATTTCCGGTTCTGTCATTACCGTGGACAGGATAAATAACCCCCTTGGAATTGTAAAAAATCCTTTGTTCAGTAAAGACAGGTGCATTAATGTATGGAGCTGCTCTTCGGATTTTAAGACCTGTTCTGCGGTTGTGATGGGTTCATTAACAAAATGCAGGTTCAACAACGACCCGATCTGGTTGGACTGGATATTTAATCCGTTGGTTTTAAAACTTTGTAAAAGTCCCTTCTGGAAATGATCCCCAAGTTTGTTGATGGTTGCCACCGCGAGTTCATCATATTTTGACAAGGCTGCATATCCTGCCTGCATCACTGTTTCATACCCGTTAAAGGTTCCTGAATGATACAACGGCTTGTCTGTGTTTTCATGGCAAAAAATATTCATGATCTCGGTTCTGCCGCCAAACACGCCAATGGGAAGCCCGCCGCCCACAACTTTTCCAACCGTTGTCAGATCCGGCGTCACGCCATAAAGTTTCTGGCACCCGCCGGTATTGACCCTGTAGGAAAAAATCTCGTCAAAAAAGAGCAGGACATTATTCTCCAGTGTCACTTTCCTTGCATGCTCAAGAAATCCAGGGCTTGGCAATACCACACCGCCCGCACCAAGAAAGGGTTCCATGATGACAACAGCAAGCTCGGATGCATTTTCTTTTACCGCTTTTTCAAGGGCCTCAAAGTCATTAAACGGCACCTCCAGCACATCCTCGGTCATCCCCTTGGGAATGCCTGCGGTGATGACGTTCTTTTTCGTGGATGCTGCCACACAGTCATGGGTTCCGTGGAACCCGCCGGTCATTTTCAGAATCTTGTCTTTCTTGGTATAGGCCCTCGCAGTTCTTAACGCAAACAATGTGGCTTCCGTGCCTGAATTTACAAATCTTATCTTATCAAACCCGGGAATTCTTTCGCATAAAAGTTTTGCCAGGCGATACTGCCCATCAGTGGGGGTAGAGTACTGGGACCCCCTTGCAATGCCTTGTTGAACGGCCTTTACAACATCCGGGTCACCATGCCCATGGACAATAGCGCCATAGGCATTGGTAACATCGAAGAGTTTGTGGCCCTCATGAGTATAGACATAGGCGCCTTGCCCATACTCAATATGAATGGGGTAGGGTTTAAAATAACTAAGGCTTCTGGTTGCACCACCGGGAATATAATTGATCAGTCTTTCATGATGCTCTCTGGAAATAGGAAACTTTTCCTTATAAGCCTCTGCTATCTGTTTTTCAATTTGTTCTTCAATCATGGTGTTATCCTTATCTTTTTATTATTCTTTTGTATGAACAATTAAAAGCTCACCAAACTCTTTTTCAATTCTTTCAACAAATTCACCAGATTCAATTCTGGCTTTCAACTCCTCAAGATCATCAATATAAACCTTGTCATAACCCAGGTACGGAAGGGTTTCGCGAACCGCTGCGTGCATGATTTTCCCTGCAGGACTCAGTTTTTCAATTCCTCGAAGGTCGGCGGCCTGGGCTGCACACATCAGCTCAAAAGACAGGATATGATTGGTGTTTTCAACAATCTTCCTGGCTTTTCTTCCGGCAATCAGTCCAAAGCTGACAATATCCTGAAAATCTGCTGTGGAGGTGATGGACTGGATGGAGGCAGGAACAGCAAGGGTTCTGTTTTCCGCCACAAGAGAGGTTGTCATGAACTGACCGCCCATAAGCCCCATGCGAACCCCGGTATCTTCTTTGCACAGAAAGGGTGGCAGGCCGGTACTATGGGCTGAGTCCATAAACCTGTCAATTCGTCTGTCACTGACAACTCCAATGTTGACCATGGAGATTGCCAGGCAATCCATTACAAATGAAATGGGCTGTCCGTGGAAGTGGCCGTTATGAATAAAGGTGTCCCATTCCGTAAATATCAAGGGGTTGTCATTACTGGAATTGAGCTCTCTTAAAAGAACTTCGCGTGCATGCTGTACGGCTTCTTTTGTGGGGCCCACAAATTGAGGGGTACAGCGAATGGAGTATGCATCTTCGACAGGAATATCTGCCACGGTAATCCCTTGATGCTTTTTAAGCACGGCCTGAAGTTTTAATGACAGTTCCTGTTCATCAATGGCCAATTCGCTGCCGGACAAAAGCTTGGTCAGATTCATGGCAGTGGCATATTGGCCGGGGTGATATTTTTGTTCATGAACTCTTACATCAAAGGGATTCACTCTTCCCATGAGGGTCTCAATGGCGAAGGCTGCTATAATATCTGAGTTTTTCAATGTATTGGTCGCTTCAGAGATAACCGTGCAGGCAAGCCCCACCATCCCGGAAGTCCCGTTTATCAAGGACAATCCTTCTTTGGCACTCAGGTACATGAGGTCTACACCGGCAGCTTTCATTGCCTCTTTACCCGGCATAACCTTTCCGTTATATTTGGCTTTCCATTCACCAAAGGCAACGCTTGCAATACAGCCAAGAGGGCCAAGGTCTCCACTGGTCCCCAGTGATCCTTTTCTGGGGACAACCGGGAAAACATGTTTGTTGATCATATCCAGATAGATTCTTAAATTGACTTCCTTAATACCGGAAAAACCACGGCAAAGTGAGTTGGCCCTTGCAATCATGAACTTTCTGACAAGGGTATCTTCAAAGGGTTTGCCCACCTGGGTGGTGATACTTCTGACAAGGTTTTTCTGGAAATCATTATCCCTTTCTTTCGGCAAGAGATGATCCACCAGACCGCCGCAGCTTGTATTCACACCATAGATACACCTTTCTTCATTGGCCCATTTATCAACCAGCTTTCTGCACTCACGGATCTTGGGCCAGTTTTTATCGTCAATCTCAACTTTAATGGACAGGTCTTCCCCGGCTTTCATCAATTCTTCAATGGTTAATGTATAACCGTCAAGAATGAGTGTATTTTCTTTGATTGGCATGATTTCCTCCTTAAGGGTATGTCAGTTTAATAATTTGTAATCCAGCTAAAAAATAGACAGCTACAACTCAGCTTTTAAAAACAGACACAAAACAAATATTTGCGTATTCTATTTTTTAAAAGCTAACCAAATCCTTAAATCTTTGTCAAGTGAAAATTTTAATTTTATAAGGAATAAATCAAAAAATATATAACTATCGAAACCAAACATCCTAATATTAGCTTATTTTATAAACTTTTTTAATAGATTTGCCTTATAAAAAAATATATATTTGCTCTCCATACAAAAACTTTCCACACGGCATTTACGAAACAAAATTTTTAGGTTTCCTGTAATCTTTGTATAAATATTGTAAAACCCATGGCATTCCATTTACCTGAACAACCCATTTTTTATATATAAAATTGTAATTATTTGACCTAACAGGTGGACTTGCATTGAACCCGACTTTGATGAACAATTGGTTATTGCGACCGTTTTTTTACTGGTTTGCCAGTGTTTCCCTTTTTCTCATGGGATGGAAAGCAAAAGGAAAAACTCCCGATCTAAATAAATTCGTCCTGATCGCAGCACCCCATTCATCCAACTGGGATTTTGTATTTTTCTTGTTAATTATTTTCAAATCAAAGATTCCGGTTCACTGGATGGC
>Ga0180009_10004341_pt1 | contig 15672 bp, 17 predicted proteins | sample OS_PC_MetaG_FD_123537 | JGI IMG/M metagenome (GOLD analysis project Ga0180009, IMG submission 123537) | Groundwater microbial communities from the Aspo Hard Rock Laboratory (HRL) deep subsurface site, Sweden - OS_PC_MetaG | ecosystem: Environmental > Aquatic > Deep subsurface > Groundwater...
GGAACATACTCTTATCTCTAACAGGAGGTTTCTTTTTTGAAAATATCTGGTAACATACAAAAGTATTTTTTTCTATGTCACCCTTTGGAGTGTGTCCTCTCCTTGTTTCTATATATAACGTTGCTCAAAATCTTCAAAATTATTTCACGCCCTCTTCTTTTCGGATGGCCATGGCAATGGCAATGGCTGAAGCCCCTACCCCTAAATGGCGGGCAATCTCCGCCATGGGAATTCCCATCTCCCGATTCATTTTATACGCTAACTTCAATCTCAACTCCGCTACCTTTCTCCTTTGGCTCCCTTCCCCAAGTTCTTCTTCCTTCACCCATGCTTCCGCACACATCTTTTTTATCCCCCGTTCAACTAAGCCTTTCCTCTTTTTGTGCCGCATCTGCCGAGCCAAATTCTCATCGGCCTCCCGCAGAATCGCCTGCACGAAATCTCCGCTTCCCAAAATCCGGGAATCATACTCCATTTTTTCCCCTGAGGCCCGAAGCGAACCAACCTTTGACCAGCCCCCAAGACTCCGAAGCAACCCTCCCCCCACCAATTCCGGATGCCTGCCTATATCTTTCACTTCCTCCATAAATCGCCGGTAGACCCGAGCCGCTCTCCTTTTTCCACCACCAAACAAACCCCAAACATACCCCGTTTCCTGCCAACGGTTATGGCTTTTTCCCACTAATGTACTATGACCACTCCACCTATAGGAATCTAATTCCGTCAAATTCTTGACCGCTAAACTCCTTAAGGGATTTAGATGGATATAACGAACCAATTCCAATAAGTACGAATCTTCCTCGCACACAATGGATTTATAACAATTTTGGAGTAAACTCGCGGTAGGAAATTTTCCCGGTCCCCATCGTTTATAAATATATTGCGCCCTTCGATCCCGCGGATCATCACGTGATGAAGGATCCCAGGAGCATCCAATCTGGCTTGCCGAGGCATGATCTCTAATTATCACACTCCCCAAATCATATAAACAACAATTTTGATGATTTTGATCAACGTCCCGAAAGCGCCGGGTAAAACCGGTAGGGTGTCGTGAATGGAAGAGTCATACGATGAAGGCGTAGCGAACCACATCGGCCCCGAGTCATGCGCCTCTGTCCGTGAGGGTAGAGGTGAAGCGTTGACAGGGGTACGTGCGGGCCGGGTATGGAGCCGTGAAATCCTATTCAACTCCAGGGTGCTGACACTATGGGACAGGTGGAAAGCAACACTGGGCGGGTCGATAGCGCGAGATCTGTTCAGGCCCTGCGCGGTCGTAGGCCCCGGGCACGTACGGAAACACCCTACGCGGGAACCGGGAGGTCCCATATCTGCCTTCAGGCGAGAGGGGTCTGAAGGCCGCATCGGGAAGTCTGAGGACACAAGTCGATGATGGACGGATATGGGAAGTCGGACAGCCCCATATTACCGAAGAGACCGCCGAACAAGGCTGCGGCTGCGGAGGGGGTGGAGGGAAGGGGGCTGGCCAAGGGGAACCTGCCCGAGCATGAGGCGTCCCGGACGCAGAGCCGGATTAGTGTGCCAAGTGCGCTGGAGCGGGTACGTCAGGCAGCGATCAGGGATAGGAAACAGCGGTTCACGGCGCTCTTTCACCAGTCTACCAGGTTGATCTTCTGAGGGAGGCGTATCTTTCCTAGAAACATGGCGCTGCCCCTGGGATAGACGGGGAGACTTGGAGGCAGTATGGGGAGGAACTGGAGGAAAACCTTCGGGATCTTTCTTTACGGCTGAAGCGAGGAGCGTATCGGGTGAATCCAGTTCTTCGGGTGTACATTCCCAAGACCGATGGTCGGCAGCGTCCGATTGGCATTCCCACGCTGGAAGATAAAATCGTTCAGCGAGCCGTCAGCAGGGTCTTGAATGTAATCTATGAGCTGGATTTCCTCGGATTCTCATATGGATTCAGGCCGGGGAGAAATCCGCATCAAGCGTTGGACGCTCTATCGGTTGGGATTCTGACGAAGAAGGTGAACTGGGTGCTCGATGCGGACATTCGTGGGTTTTTCGATACCCTCGCCCATGAATGGCTGGCGAAGTTCATCGAGCACCGCATTGCCGACCGACGCATCGTGCGTCGCATCCGGGAGTGGCTGAAAGCCGGTGTGTTGGAAGGAGGGGAACGAATACAGAGTGAGGTAGGTACGGTACAAGGGGGAAGTATCAGTCTCCTTTTGGCGAACACCTATCCTATGCTTGCATCTCGGCAATTGACTTCAGGCTAACCATGTAACTTACGGGAACCCGAGCCTCCCAGCCTCCCAAAAACTTATATACGGGCACCTTACAGACCTGTGCTTTGATGTCAAACAAGGCCATATCCAGGGCAGCTTTCGCGGACGGATTCCAGGCCACCCGGGCGAAGCTATTCCGGATTCGCTCGGTATCAAAGGGATCCATTCCCACTAGCCCGGGAATCAACCACTCATCCAGAATATGCTTGAGGGAAAACAAAGTTTCTCCGTAAATGTATGGCCGCGGTATGGCTTCCGCCTGGCCCACGATCCCCTCGTTGGTGTACACCCTTATCAGAATCCCCTCCGCTGCCTCCCGCAATCCCGCGGCTCCCCACTGCGAAGGCTTCTTCATGATAATGGAAAATGGAATCGTCTCCACTTTATCGATCTCCATCTTTGCTCCCTTCATATCTTCTCCGTGTTTTGAAATGGCTTCAGGAGAAGCTCTGTTTATGTCGCTCTGAACTCTATAGGCCCTTTGTTATCGACCCAGCTCTAAAGGACAAGGGGGAAATGGTTCCTACTTAAAATAGCTGAAAATTCCCGGTACTAACCCCGAGGAAATTCCTCCCCCCTGAGTGGGTAAAGGAAATGTAAGAAACATCATCGGGTGAAAAGAAAGAGAGATTTTCTCTTCAACCAATCAGGACATATTGAAATTGAATAGGAAGCCTTGGTCATGGAAATCAAGGAAAAGCCTGTTTGATCAGCTGAAGAAAAAATTCCCTACTATGGCCAAGGCCAAAGGATTCCTGGGCTTACAGGTTGCCCTTCACTGCCTCACAGAATTCTGTAGTGCTGGCCTTTCCTCCTTGGTCGGGGGTAAGGTGTTTGCCCTCCAGGTAGACCTTCTCCACCGCCCGTTGGAGCCGATCGGCTTCCTTCCCAAATTCCAGATAATCCAGCATGAAGGCTGCGGAGAGGATCGTAGCGGTGGGATTTATGATGTTCTTCCCTGCAATATCCGGAGCACTCCCATGGATGGGTTCAAAATAGGCATAGTTATCCCCATAGACACCGCTGGGGGCCAATCCTAAACCTCCGATGGTGCCCGCTGCTCCGTCCGAAAGAATATCTCCTAACTCGTTCGGTATAACTACTACATCCAGATCGTGTGGGTTGAGCACTATCTTTTGGCAAAAAGCATCCACGATGAACTGTTCGAATTTCAAGTCCGGATACTCCCGGACCGTCTCCTCTGCGATTCGGCGAAATAATTCATCACATTTCCGTAACAGGTTGTACTTGGCCGCCACCGTCACCTTCCCCGGATAACCTTTGGCTTTCCGCTTCCGGGCGAACTCGCAAGCAAATTTGGCGATGTTGCGTGAATTCTTCTCGGTGATTACTTTGAGGGCAAAAAAGCCTTTTTCCTGTACGGGAACGGGCTGATTCAACCGATTGTCTCGAATCCTTTCCCCGACAGGCGTTAGCTCACTCAGCTCTCCCTCCCTGCCAGGGTATAACCCCTCCAATCCTTCCCGTATCATCACCCAGTCGATCCCCTCGGGCTTCTTCAGAGGGCTCCTTGCTCCCTTGAGGTATTTGATGGGCCGAACATGGGCCCAACACTTTTTGGCAAATCGCAGATAGGCCGTGCCCGGGGTAATGCCGCCTCCAGCCCCGTAAAGAGTCGCGTCGGCAGCATCAATGGCTCTCTTGGCTTCTTCCGGGAGTCCCTGACCTTCCCCGTATTTCTTCGCCGCCTCGATGCCCGTCAAAGGTCTGAAGAACTCAATACCCAGACCCATTCCTTCCAGAATCCCCACCGTGGGCCACATGGCTTCTGGAGCCGCATCATCTCCCGCCACCACACAAACTTTCTTGGTCATCCTCCCCCTCTTCCTTTCCCGGCATAGGGCTAAGTTTTGTCCAAGGTCTCCTTCAAGGCCTGCAGAATCCCTCCCTTGGACATAATCTCGATCATCATCAGCGATAGCGGAACCCCTTTCTTTTCTTGACCTGTGGTTAGATTCCTTACCACTGAATTTTCCAAGTCCAGCTCCGCCATATCCCCCTCGGTAAACATTTCCCCAACTTTAGAGCATTGCAGAATGGGGAGCGCTACGGCAATACAATTACGAAAAAATATCCGCCCAAAGGACTCGCCAATCACCGCCCCAATCCCTAATTTTTTGAGGTTGGACGGTGCAGTCTCCCGGCTCGATCCACACCCATAATTCCGACCCCCAATAATAATGTCCCCGGGTTTAACCTCGGCATTAAAGTTGGGATGGATATGAAGGATATACTTCCGGGTCATCTCCCAACCCCCCGAACGGGCAAAACCGGGATCCATTAAATCCGTATTGATATCATCCCCAAACTTCCATACCTTCCCCCGCACAATGATCGCCATATTCCACCTCCTTAAACTCGTCGCGGATCCGCAATGCGGCCAGCAAGCGCTGAAGCTGCCACTGTAACTGGAGAAGCCAGATATACTTCAGACTCTGGGCTCCCCATCCTTCCCTTGAAGTTCCGGTTGGTTGAAGAGATGCACCTCTCCCCCGGAGCCAGAAGCCCAGTATGAACTCCCTGACAGGCCCCACAGGTGGGATTCTGAATGATCGCTCCGGCATCAAGGAAAATATCAAAAAGACCTTGGTGCATAGCCTCTCGATAAACCTCCATGGAGGCCGGGGTAACAATCATCCGCACCTCTGGGTGGATCTTCTGGCCCCGGAGAACCTCCGCCGCCGCCTGCAGATCTTCCAATCGAGCGTTGGTACACGAACCGATAAAGGCCTGGTCGATCCGCACATCCCCGCCTTCGGAAATCGGCCGCACCTTATCCACAGTATGGGGAAACGCCACTTGCGGTTCCAGCGCAGACAGATCCACTTCATAAACTTTTTCATAAACCGCATTCGGATCCGGGCCAAAAGTGCTAACTGGTTTGGTTGTCCTGCCCTTCAAAAATTCTAATGTTTTCTCATCTGCCTCAAAAAAAGCAAACTTGGCCCCAATCTCTACCCCCATGTTGCTCATCGTCATGCGGCTGGACAGGCTCATTTCCCTTGCTCCTGGCCCTGTGAACTCCACCGCCTTGTACTGGGCCACCTCTGCCGTGTACTTTCCAGCAAGGAATAACAACGCATCCTTGGACATCACTCGCCGAGGCAACTTACCTTTCAGGATAAATTTTATGGTCTCCGGGACTCGAAACCACTGTTTCCCGGTGGCTACGGCATAAGCTGCATCCGAAAACCCCAGCCCCGTGGCCGCCGCTCCCAAAGCTCCATAAGTGGTGGTGTGGGAGTCACTCCCAATCATCAAATATCCGGGTAGGACATGCCCCTTCTCCGGCATGATCTGGTGGCATATACCTGTCTTCCAGTCATACCAATACTTGATCTTAAACTTTTTGACCGCATCCCGCACTCGCTTGTACAACTCCGCCGCCACCAGAGAACCGGGCGGAACCTGATGGTCCAAAAGGACGACGATCTTTTCCGCGTCCGCCACTTTGGTTATGCCCATGTTCTCCAAGGCCTGACTGATGCCCCCGAAGCCGTCATGCGTCATGATCATGTCGATCTCCGCCGTGACGTATTCGCCAGCTTTCACTTCCTTCTTCCCCGAGGCTCGGGACAAGATTTTTTCTGCCATCGTCATGCCCATGGTGCTCTTTCCTCCTTCGATATATGTACTTTAGTTTCTACGGCCGCAGCTCGAATGAAATTTTGAAGAGTGCCCCCCTTTGAATGATAAAGAACCTGCTTGGGCGAAAAACATCGGAGATGCAACTCTCCACGTCCAAACCGACCTTTGGAATGCTCTTGACAACTGCAAGCCTTTCTTTTCTGGAGCCAAAATGTTAAAAATTTTTAACATTAAGCAGGGGGCTTGTCAATCGAAATTTAAACTTTGATAAATTTCTTCCTCCGCCTGAACTTCTTAGGATCCTGCGCTATTCCAACAGCTCCCGAATATTCAGGGGCCCCCTGCCGGAGCGAGAGCAGGCCAAGAACGTAGATGGAATTCTTTCTCCCGCTGTCCGATTCTGTTCTCCATCTTATCAGGGTTTTTGGGATTTCTTCTTACCCCGATGCGTGCCTCAGTATCGGAGGGTAGTTTTGGGCTTCGTCGTGAGCTCAGCCGAACGGCAGCGGAAGAAGAAGGAGTCGATTTGATCGATGCTGATGCTGTGGAAGTTGATTCTTTTGATTGCCACATCAAGGCCTTGGGATTGGAGTTCTTCTTCGACTCCAAAGATTTTGCCCAGGGGACTTCTCTCTTCGGGGTCAGCCACTTTGAGGGAGAGGGTCAGGAGTCCGACCCTGGGTTTTTGCACGTCTTCTGGGAATCGTGTGGAGGGGCAATCGACTCGGACTTTGATCTCTCTTCCTAGTACTACTACGTTAAGTATTAAGAGTCGTCATCCGGGTGAATTTTCTTGAGGGAAACTCTCCGACCGCAGATGGGGCATATGCCTGTATACATCAGCAATAATTTCTGCATCCACCGGCGGACAGCCTGCAAGGTCCACCCAGAAGTTTTTTTTATGGGACATCCTTTCCAGGACCAAAAAGGAATAGGCCATCGACACCAGAGTCACATGATGATGCCAGCCTTGCCAAGAACGGCCTTCGAAATGATCCAACCCCACTTCCATCTTCATTTCCCGGTAATCCTGGTCAATCCGAAATCGCCCCTTCGCCGTTCGGACCAGCCTTCGAAAGGAACATTTTGGCCCCAGACTGGAAAACCAAAATTTCATATGACCCTCGCAACCCTCTGGCCATTCGATCAGCAACTCCTCGGCGTTCACTTTCATCGTCTTTCCCTGCAACAACCCATTGGCCGGCCAAACGAGAATCCGAACAAATCGGGACCGAAGGGGCCCTTTCGTTCCTTCCCTCCAAGTAACGTTTTTCCAGGCTTTGGAAGACAGATCTTCGGCGATTTGTTTCAGGGTTTTGTAAGGAGGAAGGTCTTTCGCATAAAGCCGCTTGCGAGGAATTTCTCCCCCTCTTTTCGTGGGCATCTCCTTGGGATGAGGATCCTCCGTCCAGGCGGTAAGGTCCCCTCCCACCTGGAGAACATAATCCAAACCCCTGCCCCGCAACCCCTGACGAAATTCATAAGATTCCCCATACCCAGAATCGCTCAGGACCACACGCTTTTGCAGCCCCCAACCAAGGACTTCATCGATCAGCTCCAAAGCCAACTCTGGTTTGGCCTTAAAAGAAATTCCCTCCGGTATGCCCGCTTCTTTTCGGCGCTGGGGGTCCTCTACCCACTCCTCCGGAAGGTACAAAGCCCAATCCAATGGAATACTGGATTCCTCAGTCCCCAAATCCAGGGTGACCGCCACTTGACAATTGGCCACCTTCCCCAAGGCCCCACAATACTGACGATCAACCCCTACCGAATGCTCCCCCTGCTTGGGAAACGAAACCTATAAGGATTGAGACGACTTGAAAAGTCGTTTCAATCCGTTGTTCAATAATGCATTGCGCACGACGGCCCGGCCTCCCCAAATCATCCTCCGCCCTCGAAACAAACCGCTGTCCCGATTCAAAGGAGCTACGCCGACTAAGGCCGATATCTCCTTCCCCCGTTCACCGTCCCTAACTCGGGCAAGTCACTTAGCAGGGTCGTGGACGTCGTCGGACCCACTCCTGGAGCACTGCGCAGGATTTCGTCCTTCTCCCGCCAAAGAGGGTTCTTTTTGATCCGATCCCTCAGTTCCTTATTCACTTTGTCTAAGCATTTTTCCAGCCATCGAAGGTGGGCTTGGATCTCCTTGCGGATCCACGGTGGAGCCGTGCAGAGACGGTTCTTTTCTGCCGTCAACATGCCGACGATCTGTCGACGCCGCGTATTGAGAGCTTCCAACTCCTGTGCCTCCGGGGTGGAAAGCGGTCGAACCTCGGGCCGGACCGCTTCGGCAAAACGAGCGATGATCTGGGCATCGATCTTGTCGGTTTTGGCCAGGGTTCCCGTAGCCTTGGCAAAATCCCGGATTTGTCGGGGATTCATGAGCACCGGGAAAAGGCCTCGAGCAATGAGGACGTGCAGAGGTTCCGTCTCCAATCCTCCCGTGGCCTCCAGAACGATTAGCTGGGGGCCTAACGATTGGAACCACTCGGCCATCTCCGATAAACCTTCTTCGTTATGGGCAAACTTCCTTCCTTCTCCCGTTGGGCGGATCCCAACATCGAGGGTCTCTTTGGATACATCGATTCCAACAAAACATTCTGGGAACTTCATAGGCGCTTCTCCTTCTACCCTTCCTTGCAAAAGATGCGGGATCCCGAATGGTCCCTGGCAACTGTCCGGGCTATGGAGAGAGCTTCGGGGCGACCCAAGCTCACCCACGGGCTCAGGACCCAAGGGGGAAACGGTCTACCCCGAAGATAGCACAACAGTTCCTAACCTTTTATCACAAGCATTCCTGGCGGTAAATCTTCATTTTATCCCAAGGGGGAAAAGAGCCTGTTTATTTAATCATTTTATTGGGAAGCCAAAGAGGTATTTGGGGAAATAGCAAGCATAAAATCATAGCAATTGTCATTAACACAATATAAGGGGTGACACTTCGATAAATATCCATCATTGATACTTCTTCATAACCTAATCCTTTGAAATAGAACAGGTTATAACCAAACGGGGGCGTTAATATGCCAATAATGAGACACATGGTAAAGAGAAAAGCAAAAAATAGGGGATCGAAACCTATTTGGATGATTACCGGCATCATAATAGGAAGACAAATCATTACGATGGCAATAATGTCTATGAACATTCCCAAAATAAACACAATCCCAAGCATGACCAGTACTATTCCATTCGGACTCATTGACAATGAGCCCAAAAAGTTACTCACACCGCGATTGATCCCTGTGATTCCGGTAAGGGAGGCAAAGGCCGAACCTCCTATCGCAAGCCACATCACCATGGCATTCACTCTAAAGGTGTTCATCGTGGCCATCAGTAATTTTCTGCAAGTAAGATTACGGCAGGCAATAGCGCATATTAGGGCACCAGCGCTTCCCACCCCTCCAGCTTCGCTGGGAGTGCAAACACCCAGGTATATCCCTCCTAACACCAAGAAGATTAATAAGATGGGAGGTAGAAGGCCCCAAAGGGAGTTAATTTTTTCCTTCCAGTTCGCTCTTTCTGCAATGGGAATGGGAGGAGCAAGGTTCTTGTTGTAAAGACATTTTATCCCTATGTAGAGACAAAAAAGTAGGGAGCAGATGATTCCGGGGAAAACCCCCGCCATAAAGAGCTTTCCTGCGGATACAGTGGTGAGACAAGAAACGATGATCATCGGAACGCTGGGGGGAATGAGGGGACCTAAGGCCCCACCGGCCATAATCGGCCCTATCGAGATCATTTTATCATAACCTCGTTTTTTCATCTCAGGGTATGCCAACAGACCCCCGATTACTGTGCCCGTTGCTGCCAATCCGGTTATAGCGGCTATCAAAGTGCAAATCAATACAGTTCCTATGGCCAGGCCGCCCCTTAAACCAGCCATCCATTTATACATGGCATCGTACATGCGCCCGCCGATGCCTGAAACTTCAAATACATTGGCCATAAAGATAAAAAGAGGAACGGCTATAAAAATGTCTGTCGTTATGATATTGAAGGCGAGGGGAAAAATTGCGTGGAGTGCCTCGGGACCGACGAAAACAAGGTAACCCACTGTGGCAATGGTTAGCATGGCAAAAGCAATGGAAAATCCTGTGGCCAATAATCCTAAGAAAGAAAGCCCTATGATAATCCCTATAATCCCATGGCTCATTTCACTCATGTTTTACCCCTGATGCCTCATGAGAAGTAACTATCATGAGGTTCCTTATAAACTTTGCGATCCCCTGAAGCAAAAGGAAAAGGATCCCAGCCGCCATAACAACCTTGAAAGGATAGATGGGGGGCATCCAAAAGCTGAAGTATTTTTCTCTTGTTTGTACTGAAACCCATGCCGCTGCTGTCGTTTCCTTCAAAAGTACACCCACGGCCAAAAAGAAAAGGGAAGAAGTCACAAGTTCTAAGATTGCCCTTTTCCTTGAGGAAAGACGCTCTACCATAACATCTACCCCAATATGGGAGCCGTGGAGGAGAGCATATCCTCCGCCGAGAATGCTGATCGTGCCGAGAAGCTGTACGTTCACATCCCATATCCATATCGAAGGTCTGTTAAACCCATACCTGAGGATGACCTCCACGGTCACCAGGAACGTGAGAAAAATAATCAGCCAACAGCCAATCTTTGCGGTCCATTCGTTTAGAGAATCGATGCTCTGGCATATTTTTTTTAACATTCCAACTCACCCCTCTTTTCCAAGAGAAAAATATCTTGGAAAAAGTACTCACAAAATAGGGGGGAATAATTTTCCCCCCATGTAAGGATCCATATCTTACTCTTTTTTAAGATTATTTTATTCTTCCATAGTCCTTCATCTGCTTCTTTACGATTTCCAGCAGCTCCGCGCACCCTTTGCTTTTGGCCGCTATTTTAGGGTAAATTTCATCCACAGCCTGTTGAATTAGCCGGTCTGCATCTTCCTTAGACCAGGCATACAGTTTCATTCCGTACTTCTTCTCGGAATTCTTCAAAATCCAGTTACACTGATTGTTCCAAATACTGGACGCGGCGTAAGTAATATATGGGCTGTCTCTATCAAGCAAATCTTGCAAATCTTGAGGCAATGCCTTAAACGCATCCATGTTAATTATGAGACTGGTGGTGGCTGATGAGATTCTGGGGTAATAAACACACCCCTTCGTGACCTCTTTCAGCTTAAGGTCCTCCAGGGCGGCAACCCCAGCTATCCATCCATCAATGGTACCCAGTTTCATGCCCATGTATATTTCTCCCCAGTGAAGCGACACAGGGCTGCCCCCAAGCATATGAACATAATGTGACCACATACCAAGTGCTCTTATCTTCTTGCCCTTGACGGACGCAGGGTTGGATGCCGGGAAAGTAGTTCCTATGCCGACAATAGCATCACTGTGAAAGGGGATCCACTTTAGGTTGTGCTTGGCGTAGGCTTTTTGAATTGCCCCATACAACCCATACTTGTGCAGGCATTCAAACTGCTGTGCCTCATTTTCCCATTGAAAGACGCCGCTCGTTTCTATGTCGCTTTCCGGTATTCTCCCCGCATAGTAGCCCCCGTAAGTTAAGGCAATCTGAACCACATTTTTGCCCACAGCGATATCCGCCTCGGTAATGGGGAAAATGGCTCCTGGCTCTGCCCAATCAATCACCAGACGCCCGCCACTGGCCTGCTTTAGCCACTCCATCCACATCTTTAATCCACCCGAAGCACCTGCATACCCTGCGGGAAAGGGACCAAAAGGTACCGGATTTAAAGCGGTAAAGCTCTGTCCTTTCCAATGAATGACCTCGGGCTTAGCGACTTTAGGTGTTTGTGCTTGTGTTATGGTTGCGGCCATAAGCAAACCCAATACTACCAAGAAACTTACTGCTACCCGTATTCCTGTCTTGCCCATTTCTCTCTCCTTTCCTATTGGTTTTTGTGCTTTGGACCGGAAATATAAACCGGTCTTTACACCACCGTAATAATAGAAGGTGGCAGGGAGATGTACTTTACCCATGGTCCCTCCAAGCCTTCCGGGAATTTATAGATAGGCTTCTCAGAAGAAGTCTTGCCTCCACCCCTTAAGCTCCAATAAGGCAAACAGAAGGGAGAATATATGAAGTAGTCTCCCCGCAAAGAAACTCTAACCCCATAAATCCTTTATCACATCATCAAGGCCTATCCTTTTCAGGGTGGATATGTGGGGTTTCCCGGTCTGCGCATCCCACCCCATGAGTCTGTGGTACTCTTTGACCATGCCCTCCAGGTTAGGTTTGATGGACATGCCTTTCGCTGGGCCATCGGGAGGGGCAGAAACTGTTCTGTCTGAGACATTCCAATCGTCTTCCGGTTTGAGTCCATGCCTTACATTGAAGGCCCGTTCCAATTGCATCACCCTCTCACCAATCTCATACATTTCGTCCGTTGACCATTCCCAACCAGTAACGGCGGTGAGAGTCTCCGCAGTGAGCGACAGCGCACCCTTGAAGCCCGAGGTAATCAGCATGCAAGTACCGGTGGAGTCGTTCAGAAACTTTACGATTCCTGTTTTTCTTGCCTCCATGGGTTTCCCCTTATGATCGAAGGGGTTGGTGGCTTCAGGATATCCAGCGTCTGGCTGAGGAAAACCAAATAAATCAGCACCTTGCGCGGGCCAGCCAGCTCCGCTGCTAACGATTTGCCCCAGGAGGGTCCCCCAGCTGTTCCTCCAATCGTGAAGATTCATCCCTGAACCCTTGATATGAACAGCAAAGCTTGGAGCATCGCCACCAATAATCTCGGCTGCTTCCTTGATTCCCTTCGCAAGAATTTGGCCAAAGCCTTCCCGCTGAACCATCTTCCTCACCAGGGCCTCTGCCACTTGGTCATCTCCCCATTTCAAGTGCAAACCATCGGTATCTTGCTGGGTGATTAAACCCTTCTCAAAGGCCTCCATGGCCATGGCAATCGTACAACCCGCCGAGCTCCCCTCGATTCCCAAATGGTCATACACATCGGTGAGATACATGGAGGCACCCGGTTCCGTAATTTCCAATATCGAACCTGCGCCTTCCAGAGCCTCACCCCCACCCGACAGAGTAGATATATGGCCTTTATGAGGCCCGGTCGTTATTTCTACGTCATAAGGACAACCGATGGGACAGTGGGGACAGGGTTTAGCCGTATATTTAAACTTACCCCAGCCCAGGCCAAAATCAACCAACTGATTGATGCGGAAATTCTTACCACAAAAACCAGCCTCCTTCAGCCTGCCCCGATATTCATTTTTTCGGAGAAATTGATTTCTCATGATCTTCCAACCAACATTGCCGTCATGCTTCAAACGCTCTCCCAGCCATTCTTTCCTCAAAGAAGCCAGCTTTTCCGGATCGGCCACGGGAACCGGTTTTCCCCCATAGACCGCGATGGCCTTCAGCCTTTTGGACCCCATCACCGAGCCTCCACCCGAATGGCAAAACCCGTGGTTTTTATCATTCATGATGGCGCCACCGTATACCAAATTTTCTCCGCAGGGTCCGATGGCGGCAACGCTAATTTGGGGGTTGCCCAGTTCCCCCTGAATTGCGTCCTCCGTTTCATGGGTGTCCGTTTTCCCCCAGAGATGACTGGCCTCACGAAGCTCTGCCTGCCCATCATGGATCCACAGATATACCGGCTTTTCAGACTTGCCGGTAATAATGACGCCATCATAGCCAGCCGCCTTCACGAAATTACCAAACCTGCCGTGGGTGTGGGAACGTCCTACGGTAAATCCCGTATCAAAATTCTTGGTCGCCAGGGTAATGTTGGTGGCGCCTGGCAGATTGAGTCCGGTTAGGGGAGCGGTCATAAACACCAAAGGATTCTCAGGATCCGCGGGCGTAAACCCTGGAGGCAGCATGTCGTAGAGGTATCTCAAACTGAGACCCCAGCAACCGATGTATTTCTTCAAAACATCGTCACCCGGCAAATCTTCCTCGGTGATCTTCCGCTTGGATAGATCTACCCTTAATATTTTCCCCATATACCCACCTTTTATCCTACCCTTCATCGTTACCCTCCTCTCTAAATCAAATCACTCTAATTGAGCCTGTTCAATACTAAGGGAACACCGCAAAATAAAGTTTACTTTTTACTCTTTTTCGCTTGCCTCGAAATCCTTGGCAAAATAGTATAGTTCGACTCGGGGTTCACCTTATGATGTTTTATATTTAAACCCAGAAAATGCATGAGTCTATCATATTTTTAAATGAAAGTGCCTCCGACTATAGTAAAATAAGGTTGATTCAAGACCTTAAACGCTATAGAGGAGGCACTTAAAAGGTGAAGAAAAGTATATCGCAAAAAGATCAGATCGACAATCAGAAAGTAGAGACCGTTACCGAAGAATTTACAGGGAAAAACTTGACCCGCTTTGGGGGAGCGGGACTGATCCGGAAATTTTTTAAACGCCATCACATCCATGAGAAGATTGAGCAAGAAGTTCAGATCGAAGGGCGCAGGGATTGTAAATACAGTGTTGGTTCGATGTTGGTGAGTCTCTTGTACGGGATGTTTTTGGGTTATCCCCGGCCGAGTCAAACGGAGGTTTTGGCTACAGATAAGGTATTTCAGAAGATTGCCGGACTGGTTTCTTTTCCGGTGCAATCGACCATCAGCCGCTTTTTGGATGGTCTGAAGGTGGTTGGGGCGTTGCCGTTAGCGAATTGGAGTATGTGCTGGAGAAAGGAATTCTTCTGCGGCTGGTGGTGATTCGGAAGAGAGTAAAGAGGGGAGAGTTTCCCAAGAAGCAGTTGAAGCTTCTGGCGATGGAAGAAGTTCTTTATGATTACCAAGTCATCGTAACCAATGGTCCGCTGGTTGCGGAGGAGGTGTGGAGGTTTTACAATCAGCGGGCTTGCTGTGAGAATTTTATTAAAGAGGGGATTTATGGTTTTGGGTTGGACAAGGTGATTTCGCATCAGTATGCCGGCAATTATGCGTATTTTGAGCTTTTGATGCTGGGGTACAATTTGATGAATTTTTTTAAAGAAGGGGTTTTGCATCAGGAGAAAGTTAAAAGGATGATGCAGACCATTCGGGAGAGGTTGTTTTTGATTCCGGCCCGTTTGATCAAGACGGCTGGGAGATGGATTTTGAAGCAGGAGAGGAGTTGGTTTTATCGGGTGGAGTATGAGGAGGCCTTGGCCCGGATTACCTGAAGAGTATTGGTCAAGAAGGCTGGAGGGTTTAGAGGGGGCGTGGGGAGAGGTGTTTTTAGGGTCTGTTTGCGTAAAATAGTTTCCGCCCTTTTTATCTACTTTTTGACCGCCAATTCCTATTTCCCCCAGCATTCTATATGAAATTTCCATAAAAAGGTTTTTGGCCATCTGCTTAAATAGTAACTTTTTGTCTTTTAACCCATTCACGCATTATTTGGGTTAATTCTTTCTCCCAGTCTTCAACAAATTTATCTTCAAGGACTCTTTTTATCTTTTTGGTTCTCATCATGTTATACATTAAACAACCGCCAATAACCAATGTCAAGCAAAAAAATGGCCAAAAATTTACCTGCTTTCTCTTGGAGCAATTGTATAATGGGGGTATGCACATCACTCAAGTTCATACAAGATTTTGTGTTTTAGGCCTGGCCGCATCTCGGCGTTTTTCTGTGACCGGGCGGTCCATCTGCGCTGGTTGCAGACCCGAATGCCGGCGTGGCATCCAGTGGATCGTCGCGTCGTTCCCGATGGAGTGTAGGAGAGGCTTTTCGGATCGCTCCGCAATCCGAAAAGCCTGCGGCTCCACAGGGGTGCGACTGGTTCGGCCAGCCAGCCGTTCTGAAACCTTGTGGCTCGAGGTACCAGCAGCCGAGCGCTGGCAACTGGGTATAC
>Ga0180009_10004342_pt1 | contig 15671 bp, 16 predicted proteins | sample OS_PC_MetaG_FD_123537 | JGI IMG/M metagenome (GOLD analysis project Ga0180009, IMG submission 123537) | Groundwater microbial communities from the Aspo Hard Rock Laboratory (HRL) deep subsurface site, Sweden - OS_PC_MetaG | ecosystem: Environmental > Aquatic > Deep subsurface > Groundwater...
ATGACGATACCTGTGCCAGATTCATAAAGCATCCCTGGGGATACTGGGGCAAAGCGCTGCTCCACGCCGGCATGGTTCTGGTAATTGCCTCGTCCCTTGTGTTTGTCCTGACCCACCAGAGAGGCCGCCTCCGCCTTGTCCAGGGGGAGACATACGAACCAGGGGCGCACAGGGCAACGCAAAGCAATGGCACGTTAATCGGCAATTTCATACTGCAAAAACGGGTCCGGCTTGACCGGATTACCCCTGAGTTCTGGGAGACAGACCATCTCAAACAACTGACCATTGACCTCAGTTTTTTTGACTCCCGGGGAAAGGCCGCGCAATACGTACTTGCCGTCAATCAGACAATTACCTTAAATGGAATTCGATTCTTTCAAGGAAGGGGGTTCGGCACTGCTTTTTTTCTTGAATTCAGCGACCAACAAGGCAATAGACACAGGGAATTACTCCTTTTAAACGCTCCGGCCAAGCGGGATAAGCCGGGTTATGACAATTTTCAGCTTGCGTGGATGCCCTGCCAGTTAAAGGTAAAATACTTTGCAGATGCAAACAAGAGATCGCTTACAAGCATGAATCCTTTGCTGGTACTCAGGCTTTTTGACGGATCAACGGTTCAGGGTGAGACCGCGCTTACAATCGGAAAAGAGGGGCGGCTCGGCCCTTATAGCGTCAAGCTTATCAGGGCCTCAAGATGGGGAGAGATTATTTTCATGAAATGCCACAGCATAGCGGGCGTTTTTGTTGGTTTCTTTATCATTGTGCTCGGCAGCAGCCTGATATATTGTACACCTCCGCGGGAGTTCGTGGTAAAGAAAGAAAACGGCCAATATACCCTGGGCTGGAAGGCTGCCAGGTTTGCAAAACTTTACGAATCAGAGTATGAAAGGGTCGTTTCGGCGCTGGGAGGAAAATGATTCCTGAAAACAATCCGCTCATCATTGACATCGGCCTGCATTGGGTGGCGGTGGTGGTCTATGTTATTGCCACAGTGGCCAATACCTATGGCCTGATTTTCGGAAAGCAAAGGTTTGAGAAGGCAGCGTATCGCCTGGTCCTTGCCGGCTTTATCGTGCACGGTATTGCCCTGGTCTATCGGTGGGTTACGTCCGGCCACGGACCATACATTGACAAACATGAAATCCTGTCGACCCATGCCTGGACGACCTTAACCCTTTTTCTCATTTCCTGCCGATTCTTCCAGAGAATCAAACCAATAAGCATTATTATCTTTCCGGCCGTGTTCCTGATGATCGCGATCGGGCTTTTCTGCGATCCAGCGGTAAAAAAACTGCCGCCTACCTTGAATAGCATCTGGCTCGTTCTGCATGTAACCTTCTATAAGATCTCCGTCGGCACCCTGATCATTGCCCTGGCTTTTTCGATATTCTATATTCTCAAGTCCAGGAAACAGGGCTTGTGGCTGGCAAAACTGCCGGAGATCCAGGTAATGGATCTCCTTGCCTTCCGGTTTGCAGGCTTCAGCTTTACATTCTGGGCCATAGCCATGCTCTCGGGCTCCATTTGGGCCTATGAGTCATGGGGCCGGTTCTGGGGTTGGGACCCGGTGGAAACCTGGTCGTTGATTACCTGGGTTCTGTTCGGCATCTATCTCCATCTGCGGCGGTTCTTTGGCTGGCAGGGCGAGAAGGCCGCCTACTTTTACATCTTTTGCTTTCTGGTCTCCATGTTAGCTCTTTACGCAACGCCGATCATGGATTCCTCCATACACTCGGAATATTTCAAATGAAAAAGACAGCCTTATTTCTCCTAATTGTTCTTCTGTTGACAGTTACTTGCAGCCAGGATAATGACCAACTGCAAAAGTCTGTTCGCTCTTACAACGCTCTGTTGGCGGAAGGATACAGTGAGATGAACATGAACCATCTAATGTCAGTGGCAACGCCGGAGCAGGCCACCAGGGTCTATCACCACATGGCCGTACTTGGCCAGGGACAGGTCAAGATGGACCCTTTGCTGCAAAGCATCCGGTTTTCAAAGGTCAGCCAGTTGTCGCCGGAAAAAGCTGAAGTTGTCACCACGGAAGCATGGAACTACAGGTATATCAACCTGCAAACAGGCAAGGCCGGCAAAGACCTGTCAATAAACTATACCGTCCGCTACAAGCTAATAAAGGAGTCGGGGAAATGGCTGATAGCGGATGTCACCATCCTTGCGAGCGATCGGAAAGATGACTCAGAGGAGCTCCCCTTTTTCAAAAGACCGGCAGATGTCGCTCCTGGGAGTGCTCCGCCTGCCGAACAAAGGCCGTAACATTCAAATATAAAATTACAGACCGGAGTTGATTCAATAATTCTATGCGATCCTTAAAGAGATTTCTTCTTTCCCCGAAAACAATAATCACCCTCATAATAATGGTGGCTGTTTCCTGTATAATAGGAATTACAGTTCCCCAGGTGGCGGAAAAAGGCCCCCGGTTTTTTGAAACCTGGAAGGCCGAAAATCCCAGCCTTTATGTTGCAGTAAATCTTTTGCAGCTCAATCGTGTCTATACATCAATCTGGTTTTTAGCCCTGACATCAATCATAGCAGTGAGCCTGTCTCTCACTGTATGGGATCAGGGAGCTGCAGCCCTTAGAACGTTGAGATACAGGAAAAGACCTGTTTCACCTGATGGTTTTAAAAATTTTAAAGAGCTGATTGTTTCAGGTCCAATTGATTTGACAAGGACTGTGGAAACGGTCAAGGCTGTCCTTAAGGCTAAAGGGTTCAGGGTAAGCCATGAAGATATAAACGAGCCGGCTTCCCTGATTTTTAACAAAAATTCCGGTGGGAAATTGGGGGGTTTTATCCTGCACACAGGGTTTTTATGTGTAGTATTGGCGGGATTGTACAGCCTGGCTTGTCATCAGCGGGGCTTTATCCAGTTGATCGGGACGGATACCTTCTCAGGGAAAAACGCGGACTGGCTGACGAGCGATCACGGTCTTCTGGCAAAGGATTTTGACCTCGGCTTTAAGGTGCACTTGAAGCGCTTTGTCCCTGACTATTGGGAAAACGACAGGGTCAAGAGCCTGAAAAGCGAGTTAATAATAAAAGATCATAAAGTGGAGAAAAATGTCATCCTTGGTGTTAACTCACCCGTAAGACACAGGGGTGTAACTATATACCAGTCCACACATTATGGATATACCGTTACATTTGTTTTGACACGTCCGACAGGAGAGCCTGTTGTAACCCATTTTTCCCTGGATGCACCGAGCTGGAAAGACAGACCTTTTGTTGGGAAAACAGATTTTCCAACCGCTGACTATGTACTCGATATGAAATTCCATCCAAATCTGAAAGAGCCTTCTTTTTTTCTTGCTTTCCCTGGTGTTGACCTGACAGTTACGGAAAAGGAAAATGTCATGTTTAAAGGAAGGGTTCTTTTTAATCAGAGGGCCTGGATCGGCGATGATGCGCTACAGTTTACAGGTGTACATTACTGGTCAGGCATCGCTTTTGTAAAAAATTCCGGAACTTCTTTGATTTACTTTGGATTTATGATAATAAGTTTTGGTGCATTTCTGATTTATTTTTTGATTCCCAGGGAAATACACATACAGATCGAAAGGCAGGAGGACGGGGCAATTCTTAAGGTTGGAGGACGTTCCAGAAAATACCAGGCCCTTTTTGCGGATGAATTTGAAAAGATTTGTCAGGATATAATGGCCGGCTCGAGGTAAAATAATATGGAAAAGCTTGAATTACTACGATACGAATTTATTTTTCACTGGGCAGCAGTAATATTATATATTTTTGCAACTATATCATTTGCCTACGCTGTCTTTTTCCAGAAAGAGAAGAAACTTGACTGGGGCATGCGCCTGTCCGGCCTGGGTCTTATACCACACTCTGTGGCCTTGGGCCTGAGATGGTATGTCTCCGGACACGGTCCCTATCTTTCACAGCACGAAGGATTTTCTTCCATAGTCTGGGTGGTGGTGGTAATGTTTCTCATTTTCGTTTACCGCGTTCCCAGGCTAAAAGGGGTCGGGCTTATTGTGATGCCGTCCTGTTTTTTGATGATGGCCGTGGCATTTTACAAGACTCCAGGGATCGAGAGCCTTCCGGCGACCTTTTCGGGCATCTGGCTGGTGCTTCACATCACGTTTACCAAACTTGCCTTAGGAGCGATGTTGATCGCTCTGGGGACATCCATATTCTATGTGTTAAAGGAAAAAAAGGGAGAATTCGGCTTCTATCAAAGACTGCCTGATTTGCCGGCGCTGGATACATACAGCTACAAGTTTGCGGGATTTGGTTTTGTATTCTGGACGATTACCGTAGTTGCAGGAGCTATATGGGCAAATGAGGCCTGGGGAAGATACTGGGCGTGGGATCCTATCGAGACCTGGTCGCTGATTACATGGCTCCTTTTTGGTCTCCACCTCCATCTGCGGAGATTTCTTGGGTGGCGGGGAAGAAAGGCCGCGTACCTGATGGTAGTCTGTTTTTTATTTTCTATAGCGGCCTTATTTGTTATTCCATTTATATTGCCGACTATTCATTCAGAGTTCTTCTTGTAAATCCCCTCTTGAGAGGGGTGTCTGCGAAGCAGACGGGGTGTGTAAATCCCCTCTTGAGAGGGGTGTCTGCGAAGCAGACGGGGTGTGTGAAAACACAAACTAAAGATGAAAGTACACTACAACCCGAAACTCAGAGAGCTTGCTCGAGAACTCCGGAACAACAGCACATTATCCGAAGTGTTATTGTGGAATCATCTTAAAGGCAAGAAGATGAAAGGCTATGATTTTCACCGTCAGAAACCGATTGATAATTATATTGTGGATTTCTTTTGTCCCCAATTGAGGTTGATCATTGAAATTGACGGGGAGAGCCATCTGTTTAAAGGCGAAGAGGATGAAAAGAGAGAAAAGCGTCTTGAGTCGTTAGGATTTCACATATTGAGATTTGACGATTTGGATGTGAAAAAAAACATGGAAGGCGTTTTGGTTTTTATTGGAAAATGGATTGACGAATATGAACACACCTAATGAACACACCTAATAAACACACCCCTAAATCCCCTCTTGTTAGAGGGGACTTAAAAAAATCCCCTCTTGAGAGGGGTGTGTAAATCCCCTCTTGAGAGGGGTGGCTGCGAAGCAGACGGGGTGTGTCATTCGAGTGGTTGACCGGAAGCAGACGGGGTGTGTAAATCCCCTCTTGAGAGGGGTGTCTGCGAAGCAGACGGGGTGTGTCAGGGGTGGACTTCTCAGAGGTAAAGATGTATAATAAATATACGGCATGAGAACAAACGATAAAAAAAAGCGACACGGATTTACTGCATTATTGATAATTATCAACGATTTTGCTCATGACCTATTTACCGGGTTCTGGGTAAGCAGTCTTTTGGTAATTTTTCTTTTAAATAATCGAATAGCTTCTTTCCCATTGACTTCTGAGGCTTATTCCTTAATACATTCCGTGATGAAAATGTTTTTCTGGTTAGGTGTTATATCTATATCGCTTATTATAGCTACAGGGATAATCCGTCTTCAAAATTATAGAAAAACAAGCCGGAAGGAAATAGAAACAGTAAAAACCCGGGCATTAATAGTTAAACATGTGATATTGACAGTAATATTTTTGGCGGGCACTTGTTTTGCGTATTATTTTGTATACTTATGATAACAGACTACTCGCTTGAATCAAAATTCGTAATAAAACTGGACGAAGATATCCTGGACTTTTTGCGGGGAGGTCTTGATACAATCCGTGAGGAGCGTTTTAACGAGCTGGCTTTACAGGAGTTTGAGCTTCAGTATCATACGGTCTCGCCATACCGGGCATACTGCAAGAAAAAAGGAGTATCCCCAAAATCGGCAACGAACTGGGAGGAAATTCCGGCAGTTCCGTCTCTGGCTTTCAAGAAATTCGTATTAGCGTCTTTTCCGGTTGAAAAAGCGGAACATGCTTATTTTACCAGCGGAACAAGCGACCCGGCTATCAAGGGAAAAATCTTCCGGGATATTGGTGCGGTGCGACTGATAAAAGAGGCAAATGGGCTTCTGACGCGTTCCTACCTGTTCCCGGATGTGGAGGAGATGAAGATCCTTCTCATGACTCCTTCCCCTAAAATGGTGCCCAAAATGGGGATGGCTATCGGTCTGGAAGAAGTTCGGAAAAGATTTGGCACACCTGACAGCCGATACCTGATCTCGCCACTTGGCCTAAACGTAAAAGATCTTCTTGCCGGTCTCAGGGAGTCCGAGTCGAACGGGGAAGCGATTGCCCTGATCGGTGCAACGTTGGGGTTTATCTATTTCTTTAAGGCATGCGAAAAAGATGGGGTATCATTCAAGCTTCCCGCAGGTAGTCGCATTTGTGATGGGGGCGGGTACCTGGGGCAGTTTGGTGAATGCACCAAGAATGAATACTTCAGAAAGTGCGAAAAAGTGCTGGGAGTTAAAGAACATTTTTGCGTGAACGTCCTTGGCATGGGAGAAAGCAGCACAAACTATTTTGATAATGTGCTCAGAAATTCTATTGCCCGCAAGGAAGCTCCCAGATGCAAGGAAGTGCCTCCATGGACAAGGACTATTGTAGTTGATACCAAAGATTTCAAGAGGGTTCCTATGGGAGAAATCGGCCTGTTGCGGCATTATGATTTGACCAACCGCGCCATGGTTTTTGCAGTCCAGACCGACAATCTGGGCTTTGAAACCGAATATGGATTTGAGATCATAGGACGATGGAACAAGGAACTTGGTGCAGTGGGGATCGATTACTCGGCAACAGGGCACCCCGGCGGGAAAATGGTTGCCCAGATGACCGACTTTTTAATGCGCCGCAGTTTGTCAGGAATCGGGAAGATTTATTCACGCATGAAAAGATAAACAAGGCATAATTCTTGCTTTCTAAATAAAATTAAGGTTAAGGAAAATGAAGGACAAAATTGAAATTAATGATGATATGATCGGTGCAACAGACGGAAAGACCTGCAGCAGTGAATTCGCGTATCCGTTTGTCAGGAAAACAAAAAAGGTCAAAATACATCCGGCCAGCAAAAAACCGCTTGTCGATGATAAAGCGGCAAAAAAGAAAAATAAAAGGAATGTATCTCGTTGAAAGTACTGTTAATAACACCACCTTATCACTGCGGCGTGCTTGAGTCGGCAGGCTCATGGCTGCCCACTGCTTTTGTTTACCTGGCCGGAAGTTTGAGAAAGGCAGGATATGCAGTAGAAATCTACGATGCCATGTCAAAGTTTCATACTTACGAAGACATAAGGGCTCATTTAACAGAGGCGCAGCCGGATGTGATTGCAACCGGCGCTATTACAGCTACTATCTATGATTGTATTGAAGTATTAAAACTGGCCAGGGAACTCAATCCTGAAACATTGACCATTCTTGGAAATGTCCACCCTACATTTTGCTGGGAAGAAATTCTAAAAGAACATCATGATATTGTTGATTATATTGTCAGGGGTGAGGGTGAGGAGACGCTGGTGGCGTTGCTCAACTGTATCAGCGATAATCTGGATCCTGCTGAAATAGATGGCCTTGTTTTTTGGAGAAATGGAAAAGCTTTAAAGACACCCGATCGTCCTTTAGTGCAGAATCTGGATTCTTTGCCCACAGCCTGGGATCTGATCCAGTGGAACGAATATACGTATCATACCAAGCCTGGCTCAACTCTGGCGGTTGTAAGTTCTTCCAGGGGCTGCACTCAGAATTGCAGTTTCTGCTCCCAGCGCCTTTTCTGGAAACATGCCTGGCGGGCACACAGTCCTGAAAAATTTGTAGCCGAGCTGGAATATCTGCACCGTGAGTTCGGGGTTGATGTAGCTATGATCAGCGATGAAACACCTACCTTTGACCGGAATCGGTGGGAAAGGATTCTGGACCTTCTAATACAAAAAAATCTCGATCTTGAATTGCTTATGGAAACCCGGGTCAATGATATAATACGGGATCAAGATATATTATACAAATACCGGAAGGCCGGAGTAGTCCATATTTATGTCGGAGTAGAAGCCACTTCCCAGCACACTCTGGATCAGTTTAAAAAAGGCATTAAAATAGAAGAATCAAAAAAGGCGATTGATTTAATCAACGCCATGGATATCGTTTCCGAGACCTCATTTGTTGTGGGAATGCCGGAGGACACCATGGAATCTATTGCCAGGACAGCGGAACTGGCCAAATATTATGATCCGGACATGGCCTTTTTCCTGCCTATTTCGCCCTGGCCATACGCTGACCTTTACCCGCAGCTTAAAGACTACATCGAGGTGTTTGATTACTCCAAGTACAATCTGGTAGAACCGGTGGTCAAACCAGTCAACATGACCTTGCAGGAACTAAAACAGGCGATTGGCCGGGCCTCCATGGAGTTCTTCACGGATAAACTTTCAAGACTTGATGAAATGACTCCGTACAAGCGTAAATTCATGATTGCCGTCATCGACATCATAGCCAACAATTCCTATCTGGCCGAGCTGATGAGGGGGATTGGTGAACCTGGCGGGATGCCGGCCATGATTAAAAAATATCTTGCCGACCTTAAATAAGCCTGCCAATCTCTACGTCAGTCTCAAATTTAAATCCTCGTAACATTTTAGCCTTATGAAACAAATCCGCTGAAAGCTAAAGTGTTACAAATCCTCAAATTTTCGTCCTGTGCGGTTAATCCCCTCTAACAAGAGGGGTGGACGCGAAGAGCGGACGGGGTGTGTAAAAAAGACAGAGAAAAAATAAGAGTATATATACAAAATGATGTAGCAGCATATCATATGAACACACCCCTAAATCCCCTCTTATTAGAGGGGACTAACACACACCCCGTCCGCTTCGCGTCCACCCCTCTCAAGAGGGGATTAACCGCACAGGTCGCAAATTTTCAAAGGTCTTAATTTGATGAGGCCGGATTAGAGAGGATTTCGTATTTAACAACGCCTTTATACACTCCACATAGCCAACCGGTAAAGCCTGATTTGGTTTTGATAAGATACCATGAATTAAGAGACGTATTATTGGGCGCTTCCTTGATTATTTGAAATTCCGAACCTTGGTCGAGTTCACCTGTAATTTTACTATTTATCGAATAATCATTTCGAATATTCATATTTGTGAGTAAAATATACCATGACGTCTTGATATCGGATGGTTTCTTGTCAGGATAAAGTTTTGTTAAAAAAATGCCCGCAATTTCATTAGAACATGAAATTATGTCTTCATATGCTGATAAAGCTGCATCTCTGTTTTTGTTGTTTAAATAAATAATGCCTGCCTGATAGTAATGATCCGCAGCCAAAATATTTTTTCCTGTTTTTTTATATGCCAGCCCAAGTTTACAATGACCAATCGGATAGTATGGTTCAATCTCCAAAGCCTTTTTAAGTACCGGGATTGCTTGATCAAACATCTTTTTTTCTATGTAAATGATTCCTAACAATTGATATGGAGGCGCATATTCAGAATCCAAAGCAATAGATTTTTTGAATTCCTCGATTGCATCATCAATTAACCCTTTTTTATACAATGAGAATCCAAGGTCGTGATGTATATTGATATCATCGGGATTTATAGTAAGGGCTTTTTTGTAGGCTTCGATTGCCTCATCCCACATCTCTTTAATATTATAAATATAACCTAAGTTGCTATAACTTGGCACGTTGTCAGGATAAAGCTCGATGGTTTTATTAAAATAGTAGATGGCTTTTTCATAATTTTTTTCTTTAACACTTTCAATTCCTTTTTTGAACCATTCCTCAGCACTTTCTTCAGCCCATGCCAAACTGGATATAATAAACAGTGAAAATATAATAACAAAGATATGTTTTTTCAATTTTATCCTCCTGACACCAATGCTGCAGTGAATCACACTAACCCATTTTTTTTCTTAAGTCTATCAATAAATGAACAAAGTTCAGATAAAACAGTTTTATCCATCTTAATATATTGCACACCAATACCGTAAAGCTTATCTTTCTTTATTACATTCTGAACCTTAGCAATTACCTTAGTAGGCTCCTTTCCAATTCTAAAGGGAAAACGAACAAGCAACTCCAGCTCTGCTCCGACCGGGTAATTCATATGAGAAAAGAAGAACGTCCCGCCTTTACTGATATCTTTGGTGCTTGTCATATCGTATCCCTCAGAAGACCCTGCTTCTTTATAGCTGATCATTATGCTCCTGTCTAAACGGACATATTGTCTTCTTTCTGCTAAACGGACATATTGTCTTTTTTCTATATCAGAATTATCGGTTTGCATAATCTCTTCCTTTATTCAAAGTTATTTCCGCTGGCCCTGTGGCAATATAAATACTAATATTAAAAAATAGAATAAAGTTGTCAAGAAAAAAGGGGATGGTTGAAAAAAGTCCCCCTTTTTTAAAGGGGGATTTAGGGGGATTATGTATCTTTTTCAGTATGGCATGCGAAGCAGCCGTTAGTGTTCGAGCCGCCTCCGGCATTCATGGTGGAGTAATCCCACTTGAGCATATCCGCATAATTACTGGCATGAGCAGCGTGGCAGGAGAGGCAGGTGACAACATCACTGGTAGTAGCGGCACTGCTAACAGCATCATATACGGTTGTCCTGCCCACAGGGGCATTCGGATTGAAGACTCTACCGGCGGCGGAGTATTCACCGGTGTTCTTGATGACGATATCGGTCGGATGCCTCTGGAACGGTGAAGAAGCGCTGCTGCCGATGCCGCTGCTGCTACCTGTTGTTAGTGTATGAAAGTTTCCATGACATGTACCGCAAAACTCGCTTATCGTGTTATTTGGAGGCATGGCAGAACCACTGGGGCCGGCATGACAGCTCGTTTCACCTCCGCCGCAGCCAAGTAACGCCGGGGTACTTGCCCCATAGTATTCGTTATGACTACCGGCAGTTAAATTCTGCCATTTATCTGTTGTATTTTCAAGCCCCTTTACGCCATACAAAAATCTATAGCTCTTGGCCACAGTAGTAGGGGCGTCGCATTTGCCGTCCACATTCCCATGATGAGCACCTTTTATAGCGGGTATTCCACTCCCTAAACCTTGATAGCGGTTGGTACCGTGACAACCATTTTCTCCAGCACATGTCAAGTTTGAATCAGTGACAGCTACATCATGGAAGGACTGATTAATGTAGCCGGGAGGACCGTCCAGGACACCATCAACATTGCTGAGCGCAATCACATTATGGCCCCTGTCGTCACCGCCCCCAACTTTCACAATGTGATTGAAATTTCCCGATGCCAGATCCGTAGCACCCGTGTGATAAACTTGCGGGATCGGACTGCCGTTTATGGTCTTGATCATATCCGTCCCACCCTGGCCGTGGCACCCCAGACATGTACCACGCAGCAGAGCAGGCTGCGGGGTTGTATCCGACCATACCTGGCCGCTGCCATACGTTGCCATCTCCGCTCCACCCTGGCTGTTGTGCATGGTGTGGCAGTTCGAACACTCGCCGGTGATTCCGGCAGACAAAAAAACCGGAACCAGCAGTATTAAGGCAAGAATCAGTCCCAAACCGCTGAAAAATACTACCGCGGTTTTCACTGAGATTGTTTTAGTTCGGACCATCACGCTCACTCTCTCTCAATATTTCTTTTTTCTTATATTCTGAACTTTGAAAAATCCTTTTAACGCACTCCTTTCCAATTGTAAAGAGAAAACTACCAGGCAGCCTCTTGCCGCCATGTTCTGATAAAAGTCGCAAGAGCCGGGAGCTTTCGGAGGAGGAGCGACTTTTATATCTTAATTAGTTTTGTCAATATAAAAACTGTCTATCTGGGTGGATCGTTCTGTAGCATCTCCCTCAATAGTATAGTAGTAAGTTATATACCACGTTCCTTTAGCTACATTATCACCCTTTCGATCAATTTGCACCCTGCAATAAATCCAACTGCTTCCGAAAGGATAGGGTGTATCTAAGGTAAACAAGTGACCCTCGTGATAAGTTGTATATTTGCCGCGACAGATACAATAACTTTTATTGGAGTGATTCGTATAATTATAAGCGACTGCAGCACCATCAAAATTTAACTCATCATCAAACTCGATCTTTTTTAACATCGTGTCTTTTTTGCACTCAGATCCATCTTGATAACATTTACTATCGCTATCATCCAAATTGGCATATATATGCATCTTGGTTATAGTCAGGGTCGAGGGATAATGGTTGTTGGTTATCTTGAATCGAACGTAAGCAGTGTCAGAATCAACAGAACATAGAGATCCGCAGTACTCCATACCCATGGCTAATGAAATTTCCGGCAAAGCAGCAACCATCATCACTCCCATAGCTGATATAAATATAACAGCATAAAATAGTTTAATACTTTCCTGGATGGTTTTGTATAAGGTTTTCATTGTTTTTCACCTCCCTTGTATAAGATGGTCAAGTTGTTAAATGGTTGATTGGTCGAGTTGTCAGTAAACAATCAATGATTAAACTTCAATAATAGAGACTGCAAGATTCATACCAATATTAATTAGCGCCCTTCGGGCGAGCTGTTAGCTGTTGAACCGCAATAGCGAGCGCATTCCCCGAAGCTTGCTGCGGGGTTAGTTTTCCTAAGCGTTTTCAGGTTAAATGGAACGTAAAAAACACACCCCTAAATCCCCTCTTGAGAGGGGTGGACGCGAAGCGGACGGGGTGTGTAAATCCCCTCTTGAGAGGGGTGGACGCGAAGCGGACGGGGTGTGTAATTCCCCCCGAAGCCTGCTTCGTTGTCCGTCATTCCCCCGAAGCTTGCTGCGGGGGCAGTTCGTTTGTTACAAATAATTGTAATAATTTTGCCAAAATTCGTCATTTTTTATGCGTACTTTATGCCAGTTTTCCCATATTATGAGTGAGTTGAAAAAGTCTTTTGAGCACGATGTTTTTAACAAACAAAGATATGACTAATCCCAAGAATATGGCGTATAAGAATAATCCAGGCTTATTCCTTTTCCTTTTACCAAAGCTCTAAAGTGACTGACTGTGATTACTCTTACCGCTGTGCCGACAGTTCCTGTTGAGGTCAGGGTGTTATTAGCCGCACTATATCCAAGAGTGAAGCTTCCGCTTCCGAGCGATTTAGTAATAGGGAAATCGCTATAATTATAATTATGATTGAGTATGTATTTATCTGTTGCATACCGAATTCCATACTCAATTCCTGCCTGCGCAACAGCGTAAGCCCGTGTTGACTGGACATAAAGAACTTCAGATCCATGTTTGGCAATCATAACATAAGAAAAGACCGTTATAAAAACAGCAAAAATAGTTATGGCAATGATTAGAGTAATCAGTGTAACGCCTTTATTATGCAAATGACCTGATAAAATTTTTCTCATTATTGTATATCTTCCTCCCAAAAACCTCCAAAATTTCTTCCGGAAGGACTGCCTGGATCAGAAAACTGCAAATTTTTCGGACAAATATAGCTCCTAAGAGTAATACTTGCTTCACCTGATTCCAATGTAAGGCTTATTGTTATTTCATTGGAACTATTGGTTACAGTAAAGGCGGAAACATTATCAGCGATGTTGACTGTAGTGGTCCCCGCTGTAGTAACCCTCTCCCTTTGCAAGGTAGAAACTGAAAGTTGAAAAGTGATAACATCAGTAACAGCATCATACACTTCTTCATTAGTTCCATGGCTTTTTGTAAATTCTAACTCTGAACCCGTTGCTGTTATGATAGAGTCAGCATCTCTCAGTTCCCTGCTGATTCTTTCCACAACCATTGTAGCCTGATCAAAAAGACCTTTTTGTTTTTCCATCATGGAATAAGTATGAATACCTGTAGAAAGAAAGTGAAAACCGAAAATGCTTAAGATGCTAAGTACGATAATAACAATTATTATTTCTATAAGGGTGAAGCCTTTATTGTTTGCCATTTTAATATTCATCAAATAATTATTCCACGACAGCATCTTTCTTCCGCTTGGTTACTATAGAATGATAATTAAAAACTCTACCATATGGATCGGTTACCGTGACATCTATTCTTACGTACTTTGTGGCAGCAGTTGTGTATTCGTTTTCAAGGTTATAGCCTGGAGATACAGGATTTATATAGTATATGTCCCAAGAATAACTATAGGGCGATAGATCACCAATTTTATTATTTATAGCTGTTACCACCGCGCTCGGAGGCGGAGGAGGTGAATGTTCAGTAGAATCAGGAGCGGAACTGGTGCCTGTAAGAGTAGGAAAATCATTTGCTGTTATCACTTCTAAAATTTTCTGGCCCAAAAAGTTGGCTGTAACCGCTTTTTCCGGCTTTGTGCTGTCTTTCAGAAGAGTCATAACCGGACTAATAATCACAGGCAGAGCCACTGCAGCCACAATGATAAAGACGATCATTTCTATCAGCGTTATACCTTTTTGATTTTTTAATACCATGTTACCATCTTGCCTGATTTGACGGCTGCCATCTTTCAAAGAGCTGCCGCTTCTAAGGGTATCGGATTGCTCAACCCGACTTCTCCAGTAACCCGGACGACGTTTCTGGTGTGCTACAGCAATGATAACAAGCACATCACTCTCTATAGCATACAATACGCTATACGGGAAGCGACCAACCACCTTGCTTCTGATACCACTGCCGACCGGAGTTGCCGCCATAGGATTTTCCATGATCCACGATATTGCTTTATGCACTGCCGTAATGAAGGTAAGACCGAGACCTGGGCATTTGTTCTCGTAATAACGAGCGGCTTCCCGAAACTCCTCGTCGGCCTCAGGGAGAAATAATTCAGTCATCAAGATATCTCACTAATAGCTCGGCGAAATACATCTTCAGATGGTATCCCCTGGACCTTACCCTCCAGGAATTCTTTAAGTCGACGTTCAGCCTCTTGCATCCATAGTCTTTCGATCTCAGATGAGGGGGCCTCGTCCAAGCTGATCAGAAGTCTCTGGGCAAGTTCTGCCCTCTCTTCCAGGCTTAAGTTCATTACTTCTTTGGCAAGTTGTTCTATGCGCATAATCTCAATCCTTTCTTTTAAGCCAGCCCGCCATCACCAGTGGGCAGGCTAAGAGAGTTAAGGAGTTCATCCTAATCATCTAATTCCTAAATCTTTACCCCGTGAAATTCATGTCAATGACAGCGAAGCGTATTTCACCGGGGCCTAAATCCCTTATTCTACCAGTAAACCCTTCCGGTATATCGTAATACCGTCAGAGTTTTTGTTGAGCTTCCGGTTGTTATGGTAATTGTATCGTTCTGGTCTCTTGTCGGTTCTCCAAGCGAGTTAAATGTAATATTTGTGGGGAGCGGGTTGAAACTTATTGCACCATCGAAGATATTGGTAAAATTTCTGGTTTTATTTCCCCCTCCTGCTGCCGGGAATACATATCCAGTAGTACTGAATGTGAGAGCTTTACTTGTATGCTGAGCCATTGCCAGGGCCTGAACAGATCGAATATCCGATCTTATCATGGCTGCTGCTGTTTCAAGTGAGATTCCCGTGGTAGGATACTTTTGTATGGCAACAAATGCGAGAATACCGATAATTACAATTACCATGATAAGTTCGATTAAGGTAAATCCGTCGTAATTACTCAGGTTGTCAGGTTCACGGTTCACGGTTCACGGTTCAGGGTTCACGGTTCAGGGTTCAGGGTTCACGGTTAGTCGGCTTCCTATCCTGGAATCGTGAACCCGAGTAGTTACTTATTTGCCACAGTTACTAACTGATGTCAATATTAATACAGGGATCA
>Ga0180009_10004343_pt1 | contig 15671 bp, 15 predicted proteins | sample OS_PC_MetaG_FD_123537 | JGI IMG/M metagenome (GOLD analysis project Ga0180009, IMG submission 123537) | Groundwater microbial communities from the Aspo Hard Rock Laboratory (HRL) deep subsurface site, Sweden - OS_PC_MetaG | ecosystem: Environmental > Aquatic > Deep subsurface > Groundwater...
AATACCGCCCTTGGTGACTTCTTCTACGATACGTCTAATCAATACACGATCGTGTAATGGTTTGAATTTCATACATTTTTCTCCTTATATATATAGAGTCAGAAAATTACCCGATTCGCTATATAGGGTCGCTTGATTGAAATTCAAGGGATAGCGAAGGTTGGGTACATTTTGGTTCTGAATAAGAGTTTTGGCACTCTTATTTCAAGAGTGCTAATAATAGTGGCTAAAGGATAATTGTCAATTAAGAGATGGGGAAGGCTGAAAAATAGTTGTATAGCTTATGAGGGATGGCATTAAACAAATGAACAAAATTTGTAGGGACTCGCTATACGCGCGTCTCTGCGATATTATGGTTGCAAACTCTCCATGCTTAATTCACTTGAAAACATACAAACTGATTTTTTTTGACATTGTCACTGTAGGGGCGCAGCGTGCTGCGCCCTGGGGCATAGCACGCTATGCCCCTACGATCTAGAATATTAGATAGGCAAAAAAATCATGAAAAAATAGCATTCAAGACAGTTGCTACAGATTCAGATACTTTGAAAGCAATGGAATGTAGTTAGAAAATAACATTCAAGACAACAGTTGCTACAAATCAAGGTAATTTGTTACTGAGATACCGCTATTATTTCTTTGCCAAATGCAAATGATGCATAAACCAATAGATGGCAGCAATAATGACACCACCGACCAACGTAGCAAAGGCCCATGTCATCGGCGAGACAAGATAGGTTTGACCGCCCGCTTTAGTAATTTTACCTGCATCTTTAGCAACTGCACCGGCGAAAATCAAGTGGACAATGGCACTAATAATTAAGATCATTAGCTGTATCGATTGAATCGTATTTGAAAATCCTTGCATAAAAAAATTCATTGTCTTTCTCCTATTAAAAATTTTTGACATTGTTTCATTAAGAAAATTATTTATCAAGTCTAAGTCGTCTCAATTTTCGTTGAGATAGATTTAATAAAATTAAATAGGAAAACAAAATGAATTCAACAATTAAAAACTATCTTGCATTAAATCATTTGCATTGTATTTCACGCGAAGAAAGAATTTTTTTAAAAAATCATTTAGAGTTAAAAGAAAATATTTTTTTAGATCATTATTTTTTAAAAGAAAATAATTTTTCAGAAGAATTGATTACGAAAATAAAAGCAATTAATTGGAAGTTGATTGATAAAGAAATAGAATGGTCAGAAAAAAATAATCATTATTTAATAACATTAAAGAATAATCACTACCCTGCTCTTTTAAAAGAAATTAGTTCACCACCAGTTGTTTTGTTTGTTCATGGCAATATTAATCTATTAAATCAAATGCAAATTGCAATAGTAGGAAGTCGAAATCCAACATATTATGGCACTGAATCTGCCCATTTTTTTTCAAACCAATTGGCGCAATTTGGATTTGTAATTACAAGTGGATTAGCGATGGGAATTGATACAGCAAGTCATCAAGGCGCTCTAAAAAAGGGTGAAACGATTGCGGTACTAGGTAACGGCCTTAATTCAATTTATCCAAAGAGTAATCAAAAAATAGCTGAGAAAATTATTGAACGGGGCGCAATAGTTTCTGAGTTTCCATTATTTGAAGAGCCAAAAAAAGAAAATTTTCCAAGACGAAATCGAATAATCAGTGGACTAAGTTTGGGTGTATTTGTCATAGAAGCTGCACAAAAAAGCGGATCGTTAATTACTGCCAAGTATGCAATCGAGCAGGGAAGGGAAGTTTTTGCATTGCCGGGATCGATTCGAAGCAGTTTGTCAAAAGGATGTCATGAATTAATTCGAGAAGGCGCAATATTGGTTGATAATGTTAATAAAATTATTGAAGAATTAATGCCAAAAATAAAACAATTCTTTTCAGAAAATGATATCCAAAATAAAAAAAATGAAGGGTTTGAAAGTAAACAAATTATTCAAGAGGGAAAAGAAATACTAGACGACGAGTATCAGAAGTTGCTATCCTGCGTCGAATTTGAAATGACCAACATTGAAACATTGATACAACGGAGTGGCTTTTCTGCAGAAAAAGTTTCGTCAATGTTAATTATGTTAGAATTAAAAAATCTAATTCAATCCGTACCAGGCGGTGTGTGTCGAGTGTAAAAAGGGTTATTAAATGACAAAAAATCTTGTGATCGTAGAGTCGCCAGCAAAATCAAAAACGATTAAAAAATATTTAGGGAAGGATTTTATAATCCTTGCATCCTTTGGGCATGTGAGGGATCTATTACCTAAAGAGGGGGCGGTCGATCCAGAAGCGGGTTTTGCAATGCTATATGAAGAAATTGAACGCAACGCAAAACATGTTGATGAAATTTGCAAAGCGTTAAAAAAAGCAGATACGCTTTATCTTGCTACTGACCCCGATAGAGAAGGGGAGGCGATTGCTTGGCATCTTTTGGCAATGTTGCAAGAGAGAGGAGCGCTTAAGAACAAAATGGTGTATCGCATCTCCTTTAATCAAATTACAAAAGCTGCAGTTAACGAAGCAGTGGCAAATCCTCGATCGATCGATATGGATTTGGTTAATGCGCAACAAGCGAGAAGGGCATTAGACTATTTGGTCGGTTTCAATCTTTCTCCTTTATTATGGAAAAAAATTCGAAGAGGGTTATCAGCTGGAAGAGTACAAAGTCCTGCATTGCGTTTAATTGTTGAGCGCGAAGAAGAGATAGAAAAATTTATTGCACAAGAATATTGGACGATTGCAGCGGCATGTCTGCATAAGAAAAATGATTTTGATGCAAAATTAATTAATTATCACGATGAAAAAATAGAACAATTTTCGATTACGGACGAGAAACAAGCCGATAAAATAAAAAAACAATTATTAAAAGAAGCAGAGGGTATTTTAACCGTAGAGAAAGTTTCAAAGAAAATTAAAAAAAGAAATCCTTCGGCGCCATTTATTACTTCAACATTGCAACAAGAAGCAGCACGTAAATTAGGTTTTACTGCTCAAAGAACCATGCGAGTTGCGCAACAGTTATATGAAGGAGTGGATGTCGGGGAAGGGTCTGTTGGTTTGATTACCTATATGCGTACCGATTCTGTTAGTCTAGCTTCGGAAGCGATTGATGAAATTCGACACTATATTGTTAAAGAATATGGCGAAGATCATTTACCTGAAAGTCCTCGGCTTTATAAAACCAAAAGTAAAAACGCTCAAGAGGCGCATGAAGCAATTCGCCCAACCTCTGCTATGCGTACGCCTGAATCCATACAGAAAAAATTAAAAATCGAGCAATTTAAGTTATATGAATTAATTTGGAAAAGAACCATCGCTTGTCAAATGATTCCGGCGGATATTAATACTGTTGCCGTTGATTTATTATGCGGTAAAAATAGTTATTTTCGTGCCAATGGTTCGACCATATTAAATCCAGGATTTATTAAAGTGTATCAAGAATCTTTTGATGAAAAAGTCTCTCAAGATTCAGATGAAAAAATGTTGCCGGAATTAGAAGAGGGCGACAAAGTAAAATTAAAAGATATTATCAATGATCAACATTTTACTGAACCACCACCGCGTTATTCAGAAGCCTCATTAATTAAAGCATTAGAAGAATATGGTATTGGTCGTCCTTCAACGTATGCTTCTATTATTTCGACAATTCAACAACGTGGTTATGCCGAATTAGAACAAAAACGTTTTCACCCGACAGATGTTGGACGTATTGTTAATAAATTCTTAACAGAATATTTTACGAAATATGTGGATTACGATTTTACAGCGAATTTAGAAGATGATTTAGATGCAATTTCACGTGGTGAAAAAGTTTGGGTCCCTGTATTAGAAAAATTTTGGGAACCTTTTATTAAATTGGTAGAAAAAATTAATAAAACAGTTCAACGAAAAGATGTGACACAAGAAGCACTCGATGAAAAATGTCCGAAATGTGGAAAACCGTTATCGATTCGTTTAGGTAGAAGAGGGCGTTTTATTGGTTGTACCGGTTATCCTGATTGTGATTACACGCGGAGTATGGAAGGGGAAGAAACAACCGCTTCTGAACCTGAAGTGGTTGAAGGAAGAACCTGTCCACAATGTAATTCACCATTAATCATTCGTCATGGTCGGTATGGCAAATTTATTGGCTGTAGCAATTATCCGAAATGTAAGTTTATTGAATCATTGGAAAAACCAGCAGATACAGGCATCACTTGTCCAGAATGTTACAAAGGAACTATGCTAAAACGTAAATCACGCTATGGGAAAGAGTTTTATTCTTGTTCGCGTTATCCTGATTGCAAGTATGCGATCTGGAATGAACCGGTGCAGAAAATCTGTCCAAAATGTAAATGGCCAATTATGATGATTAAGATCACCAAGCGTCGAGGAACAGAATTAGTTTGTCCTCAGAAGACCTGTGGTTATGTCAAAAAAATCAAAGGCCCGGAAAAGAATCAAGCAGAAGTCACAGAAAAGAAACCTGTAAAAGCAAAAACAACAGCTAAAAAGGCTGTAAAAACAAAGGCAAAGAAAACTACGAAAACAAAAGCGACTAAAAAATAATTGTAGGGGCAGCCCTTGTGGCTGCCTAAACGTTAACACACTATGCGCCAAAATGTAGAGATGCGATTTATCGCGTCTAATGATTTAGGTTTTATCCGCCTACGCAGAATACCACGAGCTTACTCGTGGATGAATGCGAAAAAAAATTAACTATTTCGATCAATAGTCAAAGCAAAGAGAGCTTCGGCGCGATTGATTCCTCACGAAGTGAGGTAACGGTAAGTACCTCACGTTTACGTGGTGGAATCTATGAATGTAAAAAAGAAATATTATTAGAATACCATTATAATCAAAAATACCCCAATTTTTAACACTCTAATCGTAGAATATGCCCCTAATTTTAACACACAGCATGTTAAAAATGACCCCATTTTTAACACGGAAAGTTGTCTTGTTTAGAAATAAGTACAATGAAGTTAAATTGTAGCAACTGTCTTGAATGCTATTTTTCGGCGGTATTCTTTTACTTATTACATATCAGAATTTGTAGGGGCAACCCTCGTGGTCGCCTAAAACATTACAAGGGTAGCCGCAAGTGCTACCCCTACAACTGACCTCCTATTGAATTATCAGAAAAATCATAATAAAAAATGAGCAAAATTGTAGAGACGCCCTATAGGGCGTCTCATGAAAAGCAAAATGAAACATTGATGAGAGATAAGCACCAAGCTAGTCTCTATCGAACAAAATTCATCAATCCAAAATTTTTAGAAGTTAATAACAAACTGATTTCGAATAATATTTCCTTGACAATCAATGAGCTAGGACGACAATTGCGCCGTTTTAATTCTGCTCCCTCATTAATACTAGATGTGTTAGTCAATGCCGAAGCTGAAAAAACAAAAATAATTAACGAGGAAGGTATTGTAATAAAATTATTTACAAATTAATGCCTATATAAAATTTTCAATTTTTTAATACTCTAGTTGGTCACTAGAAAATAGGAGTAAAGATGGAGATAGAGGAAAAAAATGGTAGTGTTGGAGAGCATACTGAATTATTGCATGATGCGGTATTTTCTGTTGGGACTTTTAAGCCTAAATTTAATCCAGGTAATGGGAAAATGTTTTCGGATGAACTGAATATTTTAGGGACGGCATTTTTAACTAGTAAAAGTTCAGTTCTTATTACATGTGCTCATGTTGTTGATAGTTTACTAAAACTTCCTTTGGTGGAGTTGGCTGGCTTATTAGTTGTTGGCTACAAAGGACAATTTTATAGGGCCATCATACAAATTCTTGATTATCAACATGATTTAGCTGTTTTGAAAATTGTTGATCCATTTGATGTTGCTATAAAAGGACTTGATATTTCGAGTGAGGGACCAAAACAGTCTGAACGAGTTTGTTGGGCAGGGTATCCGCTAGGAAATTACTTATTAAACCAACTTCATGATCCTACATACAATGAAGGAGTGGTCGGAATAGCAAAGCGCGAAGAAAATAATCTAGGTCGAAAATATATTCAGATTTCAGGGGTTGTTATTGGTGGATATAGTGGTTCGCCGGTAATCAATAAGTTATCAGGTGAAATTATTGGTGTAGTTTCAAATGGCCCAGAGAATACAGGGATTTTTATGGCTATATCATTTGAACATGTGTGTGGTCTTATAAATTTGGCAGAATCATAAAATTCTAAAATTTGTGTGATTCACTTTAAGGTAAATACTTGATTGGATAAGGCTAATCAAGCTAATGAGTGTGTTATTAGTCGATTCATAGAACGATAATATTTAGAAAATAGGAAAAGTATATATGGCCGATGGATTTGTAAAAAATTATAAGTTGCTAGAAGAAAAAAGTGAGATGGAAGATTTACTCGGCGTTAACGATATTTGTAATAAATTTGCTAATAAGATTGATTCTATTTTAGAACCATCCATTGTTGCACTTGTAGGCCCTTTTGGGGTTGGTAAAAGCACAATGCTACATAATCTAAAGGAGATGCGTTCTAAAGAAAATGAATTGTGGGTTGAATTCGATGCATGGAAGTACCCTGATCGAAAAGATCTGTGGGAAGGATTTGTGTTGGATTTTGCTAAACAAATTAATCCAGATGTTTTTAATGAAGCTTATAAAGACATCGATGGAAAAGGGAAAGGTTTGTTTAAGGGACTATATCTGCTTATGTGTAGAGGAATAAATTTAAAGTTCCCTGGCGCGGGATTTATCATAGAAAAATTTACATTTTTTTTTAATTCATCTCCTGCCAGAAGAGTGTTTGAATTGCAGGATATTTTAGAAACTATAATCAATAAGCAAGAAAAAAACATTTTTATCATTATCGAAGACATTGATCGTTCTGGTGATGCTGGTGTTTTCTTTTTGGAAACTTTAAAACAATTTTTGAGAACCGCTGGGATTTCTAAAAAAATAGTCATTATTGTTCCAATGGCTAATGAAAACTACTATAAAAAAATTGATTCTTATTTGAAGTGTGTCGATTATATTGAGTTTTTTGAACAAAAAAAAATTAGTTTGGAGAAATTTGTTAATGATGTTTTTGATGATCGTCTATTTGAAGAAAAAAATAGTATTAAAGGAGGTAGTCAATCAATAGATTTAGGTAAAATTAAAAAGAAACAGATAATCAGTTTTTTAGAAGGTCTCTTCTATTGGATGCCAAATGTAAATATGCGGCTTTTAAAATTAATCATCAGAAAAGCAGATATAAACTATAAGAACCAGATTGATGATGGTCATGATCCAGATTTTAGGGTTACATTATGTTTTGAAGCTGCTAAATATTTTAGGCATCCTTCTGGCTCTGACCGAAGCTTTTTTGATTATTATAAAGATAAAAAAATGTTAACAAAGGATAGTATTTTTGGCGCATTTATTAATACTGTCTGTGAAAACCGAGAATCAATCTATTTGGATTCGGAAGAGACAAAATTATTTATGCCTTCTGAAAGCATAACTTTGATTGATCGAGTTAACGATGACAAGTCTAGTTATCCATCATTCCCATGGAAGTTCCCCTCTATAGCTGGTGAGAAAGAGAGATATAGCTTAACAAATTTTTATTGTTGGTATTAAGCTCACGATGATATGTATCGAAAATAAGCCAATCGAACCGTTATGTAACAATCTAAGGCCAAAATGCCAATAGGAGATCTTATTGACAAATTAGCGTTTGTCGAAAGTCTATAAAGAAAAAACTTGTCATTTTGAATAGTTAAGCTAAGATTATTTAAAATTAACCCGGTTGAAATCAAATCTATTTCATTTTAACCCGGTTAAAATCAAATTTTAAGGTAAAAGGCGGGTGAAATGGATACGCAGCTATTATCAATCCTACAAGAGCTGAACCCTTGGTTAACGGGCCCAAATGTGCCAATAATTGATATGGATCAGTATAACCCGCGGAAAAATATGGATCTATTGCTAAAGTCAGAATGGGATAAATTATGTCTCGTTTTGGTTGGTCCAAGGCAGTCAGGTAAAACAACGCTTGGAAAAATGATATGTCAGCAATTAATTGTTAATCAGCGATTTCAGTCATTATTATATTTAAACTGCGATTTTTCAGAGATACGAAAAGAGCTAAGTTCTTTTTTATTTATTAAAAAACTGATTGAGGAATTCGGCCTAAAGAAACCAATTGTCTTTATTGATGAAGTTCAGCGGTTAGAATCACCAGGATTGCTGCTAAAAACAATCATCGATGCAAAGATGCCAGTCAAATTGATGGCATCAGGATCATCACAACTAGAAATAAAAAGTAAAGTACAAGAATTTTTGACGGGAAGACAACTGGAAGCAGTTATTTTGCCATTTAGCTATCAAGAAGCTGATGCGATTAATAAGGAACTCTTAGCCATCTACGGATGTTATCCCGACGTTATTCTAAGCGCTGAGAAAGAAATAATATTGGATCAGCTTTATCGAAATTATATCAATAAAGATATTATTGAGATTCTTAAAGTGGGTCATCCGGATGTTATGCAAAAATTAATTACATTAATGGCTCATATGTCAGGACAATTGGTTAATTACAATCAGTTATCAATTGATTGCAAAGTTTCGGCATATATTATTAATAATTACATTGATATTTTAGAAAATACTTATATTTTAGCGAAAGTGAAACCCTTTGTTGGCAATAAGAGAAAAGAAATAACATCAAATCCAAAATATTATTTTATTGATAATGGTTTTCGAAATCGCGCTTTACAAAATTATTCAGAATTAAACGATCGTATTGATAATGGATTGTTGATTGAAGGAGCAGTCTATCAAGAAATATTAAAATATAAAACGCAGAACTTTTTTTCATTTGATATTTATTTCTGGAGAACACAATCTGGCGCAGAGGTTGACTTTATTTTGTATAAAAATAAAAACTTTTTTATTCCCATAGAAGTAAAATATCGCCAGATGGATGTTCCTCATATATCAAGATCGTTTCGTTCGTACATTGATGCCTATAAACCCAAGGTAGGTCTTTATATTACTAAAAATATTTTAGATAAAATTACCGTCAATGATTGTACGATTCATTTAATTCCATTTGAAGATTTGGAACACATATTCCCAGTGATTGGAAAAGGCTTAGATTTAGAATAGAAATGGCATTAATATACAATAAAAAGGTACTAAACATGAAAAACATAGCAATCTATCCAGGAACATTTGATCCGATAACTTTTGGACACATTGATCTTGTAGAAAGAGCAACGCGTTTATTTGATAAAATAATTTTAGGGGTTGCGCATAATCCTGAAAAGAAGTCGCTTTTAACATTAGAAAAAAGAGTTGAAATTGCTTCTCGCATATTTAAGGATAATAAAAAAGTTAAAGTGATGGGATTTGATTGTCTTTTAGCCGATTTTGCTAAAGCACAAAAAGCGAATGTTATTCTTCGCGGATTGCGTGTTATCTCTGATTTCGATTATGAATTTCAAATGGCCAGCATGAATCGTATGCTTGCTCCTGAAATAGAAACTGTTTTTTTAAGTCCCGCGGATAGATTTACTTATGTCTCTTCTAGTTTAGTGAGAGAGATTGCAAGAACAAAAGGAGATATTTCACAGTTTGTACCAGTCGAGGTAGTACAAGCGATTAAAAAAATTTACAGATAGTTTTAAATTGTGCATAAGAATGCATTTTCAATTTGCTAACAACATTGTTGGTTTATAAAAATAGTAGTGTCTGATTGCAGAATAAAAAAAACCGCCACATGGGCGGTTAGTCTTGGAGGAGAAATAAAATCTTTATTTAACTTTGCCTTCTTCAAACAATACGTGCATACCAAATTTGCCTTTTTCTTCATTCCAAGCCCGTGGGTCGTAGCACATCTTTTGAATTTTTTCTTTGTTTTTTCCGTTTTTATAAGTGGTTTTGAAGTACCCTGTCTTTTTATCTTTTTGATTAGGATATTTCTTTTTCTTTAAACCGGTTGAATTTAATCTGATAATAATTCTGTCAGCCATGATGTTAACCCTTAATTATCTTTTACTTTTTTTACGTTTTTCGATATCAGCAAGTACTGCTTCTATACCATTCTTATCAATCGTTTTTATCCCTTTGGCGCAAACACGTAAAGTGACAAACTTTTTAAGGCTCTCAACCCAGAAACGACGTTTATGCAAATTAGGCACAAAACGGCGACGAGTTTTGATGTTAGAGTGTGATACATTATTTCCAGATAACGGTCTTTTCCCCGTTACCGCACAAACCTGAGTCATTGTTCTTATACTCCCATGAGGGGTTTATTAAAGGAAGCGCTTTATATCAGAGAGGGTTATACATTGTCAATACAAACGAAACTATACATCCTGCATTTCAGCTATGGAATAAATCTTATTTTCTCCAATGACAAGATGGTCAAGTAGACTAATATCGACAAGCTCAAGTGCTTTTTTAAGCTGTTTTGTAACGGCAATGTCATCATGGCTCGGAGTTGGGTCACCTGAAGGATGATTGTGTGCCAGGATGATTGCGCTCGAATGATAATGTAATGCCATTTTTACAACCTCACCGGGATAAATCTCAGTTCTATCAATGGCACCAAAAAATAATTCTTTAAAATCAATAAGTTGGTATTTTTTGTCAAGAAAAAGACAGGCAAAAACTTCTCGATGATATTGGCTAAATTGGGCAAGCAGGTAGCGTTTTGTGGCCGAAGTATTGTGAAAATAAGCTCGCTTTTTTATCGCTTCAAATAGATATCGTCGATTGATTTCTAATATAGCGAGTAGTTCAGCATATTTAACGGGTCCCAAACCAGATACCTTATATATAGCTTCTTTGGGAGCATGAAAGAGGGCTTTTAAACTTCCAAACTGGTTGAGTAGTTTTCTTGCAATATCAAGCGCTGATTGTCCTTTTACCCCTGTACGGATAAAGATGGCCAAAAGTTCTGAATCTGATAAAAAAGCCGCTCCCTTAGAGAGAAGTTTTTCTCGTGGTCTTTCTTGTTGTGGAATGGATCGCATCATCATGGTTTATCCTCATTGTATGACTTGCGTGCCATCACGCATGCAAGCATAGAAAGTTAAAATAAACATAAAATAATGGGGGAAAAAATATGAGAAGGAAGTGCAATCATAACATGACTTTTATATTTGTGTCTCTCGTTAATAAAAGTTAAGATCGCTTTCTTCACTAAAATAGTAAAAGGAGATTTGCTCATGAAAGCCTCTGAGGAAAAGCGATACAAAGCCCTTAGTCCATTCGAACTCAAAAATAAACTCATTAGTATGGCGTCATCCAATGCAGAATTAACCATCTTAAATGCAGGTAGAGGTAATCCGAATTGGGTCACCATGACGCCGAGAAAAGCGTTTTTCCAATTAGGAGAGTTTGCTATTCAGGAATCAGAACGAAATCCTATTGCGCCAGAGTTTGGTGGATTTGCTGAAAAGAAAAGTATCGCAAAACGTTTTGAGCAATTTATTAAAAAAAATAGTAAAAAAGAAGGAGTACAATTTTTAAAAATTGCTTATCAATATGTTTGTAAAAATTTAAAAATTAATGGAGATGATTTTATTTATGAAATGGTTGATGGCATTTTAGGCGATCATTATCCAACGCCCGATCGCGCATTAATTAATTGCGAAAAAATTCTTCATAAATACTTGGAACAAGAAATGTGTGGCGGAGGGAAATTCTCTGGGAAAATGGACCTATTTCCCACTGAAGGCGGCACAGCAGCAATGGATTATATTTTTTCAAGTTTGCTCGAAAACCATCTGCTCAAAAAGGGAGATAAAATTGCATTAGGAACTCCTATTTTTACACCATATATTGAAATTCCTCATTTAAATGATTACGACTTGGTTGAATTAGAAGTTAAACAAGATGCCAATTTAGATTGGCAATATCCTGATACTGAATTAAAGAAGTTAGAAGATCCAAAAATAAAAGCATTTTTCTTAATTCATCCTTCTAATCCAACGGCAGTGATGATGCACAAAAAATCATTAAGGAAAATTGCTAATTTAGTCAAAACAAAACGAAAAGATTTAATAATTTTAACGGATGATGTTTATGCAACGTTTGTCAACGGATTTAAATCGATGATTGATGTTGCGCCTCATAATACGATTTTAGTTTATTCCTTTTCAAAATATTTTGGCGCAACGGGATGGCGTTTGGGTGTTATTGGCATTCATCAAAAAAATATTTTTGATGATAAAATTGTGAAACTTCCTAAAAAAGAAAAAGAGGAATTAAAAAAACGATATAGTACGGTTGTTGTTAATCCAGCCAAAATGAAATTTATTGATCGTATGGTGGCAGATAGTCGTTCTGTAGCATTACACCATACGGCAGGATTATCAACACCCCAACAAGTATTAATGACGCTGTTTTCTTTATTCTGTTTAACCGATAAGAAAAATAATTATAAAAAACAAGCCCAGGCGATTACTGCGCGTCGTTTTAAAACGCTATATGATGCGGTTGGTATCGATCATCCATATAATGCTAATGAAACACATTATTACACAACAATTGATATTCCTTCATTAGCGGAAAAACGCTATAGCAAGACGTTTAGAGAATATCTATTATCTAATTATGAACCAATTGATTTTGTCGTGCGCTTAGCGGAAGAAAAATCAGTGGTGCTCATGGATGGCGGTGGATTTTATGCGCCCAATATGTCAGTGCGCATTTCGCTTGCTAATTTACCTGACGAGGCATATATCAGAATTGGAAAAGTGATTAGCGAATTGTTGGCCGAATATTACAATCGTTTCGAAAAATCAAAAAAGAAAAAATAAATTTTTTATTTTTTTGGAGGTTATTATCTTGTTACAACAAATTCTTCAGTTATGTCGTACCTATCCAGAGTTATTAATTTTTTTATCACTTGCTGGTGGCTACTTTGTTGGAAAAATTAAAGTACATGGGTTTAATATTGGTTCAACAGCTGGCGTATTAATTGTTGCGTTAATTATTGGACAAATCAATGTTCAAATTTCACCGTTAATTAAAGCTGTTTCGTTTGCATTATTTATTTTTACAATTGGATACAAAGTCGGCCCTGAATTTTTTGGCGCAATAAAAAAAGAGGGCTTGAAGTATATTATTCTTACCTGTTTTACGGCCATTATTGCTTTAGTTACCGCTGTTATTTTAGGAAAACTATTTCATTTTGATCCAGGAACGACGGCGGGAATGTTTGGCGGCGGAATGACACAATCTTCTGTCATTGGAACGGCAGATGGCGCAATACGTCACTTATCTTTAAGTGCAGCAGGTAAATCACTTTTAGAAAGTAATGTTGCCATTGCTTATGCAATTACTTATATTTTTGGTACGGCAGGTTTAATTTTGTTTTTTAAATTAGCTCCTCGATTAATGCGTATTAATCTGAAACAAGAAGCGCATAATTTAGAAAAAGCGATGTCAGGAGAAGAGGAGAATCCTGATCTTTTTTACTGGACAAAACGTGTGAGCTTACGCGCTTATAAAATAGAAAATAATAAAGTTGTGGGTAAATCGATTCATGAATTAGAAGCGATGTTTCCAGAGCGAATTGTAGTTGATCAAATTAAACGAGGAAAAGAGATTTTTACGCCAGATCATTCAACCACTTTTGAACTGGGCGATATTATTTCATTGTTAGGCGTTCCTGAAGAATTTTCACTTGCGATTAATTTGTTAGGACCAGAAGTTTTTCATCATGAGTTATTAAATGTCGAAGGAGAAATTTTAGATGTCTGTGTCTTGAACAGTCAGATTGCTGGAAAAACGTTAGGAGAATTAGCAGAAAAATACGATCCGGGATGCTTTTTGAAAAAAATTACTCGACAGGGCCATGAAATTCCAATTACCAATAAAACCGTTATTAAAAAATGTGATGTATTACAAATTTCAGGGACTAAAGAAGATGTTGAACGATTGGTAAAGGTTATTGGATATCCTGAAAGATCCACGTCAGTGACTGATTTAGTGATGGTTGGTATAGGATGTTTTTTAGGAACACTATTGGGTTTAGCAGCAGTGCCTGTTTTTGGTGTTCCTGTTACCTTAGGTGTTGGTGGCGGCGTGTTAGTTTCCGGATTAATTTTTGGATGGTTGCGTGTGTTACATCCTACCTTCGGGCAAATTCCAACGGGGGCGCAGTGGATCTTTATTGATTTAGGATTAAATTTGTTTATCGCTTGCGTAGGATTAATTGCAGGACCAAAAGCATTTCATGCAATTAAAACTTCCGGATTAGATATTTTCTTTGCAGGAATTGTGATGACCTTAACGCCAACCGTATTAGGATTGATCTTCGGTAAATACATTTTGAAATTAAATCCAGTGCTTTTGCTTGGTGCGTTGACCGGTGCTGGAACGGTTACCGCTGCCTTGAATGCGCTCAAAGAAGAAGCCGACAGTACTGTTCCCGCTTTGGGTTACACAGTCCCTTATGCCTTTGCGAATGTATTGCTCACCGTTTGGGGAACCTTAATTGTTTATTTGATGTGAAAAAAATATCTGTAGGGGCGACCAGTGAGCGTTGTCGAACTGTGGTCGCCCAGCACGATATCAGATCAATAACCGATACAAATGTTTCAACCAAATGTTCCTTTGTAATATTTCATGAAACAATGCGAAGAAATTTTGGTTTTCGGAAAGCCAGCCGCTAAACACATCATGATTTAAATCTTTGAATTGCATTGGAACAATTTTAATAAATTTTTTACAATTTAAAACTTCAATTTTATTATTATCTAATCGTGAACAACTCAATATAAATGTTCCATGTTGTAGAATCAACGCAGACCATTTTCCGCCATCAATTTGAGATGACCAGCCCGCGCTTACTGGAGGATGATTTTTCCCAAAATGGCGATCAAGCCAAAGGGATTGAGTGGTTTTATTATTAATAATGAAACACAACGGTTGATCATTTGCGTTTAATACATAAAAATCATTTTGTATTGTTAACGGTTGTGCATAGACAATGTTGATTAACAGAAAAAAACAGAGAATAAAAAAGATTTTTAATTTCATGATGATTTTTCCCCCTTCAGGATTAATAATCAATTTAAAATTGATTAAGCCAAATCTTATCGATTCATCTTAGACAAATAAACAATTTTTTTACTAGCGATTGAATAATTGAGACGGTATTATTTGCCTATTCATTTATCAATCGAACAATAGTTACCCATGAAAAAAATTCAACTTAAAATTTTAGATCCACGTGTTGGTACCCAGTTTCCACTTCCTTCCTATGCGACTTCGGGTTCAGCTGGCTTAGATTTGAGAGCGTGTATTGATGAACCATTACTATTAAAGCCTCGAGAAACGGTGTTAATTCCTACAGGGTTGGCTATTCACATTGCAGATCCTGGATATGCAGCTACTATTATTCCTCGATCTGGTCTTGGTCATAAGCACGGGGTTGTATTAGGTAATTTAGTCGGGCTTATCGACTCGGACTATCAAGGACAAGTTCAGATCTCCTGTTGGAATCGCGGGAATGAAGAATTTACGATTAATCCAGGAGAGCGGATAGCTCAATTGGTTTTTCTGCCAGTACAACAAGTCGATTTTGACGTTGTTGAAGATTTTATCGCTACCGAGCGAGGAACAGGGGGCTTTGGTCATTCCGGGAAGCGGTAAAATACTATATATAGGAATTGCTACATGATAGAGAAAAGCATATTTCGTGCTTATGATATTCGTGGAAT
>Ga0180009_10004344_pt1 | contig 15671 bp, 22 predicted proteins | sample OS_PC_MetaG_FD_123537 | JGI IMG/M metagenome (GOLD analysis project Ga0180009, IMG submission 123537) | Groundwater microbial communities from the Aspo Hard Rock Laboratory (HRL) deep subsurface site, Sweden - OS_PC_MetaG | ecosystem: Environmental > Aquatic > Deep subsurface > Groundwater...
AGTATGTCCAGCGGCCGTTCGGCCCGGACATCCGTAAGCGTCGGGTCATGTTGAAGGTGACCCACGGCAAGGATCTCATGCCCGCGCTGGGGATCGCGATCATCGGTCGCGCGGCGGCGGTCCGCACAGAGGGTGGGCAGGTCGAGGCCGAGCTCGACGGGGTGGCACCTCCCGAGGCCTTCCGGGAGTGCGCCAGCTCCGAGGGCGCTCACCTCACGATCTGGTCCGGTGCGCCGCTGGTCGGCCGGCGCCGGTGGCACGCCTACTACTACGTGGGCTATGACACGGCACTGGACTGCACCCCAGGCGACTGGGGACAGGCTCCAGCTTCCATCCCTTTGAAATAACAGGGCGCCTGACCACAAACGCGCGTTCTTGCCACACGGCAGGAATCCAGCCATAGAAGAACGCGCGGTTGTCCACAGACTGTTATTTATATCAATGGCTTGTGGAACGGAGCGTGTCCCCGATCTGGAACACCAGTGGATAGGTGACCAGCACGGGCCTGTCGAGCTTGCGGGCCAGCGCCAGCTTTTCGGTCCTGCGCACCACGCACTGCTGGAGCTTGGCGTCGGAGACGTGGTCCTGGACCACGCTCACCTCCTCGAAGTCGCCGCTGACAGCAACCTGGCCTTGCTGGGTGCAAACTCGATGCGATTGGCGCTCTCGATCTTCCTGATGAGCTTGGGCTTCGGCTTCGGCTTGGGGGCCAACCGCCGGGCGACGATGGTGACCGGGGTCAACCTGGTGGTGTGGACCTTGGGCCCGCAGCCGGGTGCCAGCAGGGCCAGCCCGATGGTCGCGACCGCCGCCCCCTGCAGCTTCGCGATCAGTGGCGCACCTTTCATTGATCCTCCTCCCAGTCTCTGTGTGTCGAGGGGAAACAGCACAGGTCACCAGAGGCGACAACGCGGCGCGTCGTCGCGAGATCTCATCGGTCGGGCGCCTGGAAACGGCAAATTCTCATCCAGGCGGCAACGCCTTGCCGGCACCGGATCCGCCCCTCAGGGCCATCGGATGTGGATTCGGGCAGATGGAGCCGCACCCACCCATGGCACGCCACCTGCTTTGTTGAGGGCTTGGGCAAATGCAGACCAAAAGGAGACAGACCATGATCCGTTGTTCTTTGATCGGAATCGCTGCATTCGGGATCGCTGCTGTCGCGTTGCATGGCTGTGGCGGCGAAGATGCATGGGATCCAGCAACAGGAGAGGAGCAGGAGCTGCGGGTGCTACAGCCACAACATCACCCGGCCATCCCCAGCTCGCAGCTGCAGCAGCTGCAACCCTCCCTCAAGCAGGCCACGGTGAGCGATGCCGTACTGACCCTGTGCTACCCCGACCAGGACGGCGACCGCTACGGAAACGCCGGAGCCACGCCGGTGGCGGTGCTCGGTGCCGGCTTTGGCTGTCCACTGCCGCTGGTGGACCGCGGCGGAGACTGCGATGACAGCGACGCCCGCGCTTTCCCGGGCCAGATCCAGTTCTTCACCACCTCGAGGCAGGGCGGGTCGTGGGACTTCGACTGCGACGGCAAGGTCGAGCAGCAGTACGACGAGCTGCCGGTGAGCTGCGAGGTGCAGACCAGCGAGATCGGCTGCAACCAGTGGAGCGACCTGAACAGCCCGCACTGGGTCTACACCATCCCCACCTGCGGCGGGACGGCTCAGATCGCATCGGGCTGGGGCTGTGGCTGGAACGGCGCGAGCTGCAGCACGAGCTGGGCCGGGGAGCGGGTGCAGCCATGCCGATGACCCGTGCACTCCGACAGCTCGACGACGTGGCGCTGCTGCAGGCCGTGCTGGGTCGCGATGAACAGGCATGGCGGGAGCTGATGCGGCGTTTCCGCGGCCTGATCTACCACTGCATCGGTGTGGCGGTTAAGCGCCACGACGGAGTCCTGCCGGGGGAGGAGTTCGACGAGATCTTCTGCGAGGTCTGTCTGAACCTGCTGCGCAACGACATGGGCAAGCTGCGTCGCTACGATCCAACGCGGGGCACCAAGCTGGGCACGTGGATCGGACTGATCGCCATCCGCACCTGCTATGATCACCTGCGCGCCAGCTCGCGACGTCCTGTCCTGGACGGGGCGGATGGCGTGCCGGAACGCGAGGACAACCATGCCGGCCCGCTGGAGCTCTTGCTGGAGCAGGAACGCCAGGCCCTGCTGGCGATGCTGGTCACCGACCTCACCCCGAGAGAGCGCTTCTTCTTCGAGCTGTACTATCACCGCGGCATGGATCCGACCGAGGTCGCGCGGGAGATGAAGGTCTCCATCGGCACGGTCTACGCCAAGAAGAACAAGCTGCGTGCACGGCTGCTGGCCCTGGCCGGCACCGGCCAGCAGGAGGCGATGGCCGCCTGATCCACCGTCAGCGCCGCACACCCGCCCCTCTCAGATCGGGCGGCAGTCGATCGGGATCATGCCACAGCAGGCCCAGCAGCTCCCGGCGAGACCAGGCGCTGCAGATCGGACGACCACGCCAGCCAGCGGCCACGGTCCGCAGCGCGTCCCGATAGGGGCCACCCGCTGGGGGAGTGCCCCCCGGCTTCGCCAGCCCGAGCAGGTGCACCTGTTGCCCCACGGCCAGCAAATACTCGGTGGCTCGAATATCCTCGTCATCCGCGGGGAGCTGCCCGCGTAGCAGGCGCCCGACCGAGGCTCCGCCGAATTCTCCGGCGGGCGGCAACACCAGATCGAACGGACCCTCGAGCGCCAGCGATCCCCCTGCCCCCACGACATCCAACTCGCCGTTCTGGACCTCGTCAAAGATCACCGCCCAGCTGCCGTCGTCCAGCCGCTGCTCGACCACCAGGCGGCAGGCGGCGACGCGGCTGTCCGAGAGCGGCGCCTGTACCACCTGGTGTGCCACGACGGGTCCGACGTCGTCGTGCGTACCCAGCAGCCGGCGCCGGAGCCTCCAGCGCTGGCGGCTCCGCCGCACGAGGCTTGTGCCATGGCTCACCGCGGTGGACAGCACAAACAGCACCATATCGGAGAGCAGGCTGCCGGCTGGGCGGCTCATGGTGGCGATGATACCTCAGGCTGAGATCTGGATCTCTGGTGGATGCGTGTCGCTCAGCTGTGTCGCGCCGCGGCCTGCTTGAGGATCTGCCGCACCTGCCGGCGCAGCGCCAGTGGAGCGACGATCTCCATGCCCTCGCTGCGTCCGACGAGCCACAACAGCAGCTCCGGTGTGCTGGAGACGTTGAGCCGCATGCGCAGCCGACCGTCGGCGGCGCGGGAGAACGACTGGCTCGGGTGCCAGGTCCGCTCCTTGACGTAGGGCGCCTGCTTCGCGTCGAACAGTATCTCGACCTCGGCGGGATCGCCGCCCGTGACGCCGAAGGACCCATCGGTGAACCGCTCGGGCCGGTAGTCCTCGGGGTAGGTGAAGTGCTGCCCCCGCAGCCAGCGCGAGCGGGCGATACGGTCCACGGCGAAGATACGATGCTGGCCGCGCGTACGTGACAGGCAGACCAGGTAGAGCGACTCGGCGTAGACCAGCAGCGAGTAGGGCTCGACCAGATGCTTGCGCACCTTCTTGCCCACGGGCCGGTACCAGACCTCCAACAGCTCGTCGTACAGCAGTCCGGTGAGCAGGTCGTTGAGCACGTCCACCTTGTCGTCGTAGCTCTTGGCGCCGGAGTGGACGATCGCCATCTTGCGCTGCAGCGCATCGAGGTAGCCGCGGGACTTGGGCGAGAGCCCCTGCCCCATCCGTCCGATGACCGTGCTCAGCTCACCGTGCAGATCGGTGCCCTCCAGGAAGGACAACACGTGCCGGGCCAGGCTGAGCGACAGGATCTGCCCCACGGTCAGGGTCATGGTGGTGCGCTTCGCGGCAGGGAACAGCCGCCAGCGCGCCTCGCCGGTATCGCCGACCTCGGAGTAGATCGGAACGCCGGCGTCCTCCAGCGCGTGCAGATCGTTGTAGACCGTGCGCCGGGAGACGTCGAAGGTCTCCATCAACTCGCCGATGGTCACCCACTGCTGGGCGTCCAGCATCTCGCGGATCCGCAGGACCCTTGCCGCGTGGGTCAGCCTGTGACGCTTCGTGGTCATCGAGCCTCCACCTCCGGGTGGCATGGTGTCACGGGACCACGTCCTGGAACAGGGGTTCAGACCGCGGCCGCGCACACACGTTTCTCGCGCGGCGGGGCCGGCAGCGGGGCCAGCCGCTCCAGATGACGCCCCACGGTCACCAGCGAGCGGCGCATCGTCATCAGCAGCGCCTCGACCGGGACGCCCTGTCGCCGGCCGACCTCGGCAGCCCAGGCCAGGGGCGCGCTGAAGCAGTCCAGCGGCAGGCGGGTCGGGAATCCGAAGGCGCGGCAGCCCACGGGGGGGGGTGCGATGCAGGTGCGGCGGCTGTCCGCCATGTCCACCACGGCGCGCCACAGCACGCCCCTGACCGGCGGGAGGCCCCCGGCCAGGAGTGGGCCCTCCTCGGTCGGCCAGGGGCCGACCAGCTGCAGCCGCGCGCCGGTGGGGGTCAGGCCGACCGAGAACTCGAGGCAGAAGGCAGAGTCGCCGGCGGTGTCGGTCCAGGTGCGCATCACTGGAAAATCGAAGGGAAGTCCAAGCTGGGCTGCGGTGGTCATGGTCAGGCTCCTGTTGCTCGTAACATCCAGTATAGGGACCCCTGTGCAACTATGGTGCACACTAGTTGCCAGATCCGGACGTGTGGTAGGATCCGGGCACGATCGAGCCTGACTGGAGGTCCCATGGGTCGGTTTTTCACACTGTCGATGCTCATCTCGTCGCTGCTGCTCCCGGGCTGCGACGACGACACCGCACCCGGGTCGGACGGGGTCAACGGCGGCGACGCGCCGGTCCAGCACGACGGGGCCGGCTGGGTCTCCTACGACGGCGGCCCGGTGCAGGTCCACGACGGCGGCGTGGTGATCACCGAGGACGGCGGCACGACGATCATCTGCTACAAGACCACGTGCGCCGGCAAGCTGCTGGAGTGCGGCGACTGCGCCGACAATGACGGCGACGGGCTGGTCGACTGGCGTGACCCCGAGTGCCTCGGGCCCTGCGACAACACCGAGGGGCCGGCGCTGATCGCCGGGGTTGGCGGCAACACCGGATCGAGCTGCGGCGTCGACTGCTACTTCGACTACGGCAACGGTCCGGGCAACGACGACTGCCACTGGGACCACCGCTGCGACCCCCTCGAGCCCGAGGTGCCGACCTGCCCCTTCGATCAGCAGATGGTGGGCGGCAAGGAGTGCCCGGCGGCGCAGTCCAAGCAGTGCCTCGACTTCTGCCTGCCTTTCACCCCCAACGGCTGCGACTGCTTCGGCTGCTGCACCTTCCCCGCCCTCGCGGGCAAGGGGGCGGGCGGCGCCGACGGCTACGTCTGGATCGGCGCATTCGACGACAAGAAGAATGGCACCTGCACGCTGAAGGACGTGGCCGACCCCAAGAAGTGCCCGCCCTGCACGCCGGTGCAGGACTGCCTCAACCCCTGCGGCAAGTGCGAGGTCTGCGTCGGCAAGCCGATGCCGCCACCCGAGTGCTTCAACAAGCCCGACGCTGGCAGCGGCAGCGGCGACGCGACCGTCCCGCCGCCCCAGTGCGAGGGAGACAAGCAGCCCTGCGGCCTGCCGGGGCAGGCGCCCTGCAGCCCGGGCTACTACTGCATCAGCGGCTGCTGTGTGAAAGCGGACATCTCCTGACATGCTGACTCGCGATCCGACATTCAACTTCGAAGTGGTCAAGCTGCTGATGCAGGCGGCCTGGGCCGATCTCGAGCTCCAGCCCGAGGAGGCGGAGCTGATCATGCGCCGCGCCGGCCTGGCGCTGCTGCCGCAGGACGTGGCCACGGTGCGGGCCTGCCTGCAGGGAAGCCAGAAGCTGCCGGCTCCGGACTTCAGCATGCTGCGGCTGCACCGCGAGGAGGTGCTGCGGCTGGTGCGGGAGCTGTTCCTCTCCGACGCCGCGATGGGGCAGGACGAGACCGACGTGCTGGGCGAGATCGAGACCCTGCTCGGCTAGGGGGAGCCCGTCGGATGAACGCCGGCAAACGAGAGCGCCCCAACCGGATCGGGGCAGTCGCGCTGTGGCCATGCGCGGTCTTCTTCGTCCCCGGCGTGCCATTCGTCGGTTTCGTCCTCGGGCTGGTTGCGATCAAACGGAGGAGAACGGACGCCGCAATCATCGCGACCGCACTCGGTGGGATGCTCACGCTGCTCCAGGTCCTGCTCATCTGGCCCTACGTCTCGGGGCTCTACATCAATCGCGAATACGCTCGCGTCGGGGAGCCTCTGGATCGGCTAACGGCGGCCGCGGTATCGTATGCTAGCAAGCACGGAGCCCTCGCGCCGGGCAGCACGGACTGGGTGCCGGACCACCGAGCCCGCGAGCCATGGTCCAGGCCACCCTGGTCGCTGATCGGCTTTCGCCCCGCCGCGCTCGATCCGTCGGTGCAGCTGCGCTACTCGTGCCGCGATCGAGACGGCGTCATCGAGGCAAGACGGGACTGTGGAAACGGTCGTCACATGGTGGCGAGGTATCGCGTGTCGTTCGATCGGGAGTACGGATGGGCGACAGCCGGGCCTATTATCGACGGTGAGGTCGGGTGTCGCTGATGGCCCGATGCTCGCTCCACCCTGCCATTTCCCGGCATGGGTCTCAGGTCCCACCCCACTTATGGCAGGTTTTCTTGCCACAAACCCCAATAGACCTCGGGTCTGTCGTGGGTTGTGGCAGATTTTCCCCGCTTCACCCTGCCATTTCCCGGCATGGGTCTCAGGTCCCACCCCACCTATGGCAGTTAACTGGCCCGCAGCTTGATCTGCAGGATCTCGCCCGGTCGCCAGAGCCGCATGCGCGGTCCCCAGGTGCCGGTCCCGCGGCAGACGATCACCGGCATGCCGTTGACCTCGTACCGCCCGCCCTGCAGCGGGTAGATCAGGCGCACCAGATAGCCCATCGGCCAGATCTGTGCGTGTGCCGCGGCGCGGCCAGTTGCATGCCGGCCCGGATGCGCCATCCTTCCCGGGAGCTGGAGGTCCAATGTCGATGGGCGCGAGGACCGTGACGCAGCGGCATCAGGGCACGAGGGTGATGGAGGGGGCGGGCGGGCGGCTCCGGCGGCTAATCGGGCTGCCGCAGCTGGACCAGGTCGACCCCTTCCTGCTGCTGGACGAGTTCAAGTCCGACGACCCGCAGGACTACATCGCCGGCTTCCCCTGGCACCCCCACCGCGGGATGGAGACCGTGACCTACATGATCCATGGCACGGTGCGCCACGGCGACAGCATCGACAACAGCGGGGTCATCGGGCCGGGGGATGTGCAGTGGATGACCGCCGGCCACGGCATCATCCACGAGGAGATGCCGCAGCGGACTGAAGGCCTGCTCTGGGGCTTCCAGCTCTGGGTCAACCTCCCGGCGCGGCTCAAGCTGTGCGACCCGCGCTCCCGCGCTACCAGGAGGTGCAGGCCGCCTCGATTCCCGCCGTGCCGGTCGAGGGCGGGACGCTGCGCGTGATCGCCGGCCAGCACGGCGGCATCATGGGCCCGGTGAGCGAGATCGCGGTGGCCCCGCTCTACCTCGACCTGCAGCTGCAGCCCGGATCCGCTGTCTCGCTGCCGGTGCCGGCGGGCCACGCCGCCTTCTGCCACCTGTTCGACGGCGGCGGCGAGGTCGGCGGGGAGCAGGCACAGAGCCCGACGCTGCTGGTGCTGGGCGACGGCGACCACCTGCGCTGCCGGGCGGGGGAGACCGGAATGCGGCTGCTCCTGGCCGCGGGTCGTCCCCTGCGGGAGCCGGTGGCCCGGGGCGGGCCCTTCGTGATGAACACGCGCCAGGAGATCAAGCAGGCCTTCCTCGACTACTAGCGGGGCACGCTGATCAAGCGCTGATCACTCGATCGCGATGCAGGGCCAGGCCGCGCTGACCGCGTGCTTGGACCCGTCGAGCAGGGTGGTGCAGGCGTCGCCCAGCAGCTCCAGGGTGTGGTCGTCGATCAGCCGCCACTGCGTGCCGAATGCGAGCAGCTTGCCGTCGAGCTTGACCGTGCCCTGGCCGGCGAAGGCGATGTTTATGCTGCCCTTGAGGGCGAAGCGGCAGTCCTGGACCGTGTGGATGATCTTGCTGAACGCCTGCACCAGGTCATCGGGCTTGAGCGCCCTGTAGAACGGTGCGTTGGTCGCGCCGCCCACGGCTAGCCCGGCCCCGGCGTTGGCCATGTCCTGCAGGTGCCCGTCCGACACGTCGTTGCCCACGCTGATGATGTAGGTCTGGATCCCGGCCGTGAATGCCTTCTGGGCCGCCGCGATCGCCTCCGGCTGGCCGTCCTGGGGGTTGGGCCGCGCGCAGGTGTCGGGCTCGCCGTCGGTGGCGAGGACGATGACCCTGGCGCCGCCCCCCGCCAACTGCTTGAGCTTGGCCGCCTCCACGTCGATCGAGTCGCCGGTGGGGGTCTCGTCGTCGGGCGCGGCCGGAGCGTAGACCGCGTCGATCGCCGGGTGGTTGTTCAACGCGTGGTTGACGCCGGTGATCACCGGGCAGGTCCCGCCGGCGGATCCGCCGTGGCTGGTGTAGAGCGCCAGGCCGAACGCGACGCTGCCCTGGAGCTTGTGCACCACACCTGTCCCGGAGGCCATCAGCGTGTCGTAGACCGCCTGCCAGCGCGACACGCCGCCGAAGTCCTGCTCCATGCTGGTGGACTGATCGATCAGCAGCGTGACGTAGGGGTAGATCTGGTCGAGGTCGACGTTGACCTCGGCGCAGATCTTCGTGTCGACCCGCGGCCCGGTATCGGCGTTGCCGGTGCCGTCGGAGCCATGGCGAGCGGGGCTCTCGTTGCAGGCCGCCAGGGACAGCATCAGCAGGGCGGGGAGAATGCGTGCTTCTGCCATGGGTCAACAGTACCACCTGGCCGGCGCCGGTCCAGGTCCAGTTTCACCGCTCCTCGGGTGGCCGCAGACCGGCACGGATCAGGAAACCCTCCACCAGCATCACGGCCATCACGACGAACGGGGCGCACCAGAGGAAGTAGAGCGGCGTGCCGTAGCTGGTGTGGGGCAGCTGGTCGTTCAGCGGCGCCCACCAGCCCCAGCCCCAGGCGACGACGATGGTGGCCTTGATCAGGGTGAACAGCATCCAGGGCCAGAGCAGGCCGCGCGCACCCCAGGACCAGGCCGTGCCCAGCACGCCGAACACGATCGAAAGCTGCGCCACGATCCAGGAGGCGGAGTCGAGGTCGCGCATGGCGAGCGCGATGGCGGCCAGCTGCAACACGAGCACCATGCCGGCCGGGAGCCAGCAGGTGATCCAGAGCCTGGCCCAGGACATCTGCCGCCGGCGGCCCAGCTGCCGCTCGAGCGCGTCGATCCGCCCCAACAGCGCCTGCCGCTCGCGCCCGGCCTCGGTCTGCTGCTCGCGCAGGCGGGATTCCAGCACGGTGATCTGGTGCCGCGCGGCCTCGAGATCGTCGCGAAAGGGCATGACGAGAGCATACCATGCACTACCAACGACGGACGGGAGCTGGTAGGGTGGGCCTCCGATGGCGAAGTTCTACGAGTTCGGCCTCCGCTTCGAGTGCCAGGGCAGCGGCAAGTGCTGCCTCTCCCGCGGACCCTACGGCTACGTCTTCGTCAACCGCGCCGACCGCCGCCGCCTCGCGGGCCACCTGGGCCTGCTGACCCGTGTCTTCACCCGACGCTACTGCGACCGCACCGACGGCGACTACCACCTCAAGCACCCGGAGCTGGACTGCTGTTTCCTCGAGGAGCGGCGCTGCGGCGTGTACGAGGCGCGCCCCGAGCAGTGCCGGACCTGGCCCTTCTGGCCCGAGAACATGGACCCCGGGGTGTGGCGCGAGGAGATCGCGACCTACTGCTCCGGCGTCGGCAAGGGCAGACTGTACGACGCCGAGGAGATCGAGGCGTTGCTCGCAAGAGGATGAAGGGTCCAACGTGCGCTTCCCCGGTCCGAGAATCGCCAAGCACTACTTCCCGGTGACCGGGCAGGCGGCCCGGGTGCAACCCGGCAGACAGAGCGGCGCCGGCTGGTACCCGCTGGAGATCTACACCCATATCCACCCCTACCGGGGCGGACCGCAGCATCTGGTCAACTGCAGCGGCGCCGGTGATGCCGCCCTGGCCGCGGTGCTACACGATGTCTCGGCCAATCGCTACCACCGCGCCACCGTCCCCGACAGCGAGAAGCACCTGCCGGGTGTCGCCTTCCTGACCTACTCCTCGCTGTCGCGCAACGCCCAGTACGGCAACCGCGTGGCCTACGAGGTGCTGCGGGGCAACTCGCCGCGGCTCGACGGGCTGGTGGGACCGGACCAGCCTCTGCGGGCCGGGGAGCAGTGACCCCTCAGTCGCAGATCTGTTCGCCGTCGATATCGCCGCAGACCGTGGGCTCGGCGCCGACGCCCGAGCTCATCGTCAGGTCGAAGTATACCGTACGGCCCCGCCGGCTCTCCTCGATGCCGGCGCCCGTCACCTCGACGTCGCCGGCGGCCTGGGCCACGGCGGGGCGGTCGCGGAAGCTGGTCACGGTGACCGCGTCGGCGGTGACGGTGGCGTGGACCGTCCCATCCAGCGCCACCGACCCGTCGCAGCTGCCCCACCGCGCGAGCGCGAGGTTGACCAGGTAGTCGAAGCGCTCCTGCTGGTGCCTGCCGGAGCCGGAGACAGAGGCCTTGCCGGTGCAGCTGCTGTCGACCTGCCCCATGACCTGGAACTGACCGCCGGATTGCGGTCCGGTGGGGGGGGGAGCAGACAAGGCGACGACCAGGCTCGAGGAGCCGAAGCGGGAGACATCGAGGCCCTCCACCTCGATCCGGGTCTGCTCGACCCCGTGCATCACCCAGCTGGCGATCAGGCCCAGCTCCTCGCCGCTGAAGCCGCAGGAGATGCAGGAGCTGGTCAGCAGGGCCACGACGAGCATGCGCACCATGACGCAACCCTACCACGGACAATGCCGGGCCGTCAGCGGTGGCCGCCCCCACGGCGACGGAAGCAGAGGCAGAGCGGGAGCAGCAGCACGAGCGGCAGGGGAACGCCGACGGGAAGCGTCTGGACTGCAAGGGAGCACCCGCCCACAAGGGTCTGAGGGGGAAATGCGGGCTGCGGATCCGGCGTGACATCGGGTGCCGGGGCGACGCTGCCGTTGTCGGGCGGGGACGCGCCGCCGTCGGGCCGCGGCATGTGCTGGCAGACGTTGCCCACGCAGTGGTCCTCGGTGCTCGGGTCGTTGTCGTCACACTGGCCGTTACCGGTGCAGCAGCCGGGCAGCGGGTCGTGCTGGCAGACGTTGGCCGCGCACCTGTCGGTGGTGCAGGGGTCGCCGTCGTTGCACTGGCCGTCGCCGGTGCAGCAGCCGGGCAGCGGGTCGTGCTGGCAGACGTTGACTGCGCACCTGTCGGTGGTGCAGGGGTTGTTGTCGTTGCACTGGCCGTCGCTGGTGCAGCAGCCGGGCACCGGGTCGTGCTGGCAGGCGCCGGCCACGCACTTGTCGGCGGTGCAGGGGTCGCCGTCGTTGCACTGGCTGTCGGTTGTGCAGCTGCAGCCCAGGCCCAGCCGGCCAATGCCGTCGATGCTGCTGTAGCTCGTCCAGTTCGAGATCGTCCGCAGCTTGACCAGGTTGCTGACGTTGCCCTCGACGGTGTGCAGGGTCGTGCCGTCGACGTAGTGCACCATCCCACTGTGGCCGCCGCCGCTGGTGTTGTAGCGGATGTAGTCGCCAGGCTCGGGCTTGAACGTGGACCAGGTGGTGCTGCCCTTGCTGATGAAGCTCTTGTTGTTCTGGAACCAGCTCCTGATGGAGTAGGAGTCCTTCAGCATCCACCCGCCCTCGTAGCCGCCCGTGAAGGGCACGACCCCGGCCGCCTCGTAGACCCAGGAGACGAACTCCGAGCACCAGGCTTCACCCGACTTGAGGTAGTTGCTGAGCTCGAAAGGGTAGGCGGTCAGCTTCTTGCCCACGTCGTAGGGGCCGCCACCATTCTCGGCCACCGCGATGGTCACGATCTTGTCGCAGGGGGTGCCTGCCACGGGCGAGCCCCGCCCGGCCGGCGGCGGCTGTCCGGGGGTCAGGTTGAGGTGGATCAGCCGGGGCTCCAGCTGGTCATCGTCGTCCTCGACCCCACCGCAGCAGGCCAGCACCATCGATGCCACCACACACAACAGACGCATGTCCCACACATACTCAACAAACGTGCCACCGCGTCGTCTGGCGTTGTGGCCTGTTGTCGTGCAGTTGTCATCACCCGACTCCGTCGGGCCCGGGGGTGCGCACCCCCAGAGATGGGCGAGCAGGCACCACCCCGTTGAGTTGTTTGTAGGCAACCACACCTGCTAGACTACGGGAGTATTCCTGGAGGGATCGGTGGCTGGACAGCAGGCCCTCAACATCCTGCCGAGCGAGCAGCAGGAGTTTGGTCGCTACCACCTGCTGTGCAGGTTCGCCACAGGCGGCATGGCCAATGTGTACCTCGCCCGCCTGACCGGCACTCAGGGCTTCGAGAAGCTGGTCGCGATCAAGCGCATCCACGAGCACCTGACCGAGGACGACGCCTTCTTGCAGATGTTCGTCGACGAGGCGCGCCTGTCCGCTCGCATCTCCCACCCAAACGTGGTGCAGGTGATCGAGCTGGGGCAGGTCGGCACGACGCACTACATCGCCATGGAGTACGTCGAGGGCGAGAGCCTCGCGGCGCTGATGCGCCGGGCGCGCCCCCCGATCCCGGTCGCCGTGCGGATCATCGCCAACGCGGCATCGGGCCTGCACGCGGCCCACACGCTGCGCGACGCCAGCGACGAGCCGCTGAACGTGGTGCACCGGGATGTCTCCCCGCAGAACATCCTGGTCTCCTACGACGGAGCGGTGAAGGTCGCGGACTTCGGCGTGGCCCGGGCCCGCAGCAACGTGCACACCACCTCCCTGGGCCAGGTCAAGGGCAAGTTCGCCTACATGGCCCCGGAGCAGATCGCGATGGACGACGTCGACGCCCGCACCGACATCTTTGCCCTGGGCATCGTGGCGTGGGAGATGATCACGGGTCACCGGCTGTTCAAGGCGCCCAACGACGCGGCGACGGTGGCGAAGGTGAGGGAGATGGAGATCCTCCCGCCCAGCATCCTGGCGCCGCAGTGTCCGCCTCCGCTGGCGGACATCGTGATGACCTGCCTCCAGCGCGAGCCCGATCTGCGCTTCAACAGCATCCAGGAGATGGAGGACGCGCTGGAGGGTGTGCTGCTCGACATGGAGACAACGGTGCAGCAGCGCCACGTGGCCGCGATGATGCGCAGCGCCTTCGCCGATCGCATCGACGCCAAGCGGCAGCTGATGGTGCAGTGCCAGCAAACCCGGGAGGTGATCATCGCACCCAGCGGGGTGGGCACCGACCCGTCCGCCTCGATGGCCGGTCCGACCATGACTCAGGGGCAGGCCGAGCTGGCCGCCCTGCGCTCCCGCCGCTGGACTTTCTTCGTCTCACTCGGTGCGGTCGCGGTGGCGGCGCTGGTGCTGGGAGGCGTGCTGGTCTACGTCGGCACCGATCCCGGCACCCCCGAGGAAACTCCGGTCAAGCTCGAGCCGAACAGGGATATCGTGCCACAGGCCCCCGCTGTAGCGGCGCCGAAGCAGATCAAGATCCTGGTCCGGGTGAGCCCCGCACAGTCCACCATCACCGTCGATGGCAAGCAGGTCGCGAACCCCTTCGAGCTGGAGCGCGCGCCCTCGGAACGGGAGCTGAAGGTCAACATCGACGCACCGGGACACGTGGCCCAGCAGCTGAATGTCCCGCTGTCCCAGAGCGGCCGCTGGGAGATCTCCCTCGTGCCGACCCCGGTGGAGCCCAGGCCCGGGCGCCACCACAAGAAAAAGGGCCATCGCCACAAACTGGACGACGACCTGTTCGGCGACCCCTACGGCAAGTGATCAGCCGCCCCCCCTCCGGACTACTATTCGCGCATCCCTTGTGGTCGAGATAGACTATGAACATGGGGCTCGTGAAGCCGTTGCTGATCGGAGCCGGGCTGCTGTTGGCGTTGCCGGCCATGGCCGGGCCAAAGGAACAGGCGGAGGCCAGGGCGGCCTTTCGCCGCGGCTCCAAGCTGTTTGCCGGCAAGGACTACGTCGGGGCGCTGGAGGCCTTTCAGAGCGCGGACTTCGTGCAGCCGCATTTCCTGCTCAAGTGCAACATGGCGCGGTGCTACGAGCGCATGGGGAAGATGGTCGAGGCTGCCGAGCAGTACCGGGCCTGTCTCAGGGGAGGCGCTGCCAGGAAACGGCGCGTGCGCCGCAAGGTGGCCCGGGCCCTGCGCAAGGTACGAACCAAGATAACGTGGGTCGAGGTGACCAGCCCCGGCAAGGGCGGGACGGTCCACGTCAACGGTCTGGAGCGGGGCCCGGCACCGGTCAAGGTCGGGCTCAACCCGGGCACCTCGGTGGTCGAGGTCCGAAGGCCGGGCGCGACCCCGGCGGGGGGAACCATCACCACGGCGGGAGGCGAGTCGCAGGTGCTCGAGCTGGTGCCCAAGGAGATCGTCGGAGCGCGGCCATCCCCGGCGGTGAGCCCCATCGTCGCCCCTGCGCCGGCGCCTCGACCGCGCCCGGTCCCGACGCCGCAACCGGCCGACCCGCCCAGGCGCGGGCTGTCCCAGGTCTGGTTCTGGTGCACCGCCGCGCTCACGGTGGGCCTGGCGGTGGCCGCCAGCATGCTGGGCCTACAGGCGCTGCAGATGAAGGCTGACTACGAGGATAACCCCACCCGCGAGGGCTACAGCGGGACCAGGGATCGCCGGCTGCTGACCAACATCTTCTGGGGGCTCACCATCGCCGCGGGGGCGAGCGCCACCACGTTGTTCTTCTTCACCGACTTCTCCCTCGGCAGCAGTCGGCCGAAGCCCCGCGTCGACGATGACGAAGAGGTGGCGATCGGCATCGGGCTGCGGGGGACCTTCTGATGCGCTGGCTGACAATCGCCCTGCTCGTGCTGTCCCTCGGCGCTGCCGGCTGCTTCTTCTCCCTCGACGGCAGCCTGATCTACAGGGAGGCGGGGAGCGACGCGCGCGGTGACGCGCGGCCGCCCGATACCAACGGAGCGGACCTGCCGGCCGTCGATCAGGAAGCCCCGGACGGGCCGGCGGAGGACGCTGCCGCTGTCGAGGTGGGCATCGACGCCGGCGACCTGTGAGCGGTGAGGCTGGCGCTCAGCCGCGCTGGACCTCCCTGGCCCGCAACGTCGCGACCACGACACCACCAGCGGAGCGTACACCGACCCGCACCTGATCGGTGTCGTTGCCGGGCACCCAGCGCGCCTCCCGCCCGTCGCCGTCCACCTCCCCGTCGCCCTCCCAGCGGGTGCTGATCGCCCGCACCGGGCAGTCCAACCGCAGATGAATCACGTCCCCGTCGCGCACCCCGTGCAGGCTGACCGCCGGCGGGTCGAACAGCGGCAGATCGGGCGAGCGTCGGCTCCGCCGCGGGCCGCTGGCTCTCCAGCTCCCGACCGCCTCGGCCGGCGGGCTTTCGTTGCGCGCCTGGGGCGAGGCGCCGTCGTCGGGGCCGGCGTCCGGCGGCATCCCGGCATCGGGGCCCGGCGCGTCGTCAGTGGGCCAGATGTCATCCGGGGCAGGGTCGACCACCATCGTGTCGGGGTCGGGTCCGGGCGCATCGTCGGTGGGCCAGATGTC
>Ga0180009_10004345_pt1 | contig 15669 bp, 20 predicted proteins | sample OS_PC_MetaG_FD_123537 | JGI IMG/M metagenome (GOLD analysis project Ga0180009, IMG submission 123537) | Groundwater microbial communities from the Aspo Hard Rock Laboratory (HRL) deep subsurface site, Sweden - OS_PC_MetaG | ecosystem: Environmental > Aquatic > Deep subsurface > Groundwater...
ATAGCGAGCGGATCATCGCCAAATTCCTGTTCGGTTTTCTTGAGCTGTTCCATGGTGACGGTCCTTCGGAAAACGGCGGCAAATCGCAGATGCGAGTCCCCTGCCGCCAAAAGCACAAACGGAACCAGCCAGATACAGGCCGGCATCCTATGAGATCGGTTTCAATAGCCCGCATCGGATAAGCCGCGCATATGCGCGAAAACGGGCCGCACCCCATGGCGCCTGCAAGTTGCACGGCAAGGCAGCGAGAGCTGCGGGACACGGCTGGGGACAGCGTTACACTCGTAGCGAGTCAACGCACTGAACGCCCTCTCAGCGCAGGCAAGCTAACAAAGCCTGCCGTGAGTAGCAACCGCGCAACGCAAACTTCACGAAAAGTCTTTGTTTTGCAGGCATTTCCATCACACGAGAAATTCCAATCACACCGCTAATCAATTCATATCGCCTGCATTCTCCATGACGACATCGCCGATCGCACCATTCGCCCGCGTGCGCTCGTCGCCAATCGCAGAACTCCGCACCTGCGGCAGAGACCCCGGACGATTTTCTCGAATCCACGCGACCAGCTTCTCTCTTACGTTGCAACGCAGATCCCAAGCATCGGGTGACGTTCGTGCACTGACGAGTGCGCGAATCTCGATGGTGCGGTCCGTGGCATCCGTCACCTGAACGACGGCAACCTTGCCGTCCCAAAGCGGCTGTTCCTTTACGAGCTCGGAGAGATACGCACGAAGCTCTTCGACCGGTAGCGTATAATCCGCATGAAGGAACACCGTCCCGATGATGGAAGAACTCTCTCTCGTCCAGTTCGTGAAAGGATTCTGTATGAAGTAGGAGAGCGGCACCACAAGGCGTCTCCAGTCCCATATACGGATGACCACATAGGTTCCGGTGATCTCTTCGATCCAGCCCCACTCCCCCTCGACGACCACAGCGTCGTCTATGCGGATCGGCTGGGTCACGGCGATCTGAATGCCCGCGATGAGATTCTCGAGTACCGGCCGCGCGGCAAACCCGAGAACCAATCCGGCAGCACCCGCCGACGCGAAGATACTCACCCCGTATTGCCTGACGGATTCGAAGGTCATGAGGCCGGCGCCGAGTGAAAGCAGGACGATCGTCGTGTCCGCCACACGGCGAAGAATTCGAATTTGGGTCACATGCTTGCGCGCCCGCAGATTGTCCGCAACGTCGATACGGAAACGCGCAAGATAGACGTCGCTTGCGATATGAACGGCGGAAATGGCTATCCAGCCGGCAATGGCAAAGAGTGCGGCGCCCAGGACGGAACTCCAAAGGGAGCGCGCCTCTTCGCTGAGCGGCGCAGCCTGAAGCACGAGAGCGCAGGCAGCGAAAATCGTTATTACCCGCGTCAGCCTGTGCGTGCGACGCAGCAGTGTCTGCACATATATGGCGCGACGCGAAAAGGCTGCAGTGAGAATTCTGAGAGCAACCCCGTGGAAGACGACAGCGGCGATCGCTACGGCGACGAGCATCGTTGCCGTGATGCTCCACGCGGGCACCCAGCCGATGGCGTCGGAAAGCCGGCCGATGAAATTCTCGGACAAGGACATCTCATATCCGGTTTAAACCCGATATGGATGACCTAGCCCGGCAACGCCGCGGAACAAGGCCGGCTGCCGTCCCCCTCAATCTTACTGCGTCGCCCGAAGTTCCCGTCCGTTGAGCGGATTGACCGGCCGGTTGTTTCGCCCCAGCACCTCGCCAAGCCGTGCAAGCGTCTCGATCTTTGCAGTCACCGTCTGCTTGAGAACGATCCAGCGAACTCCTTCGCTGCAAGGCGGCGTCGTCAGCGATCCCTCGAACACAACGTAACCGAGGTTGGCCGGCAGGCTTCCAGCAGGATCGAAGCTCTCGCCCAAAGAGATATCTTCTCCCGCCGCGGCCGGGATCGGCAGTTCGTCGAGCGATCCTCCATCTCCGGGGGAAAACATCACCGCCACCACCGCGAGATGTCCAGCGTCGTCGCGATGAACGAAATGCGCTTCGACGGGAAAATGCATGCCGTGGAATGTATTCTCGCTCGGCGTGTGAAAATGGAACTGCAGAAGCTCGTAGCGTTTACCGGCGACGGAGAGCATATTTCCCGCCGCCACGTTGACCTGCACCGTATGGCCGTTGTTGACGACCGTTGCAGATCCCGGCTTATAGTCGAGTGCCAATTCGAACGGTGCCGGTGACATCCCGTCCCCGATGTCGATCGGAGATTGTCGCCGCCCTGTCGCGCAGGTCTCAAATTCAGGGCTGATCTCTCCCCAACGAGATGGTCCATACTCTGCGCCGTAGCCCCACGCACCGTGACCGCCTTCGTCGTCGGCCGGCACAGGCCCTGCCATCGCGAATACGGCCAAAGTTACGGCGGTAAGCGCCGCATGAAATGAAATGCGCATAGCTGCTTGTTCCCCATCCCGCCTCGGCTGGAGACAACGATAGACACATTACGTGTCATTAGAAATCCACAATGAAACTATGACGCCCGTGGATCGGAACGCCGATGCGGCTACTCCTCGTAGAGGTCAAGTGCCTGAAGAGCCGTCCGCGCTGCAAGCCACAGCTCGCTTTCGTCGCGCACGGCCTTTGAAAGCGTGTTGATGCCCATCAGCAAGGATTGGAGCGCCAGCGCCTTGCCGTGCAAATCCGCCCGCCCATCGATCTCGCCCTGATCTACCGCCACGCCGAGCAATGTTTCGAACCGCGCCGCGCTCGCCAGAATCGCTCCAATCAGCATCTCGCCGAGTTCACGGTGAGACCCTCCCGCAAGCTCGCAGAGACTGTTGACCGCAAGACAACCACGGCCTTCGGTATCTGCCGCCCGCGCCGCACAGGCATTCCGAAAAGTCGATGTGATCAGGCCTCTCACGGACCGCCCGGCGGGATTCTCCCGCAGCGCCCTGTCGGGCGATGTCGCGAAATACGCAGCCAAAACCTTCCTGAACAGGTCTTCGCGAGTCCCGAAGGCGTTGTAGTAGCTCGATCGCGAGATGCCGAGTTTTTCGGAAATGGCTTTGACCGAGTTCGCTTCGTAGCCTGAGCGCCAGATTTCCTGCATCGCCGCCTTCACCGCCTCGTCGCGGTCGAACTTCGATGGCCTTGCCATGGTTCCTCACGTTTCCGTGATTATTTTGTACAGATGTGGACAGAAAAGCTTGAATCTGATTTTGTACATATCTGTCTAAAATAACCCCCGTCAAGAAGGTTTTCCGATGAGCGCAATCCTCCTCGCCCGCATCGCAGTACGCGATCCCGAACAGATGAAAGCTTACGGCGCCGCTGCGGCGCCGGTCGTTGCCGCCCATGGTGGCGAATTTCTTGCTCGCGGCGCTTTCGCCGAGGCCTTCCTCGGCTCCGGTACACCTCATGCCATGGGCATCATCCGCTTTCCTGACCTGCAAGCCGCGCGAGACTGGTTTTCCTCGCCCGAGTATCAGGCGCTCGCCACCCTGCGCGAGGCTGCGGGCGAAATGGAGTTCTTCGTTTACGAGGCACCTTGAGCTTTTTCAGGTTCCTGCCTGGAAGATAGGCCCCGCAATTCATCTCACCCATTTCCGCATGCCCGATCGGAGAAACTCATGTTCAAGAAACTTACTCTGGCAGCCGTCATCGCCTCGCTATCGTCGGTCGCCGCTCAGCCAGCCGCAGCGCAGGAGAACGGTTACAAGATTCCCGCCGCGCCGATCAGCGAGAACCTGACGATCCCCCGACACGAAATTGCCGTTCTCGACAGCAAGATGTCGTATCTCGAACAAGGCGAGGGCGATGTCGTCCTTTTCATCCACGGCAATCCGACGGCCGCCTATCTCTGGCGAAATGTCGTCCCCTTTGTCACCGGCAATCATCGCGCAATCGCCGTCGACCTCATTGGCATGGGCCATTCCGGCAAGCCGGACATCGGCTACACATTTGCCGATCACGCCCGTTACCTCGATGCCTTTGTCGAAGCGATGGGACTGACCGAAATCACCCTCGTCGCTCACGATTGGGGTTCGGCCCTTGCGTGGGATTTTGCACGCCGCCATCCGGAAATGGTCGTGCGTCTCGCCTTCATGGAAGGAGTGGTGCCTCCTGCATTCCCTCAGCCGTCCTACGAAGCGATGGGTGAGAGAACGGGCGGCATGTTCCGCGACATGCGCGATCCGGAAAAAGGCCGGCAGATGATCATGGAGAACAACATGTTCGTCACGGACATCTTGCCGTCGATGATCGACCGTCCGCTGGGAGAAGCCGCGCGCGCCGAATACGCCGCCCCCTATGCGACGGTCGAAGACCGTCTCCCCACATGGGTCTGGCCCCGCGAGGTCGCGATCGGCGGGGAGCCCGCATCCAGCGTGAAGCTGATGGAAGACATTCGCGTCTTCATGGGCGACACGAAAATGCCCGTGCTGCTTGCCTATGCCGAACCGGGCGTGCTGATCCCGCCGCAGGCCGTGCCGTATTATGTCGGCCTGATCGACAATCTGGAAACCGCCTTTATCGGCAAGGGGCTTCATTACGTTCAGGAAGACCAGCCCGTCGCCATCGGCCGTGCGCTCGCCGACTGGATCCGGCGCAACTGACGTCCACGGAAGATCGGTTCATATCGGGCTTTCCGTCCCTTCTCGCAATCGCATTGCCGCAAACGCTGCAAGGAGGGACGATGCCCGCTATTCCTGATCGTTCGGCTCGACCTTCAAGGTCGGGATCGACCAGTTATAGGCGATGGCAAGCAATCGAATGACGAGCACCGCCGCGATCGACATCCAGAGGTTGATCCCCGCGGGCGCACCGAATTCATCCGCCACCACATAGAGGGAGGCGCCGCAAAGCGCGGCCAGGGCATAGACTTCCTTGCGAAGGATGATCGGTGTCCGGTTGGCAAGAACATCACGGATGATGCCGCCGACAATCCCGGTGACGACCCCCATGATGACGGCAACGATGCCGGAAGTCCCGGCCTCCAGCGCTTTCCTCGTTCCAAGCGCAACGAAGACAGCCAGCCCCACCGCATCCGCGATCGCGACTGGACGGCGCACACGGTTTGCCCAGCCGGCAAGCGGGATGGTGGCGAGGGCACACAGGGCCGCCATGACCACATACCACGACGCCTGCGTCCAGAAGACGGGCACGCCGAGCAGAAGGTCGCGCAGGGTCCCGCCGCCCACGGCGACGATGATCCCGAGCAGCATGACGCCGAACCAGTCCATCTGGCGCTCGCCCGCCACCAGCGCGCCGGACACGGCGAAAGCTGCAATGCCGACGAGCTGAAGCGATATGAGGAGGTCGAGTGTGGCCATGGCGAAACGCTATCCGCCCCCCCGCGGCAAGGCCAGCGGAGGTTGCATCGGCTCTGACTCCGATCTTGAAGGGAAATGGCGGAGAGGATGTCCGGTTCGTGGTGATCCCAATGAATTTCATATGATCCCAAAACACCTTGCGCCGCAATGCTTTCTTGCTTTTGTCGCGCCCAAGGAGTTTCTTCTATTCACACCTATTCCCAATTTGATTTGGGGGCGGTTTTGTGGGTAGCCGAGTTAGGCGGAGACTTCACGGGATGACGCGAGCTCAGCATAAGCTCTCAGCGGCAAAGGTCGCGCGGCTCACGAAGCCGGGGCGCTACGGTGACGGTGCCGGGTTATGGCTGCAGGTTGCCGCAGGCGGGTCGCGGTCATGGTTGTTTCGGTTCATGCGCGACGGTAAGGCGCGGGAGATGGGCCTTGGGCCCTTGCAGGCCGTCACGCTTGCCGAAGCCCGTGAGCGGGCGCGGGAGGCCCGCAGACAGCTCGTCGACGGCATAGACCCGATAGAAGCCCGCGACGCAGCGCGCAAGGCTGCATTGATCGAGGCGGCCAGCACCGTCACCTTCCGGGAGGCGGCCGAACGCTACATCGCAGCGAACGAAACCGGATGGAAGAACGCGAAGCACCGGGCGCAGTGGCGATCGACACTTGACCGCTACGCCTATCCTGTCATCGGCGCCTTGCCCGTTGCGGCCGTCGACACCGGGCTCGTGCTCAAGGTCATCGAACCGATATGGGCGACAAAGCCTGAGACGGCGGGGCGGGTGCGCGGCCGGATCGAATCGGTACTGGATTGGTGCACGGTGAGGGGCCACCGACACGGCGACAACCCGGCCCGCTGGCGCGGTCACCTCGCCAAAATCCTCCCCGCTCGAAAGAAGACGGCGACCGTCAGGCATCATCCGGCCATGCCCTATACCGACCTCCCGGCTTTCATGGCTGACCTACGGGAGCGCGACAGCGTAAGCGCATGGGCGCTTGAATGGACCGTGCTGACGGCAGCGCGAACGAGCGAGACGACCGGCGCGCGGATCTCTGAAATCGACGTGGCGGCCAGGGTCTGGAACGTGCCGGGGGAGCGCATGAAATCCGGCCGCCCGCACCGCGTCCCGTTGTGTGATAGGGCGCTTGAGATATTCGCCGCCGTGCCGCGAGACGGCGCCGGCGACGGCTATCTCTTTCCCGGCGCCAAGCGAGGTCGCCCGCTATCCAACATGGCGATGCTCGAGCTCCTGCGCGGCATGACTGGCGGGGCGTTCACCGTACACGGGTTCCGGTCGAGTTTCCGAGATTGGGCGGCCGAGGCGACCTCATACCCTGCCGAGGTTGCAGAAATGGCATTGGCGCATCGGATAGGCGACGAAACCGAAAGGGCCTATCGCCGTGGCGACGTGCTGGCGAAGCGCCGCAAGCTCATGGACGCATGGAGCGCCTTTTGCAACTCACCCCGCACCGCCGGCGCCGATGTGGTGCCGATCAAGTGCAAGGGCTCGCGAAAGGCGGTGGCATCATGAGCGCACCGATCTTGCCGATCGATCCCGGCAACCTCACGTCGTTGACGAATTTGGGCATCGTGGGCGCGTGGATGCTTTTCCCTGATGATAAAAATTGCCGCGACAGGTACATCCGCACCGCCGCCGTTCATGAGCACCTTGAACGGCCTTCAGGCGCCACTGTGTCGCGAGAATATTTCGATGCCGTGGTGTCGCTGGCCCTTGGCGCCGCATCCCCGGACGAAATCGCCAGCGAGTGGGAGAAGCGGTCACCTCGCGGCTACGGCGCGGGGGTGATCGTCTACAATGCGATGAAGCAAATCCAGCTCAACCTCCCGGGCAAGGCGCCCATAGGGACCGCGACAAAAGCAGTGGGGGCGGCGATTTGGGGTAGGCAGGCGAGCGCGTCGAAGCATGTCAACAAGGCCGTTATTGAGACTTATCGCCCGGTCGCCGCCCTTTGGGCCGCATTCGTCCATCTCGAAGACGGCGACGAGGCGCTGCTTTTCCCATGCCGCCCGGAGGACTTGCCGAACTTCCTGGACCTGGCCGAAAGCTTCCGGGCAATGGCCGAAGAGACGACGCCGCCACACGGCAGGCAACCGATCATCCCGCCCGGCGTCTCGGTTCGCATCCCCGACAGCGTGCTCGCGGTGCTACCGAAGGGCACTCTCACGACTGTTCCGAAGTAAATCGGAAAAGACGCGCGCACCTCGCGCCCATAGCGTTCTCCCATACCCAAATCGTTCCGGGTAATTTCAGGAGAGTGCAAATGGGACCGAAGATTTTGAGACGCCGCGAAGTCGAGGCGCTCACCGGCAAAAGCCGGTCATCCCTCTATCGCGACATGGAGGCCGGCACCTTTCCCCGCCCGATCAAGCTTTCGGAAAAGGCCGTCGGGTGGGTTGAAAGCGAAGTGCTGGCGTGGATGCAAGCCCGCATCGCAGAGCGCGACGCCGAGACGGCGGCGGCATGAATGCGGGCCTCGAAAGCGGAGAAGCCCGCCACCGGGGACACGGTGAACGGGCTTCGGAGAAAGCACTTCGATGAACGGGCGAAGTTTCTCCACGCTATCCTCCGGCAGTTTGAAACGCAAGACGAGCGCACCCTCAAGCACGGGCGCCGGCGCATAGTCGCTTGGTGCGCGGTGCCCGCATGAGCATCGTCCCTACCGCATCCTTCGAATGGAGCAGCGACGATTCAGTCGTCGTGAGATCGCAAGCGGCGCTTGCGGTGTATCAGAACGCCGCGGGCGCAATCGTCATCCGGCAGGAAATGCAATGGGATGACGACAGCGACGTGTTCATCGTCGTGCAGCCCGAAAACGCTCCCGCCCTGGCCCGCGCGATCATGCGCGAGGCCGGAAGCGGCAACGGGGGGCAGCTCGCGCTCCCCGCGCCAACTTCGGCGGCCGAACGTCAACGCAGATACAGGGAGCGGAAGCGTCACGGTGACGTAACGCGTGACGGTGACGTAAATGGGTAAACGTCACAATGCCACCGGACGCAGCAAGGGCGAAGGCCGATATGTCGCGCTTCACCATTGGCTTATGCGGACCGAAGCATGGCGGGCGCTCGATCCCGTTGCGCGCTGCGCCTATGTCGAAATGTCCGCGAGATACGGCGGGCCTGGCTCGAATAACGGCCGCCTGCCCCTTTCCGTCCGCGATCTTGCGGCGGCGCTCAACGTGAGCAAAGCGACCGCAACACGCGCGCTACATCGCCTTCAGGAGCACGGCTTCGTCGTTCTGACCAAGCGCGGCGCCTTCAGTGTGAAGGTGCGACAGGCGACGGAATGGCGCCTAACCGAGTTTGCTTGCGATGTCACCGGGGCGCTTGCCACGAAAGATTTCACCCGATGGAAAAAACAAAACACGGGCTCACCAGAGGGACCGAACGGTCCCCGTAGCGAAACCGAACGGTCCCTCTCATGAAACAGGTTGAGACCAAAACACCCCCCTACGGTTTCACCAGAGGGACCGTGACCCACTTTCACGGGCTCACCAGAGGGACACTAGTAGTCTAACCAGGGGGTAGCACGTTGATCCGTACCCGTCACACTCAGCAGGAAACTTTCCGATGCCCTTGCGACAGAATGCCAAATCGCCTAACTTCACCTTGGACGAACATTGCGAGGCGGCATCGCCCGCAGTTCGGCACACCCCCAGTTCGGCACACCCCCAGCGTAAGCGGGCTTTCCTCTGCGCGGGATATGCGGCCTTCACCGGCCGTCGATCTCGTTTGCACCCGGAGGGCTCGCGCATGACGCTCCCACTGCACATTTCCCGCGCCATTGAAGGCGCCAACCACGACGAAGCGCGACGCTTCGCGGAATATGCCGCGGCGCAAGCGCTCACCAACGGCAAGATGGCGGAAGACCTGATCGAGCTCATCGGGCATGCCGTCTCTCTCCTCCTCTGTGGCCGAACTGCCGATGCGCTCGATCTGCTCGAAACCGTGAACAACGCGGCGGCCGAAGCAAAGGAGCGCCGTCATGGCTGATCACCTCGCACCGATGGAACTCAAATTTTCTGCCGAAAAAGGCACGGTATCGGGCTACGCCTCGCGCTTCAACGCGAAGGATTACGGCGGCGATACCGTCCAGCCTGGCGCGTTCACCGCAACGCTTCGCGAGCACAAGGCGCGGGGATCGAAGCCGCTCTTCCTCTGGCAACACGATCAAACAGCCCCGATCGGCATTTGGACCAAGGTCGAAGAGGACGACAAGGGCCTTTTCGTGGAAGGGAAGTTGATCACGGAGGCGTCACGCGGTGCCGATGCTCATGCACTGCTAAAGGCCGGCGCACTCTCCGGTCTTTCCATCGGCTACCGCGTGCGTAAGGCCCGCCCCGCTGGCGGACGCGAGCGCGGACGCCTGTTGGACGATCTCGATCTTGTCGAAATCTCCCTCGTTTCTTTCCCGATGCTGGATACCGCCCGCGTCGACTCGGTGAAGTCGCAGCAGATCACGCGCGCGGACGTGAAGGCGCACCTCATGACGATGGACGGCATGACCGGAAGGCTCGCCCGGAACCTGCTCGCAACGGTCGACTGGTCCGCGCTCAGCACCGAAACCGACGACACAAAAACCCGCCTTGCCGACGCGATCCGCCGTCACACAACCGAAATCGAGAAGTTCACGAAAGGAAAAATCTGATGAACCTCGCACCCCTGGAGACCAAGGACCGAAAAGACGACGACGAACCGGACGTTGCGGAACTTTTCGAAGGATTTGCAGAAAAGACGGAGGCCGGCATGAGTGCGCTGAAGGCGCGCCTTGACGACATGGAGAAGAAGGCGAACCGTCCCGCGCGCCCCGGCGCCGATGGGGACGTCGCCGCCGATCTCGCGGTCGAGCGCAAAGCCGTTGGCGCCTTTGCGAAGGCTGGCGACGAGACGCAGTTCAAGGCGATGGAAGTCGCGGTCGATCCGTCGGGCGGCTCTATCGTACTGCCCGCCATGTCCAACACCATGACGAAGCGGATTTTCGATCAAAGCCCGGTCCGCCGCCTCGCGCGCGTCATCAATCTGGAAAGCGGCGATGCATGGGAAGAGCCGATCGACAAAAACGACAGCGGCGCACAGTGGGTGGGTGAGACGCAGGCGCGCCCTGCAACCGATACACCCGATCTCGGCATGCTCAAGATTCCGCTCCGCGAGATTTGGGCGCAACAGTCGATCACGCAAAAGCTGCTCGATACCTCTTTCGTCAATATCGGCGCGTGGATCGAGGGCAAGCTGGCGGATAAATTCGCCCGCGTTGAAGGCGAAAGTTTCGTCAACGGCGACACGCCGATCGAGCCGCAGGGCTTCATGACGCTGGACAAGAGCGAGCTCGGGGATCTCGCGTCACGTCCGGCGAACGCGCTGCAATTCGTCAACAGCGGCGCCGCGGCCGCGGTGACGGCGGACGGCCTTCGCGATCTCTACTGGACGCTCAGAGCACCGCATCGCGCCGCGTCGACCTGGCTCATGGCGAGTGCGACGGCGAACGCCATCGACAAGCTCAAAGACGGCGCGGGGAATTACTTGTGGCGCGACAGCAGCGCGGCAGGCGTGCCGCCCACCCTGCTCGGACGCCCGGTCGAATTCGACGAAAACATGCCCACCGTCGGAGCGGGCACCTATCCCGTCGCATTCGGTGACTGGCAGGCCGGTTATGCCATCGTCGACCGCCTCGGGTTGCGCTTCGTCCGCGACCCCTACACCAGCAAGCCGAACGTCCTGTTCGACGCCTTCAAGCGCGTGGGTGGCGGTGTGGCGAATACGGACGCCATCAAGCTCTTGAAGATCTCCGCATGATGGAACGCGATGAAAAGGAAATGCCGCTCGCCTCTCCGTCGGGTGGCCCCCGGGCGGCGGAGGGCGGGCTTTCACCGCATTCCGCCGCGACGGGCGCGCTTGGTGCCGACACGCCCACGGCACCGGCCGCCCCGACCGAGCCGAAGCCGACAGCGGCATTCGGCGTCTCACCGATCGGCGTCGGCTGCTTTGGAGAGTAGCCGACGCTAACTGAAACGAGGCCCGCCGTGACGGCGCGCTGTGCCCTTGGAAGGACCTTTCATGACCCGTCCGATTCTTGCCGACCGCGTAAAGGAAACCACGCAAACGACCGGGACGGGTACGCTCTCGCTCGCTGGTAATGCGACGGGGTTCCAGTCTTTCGTCGGCGCGGGACTCGACGGCAAGTCCACCTATTACGCCATCGTGGACGACCCTACCTCGACGACGGAATGGGAAGTCGGTGTCGGCACGGTGACGGCCGGCACGCCGAACACGCTCACCCGCGACCGGGTTGTTGCCTCGTCGAATTCCGGAAGCAAGGTCTCTTGGTCTGCGGGTACGAAAACCGTCATCGTCACGTCCGTCTCCGAAACATTCAACGCGATCATGGATACGGTCGACAGCGACCTCGTGACGGCGGGATCCTCGACGGCCTACACGCTGACGACGAACCGGCCTGCGGTCGGGCTCTACGAGGGTCGCTTCGTTTGCTTCAAGCTTGACGAGACGTGCGGCGCCGATCCGACGCTGAATGTCGACAGCGAAGGCGCGGTGAACCTGGTCGATCTGAACGGCACGAACATCGCTTCCGGCGCTCTCGTGGCGGGTGCGTACTACTGGTGCAAGTACAACGCCTCGACGGCAAAGTGGGTGGTGTTCAGCCCGTTCGGGTATCTCTCGACGGCGGGCGGCACGATTGCGAGTCTGACGGTGAGCGGCGCGTTTGTTGGGGCCGGGTCCGCCGCCTTCTCTGGCGTCATTACTCCGGCGCAGATCACGGCGAACACGGCGAACTATGAGCCTACAGGTCTTTCCGGGGCTGTCACGCTGCGCCTTTCCTCGGATGCGGACAGGGTGATTACCAGCCTTGCCGGAGGCGCAACGGGGCGCATCCTTGTTCTCGAAAACGTAGGCTCATTCAATATCGAGCTGCGGCACGAGGACTCCGGAACCGCCACAAACCGTTTTGACTTTCCGGGTGATCAGGACATCGTTCTTACGCCCGGCGACACGATAACGCTGAAATATGACGGCACACTCACGCGATGGATATGCCTGTCTACGACAGCGAGCAAGACGAAGATTTCTGGTGGGTTCCGCGCGCTTAAGATTGTTGCGGCTGATGCGGGCACATCGGCGACCGTGACGGCGACGGCAGTTACGCTTGAGGACACGAGCGGTCGTGCGATCCGTGTCAACACCCTGAGCGAGACGTTGAGCCTCGCCACGACAGGCGCAAATGCTCTCGATACCGGCACCGTAGCAACCTCGACGTGGTACTACGTCTGGGCGATTGCGATGTCGGACGGCACGGCGGATGTGCTGGCCTCGACTTCAGCCACGGCCCCGACGATGCCGAGCGGCTACACCTACAAGGCCCTCATCGGTGCGGTACGGACGAAAAGCGGATCGGCTGTGCTTGTCGGTACGATTCAGTATGGAAGGCGCGTGCAGTACACGACGGCACCGCTGCCCCAACTTTCTTCAGGCGCACTCGGCACGTTCGGCTCAACTTGGGCGACTGTGGACGTAACCGCGCTGGCGCCAACGGCTATCGCCAGCGCGATCCACGTCGTCGGGTGGATGACCGCGAACAATTCGGCCCTGCTTTTTGCTCCGAACAACACCTACGATGCAACGATGGCTTCCACCACAGGCACGCCGGCCATTGCGGGCGGTGGAGCGCAGCACGGCGCGGTCAACTTCACATTCCCGCCGATCGAGCAGACATTCCTTCTCGAAAGCAGCAACATCTACATGGTGGCAAGCGCGAGTACGAAGTCCGTTTGCGCAGGCTTTGAAATCAACCTCTGACGACTAGAGCGTGACGGTCCATGGGCCACAACCTCGTGGCCCCGCGAGGTTACGGCCGTCGTCGCACTGCGGGAAAGGCTTTAGAGAAAGCCACGCGGTTTGAGGAAATCGCGGACGATGCGGCGCACGGCCTCGGGCCGCTCGGGCTTGTCATCCTGCGCCGCCGCCCAGCCGTCCAAGCCGTCGAGAACGTCGCGAGGCATTCGAGCCCGAACCATTTCCGAGTCAACCGTCGGGCGCCCGCGTCCGTCTTTTTTTGTGCTCATTAATTGACATCCAATAATTTATGAGCACATAATATCCCGTGTATAGAGATTGCCGCAAGCATTTTACGGGAGAACCAAATGACCGACTTGGACAAACTAGACCGCCTCGCCGAGGCACAGGCCTATGCCCGCGCGCTTCAGATGATGTTCGCTAGCGACCTGTTATGCCGCGACGCCTGCACTCCGCTTAGCCAGGTTTGCAGCCAGCTCGAAGACGCGATCCAGGATGTGAAGGGCGCCATCGCCGCGGAACAGGTGCAACATGCCGCATAGCACCGCTTACGAGAAGGCGGACCTCCTACCGCCAAGCAATGTTCGTTCCGTTCCGGCCGCTGGCACATACGCCACCAGCCTTTCCGCGACGGCCGAAAAGTTCCTGCCGCTCAAAGGCGATTGGCCAGCGGGCGCGTACGCGCTTTCGGTGACGGGCGAGTGCATGGCGCCCGAGGCCTGCGATGGCGATTTCGTCGTGGCCGCACCGAACGAACCGACCGAGCCGGGCGACCTCGCCGTCGTCTACATCGACGGGGTAGACGTGCCGGCGCTCAAGCGGATCGTTTCCTTTGCGGGCGGTGTGGTGCGTGTCGAAATGGACAACCCCCCGACCTGCTTTCAGGTCGCCGCGCAGCGCGTGGAAGCCGTGCATAAGATCATCGCGATATCGCGCGCCGGAGACGTCGAGCCCGTTTCTACTATCAAGCTTGCGGACCTGCCGATGATCCGTTCTCACGGGCGGGGAAAGGGGGTCGACTTTTGGTCGATCGATCCACCTGCCGGGTACGACGATGGCTGGGACTATGGGCGGGAGCTCGCGTTTTCAGCCGCGCAGTATGCGCTAGGCAGGGATCCGGCCGCGTTCGGTCATCTGCTCGCCGACATTGCTGCAGCACAGGCTGCTGCCGGTCCAGACGAATCGCACGGTGGGCACGGCGCGCGCCTGGGCTTCTGGAACACCGTTGGCACTCTGGCCGCCAGTGGGGTCAGTTCTTCCAACATCGCCACTTTGCGGGAGCAATACCGACAGCGAAGGGAAGAACTTAAGGCGCGCCTTGAACGTCAGAAGGCCGAAGATGCACGGGCCCGGAGCGAGCGCGCACGGCACGCTGCGTTGATCGGCGCGGCAAAGCGACGGGCGGCACGCGAGGCCGCGTAGGCGCCCCCGCGTCAACGCAGAGAGGCCCTGTTGCGACATCCCGCGGCGGGGCTTTTTCATGACGTGACCGCGAAACCTCTCGGCGCCGAGAGGTTTCAGCGGCGCCACATGGTGACGCAGAGCGACTGGACGGACCGCGTGAAGACGTAGGGGATTACCACCATCGCTGCCGACATGGCCGCCGCTGCCGCCTGTTGAGGCGCCCCGTTGGCTTCCCTCAGCCCCGCAAACAGACTAACGGCTGCAAAGCACGTGGCGACAATGGTGGTCATCCAGCACACCGCCACGACGATTAGAGCCACGACCTCACTCGCCGAGCGTTTTTCTGGCACTGTCATTGATGCATGTCCCCCGCCCAAATGGCCGATATCACCAGCCGCTCTCCGGTGGCTATCCTGCGCGTTGCTGTCGCCAACGCCTATCCGCGTGTCCAAACGGCTCATCGATACGCAAGCGGATCAAATTCGCCATAGCGCCAAGCTGCGGGAGGATGGGACCGCGGCCCGGATGATAGCGGCCTCTTCGGCGTGCGCCTCGATATCGACGGGGAGTGGTCGACTGTCTGATGGGGGGGGCTCGATCCTTGGCGCGATTACCCCTCGAACCGTCTGGGGCTCACGCGCAGGTTTTTAAATTCGGGCAGGAAATCAGGGGCTTGCGGTCGCTTTTTGTCGATTTAATCGGCATTTTTGAGTTTTTGGATTTGTCGAAAAAAGACGCGCCGATCCATGCACTGCAAGCATTCCTTCGCGCGCCTGGCTTCCACGCGCTGCCGGTCCGCTGCACATGGGCGCGACCTCACCGTCGTGTGCTAAGTCGTTAGCCCGAAAGGGAAACCGATTTCCGCCGGCGGGACCAATTGAATTACCCTCGAATTTCAAATCGCGAAACTGTGCGCGAGGGACCCTGACGATACCCGGCCCCTAGGCTGGAAGGATCGAGACGTCCCCCCATTTCGTTCGTGGGTCAATTCGTGGGTAAGGTTCCAAATAGAACCGTAAGCCATTGATTTTAAATGATATTTGGCGGAGAGGATGGGATTCGAACCCACGGTACAGCTTTACACTGTACAACGGTTTAGCAAACCGCCGCCTTCAGCCACTCGGCCACCTCTCCGGCTCCCCGTGTATGCCCAAGAATACGGGC
>Ga0180009_10004346_pt1 | contig 15667 bp, 16 predicted proteins | sample OS_PC_MetaG_FD_123537 | JGI IMG/M metagenome (GOLD analysis project Ga0180009, IMG submission 123537) | Groundwater microbial communities from the Aspo Hard Rock Laboratory (HRL) deep subsurface site, Sweden - OS_PC_MetaG | ecosystem: Environmental > Aquatic > Deep subsurface > Groundwater...
AAACCAGTTTCAGCTCGTCGTAATACCGCAGCATTGGGCGGTATTATGCCTCGAAGTAGTTTTTCTCGTTTTGGTTGAAGATTTTATCCTGGATTTCTAATGCGTTGCCAAATGGCGGGCGCAGCACTGACAAGTTCAATATCGTAGATTACGGGTTCATCAATTTCAGATTGGGTGTTCAAACAAATCAAATGATATAATCCTGTTTTTGATCCTTTACGTACGTTTCTTAGCAACAATCTTCCATCGACAGTTTGGACAATGCAGTTATGGCCAATAATGTTATCAATTTCTTCATCAAAACGTTTAATCCCCGCAACATACATCCCTTTTGTGTAGCAAGGTTCCATACTGTCATCTTCAAGGATGAGATCAATGGAATTAGTATGGTTTTGTCTAAAGAATAGTAGCTCGTCGATAATTTGTTTGTCTTCAGATTCCCTTTCGTGAGAAGCGGGCTCCTTTACTTCTTCTTGTTCTGATTCAAATTTTTCTGCAATGGTAGGGCCTTTTCCAATGCCGTAGAGCAACCAATCCAAACTGCAATTAACCCCTTCTTGTTCCAATATGTTGAGTATTTTAACTGCGCCTTTTTCAGTAAGACCCCCATGTCGACCAACTTCCCATCCCTTTAACGTATTGATTTTTATGAAATATTTGTCTTCTATATCCCGTCGAGATAGATTGGCTAAGTTGCGGAGACGTTTTAAACGTTGGCCTCGTTCTTTAGGGCTTGATAGCGTGTCTGACGTAATTATTTCATCCATTGAGTGATTGATCCTATTTAAATTTTTAGAGAATTTGGTCATTTTAATCCGATTTTTTAAAAAATAAATACAAAATGGATAAAAAAAACGATTTTATTGAGAATTTTAACACAAAAAGGATTAAAAATGTTGACGAAGAGTATTCTTGATGATTTAATCCGTTTTGTATTAATTTAGAGGTTGCTAGTATCCGTATTTAGTACGGCTATTCAGAAAAGAGAAATGACAATAAAGTAACCACGATAATGCGGCCATAGTGAGGGTTACGTGATGAGCACTGAAGAAGTCTACAACATTGTGAAAGCGAAAGAGTTGTCACAATTACCTAAGAATCAGTTTCACAATAAACACTATTTTATTGGAGATTCTCCTATTGAAAATTTTTTTGGATTATCAGAAGGAATATTTCTTTTTTGGAAAGATTTAAAGAGTGTTTATTTAGGGGGGAATGATTATGAACAGATGCTCGCGGGACTTTATGGGGATAATACGGTAGTTGGAAAATCAGATTGTGACTTAAGTTGGCATGAACAAGCAGACAAGTTACAAGAAAACGATCGTAACGTTATGCTCGATAATGAATCTAAAATCTTTTTTGAAGACATACAAGTGGTTCATGGCGAAATAATCAAAGTCCTTTCCTGCAAAATGCCAATGTATGATTCAAGTAATAAACTTGTTGGTACATTTGGAATGGGATTTTGTATAGATAATATTAATTATAATAATGTTGAAAGTATTGTAAGACAAGTTGATATAAAATTATCAAAAGATATTTTATTGCATTCTCTAAATGAAACAAAAGTGAAAAGAAAATTAACGGAGCGCGAATCACAATGTATGTATTATTTGGTTAGAGGAATGACAGCAAAAGAAATTGGAAGAAAAATGTTTTTATCGCCAAAGACGGTTGAGTACTATATTAATAGCGTTAAAACAAAATTTCATTGTCGAACTCGATCTGAATTAATTTGTAAAATTTTGGATGAAAATATATTACCGATAAAATATTAATTATTAAAATTAGAATAAAAAATATTTTACTTAATTTATTTAAGTAAAATATTTTTTATTTATTTTTTTAAATATTAAGTTTTTTTAATAAAATTTTTTAGTATTTTTCCTGGGTTTTATTTGTAAATCAGCTGAGTATTATATCGTTGCTGTTTCTTATAAAATAAAAAGAGGATAACTCAAATGAAAAATTTTATTTATGAAAAAAATAAGGGTGATAATAATAGTGACTTTTTAAAAATAAATTCTTTTATTAGAAAAAATAATAATAAATTAATACCAGAATTAAAAAGCAATTCAAAAAGAGAACGTTATTATTTAGGGGGCGAGTTTTACAATGAATATTTAACAAGAATGGAGTTTGTGGTTTTGCAACATATTCTTCTTGGAAAAACGGCTGTGCGAATAGCGAACGAAATGAATATTTCAAGAAGAACGGTTGAATATCATACGGAGAATCTTAAGTTAAAAATGCAATGTAGAACAAAAGGAGAAGTGATTGCGAAAGCAGTTAGGTTTATTTTTTTAGTAGAAGAGAAATAAAAACTTACTATGTTCCAATAAAATGGGTGATAAATTTATAAAATGATTTATGATCCGTAAATTATAATTTTTGATTAATACAGAAAACTGGAAAAATTACGATGATGAAGAATTTTCTCGACCGTTTTTTTAAAATAGAAGCACATAATAGTACCGTGCGAACCGAAATATTAGCGGGAATAACAACTTTTTTAACGATGTCTTATATTATATTGGTAAATCCTGTTGTGATGTCTGATGCCGGTATCAATCTTGGTGCGGCATTTGTGGCTACTTGTTTGGCAGCAGCGGTAGGCTGTTTTTTAACAGGGATACTTGCTAACTATCCTGTTGCTGTTGCGCCGAGTATGGCTTTGAATGCTTATTTTACTTATGACATTGTCCAAAAGCTTGGTTATTCATGGGAGACCGCATTAGGCGCGGTATTTATTTCTGGAGTCATGATTATTATTTTGACGGTGACTAAGTTTAGACGCTGGTTGATAGAATCAATACCTCAATCCTTAAATATTGCCATCGCTTCGGGTATTGGATTGTTTATTGCTTTAGTGGCATTAAAAATGGGTGGAATTATTAAACCGGATGTTTACACATTGTTAGCACTAGGACAACTTAATACTTTTTCGATTTCTTCAATGAAAATTCTTTTATTTTTTCTTGGCTTTTTAATTATTATTATTTTATCTCATCATCGAGTGCCAGGTTCTATTATTATTGGGATTATTACCATTTCGCTTTTAGGGATGTTCCTAGGGATCAATCATTTTCACGGTTTTGTATCGTTACCCCCGAGTATTCATTCCACTCTATTTGTATTAAATTTTAAGATGTTATTCCATCGAGAAGGGCTAATTATTATTTTTACCTTTTTTCTCATTACCTTATTTGATAGTACAGGAACGTTAATTGGTTTAATTGAGCAAACCAAAATAACGAGGGATGCTAATAAGGCTGCGCGTTTATCCAATGCGTTAATGTCCGATGCGATTGCAACAACGGCAGGTGCTCTATTGGGCACATCAACGACGAGTCCTTATTTGGAGAGCGCGGCAGGAATAAAAGTTGGAGGCAAAACTGGGCTTACCGCAATTATTGTGGGATTTTGTTTTTTAATCATGCTATTTTTTTCTCCCCTTGGCGAGAGCATCCCGACTTATGCAACGGGTCCTGCGCTATTGTATGTTTCTTGCTTAATGTTGAGACATATTGCCTATGTTAATTGGGATGATCTAACTGAATCTATTCCATCTATTATTACCTTTATGATGATTCCATTTACATTTTCTATTGCGGATGGTGTGGGTTTGGGATTTATTAGTTATGTGTTTATTAAATTATTAACCGGAAAAATTAAAGATCTTAATGTTATGCTAATTATTTTAACAATTGCTTTTGGATTTTATTTTATGTTGAGGCCGTAATACTATGGGAAAGTGGAAAAAATTTATCAATGTATTAAATGAGCATGCTAATAATATTGGATATCCTTATATTATTTTTGGTATTTATTGTTTTATTTCATTTCCTTTGTTTCATATTATTTGGCGTTTTGCGCATCCCGGTCTTTATGATAATTTAGTGCTAAGAATCATTGCGATGCTATTGGGTATCCCATTAATTTTAAAAAACTATTGGCCAAAAGAAATTAAAGGTTATTTACCCCTTTATTGGTATATAACTGTTTTATTTGTTTTTCCATTCTTTTTTACTTACGTCATTCTAAATGATAATTTTTCGGATGTAAGTGTTTTAAATGTCATGACAGTTATCGTTCAGTTGATTTTGGTTTTGGATATTATTTCATTGTTAATTATTTTACCGCTGGGAGTTATTTTAGGAATTATTGCTTATTATTTTACTTGTCCTCATGTTGCGTTAACAGCGGATTATCGTTCCATCCTGGTGACCTATTCAACTGTTATTATTTTAGGGATGCTATTTATGTATAGCCGTGAGTCGCAGCAGTTAAAACGTGTCTATCGTGAGAAAATGCGCAGCATGACGCGAATGGGTTCTAGTATTGCGCATGAACTTAGAACGCCTTTGTTAAGTATTCGTTCGGCTGTGCGAGGGGTATCTGATTATTTGCCGCGTCTAATCACTTCTTATCAAGTGGCGAAAAAAGCTGGATTAGAAGTGCCTGAAATTCAACCAAGACATCTGGAGGTATTAAAAAACGCATTATCAAATGTTGAGGCTGAAACCCATTTAGCCAATTCAACAATTAATATTTTGTTAGTCAATATCAGTCGTCATCATATTGATGAATCTACTTTTGTTAATTGTTCTATGACCGAATGTATTAATGAAGCTTTAGACCGTTATCCTTTTTATCCAAAATCTCAACGAAAATTGGTAAACTGGAAATGTGAAAATGATTTTATTTTTAGAGGCTCGAAAGAGTTGATAATACACGTTATTTTTAATTTGTTAAAAAATGCATTGTATTATCTTGAACGTGCAGGAAAAGGCGAAATCTATATTTGGTTAGAACATCGTAAACATCTTAATGTACTTCATTTTAAAGATACCGGGATGGGAATTTCTACAAAAATTTTACCGCACATCTTTGATCGATTTTTTTCAGAAACACACGGAGGTAGTGGGATTGGACTTTCGTATGCCAAAATGGTTATGGAAAGTTTTAAGGGAGAAATTAATTGTTATTCAGAGGAAGGAGAATATACTGAATTCGTTTTAATATTCGAATCAGTTTAGACTTCTATAATAGATAAGATTGTTTGTAGGGGCGACCCTTGTGGTCGCCCTTGATGTTGTTAAGAATTATATTACAGAGGTGTCCCCATGTCAGAAAACAAAGGCCATCGAACATTATCTTGCTGTTGTATTCCTTCAACAGTTTTATTAATTGATGACAAAATAACATTTTTAGAAAATATGAGTTTAAATCTTGATACTCAGTTAATCTATAAATTGTTTGATAAGCCTTTAGAGGCTTTGCGATATCTTAAGGAAGATTATCATCCATCCTCTATCGTGAATACTTGGCTTTCAATTTTTGAAGATTTTGAAGATGATGCAGACTTAACTCATCAATTAATTAATGTTGATATTGCATCAATTCATAAAATTATTTATGCCCCCTGTCGTTTTAGAAGAATTTCTACTGTGCTGGTTGATTATGCGATGCCCTGTATGAATGGGCTTGATTTCTGTCGTCAATTATCTGAGACAAAAATCAAAAAGGCATTAGTAACAGGCGAAGCTGATTTTCGTACAGCCGTGAATGCGTTTAATGAGGGAGTAATCGATAAATTTATCGTGAAGGACACACCAGATTTTTTTGAGCAAATTAATTCAACGATTCATGAATTACAACACTGTTATTATCAGGATTTGACTTCGATTGTTATTCGTAATCTAGCTACAAATCCAAATAGTTGCTTTTGTGATAAAACGTTTATTGATTTCTTTTATCAATTAACTCATCAACATGCTGTTGCAGAATTTTATTTGGTCGATAAATTTGGCAGTTTCTTGTTTTTAGATTTTGAAGGCAATATTAGTTGGTTTATTGTTAAGAGTGAGAAAGATTTAGAAGATTATTATGATATTGCATTGGAGAATGATGCGCCTGCTTCTGTTATCAATGCGCTTCGTTGCAGAGGAAAAGTCCCTTTTTTCTTTACAGAATCAGATCAAGAGGAACCTGTTAATAATTGGGGGCGTTTTTTACATCCTGCTCACAAGTTAGAGGGAAAAAACACTTATTATTATTCTTATATTGAGGGTAAGTCAGTTTATGATATTGATACATCAAAAATTACTTCTCAAAAAGATTATTTGGAAAAATTACAATCAGGTGATTATAATTAACACTTCTTACTAATGGGGTGTTTTTTATGAACAAATTTTTTTCTGTCGTCATTGTAAGTATTATTTTTTTTATTGTTACTCCCATGGCCTATGCTTCTCAGCCTAAAATTGTAACTGCAAAAATAAATATCACTCAGGTTCCGAAAACGACTGAAAAATCCGCAGAGAGACAGAAAACACAACCACAATCTGAGATAAAAAAATTAACTGATGTGCAAGTTGAAGCTGCAGCTAAAGAACAAACCGATGCTGAAAGGGCGGATGAACAAAAAATGAGTGAGCAATATCCTGCCAAAACAGAATTATCCAAAAAAGCAAAACAGATTCGAATAGGAATGGATAAAAAACAAGTTTTGAATTTACTTGGTAAACCAACCTGGGGAGAGCAGATGACAGGAGTGCCCTTAGTTTGGATTTGGCAAAATGGCGATTGTAATCCTGTTTTTGTGACATTTGATAAATCGATGCAAGTGAATGGATACGATGAGGGGCGTGCCCAATGTCTCGATACGGCTTATACCAGCTTGCCGGATAACGATAGTCTTTGTTCGAATCCAGGAACTCATCATTTGTGTGTATGATGTTCCCAGGGCTGGCGCCCTGGGCTATCACATATAGCTCCTTCGGAGCATTGTTGAAAGCAATAAAACATTTTTTTAACAGGGAAATCAACACGGAAATGCTCGGAAGACAAATTATTTCCGTGTTAAATTGGCAGGCACATTCGAAATAAATTCTCAATCGTTATAACGGCAAAAATCGAACGGTAATAATATCTATATGGCTGTTACTCAATCCTCAATTTATCATGCCTTAGCTTTAGCGAAGGCTGATCCTGGCTTTTTATTGTCCAAACATGTTGGTAAATCCTTGAATCTCATGAGATAATGCGCGAAATTTTTTTGAACTGATTGGGAGAGTAGTTTGTGAAAAATTCGATTAAGCGTCTTGTTTATCAATTCAATGCGATTTTGCTTTTCTCATTTGCCTTCATTTCGACCGCTTTTGCGACGGAAACGGGCTTACCTTGGGAAAGTCCTTTAGAGAAGATTTTGGCTTCTTTAACAGGTCCTGTGGCTAAAGTGATTGGTGTGGTCGCGATTGTTCTCGCAGGATTTGGAATCGCCTTTGGTGAAGCAGGAAGTGGAATGCGAAGGGTTTTTCAAGTGGTTTTAGGATTGTCGATAGCCTTTACCGCTTCGACGTTGATCGTGACACTCTTCGGATTTTCCGGAGGAGTCTCTTTCTAATGGCGACGCCAGGGTACCGCATCAAGTTACATCATTCATTGGTTGCTCCAATGATGCTTGCAGGCGTGCCTCGGCAATTTGCGATATTAAATGGTACTTTATGTGCCGCTTTAGTTTTAGGATTACATGCTTTCTATTTATTACCTCTCTTCATCATTGTTCATCTGATCGCTGCCATGATGGCAAAAAAGGATCCCTATTTTTTCGATGTGATTTTAAGGCAAATTAAAAAGAAAAAATTTTATCGCGTTTAGTACGGTTATTGTTTTAAAAAGAAAAAACCGAGAATAAATATGTTTAATCTTTCTGAATATCGACAATCACCCGATCGCTTAGCAGATCTACTGCCTTGGGCAGCATTGGTTGCCCAAGGTGTTGTGTTAAATAAAGACGGATCGTTTCAACGCACCCTTCGTTTTCGAGGACCTGATTTAGAATCTTCAACAGAACCACAATTAGTTGCCGCGATTGCAAAATTAAATAATGCGTTAAAGCGTTTTGGCTCGGGATGGGTTATTTATGTCGAAGCAAAGCGTCAGCACTATTTAGCGTATTCTGAAAAATCTTATTTTCCTGATCCCGTTAGCTTATTAGTTGATGCAGAAAGACGAGAACGTTTTGAACAAGAAACAGAAAATTTTGAAAGCCAATATTTTTTAACGTTACAATATTTACCGCCCGTGGAATCTTCTACAAAAATATCGAAATGTTTTATTACTACTGAAAAAAAATCGTCTGAAAATTATCAAAAACTATTAGATTTTTTTATTGCAACGACGGAACGTTTTTGCGATATCTTAAAAGATTTTATGTTTGAGGTAGATTTTTTAAAGGATGGTGAAACCTTAACCTATTTGCACGATACGATTTCGCCAAAACATCACAGCGTTAATGTTCCAAAAGTGCCAATGTATCTTGATGCTTTTTTAGCGGATTCTGCATTACTAGGGGGTATGGCGCCCATGTTGGGCGATCATCATGTGAGAACTATTTCTGTATTAGGTTTTCCTGCTTCGACATTACCTGCGTTACTGGATCAATTAAATCATCTTCCGATTGCGTATCGATGGATGACGCGATTTATTCCGCTTGATAAAACGGATGCTGAAAAAGAATTAAAAAAATATAAGCGACGATGGTTTGCAAAACGTAAAGGCGTGATTAATTTATTACAAGAAGTTTTTACAAAAAGTGAAAGTCAATTATTAGATACCGCTTCGGTAGAGCATGCAAAAGATACGGATGAAGCATTAAAAGAGTTAGCCGACGATTATGTTTCATTTGGTTATTACACGGCAACCATTACAGTGATGGATGATGATTTACAACGTGTGACTGAAATGCAACGCGAAGTAGAACGAGTAATAAACGGTTTAGGATTTACCACGATTGCCGAAACCTTTAATGCGGTTGAAGCATGGTTATCTTCACTACCAGGACATGCATATTCGAATGTGAGAGCACCGCTATTACATAGTTTGAATCTTGCTCATTTAATTCCATTTTCAGCGGTATGGCCCGGTCCTGAAAGAGATCACTATTTAAATGCGTCACCGTTGATGTATGTGCATACGCACGGAAGAACGCCTTTCCGATTTGTGAATCATATTGGTGATGTGGGTCATCAAATAGTCATTGGTTTAACAGGCGCAGGAAAATCTGTGTTATTAACATTAATGGCGTTGCAATTTAGACGTTATAAAAATGCACAAATTTTTGTGTTCGATAAAGGGGGTAGTTTTTTTGCAACCACAATGGGCGTGAACGGTGGCTATTATGAATTAGGCAATAGTGAACGCGGATTAGTATTTCAACCGTTGGCGAATGTGAATAATGAAGTGGAACGTATATGGGCTTTCGAATGGATTCAAGGATTATTGTTAAATGAAAATATCGAAGTGAATGCGGCGGTTAAAAAAGCAGTGTGGGACGCATTAACTTCGTTAGGGCAGATGCCAAAAAAACAACGGACACTCACAGGTCTTTCTGCATTAATTCAAAATACTGAATTACGTCAAGCGTTATCGACGTATACGATTAATGGCCCCTTTGGTCATATCTTAGATGCTGATCGTGAAGAAAAATGTGATGATGTTTGGCAATGTTATGAAATGGAAGAGTTGATGACAATGCCGAGTATTATTGCGCCGGTGTTGAGTTATCTTTTTCATCGATTAGAAAAGAAATTTACAGGCGAACCGACACTCTTAATTTTAGATGAAGCATGGCTATTTTTAGATCATCCACTTTTTGCAAATAAAATTCGGAATTGGTTAAAGAGTTTAAGAAAATATAATGTGAGTGTGGTATTTGCGACACAATCTGTCGAAGATGCATTTTCTTCTTCGATTGCGCCTGCTTTATTAGAATCATGTCCTGCAAGAATCTTATTACCAAATGATCGAGTGTTAGAACCTAAAATTCGCTCTTCTTATGAAAAGTTAGGATTAAATGAAAGACAGTTACAAATTCTTTCAACAGCCGAGCCCAAACAACAATATTATTATCAATCACGACTCGGAAATCGCTTATTTGATTTAGAGCTAGGGCCCATTGAAAAAATATTTTGTGCAGCAAGTCGACCAGAAGATAAAAAAATGGTTCAGCAATTGGTGAAAAAAGTGGGACGAAAACAGTTTTTAAAAAATTATTTAATTGACAATAATTTAGAGTGGGCATGGCAATTAATTGAAAATTTTTCTGGGACAGAGAAGAGGGAATCATGAAAAAACCATATCATAAAGAATCGATTGAATATCGCTCGGATGAAGTGAGTACTCCATATTTAAAAGCAAAACAGGAATGGGACGATCGAATTGGTCAATCACGGGAGCAAGCTAAAAACTGGCGTTTTGTCGCACTTTTATCGTTATTGATGAGTCTTTTATTATTAATTTTGCTTGCGTTTACGATCACGATGCGAAAAGAAGTTGTCTATGTCGCGCAAGTGACTGATTCGGGAAAAGTCGTTAATATTTCTCCATTACAAGTGAAATATCAACCCACAAAAGCGCAAGAGGAATATTTTATTTCTCATTTTGTTAAATTAATTCGTAGTGTTCCGCTTGATCCTGTGGTAGCAAAACAAAATTGGTTAAATGCTTATCATTTTTTAACACAACGTGGCGCAGATCAATTAAATACCTATTTAAGAAATAATAATCCGCTTTCACTTTTGGGAGAAAAAACAGTCACAACAGATATTACCGATATCAATCCTGTGAGTGATAATACTTTTCAAATTGATTGGACAGAAACGACAGTCGATAATAGTGGGCAAGAAGAAGGGAAAAATAATTACAGTGGTGTTTTTACCATTCTCGTAAAACAACCGACGTCACAAGCTGAAATTTTAAAAAATCCTTTAGGTATTTATATTGTTGATTTTAATATCTCTTCACGGGAAGGTGCGAAATGAAAAAGAAAATACTTTTTATATTATTATTGAGTGTCAATTTGTGTGCTTGTGCAGCAGAGCAGCAAAATACAGGAAACACTTTTGTTCCTGCAATGGCTGTGACCAATTCAACAGGAAATACTCAACAGTCCAGCAAGCAAGAAATGTTATCCAGTCATGTCACTCAATTGAATTTAACCAAATTGTCGAAAACAACTCATCATCGTTTAAAGGGTGTTGCAGCGATTAATGCGGCCAATCGAAAAGCAAAACAAGAACCCAATTCCAATGAATATGTTAATTCGACGATGATCTATGATTATATGCCGGGAGCGCTCTATCAAATTTATTGTGCACCTTTAAATGTGACAGATATTGAATTTCAACCGGGTGAAAAAGTGATTTCGGTAGCAGCAGGCGATACATTGCGTTGGGAAGTATCGAAAACTTTTAGTGGAGCAGGGGAGTCTCGTCGAGAACATGTGTTAATTAAACCAACAGACGATGGTTTGCAAAATGGCATGGTGGTAACCACGAGTGAGCGTACTTATCATCTTATGTTACATGCTACTTCGAGTACATATATGGCCTCTGTTGCATGGCGTTATCCGGATTCAGCTTCTGATGGTTTTGTGAAAAATTTTAGTGATAAAAGTGATAATAGCGCAAGGGAAAATGTATCTGGATTAAATTTAAATGATTTAGATTTTAATTATCGTGTGGAAGTCTTAAAAGGTTATCAGCCGGGTTGGACGCCAACCATGGTATTTAATGATGGTAAAAAAACCTATATTGAATTTCCCAGTAATGTTCAAGATATGCCAACACTTTTTATTGGTAATGGCCCTGACAATGATCAAGCAGTGAATTATCGGGTTGAAGGCAATTATTATGTCGTAGACCAAGTTATTGGCCAGGCACAATTACGATTAGGTCAAACAGATCAAACTGTTGTGCAGATTTCATATGTCGAATGATGGGGACAATCATATGACAAAAGAAAATAACAAAATATTATTACGATCAGAATTGCCAAAAGTAACGCGTGTTAATAAAACATTAGTTATTTTTCTAGGAGCAGTTTTATTATTTATTTTTATTTGGGTGATTGTTATTGCATTTAATCAGCCTGCTAAAAAAACACAAAACAACCAGATTAATGTAGACCATACAACAGAACCTGTTGTTAATCAGGCAGTGACGCAATTGCCGCAGAGTTATCATGATACAGATCATATTAAGCTTTATTTACATACAGCAGATGTGCAACCCCAGACCGCTACGATTCCACCTGAAGTGCAATCGGAATTAGCCGCGTTACGTAATCAGCAATCCATGTTACAACAACAAATTGCATTGATGACTGCTCAAAAACAGCAGCAATTATCACAGAATGATTTGCAAATACAGCAGGCAAGAACCAGCGGATTATTTTTTGCAGGGGGTGCGCCTGATATTACAAAAGAGCAAGTATCTACCGCATCCGCTACTTCTACTTCCTCGAATGAAAATAATGAAAGCATGGCGTTTAACAGTCAGTCTGCCTATGACAAACAAAATATGCAGTTACAAAAAATGCAATTTTTGAAAGCCTCGAATACAAAAGAAGATATTTATAATCCGCATCAATTACAAAAACCAATTTCGCCGTACGAAGTGCAAGCCGGGACTATTCTTTCAGCAACATTGATTACAGGAATGAATACATCGCTTCCTGGTGATGTCGTCGCTCAAATTCGCTCTGATGTTTATGATACTGTTTCAGGACAATATTTATTAATTCCAAAAGGTTCAAAATTATTAGGTCAATATGATTCACAAGTGGCTTATGGGCAAGAAAGAATATTATTAGTGTTTAATCGTATTATTCGTCCTGATGGTTCTTCGATCGTATTAAATAAATTTACAGCAACTGATTTGCAAGGCGGGGCTGGTTTACCAGGAAATGTTGATAATCATTGGAGTCGTATTATTGGGGCGGCAACGATTTCGACATTATTAAGTTTTGGTGCTGGTGCGACTACGGATAATATGTCGAACAATAATACCTATTATCGTAGTGCTAAACAGAGTGCAGTATTAGGTGCCGCCGGGAATATTTCAGATGTGGGTCAGAATATTGCCGATCGGGCGATTAATGTTCAACCGACAATTACATTACCACCCGGTTACCAATTTGATGTGGTTGTAAAAAAAGATATGGTGTTAGCACCCTTTTAGGATTGTAGGTGGTGTCTCTGTAGGGGCACAGCGTGCTGTGCCCAAAGAGTGGTTCGTCAAACGGGCACAGCGCGCTGTGCCCTTGAATGTTTTATGGGAATTTAATGATGAAAACAATTTTATTATTTATTTTGATATTTTTTTTATTTCCGATATGTGTGCTTGCCGATACCACTATTCCACAACAGGCGCCACTCAATCAGCCAGCACCCAATGTGGTATTAACTCCTAGCTCACAAGAATTAAAACAAACCAATACATTATTTCGTCAATCGAAATTTCAGTATTTTCATCATTATAAAAAATTAACACTTTTTAAAATTCCTAAGCAGTAACGTTATGATTGATCCTGGCGCGATTACTTTTATTCAAACTACTTTTTTGCAACATTTGCAAAGTGCGTTTTATGTTGTTTTGCGTTATGCCTTAAATTTATTATATTTATTTGCCGCGATGGAAGTCGTTTTATTTGGACTGTTATGGGCATTGCAGCAAGGAATCGGTTGGGAGCGAATTTTTTTTAAAGTATTAAAAATCGGATTGATTCTTTTTATTATTCAAGCATTTCCTTCTTTATTGAATTCTATTATTCAAAGTTTTGCTGATATTGGTGGAAAGGTGACTCAAACGAATCATTTAAGCCGATTAATTTTTGATCCCGCTAATATTTGGCAATACGGTTATGATATTGGATTGCAATTATTAAAATTAGCGGTATTAAGTAGCGGAATTGGCTTGGCATTATTACAAATTATTTTAGGCATCGGCATTCTTTTGGTGTTTGGTTTATTAGGCATTCAGATTGTTTTACAAATTGTCGCATTTTATCTAGTTTCGTTAACTGCATTAATCATGTTACCGCTTGGTGTATTTAATCCCACTGCCGCATTTTTTGAAAACGGAATTCAATCTGTTTTAAAAGCCGGTGTGCGCGTGATGACATTAATTATCGTGATGGGCATTGCAGTAACAGTTTGGAATGGCTTTCATTTTACGGAATTACAAACTAATTTTAATATTAATGAACCGCTTGGATTATTTTTTACAGCACTCTTATTTTTATTGTTAGCGATTAAATTACCGCAGTATGCCTCGGAAGTGATTGGTCAAATGAGTATGCAATTATCAAGCAATCAAAATTCGCATACTGTTGAAGTGATTAATTCCATTACTCCTTCAGCGGTTCAATCATCTTCTGCAGTTTCACCGGTGCAATCTGCAACAACCGTGAATGTCGGTACTAGTATGAATTCGGGTGTTGTTGTCGCACGTTCAGCAGAGCCTATTGCTGTCGGTCAAAATAGTGCAGCATCCACAACGATGACACCAATCTTAGGAAGCAGTATTTCAGCACAATCATTTAATAAAACAAAAGGCGAAAGTCGTTTAGATAAAGCCAGTCATGTTGATAAAAGTATTTCAGACGTCACATTAAAGAAAATTAAGAAAACGGTGATTTCTGCGTTACGTGATAGTTTGAATGAACAGAAAACGAATTAAGCCATCGAAATATCTCCTTGTGAATCAGTGAGTTAATGATTTCCCCGCCACTGCTTTTTATAAAAGTTCAATTAGTTTTGTGCATTTAAGGGGACCTCTAAAAATTCATTATTAAAGTCAAGACAAGGCGTAATACTTTCGAGGAGCAGAGTGTACACGCCAGTACATGAGCACCGGAGAAAGTATTACAACGCAGAATTGACGAAAAGAATGGATTTTTAGACGTTCCCTTATGAAAACCTTAAGATTCTTACAGGATACTTAACTACAGAACAACATTGTATTGGAGGAAATATGAAACTTAGTGACAAAGAACATGAGTATTATAATAATCTCGTTCACGAAATGAACCTGTTAAACGCAAGACCTACCTTGTTGAATTAAGGATAAAGGCATTTATGTTTTTTAAGTATTATAGAGCGAAACTAAGTTTTCTTTTTTATATTTTCATTGTTTTATTCATTTTATTTTTTATTGTTTTTGCCATTCGTCAGCGCGGATATTTTGTTACGTATCAAGGTTCTAACAGCATGCCGAAAGGATTTTATTTAGTACGTCCGGTTCATCATTTAACGCGCGGAAATTGGGTGGTGTTTTATCCACCGAATAAAACGAAAGCCTTTTTATTAAAAGAGCAATGGTTGCCTCGTTCAGGTTTAATGATGAAAATCGTTAAAGGGATTCCGGGCGATTATGTGTGTAAAAAGAACGGATGGCTTTGGACTAGTACTCAAAAAATAGCACCAATCTATCGTGAATATGCCCCCGGAAAATTACTGCCAAATCAGCCTTTTTGCGGTAGACTTCGCGCCAATCAATATCTGTTGATGAGTACCCATATTAAACGTTCTTTTGATGGTCGCTACTTTGGGCCAGTGAATAAGAAAAATATTATTGGAATTGTGAGTCACTAATGTCAGAACAAAAATCATTACAACGTCATCTTGATATGCTAACCACCGCATTTGGCGCCGCTATTTCAAACTTAATGAATGACGATGATATTATTGAGGTGATGTTAAATCCCGATGGTAAATTGTGGGCGGATTCTCTCTCTCGTGGAAAATTTTTTACCGATATTATTTTAGATACTAAACAGGCAAGTAATGTGATTAAGTTAGTGGCTGCCTATCAGCACG
>Ga0180009_10004347_pt1 | contig 15666 bp, 18 predicted proteins | sample OS_PC_MetaG_FD_123537 | JGI IMG/M metagenome (GOLD analysis project Ga0180009, IMG submission 123537) | Groundwater microbial communities from the Aspo Hard Rock Laboratory (HRL) deep subsurface site, Sweden - OS_PC_MetaG | ecosystem: Environmental > Aquatic > Deep subsurface > Groundwater...
ATGTCCTTCTGCTTTTTCGCCCTCTCAAGCAGTTCTCCTGCATCTATTTTTTTCGAGGAAGTCTTCAGTGCGCCTTTCATCGTCCCGTACTTCCGAATCTTTATCGTCAGCGCCCTCGTATCCACGCCGTCTATGCCAGGGATTCCGTACTCCTTCAAAAACTCATCGATAGTTTTTCTGGAGCTGCGATGGCCGGGCATTAAACAGTTCTCCCTGACAACGAAACCTTCTGCCTTTATTCCGTCGCTTTCGAAGTTCTCCTTATTAATTCCGTAGTTTCCTATCAGCGGATAGGTCAGCATCAAAATCTGCCCGTTGTAGCTCGGGTCTGTGAGAGCCTCCTGGTAGCCGCTCATGCTTGTGTTGAAGACTACCTCTCCAGAAACTTCTCTCTCCGCTCCAAATCCCTCGCCTTCCACAATCGTTCCATCTTCCAAAACCAGCGCAGCGTACATTCTCTCACGCCTCAAAAATTTTGCATTCGTTCCATAAAATTTTTAAACGTGAAAAAATATATATGATTCACCTACTTAAGTTTTGTGTCACATTTGACTCAAATAGATAAAAAGTGACTAAAATGAACATTTCAGAAGCGGCTCGAAAAGTTCTGGCAGGGTATCCTTACTTGGAGGAGTATATGGCACTCAGGATAATCAACAACAGAGCCTTAGCCAGGGCAATATATAGAGACGTGCGGAGAGAGTGCGGCGAGGTAAAGCTCCAGAGTGTCGTCACGGCTGTTCGAAGGTTTCCGATTTCAAAAACTAAAAGTGAAAGGAATAAAATTTTAAAAATTCTCTCAAAAAGTGAGGTAAACCTCAGATATGATGTGGGAGTAGCAACGATTATGCTGGACTCCGAAGTCCCGAAAAAATTAGACGAACTCCGCAGGGAAATCGGGGAAGAAACCTACATGCTTATTCAGGGAATCCAGACTCTTACCATCGTTGCAGAAGAAAGGCTGCTCTCGCTTTTTGAGAAACTATTTAATGGAAAGCTTGCAGAAATAAAAAGGGGGCTTGCTTCGATAGTGGTGATGAGCCCGAAGGAAATAATAAGAACTCCCGGAGTAATCGCTCACCTCGCAAGCATATTTGCCCTAGAAAAAATAAATGTTGTGGAGATGATGTCAAGCCATACAGAAACTTCCTTCATCGTCGAGGAGAGAGATGCGCTAAGGGCGATAGAAGTCATAAGGGACGAGATAAAGAGGGCGAGGAGATAATGGAAAAAATATTTGTACACAAGTTCAAAGACCTGCGCCTCGAAGGCGCTACAATAATAAACGGCTTCCCGACAGGCGGGCTGGTAAGCACGATAGCAGCAAACTACCTCATAGGAGCATTGAAGCTTGACCAGATCGGTGCCCTTGATTCAGAAGCCTTTCCGCCGGTTTCAATGATTTACGCAAACAAGCCGAAGTTTCCAGCACGCATTTATGCAGGCGAAGAAAGTAAAGTCGTTGTTTTTCTTTCAGAATTTACCCCTTTTCTGAGCCTCGCACGACCCATCGCAGAGCTGATGGTTACCTGGGCAAAAGAGTACAGGTGCTCCAGAATCATAGCTCCCGAAGTTATTACGGTCGATGAGAGCGAAGCAAGAGATTTAGAGGTTTACGGCGTGGGCAGTACAGACAATACTCGGGAAGTCATGAAAAAGCTCGAAATTAAAAAATTCATGCGAGGAATGATAACAGGAATTTCTGGAGTGCTTCTAAACGAGGGCAGGAGAATCGGCTTCGATGTTTACAGCTTGGTTGCCGCAGTTAAACCAGAGGTCTCGGATGCAAGGGCGGCAGCGAAGGTAACCGAGGTAATAGGCAAGCTTACGCCCGTAATTAAAATAGACGTCGAGCCGCTTTACGAGGAAGCAGAAAAAATCGAGAAATTCATAAAAAGGCTGAGAGAGCAGGCAAGGACTGCGACCGAACCGACGACTCCGACTGAGATGTATAGGTAACCAAAACTTTTAATCTGAGCAGAGCTATTTCTTAATATCCTACGAAATTACTAAGTAAGGAGGTTGACGTAGGGGTCAAACACGTTGAGTTCAATGACCCCTACGTCCGTGTACTATGCTCGACGAAACATACAAAACTCTTGCAAGGAAAAGGGCGCAACTCAGGGAAGGAATAGAGAAGCTTTCTGATATAGACATCAAAAAATACCAGAAGCTGTGGCGAGTCATTGAACTGCCTGAGAAGAAAGCAATTATCGGCGCAGAAGACGGAAGCCTGAATCACAAGAGATATAAAAATTTCGTGATTTACGCCGTGAATGCTATCGCACTTGTCTACAACGGAAGCTTCCGGGAAATTAAACACTCAGACATAAACATTCTCTATCCGTACAAAAATATCGAGGAGCGCCTGAATTTGTACCGCACAATTTTCGAGCTCAAAACCGCTCTGGAGGTGCTCGACGAGGCAGAGGTTTTCCTGCTCGACGGCTCGATGCTGAGCGACATAGGTTACTTAAAGCACTTCGGGAAGTGGCTGGGCGAGGAAGAGAAAAGAGAAGTTCTGGAATTTGCACCTGAACTTGAAAGGATAGGCGGCGTGGAGATAGCTTCTATGCGATTCGCCAGTCAATTCGAAGGCGAGTACAAGTTTGAGAAAATAATGTTTCTGGAGTACTTGGAATTCCTGTCTTCCCTCGCAAAGCTGCTCGAAGAAGGAATAGAAAAACTTATCGGAATTTCGAAGCTTTCCACAAAAAGCTCTTTTACAGAAGACCTGCCGGACATCGCTGTCTTCGAGGAAATCTCAAAGAAGCAGGGATACTCCAAGCCCAGGTATGAGCCCCTGACCTCGCAAGTGATGGGAAAGTTTCCAATTCACGAGGAGCTCTTCAAGAGCTTAGTCTTCACAACCTTCTATGCGAGATTCGAAGACAAAAAAGGAGTGTTCCTACTGGAGTTGCCCAGAGAAATAAAAGACGAAGAGATACTCGAAATCCTGTGCAAGATAAAAAGCACCTGCGTTGAAGGCTATCCGTACTTCCTGACAAAAGCTCATAAAAGCGTTGTAATAACTAATAGAGATATGGAGAATATCTTTGCCTCTCTCGGAATCCATGCAAAAACTGGAAGGGAGATGTTAGAATGAGCTATATTGGGACATGCATAGGCGAGTCCTCTCCGACGCAGGTGGCATTCATCTCAAAATCCATGCCCCGCTCTGGAGAATATGTAACCCTCGAATACGACGGCAAGAATGTGCTCGGGATGGTTGAGGCTCTCGTCAGGGGCAGTCCTTCGATTTCCAAAGATATACTCGACCCAGGCATCGTTGAGAAAATCCTGAGCTTTGAAGGAGAGGATGAGCAGTACATCAGGGGGAACATCAAGCTGCTGGGCGAAGTCGAAACTTTAGAAATTCCAAAGGTGCCCCCGCCTCCTGGAACAAAAATAAGCAGGGCAGACTCTGCGACTCTTAAAAAAATTTTTGGCAGCGGCACAATAAAGCTGGGAAGGCTGATTTCCCACCCGGACGTTGAGGTATTTGTGGACGGTAATAAGATGGTTTCTCGCCATCTTGCAATCCTGGCAATAACAGGCGCAGGGAAATCCAATGCCGTAAGCGTAATCGTGGATGGAATTCTGACGCTAAGCGGCATGCCGGTAATCTTCGACATGCACTCGGAATACGTAAGCGCACAGTTCAGCGGCGTGAAGAAAATCTCGCCGAAGCTGAATCCGATTTATCTTTCTACTGACGAATTCAAAATTCTCGTGGACGTGGGCAAGGAAGCCTATGTTCAGGAGCGCCACCTCCGAAAGGCGTACAATGCTGCGAAAGAGAAAGTTCGAGAGGGCAGCAAGAACTTCATTGCAGAGATAATCTCGACGCTTGAGGAAATTCGAGCGAGCGGCGAAGATTTTACGCAGAGCGAGAGAAATGCGCTCGTGGGCGTTATAAACAAAGTCGAGGATTTTGAGAGCAAGTACAAAGGACTGGTAAATCCGCACGTTGGCGATATTCTCGACGAGTTCGAGCAGGGCAAAGCAAACGTTGTTGATCTGGGAAGCGTGGATGAAGAGTATGCAGACGTTATCGTGAGCCACGTTCTACGCAAGATTTTATACAGGCGCAAGAGCAAAAAAATTCCTCCTGCTTTCTGCATTCTGGAAGAAGCGCACATACTTGCTCCCGCATTCAGGTCCACGCTCTCGAAATACTGGATAGACCGCATCGCAAGAGAAGGTCGAAAATTTGGGGTTGGGCTTTGTCTCGTTTCCCAGCGACCGAAGAGCCTCGATACTAATTCGCTCTCGCAGGCTAACAATACAATAATCATGCGCCTCGTCGAGCCCAGCGACCAGCGCCACGTGCAGCAAGCGAGCGAGCGCCTGAGCGATGACCTGCTCTCGCAGTTAACCTCGCTGAACATCGGCGAAGCAGTTGTTCTTGGCTTAATGACAAAAATTCCTGCCCTGGTAAAAATTGACAAGTTCGAGGGCAAGCTCAGCGGAGGAGACCCTGATATAGTTGGCGAGTGGCAGAATGCAGCGAAAAACAAGAAGAAAAAAGTTGATAAAGAAAAAAAGGAAGTGGACGAGCTTTACGGTGGGATGGTTACCAGCTCGTTCTAATCCTTCACACCCTCTTTCGTTACTGCAAACAGCGCCTCGCCTTCGGGCAGGCTCGGCGAGTCTATAAGCCTTGCCATGCGCTTGCCTCCCTTTGCCTTGCGCAGATATATTCTGAACGTCGAAGCATGCCCTACGACGTGCCCTCCTATTGGAGCAGTCGGGTCTCCGAAGAAGAAGTCAGGTCTAGCCATTACCTGATTTGTAACCACGACTGCTAAATTGTGCATCTCGGAAAGCCTCTGCAAATTGTGCATGTGTCGATTCAACTTTTGCTGCCTGTCTGCGAGCATGCCTCGACCTGTGTAGTCGCTCCTGAAGTGTGAGGTTAGAGAATCGACAACGATTAGACCAATACCCTTCTCCTTTATCATTCCGTCCAGCTTTTCAGCTGCGAGTACCTGGTGGTCGCTGTTGTACGCCCTTGCGACGATTATGTTGTCCAGCGTTATTTCCTCCTCCAGCCCCAGAGGCTCTGACATCTGTATTATTCTCTCGGGTCGAAACGTATTTTCTGTATCTATGTAAACGACGTTTTTTCCCAAGCCTCCGCCCTCCTCGGGCAGCTGAACGGTTACTGCTAGCTGGTGGCAGAGCTGCGTTTTCCCTGAGCCGAATTCTCCAAAGAATTCGGTAATCGCCTGCGTCTCTATACCTCCGCCGAGCAGACCGTTCAGGTAGTTGCTGCCAGTGGTTATCTTCTTCATAGTTTTCCTTTTCTCGAGCACCTCGCTGCCGGTCACAAAGCTCATCTTTATCGAGCTTCTGGCAGCCTCTATTATTTTCTTGGCAGCGCTCTCGCCAATGCCTGCCGCATCCTTAAGGTCTCTGGCACTTGCAACTGCAATCGCCTCAAGGGTAGCGAATCCTCCTTCCTTCAGCTTATCTGCAGTTGCCGCTCCCACTCCCTCCAAATCTTCCAGCTCCATATCACAACCTCCTGTTCTTGCGGAAGAGAAGAGGCTGCGAAAGGGGGAAACGCAGCCTCGCTCTCGCAGAAATAAAATGACTACACCAACGCTTCAACCGCTATTGGTTTCTGCTTCTTCCAGTCCTCCAGCACTTCTGCCTGCATCTCAAGCCTCTCCGGGCTCTTCGGTTCCCTCGTGATTATCGACTCTATGCTCACACTCATCTCGACGGTAACGAAATCCTCATCCTCTTCTGTGCTTTCAGAAATCAGAATCCCTGAATAAATCCTCCTGCATCCATCGCACTCCAAGCTTTCCTCGCTCTGAAACAGCATTCCTCCGCAAATCATGCAGAACTTCATTTGAATCACCAAATAAAAGGCAGTACTTATGCATATATCTGCTTTGGCCGAGAGCACCGGAAAAGTAATCGGGTCGACTTTACTACAACCTTCGCTTATTTATGCTACCTGAACGAAATTTAACTGCGATGCAAGGAAGGATGAGAATAACTGCGGGACTGGTATTGGTTAATATACTGTTCTACATTTTTCTGGCGTATAGGAGCAATAATTTTCTGCAGATTGACGATAGCCTTATGATGAAGTACGGGCTTTATGCCAGCGGCTCATACTACCAGCTCGTAACGAATATGTTCGCACACTTCGATATATCGCACCTGGGCTACAACATGGTCTTCCTCCTGATTTTTGGGGCGAGGGCAGAGGAAATCTACGGTGGAAAAATTCTGGCTGCTCTATATCTGGTATGCGGTGCTTTTGCCTCCCTGATATCGGTTTTAGTGCATCCGCTCGGCACGGTATCTGCTGGCGCTTCAGGAGCTATATTCGGCATTCTCGGCGCAGTGCTCGTAGCACAAAGGAACATTTACCCAAGCGGTTTAAAAACGTCCCTGATATACGGCTTTGTCTTCTTTGCACTAGCTGCCGCAACCGGCTTCCTTGCACACCTCGTAGGACTTGTGCTGGGTTTTCTGATAGGCTACTCGATAACCAGGGACTGGTATCCTGAAGATGAAAAAGAAAGTTTCTGGAATAACTGCAGAAGAGTTTAAACTTTATAAACCACATCGTTAGGTCTTACCCTATCTTCGACCTTTATTCCGACCGAAGCGCCGCTTTCAGCTTTCTGAATCGGCGTACGCTCTATCTGCATGGACTCTACCCTCTGCTCAAAATCCGTAGTTGCGCCCTTGATTCGAATTGTGTCGCCCACAGCCAGAGTTCCAGTCAGCTTAATTCCCGCAACACCCACCTTAGAGAAATACGTGAAGACCTTCCCGACTTCCTCCATATGTTCACCCCATCTTAATTTTCACCTTTAATTATAAAAACTTTTGCGGGGGTTGTTTCAATTTACATATATTTTTGTAATTGTGCACAATTTTGTATATAAATATGGGATACAGAACGATAGGAGTGTCAGACGAGGCTTATGAAACATTGAGCCGCTGGAAGAGAAATAGCAGAAGTTTTTCAAATGCCATATTGAAGCTCGACGCGGAGCTACGTAAAAAGAGAAATATTATGAAATTTGCCGGCATCTGGAGCGCAGAGACTGCAGAGAAAGTTGAAAGGCTGATAAAAGAGGAGCGGGAGCATGCTGAGGCAGAGGCAAGAAAGAGAGCAAACATTGTGAGGTAGCATGGTTTGCCTCGACACAAGCGTTGCGATAAGTTTTCTGAAGGGTGATAAAAAAGTAGTGCAGAAGATAGCGGAATTGGAAGATTCTGGAGCAGAGGTAAGAATTTCCTCAATCACCGCTCACGAGGTATTGTTTGGTTCTTACTTCTACAAACCCACGGAACTAGCACTTACCAGAGACTTCGTAAATTCTGTAGATGTGCTTGAGTTTGATGGGGAATGCGCAAATATTTCAGCCTTGCTCCGCTCCGAAGCCATGCGCGCTGGAAAATCTCTTGGAATATTTGACTCTATGATTGCTGGAATTGTGCTAGCGAAAAAAGAAACGCTCCTGACCAGCGACAGAGGCTTCGTAGTCGTAAACAATCTTGGTGTCCAGCTTGCTGGAAAACCGCTGAAGTTGGATGCAGTATACATTTGAGCATGCGCTGCCGCTGATTTGCAATACTTTTCTTTCGCTCTCGCAAAACTTTTTAATCTTATGTGAGATAATTTAATTCATGCGCTTTGCTCACCTTGCAGATACTCACCTCGGCTATAGGCAGTACAATCTGGACGAGAGGGAGGAGGATTTCTACGCTGCGTTTCACGAGGCGGTAGACAAAATTATCGCAGCTAAATGCGACTTCGTTGTGCATGCTGGTGATTTATTCGATGAGCCGAGGCCGCACATAAGGGCGATGGTGGAAGTTAGAAAAGCGCTGGGCATGCTTCATGAAAGCCGCATTCCTATTTTCACAATCCCGGGAAACCACGACATACTCATGCGCAGGGGGGCAATGATTCCCCATGCGATATACAGAAGAATTGAGGTGCTGACTGTAAAAAAGCCGTGGCGGGAGTTCAACGGCATATTCATCGCAGGTCTGCCATACCACTCTAAAATACATGCAAATGCATTAAAGGAGGAGCTGCACAAGCTCGCAACAGAGGCAAAAAAATACGATAAAAAAATTCTAATTCTGCACCAGGGGATAGACAAGTATTTTCCGCTAGAGTATGAGCTCAAGTTTGCAGACATACCTAGGAGCTTTGATTACTATGCTCTGGGTCATGTGCACAAGCGAATCATAGACGACCTCGGAGTCGGCAGGCTCGCTTACCCGGGTTCGACAGAAATGTGGCGGATAGACGAATTAAGTGATTATGAAAAAAATGGTAAAGGATTCTTCATCGTTGATGTGGAGAATTTTGAGATAGAGAGAGTAAATTTAGATGTTCGACCATTCGTAAAGGCAGAAGTTGATTCAAATTTAGACCTTGAAAAAATCAAAGAAGCTCTGAAAGTTACAAAAAAGCCGGTGATAAATATTACTGTCGCTTCCGACGTACACGAATACCAGCGTATATATCAAAGGCTGGTTAACGAATTGAAAGATGCGCTTTACCTGGATATAAAGAGGAGAAGACCGGAGGAGAAAGAAGAGGCTCTGTACGATAAGACGATAAACATTCAAGAATTAATGAACGAAGTTATGAAGGATTATTTGGAGGCAGAGAGAGACTACGCATACTCTATTTTTAAGGCACTTTTGAAGGGAGATTTAGACGAAGCAAAAATCGTTACTGAAGATTTTTATAAGGTGTTTAAATGATTATCGAAGAGGTCGAAATTAAAAACTTCAGGTCGCACAGGAATAGCAAAATTAAGTTCGACCAGGGAATCTCGGTCATCGTGGGCGACAACGGCTCAGGGAAGACGAGCATTCTTGAGGCAGTCAACTTTGCTTTGTTCAAGCAAAAGCCGAACAATATAAATGCAGATGATTTAATTCGGAGAGGTGCCGAGGAAGCAGAAGTCTCGGTTACATTCTATTCTAACGGAAGAAGATACAGAGTGCTGCGGGGAAGGAAGCTCGGGAAGGCGAGCGGAAGCGCACTCTATCAAGAGGAAAAGTTGCTCGTTAGAGGCGAGGACGAAGTAACTCTGGAAGTAGAAAAGATACTCGGAGTTAACGGAGAGCTTTTCACGAGCGCAATTTATATCAAGCAGGGGGAAATCGATGGTTTGATTTCTGCTGCACCTGCGGTTAGGAAGGAGCATGTCGGCAGGCTGCTCGGAGCGCAGGACTTGGAGAATGCATACAAAAACATGAGAGAGCTGATAGACGAATATGGCAGGCTATTTGAAAAATTCCAAACGGTGCCGGAGGAGATAAAGAAAACAGAGGAAAAAATTAAAAAAGAAAAGCAGGAAATTGCGCAGCTGAGCGAAGAAATAAAAATTATTGATAAAAATCTCTCAGAGAAAAAGATGCAACTTGAAGAAAAAGATAAGGAAATTGCGCAACTCGAAAAGCTGAAGGACCTGCAGAATGCCAGGGAAAAAAATCTTGCAGAAATTGAAAACCTGAAGGAGAAAATCAAAAAAATTGAGAGCTATGAAAGGGAGCTGAAGGAAACAGAGGAAATACATAAAGAACATGCAAAATTGGAGCAGGAAAACGAAGCTCTAAATAAAGAAAAAATAAAACTTGCAGGATATTCTGTTAAATACGAACAGCTGACCAGCGAACTTGTTTTGCAAGACAAAAAAATTGGTGAACTTTCCGGATTTATTAAAAGTATATTTGAAAAATGCAGCGCTATTCTCGATGCAAAAGTTGAATCTTATGAAAAGTTAGAGCAACTGCTCTCAAAAAATGTGAAAAATATTGAGAAGAAATTGAGCGAAATTGGAGAAGAGAAAGAGGAAGTCGCTTCCAAAATTGGAAAAATTAAGGGAAATAATGAGGAGATTGAAAGGGTAATTTTTGAGCTGGAGGAAGCCAGAAATAAGTGTCCTGTCTGCGGCGCAAAGCTTACAAAAGAGCACAAGCAAAGATTGCTGGCGGGTTATTTCGCCAAAATCGAGAAAAATGGCAGCGAAATTTTGAGATGCAGCAAAAAATTAGAAGATTGCACCCGGGAAGAATCAAGGCTGGAATCGCAGCTGCAGAAAGTCGAACGCATAAATCTGGAGATGCTCAAATCAAAAATAAGCGAAGAGAGCGAGATAAGAAGTGAAATTGAAAAAAAATTGAAAGAGCTGAACGAAAACCAAAAGCTCTTAAAAAATTTGAGTGAAGTAGAGAAAAAATTGTCTGAAAAAGAATCAGAAAAAACAGCGCTTAAAGACGGCAACGAACGATATATAGAAGCCAAACTCTTTTTAAGGAAAAATCTTCCTGACAAAGAAAAATTCCAGGAAGTAATTGACGAAATAAGAAAGCGCATCGAAAGCCTGGGGATAGAGATTAGAAAATTGGGGTATGCACCTGAAATGATAGCGCAACTGGATAACCTGAAAAAAGAAAGGAATACCCTGCAGGTCGAGCTCACAAAACTTGAGAAAGATAAGAGTTGGAATGAATCGATAATAAAAGAAAAGGGCAGGTCTACAGAAAATTTAACAACAGAATTAGAGGAGCTGAAAGTAAAGGAAAAAGAGCTGAACAAGCTGGGCAACTTTAAAATTTTTCTCGGGCGCATAAGAGAGCTGTTTCACAAGGATACCTTGCAAAAAGAGCTTAGAGTGAAGTCCAAACCACTGGTGGAGAAATATACCAGAGAGGTATTCGACAAGTTTAATCTGCCTTACTCCGACATAGGCATAACTGAGGATTTTAATATCGTTGTTTACAGCCAGCACGGCGAGGAGAGCGCAGACATGCTCAGTGGAGGTGAGAGAATTGCATCTGCACTAGCTCTGCGCATCGGCATAGCCAAAGCTCTCTCAGGTTCTGCGATGGAGCTGATAATGCTCGATGAACCAACGATACATCTCGATACTCTGCGAAGGCGGGAGCTGGTTGACATCATCAAAAAACTCTCCTCGATACCGCAAACCATCGTCGTAACGCACGACAAAGAATTCGAAAATGCTGCGGACAGGCTGATTCTCGTTGAAAAAGTTGAGGGGATTTCGCAGGTTAGGGGGGAGGGCTGAAAAGTCCAACCGTTCGATAGGTATTTTTAAATAGTAGACGTTAATAATATCGCACCATATACCAAGGAGCTGCATGTGCGCTATAAATGTTAGAAAAGGACAAATGGTAACCCTTCCTAAAAGAGAGTACGAAAAGATGAAAGAGACTTTAGAAATTCTTAGCGACCCAAAAACTGCTAAGAGGATACTTGAATCTATTGAGCAAGCCAAAGAAGGAAAAACTATTTCTGAGAAGGTATTCGCCCGTAAATTTGGTCCATGATTCCTGAAATATTTTTCTTGTAAATTTTTTTCCTTAAATCGACATCTATCAAAAAGACTTTCCCCTCACTTTTTATTGGCATATAAATTACTCTTAAATTTCCAATATGGATTCTAAAGCAACTTTTAAATGGTCCCGTCAAAGCTTTGTGTCTAAATGGGTTTAACTTTAATTCTTGAATTTTCTGGTATACTCTTTTTTGATCAACTTTTTCAAGCCTTTTGAACTGCTCTACGAAAAGTTCTGTAAACTCTAATTCAAATTGCATTTTTTCCCTCAATCTGCAGTGGCCGCTCTTTTAATGCTCCTGAAAAAGTTTTATTTAGCGCATCTTCTATCCATCGCATTATTGTCTTAAAATAAATATCCCTTACTGAGGCAGGGTCGTATCCTTCGATTCTTTCAGCAGTTTCTATTTTCTTTACAAATTGCTTTACATTAAATTCTACAAATTTGAGTATTTTGTCCTTAATAGAAATCAAATATTTCCTTTCTTCTCTATTTTTTGGGACCATACTTTTAACGAGCAATTCTTCAGAAACGTCTTTATATAATTCTTTAAGTTGCATAAAAGGGGTCTTGGTCAGAGCATTGATTTTATTAATATCCATTAATTTCGAAGCAGGATAGCCTGATTTTTCAACAAGAAATACGCTATCATTTTCGTCGAAAAAATCTTTATAATAAAATCCAGAGAGCGATTTAGAAATTAACTCATGAATTTCTCTTTTCCTGACTTCAAGCATTTTCTTGCCATATTTGGTTTGGAATATGTCTCCAAACATTAGAAGTTTTAGAATTATATTGGGGTCATATTTTAGTTTTATACCTACTACTTTTCTCCCGCTAGAGGAAGTTATAATCACATCCTCAATGATGCCCCACTTTTCAAACGCAGGAATGTGATTAACATCCAATTTTGAGCGAGTTTCCCCTAATTTATCTGCTAAATCAGGTATGGCTATACCTTCTGGATAATTCAATAATTCTCTAATAATGTTTCTCCTTAACTCTTGCGTTTTTTGCTTAGTCCCGAGAATTATTATTTTAATATCTGCCGAATTCGAGCTTCTGATTTTCTTCAAGGATTTTTCATTTTTCATAGTATACCTTACCTATAGAAAATATATATCACATTAATAAAAATTATTGAACATATATTTTCATCAAAATAAAGTACATATTTGAACTAAGAATGTTTAAAAAATCACTTTTCCAGCGCTCTAACGATAGTTAAATATTAGCACCCTGCCCAGCAGTTTTCATGTTCGTAGCTGTCCCGGTAAGTAAATTCGCAGAGTGCATGGGGTACTGCCAGATTCAGATAATCAACTACTTTCATCTGGGAATAAAGCCCAGAATAACAGAAGCAGCGAGAGCAGGCAGCGAGGTTCATCAGAAGCTGGAAAAACTGGATATGTTAATACCGCGAGTAAAGGCAACGAGAGAGGAGCTTGCAGACCCGCAGGTGGATTTGGATATTCCAAGAGAGTCCCTGAGAGTAAAAATCCTGAGAAGTAATAAAAATGTCTTCGCCTATCTGGGCCGAATCGACAAGGCAGTTCGGAAGAATGGCAACGTCTACATAATCGACGACAGAGTATCGAGAGTTATAAGGAGCGAGCCTTTCCAGAGTAAAATACTACAGCTCTCCTGCTACTGCGAGGGATTTTCAAGAAATTATGCAGGGCTGCTGAAGTTCAGGGACATAATTTTTCAAATCGTGCAGAGAGATTTGGATGGAAACGTCATCTCAAATTACATGCAAAAATACGATAGGAAGCGAAAGAGATTTCTGCTCGAGAATTTCAAAAATTTCGAGCGCATCTATAACCAAGAAATTCCTCCTGAGCACTGCAGCAGCGCCGCAAAATGCAGTGCGTGCAGCTATGACTGCGAATTCAGGTTGTGAGCCATGCTTCCAAAAAATTATTTTCCATATCCAGAGTACCGCCGGTTTCAGGACGAGCTGATAGACGTCATATACAGGTCAGAGCAGCTGCTGTGCAGTGCTCCCGCAGGAGCTGGGAAGTCCGTCTCTGCGCTTTGCGGCTTTCTCGCTGATAGGAGTGGGGAGGAAAAAATTGTTGTGCTTACGAGAACGAAATCGCAGGGCAAAATTTTTTTGCAGGAAATGGCTGCGATTTCTCAGCATGTAAATGAGCCTTTCCTGACGATTCAGCTCAGGGCAAAACAGGAACTTTGCCCTGTTTTCAGGAGCGAAGAAACGAACTATGAAGAGTTTGTGCAGCTGTGCAGGCTGAAAGAAGACTGCCCCTACAGGGAAAAGTTCAACGAAAATATCAATGTCCTGCAGGAACTTGCTGAGACTATCGCAGGGGAAAATTTAAAATATGTTGAGTACCCTGACTTAGTTAAAAAAGTATCAGAGTACGGCTGCCCGTATCTGGTTCTGAAAGAGCTACTGAGATTTTGCGATGTTGTCGCTGCTTCCTACCTCTACTTACTAAATCCCTTTTTGAGGAGCATATTCCTGAACAGATTAGACGCCTCCATGGATGGACTGCTCTTAATACTGGACGAGGCGCACAATTTGCAGAATCTGGAGCTTCTGGGCAGGCAGCTGAGCTTGGATACTGTAAACCTTGCTTCGAAAGAGCTATGCTATGATTTTTCAAATGTTTATTCAATTTTCGAAGGAGAAAATTCAGAGCTGAATATACTGAATTTTATAGAGCCTGACGAAATTTCTTTTCTGCACAGGCAGGGGATGGAAATACTGAAAGAGAGGCTGGGCAAAGGAAGGAAGTTATCCTATACGTTTAGAGTGGCTTCTTTTTTGAGCAGCGCTGCTCGAGCAAGGCAGGAAGAGAACTGGATGTTTTTCAGGCAGGACGGCAAGCTTCATCTAAAGCCACTGTTTCCGTCTGAAGCGATAGCGCCGCTCAAAGAAGCCAAGAAGCTTCTGCTGATGAGTGGAACTCTGGAGCCGCTTGAGGGATATAAAATTTTATATGGACTGGAGAGCGCAGAGACCTTCTGCATGCCGAATGTATTTCCGGGGCAGAACTGCGCTTACTTCGGGATAAAAAAAGGATTGAACACGAGCTTAAAATCCAGGGAAAAATTCGGAAGCGAGCTCTGGAAGAGATATGCAGCCGTGATAAAAAATATTCACAAAACTTCTTCAAAAACGAGTCTCGTTTTCTTTCCTTCGTACGAGATTGTGAGGGAAGTCGGCAAATACGTGGATGCGCTCTGCGAGCCGAACAGCGGCAGAAAAACCGACGAGTTCTGGGCTGGGTTGAGAAGCAGGGGTAAAAAAATTGTCTTCGCTGTCTCAGGCGGCAAGCTCTCTGAGGGCGTTGAATACACGATAGAGAAAGACTGTGGGAAAGAGAGTGTGATAGGCAGCGTAATCGTGGCTGGCTTTCCGTTTCCAGTACCGGATTTCGAAATGGAGGTGAAGAGCAGATACTACGAGCAGAAGTTCGGTTATGGAAGAGCTTTTTTCCTGCTTTCGATTCTGCCGATGCTGAACAAGGTTCTGCAGAGCATAGGAAGGGCGATAAGAAGCGAAAGAGATAAGGCTTCAATAATTTTCTTGGACGACAGAATAGAATATTTCAGGTATTTTCCAGAGGAGATTAGGCACGAGCTGCAGGTTTGCAGCACAAAAGAGATAGCAGAAGAAGTCAGACAGTCTCGTACTTAAAACTCCGGATTTCCACTCGCTCTGGCAAAACACCTTTCTCCTTCATTAAATTCTTATGCACGTATATCGGAGTACCGCTCTTCAGAGCGAGTATTATGCTGTCCGATGGGCGGGCGTCTATTTTTATCGCTGCCCCATTTCCTGCTGCAATGGTAGCGTAGTAAATCTCTCCCTCCAGCCTATCTATAGAAACGTAGGCAAGCCTCATATTCGCATTGTCTAGGATTTTTTTAATCAAGTCATGTGTTAGCGGTCTTTCGGCTGGAATATTGCGCATCGTCCTGACCATCTCACGTGCCTGGTCAGCTGCGACGTATATGGGCAGGACTTCATTCGACATATTCTCGCCCAGAAGGATGACTCCTCCTTCCGGATATATTCGGACATCTTTTACTGTTACCTCGACGTAGCCTTCTGGAGCCACGACTTGCAGCGACTCGTCGGCAGGTTGCATGTAAAAATACAGCATTATAATTGCAAATCCTGCAAGAATGCCAATGATTAATCTCATAAGCCTCCGGAGGGATTCGAACCCCCGACCGCCTGATTACCCGCAACCTTCAGAAAGGTTGACCATCATTTTGGGGTATTGCTCTGCAATACCCCAAAGCCCAAAGGGCTTCCTTTTCCGCCAG
>Ga0180009_10004348_pt1 | contig 15664 bp, 18 predicted proteins | sample OS_PC_MetaG_FD_123537 | JGI IMG/M metagenome (GOLD analysis project Ga0180009, IMG submission 123537) | Groundwater microbial communities from the Aspo Hard Rock Laboratory (HRL) deep subsurface site, Sweden - OS_PC_MetaG | ecosystem: Environmental > Aquatic > Deep subsurface > Groundwater...
AAAACCCCCCCCGGCAGTTGGTGTTTGCGGTTGTGAACCTGGAGAATGTAATCACTCTGCATCGGTTGAACCCGAGACTCCTGCATGTGGGCCCGGAGAAAAAGAGATTAAGGAATAGTCAGGCCATTAATTAAAATTTTCCCATGCCAACTTTGAAACAAAAGAAAACTTTCAAATTCACGTTGGAAAATGGTGGCAGAGTGAGCAAGGCAATGAAGAAAGCCGGATACTCTGATGCCATGGCTAGAAATCCTCAAAAGCTGACTGAGGCAAATGGCTGGAAGGAATTAATGCAGGCTTATCTTCCTGATGAGTCTTTAGCCAGGAAACATCAAGAGCTCTTAAACAACAGGGCAATCGATCATATGGTCTTTCCCGTTGCGATGACAGACGGGGAAATCACTGACATGGTTGAATCCATCGGGTGCAGAGTAAAGAAGATCAAGCATGGCAAAACCGTGAATCATGTCTGGTTCTTTACCATTGACGCCCAGTCCGCGGGAAAGGCGCTGGACATGGCTTACAAGCTTAAAGGACTGTATGCCGCTGAGAAGACGGCTAACGTGAATCTGAATCTTAACGCCGATATTCAGCTTGATCCAAAGGCTTACGAGCTTAGGGATAGATACGAGAAGGAATTATTCGACCAACTGAATGATTAAATACGATCCTGAAACCGAAGAAGGTAAAATCACTAAAGCTCACGAATGAAGTTAGAAGATATTTCAATCCACGCTTTCATTCTAAAGCATGGAATAAAAAATGAGAAAGGTGATCCGATTGAATTTAAAAATCATCCTTTTCAGTTCCACATATATAGTGATGAAAGTAAATTTTTGGCTGTGCTAAAAGCGGCACAGGTTGGGTTAAGTACTTGTGAGATTATCAAGCAATTTTATCTATGTGCAAAGCGTAAGCTAGACATGATCTATTGCGTTGATCTTGATACAGAGGTTTTATCCGAAAGAGGATTTTTACGTGGGGACCAGTTGAAGGAGGGTGAGAAGATTCTGACACTCGGCCTTGATGGGATCACACGTTGGAGTGAAGTTGAGGAGATATTTTTAAAGGAGGTTGAAACAGAAATGTATCGCCACAAAACAAGAAATTTTGATGCCTTCACAACTTCTAATCATCGTTGGCTGACTAAGGGGCCAGGTGATGGGTTTAATTTCACTGAATCCAGTGAACTTCATAAAAGTCACAGGTATATCCCAAAGACCATTTCAAATAATCCAACTATAAAAAGCAACTACTCAGATGAATATGTGAAATTGTTGGCATGGGTTTTTGCTGAGGGAAATTATTGCAAACAAACAAAGGGATCGGGTAAAAAAAGCTATTCAATAATCATCACACAGTCCGAGAGAGTAAAAAAGATCAGGGGGGATTATCCTTTGAAGATTCCTACAGCACAATTCGCAAAGAGTCTGACTAAAAGACAGTGTCAGATTTTTATAGAGGAATTTGTTAAGGCTGATGGATGGGTGGATGGATCAGGGACAATGGCAATCTCACAAAAAAACCCTAATTGTATTGATATCCTTACAATGATCGCAGTTCTTGGAGGCTATGCCCCCAGTGTCCTTCCACCCGGTAAAAACTGTGTTTATACTTTGCGGATGACTCAATTTAAATCAGTCTATACTTCAGAGTTGAAATCGATTGTTTCAAGAGAGAGGTTAAAGGTGTGGTGCCCAAGAACTAAAGAGGGAACTTTTTATGCACGGAGGGGCGGGCGATGTTATTGGACAGGCAACACATTACCGACTGACACGGATGTCAGAGACTTCGTAGGTGGGAAGGTGAATAGAATAATCAATCAAAATCAAATCTTTCAACAGCTCACCAGTGATAAAGATTCTATCGAAATGAAGCGTATAGGGGACAGTACTATTTACTATCGCGGAACTTATACCGCAAGGAAGGCAATCATGGTCACTGCCGATTTACTGGTTCATGATGAAATAGACAGCTCAGATCAAAAAGTGGTTGAAGAATATCAAGCCCGTCTTCAGCATTCCAAGTATAAAGGCAGGCATGTGTTCAGCCACCCGTCCGTGCCGGGCCATGGCGTAGACAAATACTGGCAACAATCGGATCAGAAGCATTGGTTTGTAAAATGCCCTCATTGTAAGAAAGAACACTTCATGGACTGGCCCGGATCGGTGGACATGAAAGCTAAAGTCTTTGTCTGTAAGTACTGTCACGGTGCGCTTTCAGACCGTGACAGAAAGAAAGGCCGATGGGTTGCCAAATACAGGAATCGTAAATATTCGGGTTACTGGGTACCTCAGCTCATATGTCCCTGGGTAACAGCCGGGGAGATTGTGGACAGATTCAACGACCGTTCAACAACGATTGAGTTCTTCTGGAATAAAGTTCTGGGACTACCGTACGAAGGGGAGGGGAACATCGTCACGCCCGATATGATTCTCAGGAACATCACTGACAAAGTAAACAAACAGGAAAGAGTGATCATCGGGGCCGACTCCGGTCTGATCAAACACTATGTGATCGGGAACTCGGAGGGTCTGTTTTATTACGGAAAAACCGAAAGATGGGAAGATATCGAAAAACTTATGCTCAGGCTTAATGCCGTGCTCGTGCTGGACGCTCTGCCCGATCTTACCGCTCCGAGAATGTTACAGGCCAAATATCCGGGGAAAGTCTATCTGATGAGTTACGGTGCGGATCGTAAAACACAGCAATTAATAAGATGGGGTAAGAACAAAGAAAAAGGCTCGGTGCTTGTGGACAGAAACAGAATGATCCAGCTTGTGATCGATGAGTTCAAAAACAGACTATGTGCTATCCAGGGCAGACCCGCGGACTGGGCGGACTATATTGAGCACTTTCAGAATATTTACCGGATCAAGGAAATGGACAAACATGACAGGCCTGTGTTTACATGGGCTAAAAAGAACACCGAGGACCATTGGTGTTTCGATGGCGAGACACTCATAAAAACCCGGGATGAAGGAGATATTAAAATAAAAAATATCAGAAATGGGATGTATGTGCATACATCTGATAGCTGTTATGAAGTTCAAAAGGCATGGAAAACCAAAGAAAATGCAATAGTCTATAATGCTTATTTTTCAGACGGTAGCAGATTAATTCTTACAAAAAACCATAAAATCAAAACATATAAAGGGGATATTGCTATTAACTCTATTGTGAACAATGACAAAATAAAGACATGGAAACAATTATTTTTAAAGGCATCAAATTTAAGCGATACCCAAATTCAGATAAAAGGACTGAAAGAGCTTATTATGCTCCATCGGGATCATAAATCAAAAAGGGGGTTCGCAGATTACATCAGGAAATATGGAAAGATAAACATGGTGAGATTCCAAAGGGTTTTTGTGTACATCATAAAGACGATGATCCTCTCAATAATGCGATTAATAATCTGGAACTTATCAAGCGCAGTAAACATCAAAGCCTTCATAGCAAAAAGAAATTTGAAGACAAAGAATATTACAAAAGACAATGCGAACATCTTAAAAAAATCAGACCGAAGTCTCATGAATGGAGAAAAACCAAGGATGGAAAAGAATGGCACAGAATACATGCTTTTAATTCGTTGGTATTGGATAAACCAAAAAAGTTTAGATGTGTTGAGTGCGATACTCCATCAACTACAAGGAGCAGACAAGGTGGGAAATTCTGTACAGGAAGATGTAAGTCTCGTTGGCATACACGAGAACGCAGAAAGAAAGGACGTTTATAATCTTACTGTAAAAGAGAAACATGAGTTTTTCGCAAATGGCATTCTAGTCAGCAACTGCCATGCGACCGTGGGATGGAGGGTGGGGATGGACGGGTTCGGGATGGCTGAGGGCGGAACAGCCACGGGTGAGAAGATTCCGATTACCGCTCAAAAGGGGGTAGAGATCGACATCGAAGGACAGGCGCCCATGCCTGAGCTTAAAGAGTTATTCGATTATCCGGAAAATAAGATTGATGACTGGAGACATATCGGGTAAAGTATATCGGACTTAGAAGCCGGGAAAGGAATTCCGAAGGGGGCTCTTTGTTTTACTTTTATTCTGAAGTATGCTATTCAGTGTATACTAAAGCAAAAAACATGGGACTTTGGGATGGATTCTTATCACTGGGTGCCAAGGTTAACAAAGTCGATGGTGACGATGTCCGGATTTCGGACGGTGATATCGGTGACAGATTCCCCGCTCTTAAGATTGAAAAATCGGACAAAGAACTCCTGAAAATAGCGAAGGCATGGCAAAAGGCATGGGAGGGATACAAAGGCAAAATCACCAAAAGACAGGAGAAAAACAAGAACTACTGGCTGGGAAAACATTTCGAGGAAGCCGTGGCGGAGAAGCGGAACGCGATTGTCGATAATCGTATTTTTACCGATGTCGAAACACTGATCCCTATTGTTGCCGGCCAGAATCCCGAACCGCTTGTGTTAGCGGATAATTCTGAGAGCGGTGACGATCTGGCCGGCAAAGTGGCAAAACATCTTGCCTACCAGGCAGATACCCAAAAGCTGAAACTGATAATCCAGCAAAGTACCCGTAACTGGATGCTTGATCTTATAGGCGTGGTTAAATACGGATGGGATATCGTGGAAGACGACATTGAAACCAAAATATTAAGTGTCAGGAAACTAATTCTTGATCCTGACGCCACAATCGGGGTAAGAGGATACACAGGCGGTTATGTGGGTGAGTTCAAAAAAGAACGTGCCGATAAGGTAATCAGGGGTTTCCCGAATATGGAAAAGGTAATTACTGAAAAAGTGGGGGGTGAAATGTGGACGGAGATTGAGTTTATTGAATGGTGGACGGCTGATGTCCTGTTCTGGACTTTCCGCGAAGAAGTGATGGGGAAGATCAAAAATCCGCATTGGAATTACGATGAAGATCAATCAGTTCCTGATTTCGACGAGGCAGGTTTTCAAAAGCTGGATTCCGGGGGAGAGCCGCAAGATAAGATCATCACGACCCCCGGTAAAAATCACTTCAAGACCCGCAGGATGCCTTATACATTCCTGGCAGGTCTTTTTAACACAGGCGAACATCCTCACGATGATACGAGTCTGATTGAACAGGTAATCCCGCAGCAGGACCTTATTAATAAACGTCAGCGTCAATTAGACAAGAACGCGGACCAGACAAACGGAGGCTTGGTTCTGGATTCCAACGTATTCACCAAAGAACAGGGCGCTCAGGCCGCTAACGCTCTAAGAACCGGCGGGGCCATCCTTGCACCTGGCGGTGTCGCGGCAGTCAAACGGGAAACCGGAACACCATTGCCTTCGTTCATTACCCAGACCTTGCAGGATTACAGGGCGGAGATAGACAATATAATGGGGATTCACGCTACTACCAAGGGCGAGGCCCCGCAGACCAAGACTCTCGGCGGTCAGATACTGCTCGAACAGGCTGATAAAACAAGGGCCAGCTCGATTACCGTATGGGTCGAGCAGTTTGCGGATGAGATTTTTAACTGGTGGACTCAGTTAATGTACGTTTATTACGATGTGACGCACACCGCCGCCATACTGGGTGAGGAAAAGAAAGAGGAGTTTATTGCGCTTATAAACGATGACATGATCGGCAAATTGCTGGTCAGCGTCAAAGAGGGGTCTATGATCCCGAAGGATCCTCTTACAAAAAGAGGCGAAGCAATTGACTTATGGAAAGCCGGTGCGCTTGATCCTCTGAGTCTGTTTGTGGCACTCGACCATCCTGACCCGAAAGCCGCTGCCGAGAGGCTTTTTCAGCACAAAAAGCTTGAGGCTTCCGGATATGCCGCCACCGGGATAACCGGTGAAGGCGGTGAGGTATCGATGGCCGATGGAGTAACCCCGCCCCCCGTAGCCATTTGACCAAAATCAAAAACTGTGCTACCTATTAAGCAGATCATTTAAAATTATTTTCCCGGCTTACAGATATTTTCCTCAGGAGTATCTAATCAAAGTTTCGGGAAAAGGCGGCGATTAGACACTCCTAAGAAGAATATCTCAGGAGTTATTTCGTAATAAAACACCATGGAAAAGATTATGTTCAAAGTCTTTATGTGGATAGGAAAAAAATTATTTACCCACAAATCCATTTGGCCCGGAGGTAGTGTTCTTGTGTTTCACAACTTAGAGAAGTGGTCACATAAATACGGTTTGTCAAAGTGGCAGATGGGAATCAAAACACCGAAGCGATTATTTTCTAATTAATTACTATGCAGGATATAGACACACCAGTCGATTCATACGAAAAGCAACAGAGAGCCATCCGCGATACTTTAAAGAAGGCCGCGGCAGATTCAGACAGTGAGATTCTTAAAAAAGTGGCCAAGGACAAAGAGGACCAACCTGAGATGCGCAAAAAAATGGCTTTGCTGTCTATGCTCTACCATGAAATGCGGGAAATGATCGAGGGCGGAGATATGAAATTTGCTGACGCAATCGATGACTTTCAGAAGGCGGCCAAAGCAATTGATTAAACGTACTATTTATCCCGAATTACGATCTGATTCAGAAAATGGAAAGACGTTATGTAAACCTTGTCATATAGATACCCCCAATCGGGGATTCAAAAATCGCACGCATACACGCAAGCATCGTGCACTTGCATAAGAACCTTGCGCTCGGAGCAAGTAAAAAACCCTGTGTAAACTTCATGCTTGAAGAAGAAAAGGTGGAAACACCTGTAACCCCGGAGGTTACACCCGAGGCTCCGGCCACGGATAACGTAGATACGTTCCTTGAGGACATATCGGAGGACAAAAAAACGGTCTTCGATGACCCTGCATTTGACCCTCCCGCCCCGTTAGCGGAAAAAGAAAAGGTTGAAAAACCTGCGGAGGAAAAACCCGAAGACTTACCTTTTCACAAGCACCCCCGCTTTAAGCAACTTACAGACGAAAACAAGGATCTTAAAGAGAGGTTTGCGACATTGGAGGGCCGGCTGGAAGAAAAAGCCAGCCACGGCAGGCCAATTACCGACGCCGATGTGCCTCGGTGGCTCAAAACCCTTATGGGTGATGATCCCGCCTTATACGCACAATTCAACGAATATCAGGAGAGTCTGATTACAAATGTAGTTCAAAAAGTACAGGAGGGACAGACATCTCAGAGCCAAGCGGCCAAAGAAGAACAGGCCAAATGGCAGAAATGGGTGAACGATGAATTTGATGCTTTAAAGGCTGAAGGCCACACATTCAATCAGGAGGAAGTTTCCAGGATAGCCCTGGAAATCGATCCCCGGGATGAAGAAGGAAATATCAGCATCAGAAAATCGCTGCAAATCTGGCAGGAAAGGCAGGAGCTTGTAAAGCTCAAAGGTAAAAACCCGGCCACGGTGCAAGCGAAGAAAGAAATTGCCGCCAAAACCCTGAGCGGAGGCGGCACTGCGCCGGAAGCCAAAAAAGTTCTAACTGCCGCGGACTTAAAAGGCAAATCAATGTTCGACATGGCGCACAGCTAATTTATAATCTAATTTCAATACTATGACATTTGGAACTCGTGTGACCACAGTCACACAGGACAAATTGTTGCCGAAAGTTGCGGACTCCGTGCTTAACAGCAACGTACTGGCCACAATTATTCTCAGAAATCCCAAGAAATGGACAGGTGAAAACCTGAAAGCACCGGTTAAAATATCAAAAAATACCAATAGCGGTTCTTTTGACGGTTTTGACACCTTCGCAACAACTGCCAGTGACACCCGAAAAAACCTGCAATATGATCCGCGTTTTTTTCGTCAGACTATTTCCCTTCCTCTCACTGAAATTTCCGTCAACCTGACAGCCGAAAAGGTCATTGACCTTATCGCCGTGGAAATGGAAAGCTCCGCCGAAGATATGGCGGACAGTGTAGGTTCTTTGTTTTACGGTGACGGTACCGGAAACAGCAATAAAGACTTTCTGGGGCTTGGAGCTCTGGTTGACGATGGTACCAATGTGGCTACTATCGGAGGTCTTTCGAGGGCAACTTATACAACCCTTAAAAGCACTTTGACTGCTTCAGGCGGTACTCTGACCCTGGCGAAGATGGCAACGCTTTATAATGCCATCACTTCAGGAACCCAGAAGCCGACTATGGCCATGGCTTCCGAGGCTGTATTCAGCCTTTATGAAGAACTCCTTGAGCCCAGAAACATCATCAATAACGTACCTCTTAAAAAAGGTGAAGGTATGTCCGGTCAGGCCGGCTTCACCTCTTTAATGTATAAAGGCGTTCCTGTTCTTATGGACGAGAAGCAGACGGCTCAGAGACTGGATTTCCTTAACGAAAATTTCCTTTCATGGCACGGACTCCCCGTTGCGATGACGGAACCGGTAAAATACGCCCCGGAACTTATCGATGGCAATGATTACGGTGAAGTAATCCGTAACCTGGGGTTCTCATGGTCCGGGTGGATCAAACCTTCCAATGCCGCCGCTATTATCGGTCACATTTATCTCGGTGGTAACTTTATCACCAGAAACCCAAAGCGCCACGGCGCACTCACCGGTATTACCGGCGTTTAATTCTTAACCCTTTTAAGATATGTTACTTTTAAGAAACTTCATCGCGGCGCTGAAACAAGGGGCTAAGATCACGCCTGACGATTTGGCCGGTATGATCGGTCTTCCGCACGTCGGTAATCTTTTTTACATCGATCCGACCAACGGAAACGACACCGCTAATTCAGGCTCGATGCAGGACGATGCTTTCAAGACAATGTTCACCGCGGAAGCTGCTACCACGAATGTCAATCATGACGTTGTGATAGTAACCCCCGGGGGCACTGCCGGGACATCGGAAACCCAGACCGTGACGTGGAATAACAGCTATACCCACCTGATCGGTAATACCGCCCCTGCAATGATCAGCCAGAGGTCAAGAATTGTCTCAACGACCGACTCAGTCGATCCTTGTTTCGTATTCTCAGGTCAGGGCTGTATGATCAAAAATATTCAGCTTGCGACTTACCAAGCCAGCAATGATGTCCTTACAAGCCTTACGAATAATCGTAATGTGTTTGCGAATGTTCATTTTGCAGGTATCGGACACGAGACGGCCGGTGACGACACCACCGCTCGCTCCCTAGTGCTCACGGCGGCCGAGGAAAATGTGTTTTCTAACTGTGTAATCGGCCTCGATACGGTAGCCCGTTCGGTTGCCAACGCAGAGATTGAATTTGCTTCCGCTGCCACCAGAAACATCTTCGAAGATTGCCGCATTAATCAATTTGCGGACAATGCAGGTCATCTGGCCGTTACAATCGGTTTGGGTGGTATTGACAGATTTGTTGAATTTAAAAACTGTCTGTTTTTCAACCCTCTCGATTCTACCGCGACAGGAATGACCGTGATGATGAGCATCCATGCCTCCGCCGGAGGTTCCGTCATTCTAAGCGGGATGACTCAGCAATACGGCGCCACTGACTGGGCGAATGATTTTACCAATCTTTTGGTTGGCGGTCCCGTCCCTACCGGTGCCACGTCTAACTTCCTGATCCAGGGCGCTTAATATTTTATTTATTTAATCTCTAATTTTTATGAGTAAATTAACTTCCCCGATCCAGATCACTCCGCATGATATCTTTACAGAATCATCGAGGCTGGAGACGGATTTGGGGCAAATCGCTTACACCACAGACGGGCGCAAGTTCAGATACGCCCTCGCCGGCGCCTCCGCTCTGGTGGCTGGCACCCTTCAACAGGGTCCTGCTATTATAGATAATCACCAGAATGTTTCTGTTGCCGCCGCCGTCACCGCCGGAGCAACCGCAATAACGGTGACTCTCGGAGCCACTCTCGCCACTGCTAATCAATACGCAGGCGGTTATATCGTCGTCAACGATGTCACAGGTGAAGGTCAGACATTCTTAATTAAGAGTCATCCTGCCGCTGCTCTGTCAGCCAGCCTTACTCTTTCGCTGGATCCGCCTGATAATGTCAAGACCGCCCTTGATACGACTTCTCAATGCTGTCTTTACCCTAACAAGTTCAGGTCAGTCATTCAGATGCCAACAACGATCACCGGCCCTGTTGTCGGAGTTCCTTTGTTCGCTGTCACTGCGGCTTATTATTTCTGGCTTCAGACAGGGGGCCCGGTTGCCTGCCTAAACGGCGATCTCGCTCTTACTGTCGGATCCGCTGTTTCACCTTCCAACGCTACGGCGGGGGCGGTAGAAAACGGTGTTATCGCACAAGGTTTTGTAGGGCGGGCCCTACAAACAGGTGTCGATACGGAATATCGCATGATTGATCTTCAGTTGGATTAAATCTAAACCCGGGGTGGGGGACAACCCCACCCCTTACAGGGTGCTAATTATTTGCGGGACTCACCCACTCGCTTAACATCTATACTATGGATGTAAATAAAAATTCGGATAAACCGAATGCCGAGGCCGTCTTATTTAAAAACTTCTCCGATGAGGACTTCGTCGGAAGATGGGACAGCGTGAATTTTTCCTTCCCCGCCGGACGTGAAGTTTATGTGGAAGCCTATAAAGCGCTGCATTTTGCTAAACATCTTGTGGATCGCGAGATTCAGAAGATGATCAAATTAAATAAAGAGGGTAAAGAGGTTCCGAGGACTGTCAATGATCCCATGCGCCACGAATTAGAAGCCAAAGCGCTTCCGGCAGGGATGAAAGCTCCGGAACCGGAAGAAACACCGGAACTTCCAACAGATATCGACCCCTCTGAAAGTGTCATGAACAAGAACAAGAAGCTGGAAAAGGAAGAAAAGCCCCCGAAGGTAAAGCCAAAGGATATTTCTGAATTGAGGGAAATTTATGAATCACTCCATCCTGAAGGGAAGAAGCCATTTCCGGGTTGGGGGGAGAAACAGTTATTGGAAAAAATTGAAGCTTTCAAAGCCGGTAGAGGCGATGCCGAGGGCGGGTTTGAAGGTGCTTAACACCTAATTTATTATCATGAGATTAAATCTTAAAAAAATACTGTCGTATGTTTTGCTTCTCGCTTTACTTATAAGCGTTAGCTTTGTTTTTGCCGCTGATGAGGTCATCGAAAGAGATGACAACCGCGTTCCTGTATCGGCGGGAGTAACAAACGACGCAAATACTGAAATAGTAATGTTACGTACTGATCCGACTTCCAAAGCTCTGATCGTAACCACTTCCACAGTCGCGCCGTCTTCCGTTACCTATACTTCGGCCCGGAAGGTCGTTACAACTGCCGGAACCCGTGTTGCCATTTCCGCCACCACTTCAACCTTCGCCGATTGTGATTTTCAGGCGGAAGAAAATAACACAGGTGATATTGCTATCGGCGGTGTCGGGGTCGTGGCCGCTCTGGCTACCCGTACCGGTATATTACTGACACCCGGTACAAGTTGGAGACCCGGCTACCCCGGCGATCTTGATGCAATTTATATCGACTCCGAAGTAAATGGAGACGGTATTCATTACACATGCCAAAGCTAGAAATTGTTTCATTATAACTAATTAATTTGATATGAAAACTCTAAAACGATTATTCTTATCGCTTCTGCTGGCCATATCGTTTGGCGGGGCCGCTTTTGCGGGACTCGGAGGGGGCGGGGGTCAGCAATCACTGAATACCTGGTGCTTAGACGGCTCCAATAATCTGAAGCCGTGCAATACCGCTTGGGGGGTTTCTCTGCCCGTGGGCGGTATATCTTCCAAGGGTTTTGACATAACCATCGCCAATACGGTTAATGACATCGGCCTTACAGTTACACAGAATGACGTTACGAATAACCCCGCCGCAGCGACGATTACCAATATCGGCAGTGGCCATTCCCTTTTGGTGACAAAGAATAATGCCTCACAGGCGGGTTTTTTGGCAAGATTCACGGACATCACGGGGGGGTCGGACACACAAATAACGGATTTGGGCAGAAGCCCTCTGGACATAGCGGGTTCTAACCAGTTTTACAGGAATTTAGGCAGTGCGGCAACATCGGGTCCGCTTGTGAAAATATTCCAGGATAATGCGGGAGATGACCAGCCCGCTCTGACTCTTGTAAATGACGGCACTGGAAACGGGATATTTCTTGACCAGAACGCAATGGCGACTGAAAAGCCCGCCATCAGCATGGACATTGATATAGCGGGAACAGGTGCTGGGACAAATCTGTACGGGATTAAGATGGATTTCGACCGAACGGGTGATTTATCAAGCGGTGTAGGAAACTTATTCGGCTACTTTGCCACACCGACAAATACGGGTGCGAGTGCGGGAACCCATAATACTTACGCTTTCTACGGAGAGGCGACGGGAGACACAGGCGGTACCAGCACGGCAATCGGCGGCTATTTCTCAGCGACGGGAGCGGACACAAATTATGCGGTAAAAACCGGCGGCGATATATTTTTGGTTGACGGGACAGTAAAGGGCGGAGGTATCCAGATGAACCAGCAGACGCTTGCAGCCGACACCAATCTTACACTCGACAAAAATGACGGACTGGTCGCAGTGACACTCGGTTCCACATCGGATAATACAATCACACTCCCCGCCTGTTCAGGTAATCAGGGGATGATAGTCCACGTTTATATTACCGACGGCACAGGTACAAACAATGCGGTAGTGACACGGGCGGGAGCGGACACTATTTCAAACGGCAGTGCCGACCTTTCAAACACCACAGTTACATTAGGGGATACAGGGGATTTTGTGGAGTTCAGATGTGTCAATTCCTCTACATGGACGATTCTGTATGAGAGCGGAACCGTTGTCGCTTAATAATTTCAAAATATGTCAGATACTTTTACACCGCCCGTTAGGGTAATCCCCGAAATCACCGAGCAGGAATGGATTGAAGGACACCGCCGATGGGAGGCGAATAAATGCCTGGAGAAAGCGCCTTTAGTAACCGAATTTTTAAACAACTTATGGACCTAAAGAAAATTGCCGCCACGTTGGCCATTATCGCAGGTTTAAGCATCGGCGGGATTGAGCTTGAACAGGCCGTGCAACTTGCCGATATCCACGCCAAAAACGGCGTTTCCCTTGGTATGACGACAGCTATGATGTCCTTAAGCAGAGCCCATGGTAAGGCTGTCAGAATAGCCCTTGTCGAAGAATTCAACAAGGACGGCTATGTGGATTATGATAATTTCAGTCTCCACGTGCAGGTGATGAATGACCACTTTGAGAAGTTAAAAGCGGAAGGGGAAATGCCAACATGGTATTTCGAACCCGGCGCTTTCACCAACGAGGAAAAGATCAAGAAAATACATGACAGTTTAACAGTTAACTGATTATTATGAATAAAGTCATCGACATTATCGGAGATTCAGTTGTTTGGAAGTTTTTTGTTTCCAGGCGAATGAAAGCCCTTTACTGGACAACTCTGGCACAGTTCATAGCGGCTTCGGGTGATATTATTATCCAGACACTGACAGAATGGAATCCTGAGGCCTACCAGACAGTCTTTGCAGGTCTGGTTATTGCCCAAATCACTAAAATGCTTAACACACAAAAATGAATGTCTGATCTGAATCTCGAAAAGATTGTAGCGGAAATCCAGACTGATCTTCGATGGATTAAGGAGAGTTTGATATCTAATGATACAAAATTTGCCAGAAAGTGGGTCGAACATGTGCTTGGAATTATGATGCTTGGGTCGGTTGCATGGGTCATAGGACAATTACTGCTTTTAATTCCTAAAGTTAAAGCTATCCTATGAAGCTTCAGACTAAAGAACAGGTCAAATCGGCTATTGAGATAGAAAACGAACGCCTGATCAGGCGTGGAATAATGATCGCGAAGAAAGTCGATGAACTTGAGGCAAAATACAGACAAAAATCGAAAGAACTGGACGATATGACTACCGAAAAAACCGAAATGATGAACGGGAAAATCCTGGAATTACAGGAAGAAATCACTGAATTGGAAAACAGGAAGGAAATATTGATTAAATCTTAAAAATATGTTGAGCCTTACATCCGGAAGGAATCTCTACGGGAAATTCACACAGGACTCAAGTACCGCTAATCTCACACATGGAGATACTTTGATCAATCTCGCTATACGGGAGATTCTGGGGGCCGCCGACTGGGATTTTATGGAAAAGACACAAACCCAGAGCACCGTAGCCAGTCAGCAGTTTTATGATCTGGCGGGTGATTTCGAAAGCATGATCAATGGGCCTTATGTGGTGATTTCTAATACCAGGTACACTCCGAAAGAATGTCCGAACAGGCGTTTTTGGGATCAACTCAATGCACAGCAAAACTGGTTTTCTGACTTCCCCGAATGGTATTTTGTTTTCAACGGTCAGGTCGGGCTATTCCCTATACCTTCCTCTGCTACGACAAACGGGCTCGTAATACCATATAAAAGGGGATTTAGTGATCTGTCGCTGGCAGACTACATTACAGGAACGGTGGATATTATAACCAACGGGGATGAAACCGTCACCGGGTCAGGCACTGCATGGGCCTCTCCGATGGCAGGTAGATATTTAAAAGTGACTCCCACAGACGCGGCCGCCACAAGCGGGGATGGTTTATGGTATGAAATAGATTCAGTCACAAGCGCAACGGTACTGGAATTAAAAAGAAAGTATCTTGGCATTTCGCTTGTAACAGGTGCCACCGCAGGGTATACGATCGGTCAGATGTCACCGTTACCTGAGACATATCATATTTTGCCTGTCCTGAAGGCCGCCGAGCAATACTGGTTGCCTAAAGACGACCAGAGAAACAGGGAATTTGCACAAAAATACGAAACTCTGCTTGCCCAGATGAAAAACGACGAAAGCTCCAAAACAACAAGTCCCGTGATTGATGACGGCATGGATACATCAATAATAAATCCGAATTTGACAATTTCTTTATGATATGGCAAAACAAGTTATTAAAATTAATTCGATCTTTAACGGGATTGCGGCCTCCCAGTATTTTGCCGCGCCTGATCAGTATAATTCAGGAATAGGTATCGACCCCGACCATCCCGTCGGCGCTCAGATAAAAACAGGAGGGGTCATTACCCCGGTGGCTTATGCGGATTTCAGCGGAGCGAATATTGACGGATTTCCTTTGTGGTTTTTAAATAGCAATAAAAATACATTAACTTATGTCTACCAGTCTTCGGGAAAAGTAGTCAGTTATTCGTCCTCTTTCGGATCTGAAACTCTGGTAGGAACTCCGACCGGCGGAGCCGGTAACGGCGCGGCATACTATAACAATTATCATTATTTCGCCACTCCTACGGATATATCAAGATATGGCCCCCTCAACAATTCACCGTCTCTCGTCAATAACGTATGGACCGGGGCCACGCTGGGAACACAAACGGCTTTAACGAACACAACATACCCTTCTTTAAGGAGTGTGCCGATTCCGAACCATCCGATGCACGTTCATTCGGATAATTCGCTCTATTTAGGCGATTTTATCAACGGACAGGGTTTAATCCATCGTATTCACACCAAAAAAGTGACTAATGAGGGTGACACGAACGACACAACTGTTCCCTCGTCTTATAATGTACTTGATCTGTCATTCGGGTATCATCCGACCTCAATCGAGTCTTTTGATACCGATGTGGTTATTCTGGCCATCAGGACAACGGATACGGTCATCAATCAGGGTAACGCGGCTTTATTCTTCTGGGATACGATTTCTGATTCATTTTACAGGCAGATTCCCGTCCCCGACCCGATCGCTACGGCTGTAAAGAACATAAACGGGGCTCTGTACGT
>Ga0180009_10004349_pt1 | contig 15661 bp, 10 predicted proteins | sample OS_PC_MetaG_FD_123537 | JGI IMG/M metagenome (GOLD analysis project Ga0180009, IMG submission 123537) | Groundwater microbial communities from the Aspo Hard Rock Laboratory (HRL) deep subsurface site, Sweden - OS_PC_MetaG | ecosystem: Environmental > Aquatic > Deep subsurface > Groundwater...
CAAAACGAATTGATTAAAAGAAAAGAAATTTCTACTGAAGACTGGCTTGAAGAAAAGAATAAAAACTTATAACAAGTCAATGCACCCGACTTTTTCCCGCCGCTTCGCTTTGGGAAAAAGCGGGTGATTTCTGTCGTTAGATGCAAAAGATGTAAAAGAAAAAAGGAGGATATGAATTATGAAGACGTTTACTGTAACTGATACTCTTGTTCTGTCAATCCCAGAGAGAATTCAACTGGTAGAGGATATTTGGGATACGATAGCCGTAGAAGCCGACTCGGTCGAATTGACTGAAGAAGAAAAAGAAGATAATTGATGGAAGATTAGAGGCATATCATCGGAATCCTGATTTGGGTTCTCCATGGGAGGATGTTTTTAAAAGAATAGTGAGCAAAAATGAGACATAGAGTTATCATCGGTCCTGAGGCTGAAAATGACCTAAAGGAATCTTTCTCTTGGTATGAAGATAAAAGGAAGGATTAGGATATGACTTCCTCTTACAGGTTGATGCAGGCTTAAGATTCATAGAAAGAAATCCAAAAATTTTCCCACCAGAATATAAAGAAGCAAGAAAATACCTCATCAAGAGGTTTCCATACAAAATAATATATCTTCTTGAAGAAGAAAGGATTCTTTGGTGTCTGGAAGTAAGCATTTTATTCTCTTTCTTAAAATCTTAATTTATTCAAGCTTATTTTTCTAGTCTTTTTTTAGGTTATAGATAATAATGTCCTTAAATTTGTAAGCATATTGATAGTTTTTATTTAAAAAGGAGTTAAGAGAAGGATAATAAGGGATATTGAGTTTCTCGATAAGGCGATCATCATCAGGAACGGCATCTACAAAGAACAGAGGTTTATTCTGGTGTAAATCACTTATTACTTGGTCAAGAAATATTTTTTCAATATGCTTTGGGAAGTTGTAAGTACCAACAATTACATTATTAAAGACAATCTTACTTGCTGGGTTACGGTGAGATAAGAAGTATATCTGAGGAGCATTTCCCCAAACAAATATTTTTTGATTTGGCTTGGAATTCTTCATAATGTATGAAGCGACAATCTCTTCTCTGGATAAAAATGGAGTTTTTTTAGTAATTAGATAATAGTATCTTTTAAAAAGTCCAATTGTTCCATGATATTTTTGAAAAGGCAAGATTGTTCCTAAGACAAGAAAGGAGATAATTAAAATTTTGCCATAAGGATAAGGATAAGGAGAAGATAAAGAATCTTCTTTAAGAGAGAGCTTCTTTAATAAAACGTTAATTCCATATCCTGATAAGAGAAAATTTACAGGAAACATTTGAACAAAGTAGTGCATCATAAATTTATTACCTATTGCTACACCTACAAAAGAAAATATTGCCCAAATCATAACTAAGAAATTTCTGTGATTCTGGTTATTTAAAGATAGTTTATCCTCTTTCTTGTTACTGAATAAATTAATACCCATAAAGATGAGACTGGATATAGATAAACACCAAATTAAGATATTGGGAAGAAAGCAATCACTTAAACTTCTTGAGAAGTAAGTAAAAAGGCTCTCTGGCGATGTGCTTACATATAAAAGGCTAAAGAAAAAAGCTTCATTTATAAAATTAAAAAAAGCACCATGAATAAAAAAGTATATGACCACTGGCAGAAAGATAAGGAGAATTCCCATAAGAAAATAAAAGAGATCAGAGAGAGTTTCTTTAAAGTTAAATTTTATTCTTAGTATTTTAGGAACTACCAAGAGATAGAAAAAAATAGCAGCTAAATTAAATATAGCTGGTTGTTTAATTAATATAGCCATTCCTGCCCAAATACCAGAAACGATAATAAAAATAGGCTTTTTTAATTCATAACCTTTTATAAAATAGTAGATACATAAAGTATAAGGCAAGATCATAAATATTTCAGAATTAGCCGCTAGTATTTCCTTATTTAAGTAAGTGGTGCTAAAAATGGCAAAAAATAGACCAGAATATAGGCCTACTTTTTCGTTATATAAGTATCTTCCTAAGCTAAAGATAGTATATAGGGTCACACAAGTCCAAATTATAGTAAATAGACGGATATAGATCATAGTGTAAGGAGAAAATAATTTAAATATTAAGGCATATAAAAAGTATATGCCAGGTGGTTTGTGATCCCAAACTCCTTGATAGATACAAGTTCCATTTAAAAAGTCTTGGGCTACCAAAGCATAAATAGCTTCATCAGCATGAAAGAGAGGGATGTTAGTATAAGGGAGTCTAATGAAGATGCTTATCAAAATAATGAGAAAAAGGAAAAATTTTGTTTTCATGGAACTTTGCAATTTTAATTTGGACCTTTCTTAGGCTGAAAATTTGACATAGAGCAAATTAATTTAACTCCAATGAGTTTATGTTTTATTACTCGGTATTATTTAATAGGTCTAATTTTCGTTAATAACTACTATAACCTTTAGTAAGCACCTGTTCCTTTTAAGACAACAACTACGGTCTTTAGTAGAATCTTAAGATCTAACCATAAAGACCAGTTATCAATATATTCTAAATCCATCTCCATCCATTTTTCAAAAGAGATATTACTTCTTCCGCTTACCTGCCAAATGCAAGTAATGCCTGGCCTCATTGAAAGTCTACGGCGGTGACAAATATCATATTCTTTTACTTCCTCAGACAAAGGAGGACGAGGACCAATTAAGCTCATTTCTCCTTTTAAGACATTCCAAAGCTGAGGAAGCTCATCAATGCTTAACTTTCTAATAATTCTTCCTACCCGCGTAACACGAGGATCTTTCTTCATCTTAAAGGCAGGACCAGTAGTTTCGCTTAAAGAGATTAAGTCTTTCTTGAGTTTTTCAGCATCAACCCTCATCGAGCGGAACTTTAACATTAAAAATCTTCGGCCATTAAGACCCACTCTTACTTGTTTAAACAAGACATGACCTTTAGAGTCAATCTTAATTAAGATCGCTACTAACAAGAATAAAGGAAATAATCCAGTTAGATAAACTAAGGAGACGATAATATCTACGGCTCTTTTTACCGCTAATTTTAACTCTTCACTGGGGCCACTATCAATGGTTAAGATAGGAATGCCTTCTATCTCTACAGCGGTGGTCTTAGCAAATGTCTTTTTAAATATATCGGTAACTATTCTTACCATCACTCCTTCTAATTCACAGAGGCGGATACTTTCTTCAATTTGCTCGTATAGTCTGAAGGGAGTAGCAAAGATAACTTCATCGACTACTTCCGTATGTAAGATATTAGGAATATCTCTTAAACTTCCTAAAATCTTTTTCTTTACTTTCTTTTCGCTATCTTCATCATCGATATACCCAACCACTTTTAACCCAAATTCCTGATGTTTTTGTAATTTTTCAGCAATACCATAAGCTACTTCTCCTGTTCCTACCACCAAGATATTACGAAAATTGTAACCTTTCTCTCTAATAAATTTCAAGAACATCTTCAGCGATAATCTAAAGATGATTAATAAAGGGATAACTAGAAATAAAAACATCATATAAAAGCTCTTGGTAATTATGGTAATACCAGCAAAAAAAGTAAAAGTAATAAAAAAGACCAGAGCCATCACAGAACCTTGGCAGACTAAATAAGCATGCCTTAAGAAAGACTCTATCCGCATAGGACTATACAAATGGCAAGAAATAAAAGAAGACCAAAATAAGAAGATAATAGGAAGTAGTAAGATTAAGTAATCAGGAAAAGAGTATAATTTGATAATCTTTGGGATACTCCATGTCCACATAAACAAGAACATATAAAGATATAGAGCTAAGAGGTAGGAAAATATAATAATCAACATATCACCTAAGATTAATAACAAGAATCCCGTCATACCTTGTTGTTTTACCATGATCTTATTCCTTGCTTTAACAGACTTTGGAAGATCTTAATTAATCTTTGATAATGAATTTCAGAATCATAAAACTTTTCTACCTTTTCCCGAGTTTTTTTCCCCATTTCTAAAAGTATTTCTTGGTTATCTAAAAAATAGTTTATCTTGGAAGCTAAATCCTTAAAATTAAAAGCTTCAAATAATAAACCATCTCTTTGGTCTTCAATTAATTCTGGAATTCCACCTAAATTAGCACCAATTACCGGTTTGCCTAAAGCATATGATTCTAAGATAGTATAAGGAAAATTTTCATACACTTCTGAAGGAACAATGGTAAACATAGCCTTTCCGATAATTTCTTTTAGTTCTTTCCCTTCTTTATAACCTAAAAATTCAATATTTTTAATCTGATGGTCACAAGCATACTTCTTAAGATAAGGCAATAACCTGCCTTCGCCAACAATAACTAATTTAGACCTTTTTACCTCTTGCATGGCCTTAATTAAGGTGCCTATTCCTTTTTCAGGAGAAATGCGGCCAAAGTATAAAAAGTAGTTTTGGTGATGATAGTTAGGTTTAAAGTCGCTAACATTTACAAAATTAGGAATATTTACTACCTTATCTTCAGGAAGACCACATTCAATCATCTTATTTCTCATAAATTTACTGGGAGCAATAAAGAGATCGATGTTTTTATAGATCTTCATCATCTTATGAAGATAAGCTTCCAGACAACCCAAAAGACTAGGTAATATTTGATTGCGAAAGCATTTTCTTATTACTGCCTGATAATAATGATTGCCTTTACATCTTTCACAAATCTCTTCCCTTGATAAGAATAAGTAAGAAGGACAAATTAGCTTATAGTCATGTAAGGTTTGAACAACAGGAATATTATACTTCTTTAAAGAGTGGAGGATAGAAGGAGAAATTTGATGAGCAATATTATGAAGATGAGCTAAGTCAGGTTTGGTTTCTTTTATTAATCTTTCTATGTTTCTCTTGGCTTCAAAGGAATACAAGACTCTCATGGCGTCATGGAAGTATTTTTCAATAGGTTTCTTTTCAAAAAATTCTGTATTACTTACAAAATACTGAGTATAAGGAGAATTAAGATTTCTTTCATTCTCCATAGAAAAAGGAATGATTTCATGGTCGTGAGATCTTAAAACATCGGTGATATTAAAAAAGTACCGTTCAGCTCCTCCTTTTAAAAAGTAAAATTTATTAACTTCTAATATTCTCATCGGATTAAAAATACCTTAATTAATCTTGACTTTGCAACAATCTACACCAATCTACACCCAGGAATTCTTTCTCTTATCTCTTAATCTTACTAAGGTTACTAAGGTCGATCTTGGAAATTAATATCCTTTCTTCTTCAAAAGCATTGTTTATTACTTTTCCCCAAGGGTCAACCACCATGCTGTGTCCAAAATAAGACCTTTCTCTATCTTCTCCCACTCTATTTATGCCTACCACATAGATTTGATTCTCAATAGCTCGAGTTTTAAGTAAAGTCTCCCAATCTATTAGTCGAGGATTAGGAAATTGAGAAGGAATAAAAATAATCTGGGCCCCTATTTTAGAGAGTCTTTGAAATAAATCAGGAAATCTTAAATCATAACATATTAAGACTCCTATTATTGCGGCTTCTTGGTCTTTTATCTTTACCTTACTTAAGCTAATTCTTTCTCCTGGACTAAAGTATAAGTCCTCTTTAAATGGGGGGAAGAGATTTATTTTGCGATACTTACTGACTATTTGACCTAAATTATTCACTAAGAAAGAGGTATTGTAAATCTTGCCACTACTTTTTTCGGCGATGCTTCCTGCTAAAATGTAACAATTTAACCTTTGAGCTTCCTTAGCTATATATTTCAAGGAAGAGCCGTCAATGTCTTCGCTTAACTCTTCAATATTTTCTAAACTATAACCAGTAGTAAAGAGTTCAGGAAAGCAGATAAGGTTGGGGTTATGGTCTTTGCAGGCTTCTAAAAATTTTCCGGCTTTCTTAATATTTTCTTCTTTTTTACCTACTTTTACCTTCATCTGAACGATAGCGATAGTTAAAGTACTCATCACTTAAATCCTAAAAATTTATAAGTTAAACATGAAGAAAGAATTTAATGGGCAGTGCTTTTTTCAGGCAGGTATCTTTCTACCTTTATCTTGTTGTTTTCAAACATAAGAACAACAGAGGTTAGTTCTTCTTTAACCTCCAAAGAATCTCCTCGGACTAAGACAGTTGTTCCAGGATAAATAGTCTTAGTGATGCTTATTTTTCCTTGCTTAGATATAGCTAATTGAGCACCTAAGATCTCTTTTCTTTCATAATAAGAACGTAGCCTAAAAGAGATAAGAGTATTTAAATTTTTAAGTTGGGTTAATTTATCGGCTTTTTCTTTAGTAAAATTACCCTCTAAATTAGACTGCATTTTTTCTAAAGTAGCAATATTTAACTTTACTTGTTTTAGAATTTTTTCATCTTTTTCAATTAAGTAGTCAAGACTTTGGAGTTGTTCTCTTGTTTTTGGCAAAACTCCAACTTCTATGTTGGTCTTAGTATGAACCTTGCAACCTATTTCATTGGCTAATATTTCTTCTCCTGCCCTGACTCTACCTCCAATAATAAGTCCTTTGTTTTCACTGACCATGACACTTCTTCCAGCATTGAGATGGCTATGAAGAACTTCATTGCTTATCATAATATTACGGCAAGCAGAAATATGAGCATTTTCTACAAACTTTGCCTTAACATCGCCTTTGGCAAAGATATTGGCTCTTTTTTTGCCTTTAATTCCTCCTTCAATAAAGATATTTCCTCCGGCCGATAAAGTAGCTGCTCCTACTAAATCAGCAATTCTAATATCTCCTTCTGTTTCTACTTTAAATCCATCCTCTACTCCTCCTTCAATGATTACGGTGCCTAAAAATTCAATATTACCAGTTCTTATATTTACATCTCCTTTTAGTTCATAAATAGGCTCTACATTAAGCTTATCATTAATCAATATTATATGTCCATCAATAGTAGCATAAAGTTCTGTTTCATCTTCTGAAAGCTTGGTGTTTTTTCCTGCAGGAATCTTCAGCTCTTTTCCTAAAGGAATAAGTATTTCTTCTCCGGTTACTTTTTTTCTAGGTTTTCCACCTTCTAAGGAAGCAGGTTATTTTAAAGCAATTAACTGGCCAGATAAGACGTTTTCTACTACACTTATTTTTTTATAATCTATTTTTTTATCTTCATCTTCAATCAAGGTTACTTTAGTAGAATCAGTTTTAATTTTATAGTTGATTTGGGCATCTTTTCCAGGAAGGGGAGGAATTTCTTCTGCTACAATGAGAGATGTATTAAATTTTTTGTTCGAGAGAGCATTTCTAAGTTCACTTTCTTTAATTCCTACTATTACTCCTTTCTTGTGTAAAGCTTTTAAGCAATGATCGAAGTTTACTTCTCGGCCACTTTTCTTGGGAGGAATGATCGTCATGGCAGCTTTGGCCCCTTTATCTAATATTTCTATGATTACTTTTCCATCAATACTATCTATTATTTGTCGAGGACCAATTTGTTCTGGAATTTCTTTAGCTTCGGCTAATATTCTTTCTAAGGCTTCATCATTTATCTCTTGATACTCTTTTTCTTCAATAATTTTCAAGATTAGTTCTTTAGATATCTTTTTACCTTTTCCTATAGGAGGATGGGCAGTTAGATACAATCCAGAATCAATATTGGTTAATTCAAAAGCTCCATCGACATCAGGAATAAAGAGACATCTTTCTCTTATCTCTTCTGGAGTTAGCTGAAGATAGCTATTCTTTATATCTTTTTTAGATACTCTAACCTTACCTTTTTGAGAAGAAGACAAAGGATTTGTTTTTACCAACTGGGGATCCATGTCTAATAATTTTGCTCCTTCTTCCGTGGCTTCCCTCAAAGATTCTTTGAAGATTACCAAAGAAGGAGGTAGTTTCTGAAGATCGATAATCTTTTTTTCTGAAGATAAGACGATCTTATTAACTTCTTCTTCTTTAAATTCGTCAGGACTAATCTCTAACTTAGTTATAATTTCTTCTTTTTTAATTCCATTTTCTTCTTTGACTATTTTTTCTTTAATTTCTTTTATTTTTAAAGTAGCTGAACTAATTTCTTCAGTAACCTCTTTTACTACCTCACCTATCTTTATTTTTACTCCCTTTAGTATTTGGTGATAAACATTTATCTTTCCTTGAGGATCTTTAATGTTAATTATTGTTTCGGTGTTGCTTTCTCCTATAAAGCCAACTTGGAGGTATTCAGAAGCATTAATTTCACTGCCTGAGATTACAGATCTTTCTTCTTTGCTTCCTACTATATTGGCGGTGATCTGGGAATCTTTAATTTGATTTTGGAAGACTACATTTCCTTTGGCTTGAATAAAAGCGTTGGTAATAAAAGGAGTCTGTAAATTACCTTCCACCTTTATTTCTGCTTTTCCTGAAGGTGAAATGCCTGCCTCTATAGTTAAGTCTCCTTGACAAGATAGTTTGTTTCCTTCAAAGTTACCGGTAATCTTGATATCTGCTTTAGCTATTACTTCAAAACCTTTTTCTACCTTACCTTTAATGATTATTCTTCCTGGAAAATCAATACTTCCTATTCGACTATTTACATTGGTAGGAAGAAGATAAACTTTATCTACATTTATTTGATCTTCGTTTAGGGTAACTTGACCAAAATCGGCAGCATAAAAAGATAAGTCATCTTCTGAGACTAATACATTTCTTCCTGAAGTAATCTTTACTTTTTTACCCCAAAGAGCGGGAATTTCTTCTCCAAAGATATTAACTCCTTTTTCTCCAATGGTACGGGGTCTTATTTTAACTATTAATTCTCCTGGTATAGCTAAATGATCCTTATCTTCAAAAGATTTGGAATAATCAATTCCAAAAAAGAAAACCACTTCCGCATCATTGCCTTTAGTAGATGGCTTACCTTGGGCAATAAGAATCTTTTGATGGTATTGCTTTTGGCTAAGAGCACGAGAAATAACTTCTTGATTAATAGGGCTAACTATTTCCAAGTTTTTTATTAACTTTAAAATGTATTCGAGGGTAACAGGTAAACCCCCTTTTTTATGAGGAATGAGGGCGAGATAAACAAGTAATTTGTCAGGTGGGTATTCTAAGATAGCTTGACCATCTTTTTCTAAGTTTATTTGACGAGGAGCGATGATTATCTCCTTTAAACAATTTTTCACCGTCCTCTTTAACTCATCTAAGTTTAAGTCTATAAACTTATTTTTTCTTATTTCTTCTAAGACCACTTCAGAAGTGATTGGCTTTCCTTTTCCTTTTGGAGAGTATACCGATAAGTAGAGACCATTTTCTTTATTCTTTAATTCAAATCTTCCCTCACCAGGTTCTTCTAAGATTACTTCTGAAGATATTCTTTCTCTCCAAGGACCTGTCTTTTCTTGGTCCTTATAAAATACTCTGATGCTCAAAGATCCTTCTTCTAAAAATTTTTCAGTTTGGCTGGCTAATTTTTCTTCTTTTATTCCTAAATATTCTGCTGCTTGAGTCAAGGCTTGGTTAGTATCTTTACTTATTATGATTATAGAGATAGGAAAGTCTGCCTTAGCTATTTCCTTAGTAAGATAACTTCGATAATCATTTTTTTTAATAATTCCTTCTTGATTAATAATTTCTTCTTGATATGGTTTTCCTACCACCTTTCCTTCCATTTCATAAAAAGTAGAACTCTTTATTTCTTTAGTGATCTTATGTTCTATGTTATTAATCTTTAGCTTAACTCCCGGGTAGAAAAGTAAAGCAGAGATGGAATCTTTACTTTCCAGATAAGTATTTAATTTTTTCTTACTTCCTATTGTCCTGGCCACAATTTCTTGGTTAGCTATTATATTTCCTCCTACTAATTCACTCTCTTTATCCTCTAAGATTACTCTTTCCCTCACAGTGATATGGCTATTGATAATCTTGCTTGAAACAAAGATAGAGCTTTCTGTATTTACCGTGGAATTTATCACTTCCTTGGCTTGGATATTTCCTTTAGCCAATACCTTAGCCTCGTCTTTAATCTCTTTTTCTACATAGACATTTTCTTGGGAGATTATCTCTGCTTTTTTTACTTCTCCTTTTACTTCAACATCACCAGTTGCTTCAATAAGCAAACCATCATCTACATCTCCTTCTATGATCACCTTTCCATCAAAATTTAGATTTCCAATAACTTTGCTTAAATTACCCTTGACTTTACATATTCTTTCTACCCAAACTAAATCTTTCTTCCAAAAGAGTTGTCCGTAAGCAGTAGCTATTACGAATTTACGATCAGAAGACCACTTTAGATTTTTTCCTAAAGTTAAGCTAATCTCATTATCCCAAAGAGCAGGAATTTCTTCGCCTTTTACATTTAAACCTGACTTTCCCATCATAGGAGGAACTTTCACGGCCACTATCTGGCCAGGAATTACTCCTTTTATTTCTTTATTTTGGGCTAAACAATATGAAAGATAAGCGTTTTTTCCTTTGGTGGGTGGGTGTCCTTTGGCAATTAAAATAGGAAGGTCAAAATTTTGGGCCAAGAAATTTTCTTTGATGGTCTTGAGAAAAGGATTAACGATTCCCTGATCTTTGATAGAGTTAATAATCTCATCAAACAAAAGAGGCTTACCTCCAATCTTAGGGGAAGTAATAGTAAGGTAAGCAGAAGTATGGTCTTGGTTTAATTCAATAATTGCCTGAGCATCAAGATTACTGTTTTTAATATTACTGAGGTGAGACTCAAGAGAAGAAATTTTATGGGTTAGTTCTTCAAAAGAAAGGTTATCTAATTTTTCTTCTAATAAACTAAGTTCAAATTCTATAGTTTCTAAGGCATTTAGCCTTAACTTATCCATAATTCTCCTTATATATTTCTAAAGAAAAGATAGTTTCGTGGGTAACAAGAACTATCTTACTTTATATTTCTTAGTTAACATATTTTTTTATTTGTAGCAAGTGAAATCTTATAATGAGAATTGCTGAATTAAATTGACAACCCCTAACTTCTATGTCATAATTTACTAAGTTATAATTAAGTATTTTAATCTTCTTTTAATCTTCTTTTCAAATAATAAAGCCATGCTTAAAAAGATCTTAATTGTAGATAAATTACGTAGCTTTATCATCAATGCCAAGAATATCTTAGAAAGAGCAGGGTATAAAACATTATCAACTGATAATGGTTTAGAAGCTCTAAAATTAGCCTTTGCAGAAGGTCCAGATCTGATTATTTCAGAATTAGATATTCCTTCATTAAAAGGAGACCATCTTTGTCGATTACTAAAGAATAATCTAGCTACTCAAGAAATTCCTTTTATCCTTCTGACTAATCCAAACTATAACCAAAAGAAATTTTCAGATCTTCAAATTGAACCAGACGAATACTTCTCTAAGGAAATTATCAAAGGATTAGAATCCCCTCAGCTTATTCATATTGTAGAAACTCTGATTAATAAAAAAAGAAGGTCACCTCAAGTTTTGATAAAAAAGATTCCAGAAACTCCTCTGGAGGCCTTGTCTTTAACTAACAAACTTTTAGATAATAAGCTTTACGAAGCTACTATCCTTAAAAAGATCCTTCTCTCTAAAAATACCTATAAATATGAAGAGACCATTGTTCATATTTTAGGGCTTTTAGGAGAGATTATTGATAGTGATGTAGCTACTCTCTTTATAAAAAGAATGAATACGGCTTTTATGGCCATTTGTCTTTTTAAACCAGTGAGTGATAAGTTTATTGAAAAAATTAAGAAGAATATTTTTTCTTTTATCCAAAAGGAAGGGATTGAGTATGATCATGAATATTTCAGGGTAAAAATTTTCCATGAGCAAAAATTCAATAACGAGTTGCCTCTGGCTGAAGCTTTAGAATCCTATATCGACCTTCCTCTTACTTCTCGTAATCATATTAAGGGTATATTAGCTTTAGGAAGTAAAAATAAAGAAGCTTTTCCTAAGCTTATAAAGAATACCTTTGAAAATATCATTGAGGTAGCTTCTACGGTGTTAGATAATGTTTTTATATATGAACAAATCAGGACTTTAGAGATTAGTGACAGCTTGACTGGGCTTTATAACCATCGTTACTTTCAAGAAAAATTAGAAGAAGAATTTATTCGAGCCAAGAGATATAAGACTACATTTTCTTTAATCATTATCGATATTGATAATTTTAAGACCTTTAATGAAATTTATGGTTTTAAGGTGGGAGACCTTATCTTAAAGGAGATGGGTTATTTAATCTACCATAACTTTCGAATAATGGATATTCCAGCTCGCTATGGAGGAAAAAAGTTTTCTTTAATTCTTCCTGAGACAGATTTAGAAGGAACAAAGTTTTCGGCAGAAAGGTTAAGGGCAAATACTCAAAAACATACTATTAAAGGCTTGGATAAGTTTATTACTATAAGTATAGGGTTTTCTGAATACTCTCCTGATTTAAAAGACAAAAAAGAATTTTTAAATCAAGTTGAAACTGCTCTTAAAAAAGCTAAAGAATTAGGTAAGAACAAGGTAGTTTCTTGGAAAGAAATAGAAAAGGAAGCAGAGTAATTTGTGGAGATTCTTTGAGTGAAGTTAATAGATGTTCATTGCCATCTTCAAGAAAAAGAGTTTGGTCAAGACTTAGACCATGTAATCCAAAGAGCAAAAGAGGGAGGAGTTTCAAAGGTTATCATCTCTACTTTGAGTTTAGAGGAGATTTATAAAGCCTATGAGATGGTGAAGGCTTATCAAGGCTATGTATATCTTACCGTTGGGTATAGTCCAACCACATTTAATTTCGCTGAAATAAAAGAGATCCAGGAGTTTATAAGGAAAAATAAAGAAAAGATTGTAGGCATTGGCGAAGTTGGTTTAGATTATTATTGGGGTAAAAAAGAAGAAAGGGAAGTCCAAAAGAGACTTTTCGAGGAATGGATTTTTCTGGCTAAGGAAGTTGATCTTCCTCTTGTTGTTCACTCTCGAAGCGCTGGTAAGGATGCTCTTGAATTTCTTTTAGAAAATTCTCCCCAAAGAGTCTTGATGCATGCCTTTGATGGAAAGAGAAGTTGGGCAAAAAAAGGAGAAGAAGCTGGTTTTTACTTTTCTATTCCTACCTCGGTGGTTCATTCAATTCAGAAACAAAAATTAGTTGAATCTTTAAAGATAGAATCTATGATGCTTGAAACTGATTCTCCTGTGCTTTCACCAGTTAAAGGGGAGAGAAATGAACCAGTTAATCTAAAGTATGCCTTAGAAAAGGTATCGAGTATAAAAAGTTTTCCCCAAGAAGAAGTAGCTGAAATTATAACTTACCAGACGGCAAAATTTTTTAATCTTAATCTAAATTAATTAAGAACTGGTTATAAATTTATCATTAACCTAATTACCTCATTTTGTATTATTTAAGTTTAAGGAGTCAATTATGTCCTTGGAAGAAAAAATGTTTAGTTGTTTAAAATGTGGGTTTTTTAAGCTTGTTACTACTTATATTGGACAATGCTTAGCTAAAAATACTTTAATTTGGAAAAAAAAGTTTAGTCAGGAAAGATGGTGCGAAGATTATATGCCTCGCCTTGAATGGATGTTACCTGAAGAACATAAAAAGCTTCAACAGGTTTTAAAAGATAGGCAAGAAAAACCAGAAGATTTATTAAATCTTAATTTTTTAAATGAGAAATCCAAGGAAATAAAAAAGATTTATAACTTGCCCCTCTTAGGTAAAATTTCTTCAGTTAAGGTTATAGAAGGAGTTTTAAAAGCAGTTCTTTTAATCGCTGTCTGTGTCTTAGTAGCTACAATAATCATTTCTACCATTATTTGCCCTTAAGATAGATCTTACTATCGAACTCAAGTTAATTTAATCTTCCATTTTTCAAAGATTTGTTTTATCCGATCTCAAAAAAACAATGAAGAGTAAGCATCTTTTCTTTTTAATCATAACGGCTATTACTCTCTTTTATGGTTACTTAGCCATTTATCTCCTTCCTCCCAACTCTTTCTTTACTATGGATAATGGGGTTAAATTTATCCAGGTTCAAGGTCTCATCTTGAATAACTTTAAAAATATTCATCTTCCTTATCCTGGAAAATACTTAGATCCAAGTTTTAATTTTTTTCCAATTAGACCTCCTTGGAAGACATTAGAGCCTCATATTCACCTAAAAGATAATCAAGCTTATTCTATGCATCCTTTTATCTTTCCTTTCTTAAGTTCTTACTTTTATAAGATCTTTGGCTTTTATGGACTCTTTTTTATCCCTATTATCTCTTCATTCTTTTCCTTAATCTTAATCTATCTCTTGGTAAATAAGATTGTCCCTCAATATTCTCTTTTCTCTATTCTCCTTACCGGACTTGGTAGTCCCTTATTCTTTTATAGTTTAATCTTTTGGGAACATACTCTTTCTATCTTTATAACTACTTTAATATTTTACTTACTTTGCTTAAATAAGGGGCCTTCTAAGATAGCTTATTTCTTTATTGGGCTACTAATTGGCCTTAATTCCTGGATTAGAATGGAGACCACCATTCTTTCCATATCCATGATCATCATTCTTTACCTTCTCCAAAGCCGCAAAGACGGTAGTCTTCAAAAGGTAGTCTTTGCTACGGCCGGATTTGTTTTAAGTCTTATTCCCTTATTGCTATACAACTACTGGTTATATGGAAGCGTGATTAGTGCTCATAATAAGTATGTCATTTCAGATGTAGTCAGCATTCAAGGAGGAAGTGGCTTCTTACAGTTACTCTTTGAAAAATTAACTATTGCTTATCACCTCTGGTTTAATGGTGCCGCAGATAGAATAAATAATCTTGCCTTAATTATCTTAACGATCGGGATCTTCTTTTTAAGATTAACCGATCATAAAAAAACTCTTATCTTCTTTCTGATCTTATTTCTATTAAACTCTTGCTATATTGGTTATCAAAATTTTACTCACCCGGTAACCTTTATTACTGGTTTAATTCCCACCATACCTTATGTAGTCTTTATCCTTTTTGGCTTACCAGAACTAACTAAGAATAAGGAAGCTCTTGATTTAAAACTTTTATTATATTCTTCACTGTCTTATCTCTTCTTGACCAGCGTTATTGCTGGCTCTGACGGTGGTAACCAATGGGGACCAAGGTATTTCTTACCTGCTTTGCCTGCCTTAATTATCTTTTCTTTATATTCATTATCTTTAGTTAAGAGGAGTTCTTTCTTTCCTAAAATTTATCAAGGCATCTTCTTGGGATTATGCTTAATTAGTTTTTTCATCCAGTGGATAGGATTTGATTTACTACAGAAAGGTAATCAGGCTCAGTTTCTTCAATTAAGAGCTCTTGAAGATATTAAGTCTCCGATAGTAGTTAGTTATTCTTATGGGCTCTCTACAGAAAATGCCACCCTTTTTTATAAAAAATGCTTTTTCTGGGTAGATGATCAAGATAGCTTGAAGAAACTTCTCTCTATATTTGTTAAAAATAAGATTAAAGATTTTTGTTTTGTCAGCTTTGATCAAGAAGCTCTTAAAAAGGATAAGTATGCGTCACTTCGCTGGGATTTCAAAAGGTTGATTGAAGAAAGAGGATATCAATTAATTAACCACTTTTCGGTCTCTTCTTGGTATGTGTATAATGAATTTAAATTGGTAAAGTAAATTGGTTTTTTCGGCTTGCTGTGCTTTTATTCAGCAATTCTAATTATGAAAATTTCTTTTTATTTTATAGGTAATTTAAGACAATATGCCCCTTTGCCGATTAGTTAATGAAGACCAATTTACTATTCAAGGAAAGGAAAGGGACAAAGTGGC
>Ga0180009_10004350_pt1 | contig 15659 bp, 18 predicted proteins | sample OS_PC_MetaG_FD_123537 | JGI IMG/M metagenome (GOLD analysis project Ga0180009, IMG submission 123537) | Groundwater microbial communities from the Aspo Hard Rock Laboratory (HRL) deep subsurface site, Sweden - OS_PC_MetaG | ecosystem: Environmental > Aquatic > Deep subsurface > Groundwater...
TACTAATCAATACACAGGTTCGTATTATGATCCAGCCAGCCAAATTACTCTTTTAAACATCGATGCCAACAACGCTTCTGGCATGAGAACTGGTGGACAATTTTTCCCAACAAGCTACGGGATTATGCAAACACCAACTGATTTTGAATACGTATCCCGCACTTTAACCCCCGCACAACTTCCCACGACCCCTCTCATCCCTACTGCCTTCAACACGCCCCTAATTCCTAGTTCCGCCTTCTGGTATTTTGTACAAACTAACACTGTCGCTACCCCATAAAGCTACTCCATAAAATTTGACAAGTTTTCTACCACATAATACAATGAACCTAATAAATTCGAGTATAATTACAACAATTCAAACATTATGATCACTAACTTTTTAGAAAAAAAATCCATACCCGAAGAATTAACAGCAGCTGCTGATCTATACACGGAAGTTAACTCTCTATTTAGCGGAACCCTAAACGGTGAACGCCGAATTCTTCCTCTAGGCCCAGAAGCATCGGATGAAGATAAATTTCTTCATAAAGCCTTTACTGATGCTAGAGCCGAATTCGCTAGGGCAGAAGAACCAGCTGGAGTTTATAATACTCTCCGAGATATACTCTCTGGATCTACTGCTAGAAAAACACTTCACGAATTCTTCACCAAATACACCGTCTCTTCCGAACAACCAAAAGAATAATTCCTTAAAATAATAACCCCTGCCATTCTTCCCAAGGGGACAGGTTTTCTTCTTGAATTTGTGGCTGGCTGATTTTTATTAGCTCATCTGGGATCTGCACTACATATTCGCCCGGTTTTTTCATCAAAAGTTCATCGCGAATAATTTTTTCTTGAGAAAATGGCTGTTGGGCCTCCTCAATAGATTTTTCAAGTAGAGCGACATCTTGTTCTATTTTCATGATTTCTGATTCTAAATTTTGCAAATTTTGTGCTAAGTAGCGTGGCTTTTGAGCACTTTTGTGCAATGAAATTGAAAAAATAATACTAATAATGGTTAAAACTGCTAAAGATACTGGGTTAAAGATGATTTTAGACATGTTGCTCTTTAGTCCTTATAATGATATTATAAGACATTCGAAATTAGTTCTAATCTGATTTGACTAGTTTTAGTGAGTTTCAGAGAACCTGCCTCTATAATCGTAACATAACACAGATCAACTTTACGAAAGGATCAAATCAATATTATGCCAATGTTACTCACCGACGCACATGTAGCGTACCAAGACCATCTTCTTAAAGCCAGCAAAGCTGAAGCTACTATTACGGCCTATACTAAAGACGTAGAGCAGTTAGTGGAGTTTGTGGGTAAACAGGGCAAGACTCAGGTTGATGAAGTTTCAACTGATGACATTAGTGAGTTTAAGGAAATTTTAAAGAAACGTCGTTATACTGGTAAATCTATTTCTCGAAAAATTAACTCTATTAAGTCATTTTTCCGTTTTTTGCAAGCAGAAGGCCGGGTTGATTCTAACCCAGCTACTAATGTTCAACATCCCAAGTATGAAATTACTCCCCCTCGTGCTTTGTCCAAGATTGAGTATCGAGCTTTAAGAGATGCCTGTCGTGGTGATGGGCGGATGTATGCCATTGTCGAGATTTTACTCCAGACTGGTATGAGAATTAGTGAGTTAGCTAATCTTAAGCTAGAAGATGTTGATCTAGAGAGAAATATTTTTGATATTCAGGCCCAAAAGAGTCGTAGTGCTCGTAAGTTACCCTTAAATACAGCCGCCAAAGAAGCCTTGTTAAATTATTTAGAGATTCGCCCTCGCGCTAGAGAAAAGACAGTCTTTTTAACCAAAACTTGCCGACCTTTTTTAGTGCGTAATATTAGAACCGCTATCGATCGTTATTTCCGTTTAGCGGGGATTAGAAATGCCAAGGTCAATGATCTGCGACATACTTTCATCGTGGAACAACTTAAGGCCGGCACTCCTTTAGTGTATGTGTCTCAGCTTGTGGGTCATAAGCGCATTACCACTACAGAAAAATATCTGCAGCTGATTGATGATGCTGAAGTTAATCCCAATATTAAGATCGAAGAGTTGTAAATCGCGTTTTGCGCGTTCTCTGCGTAAATTTGACAAATTGAGCCCAAAAGAATTACAATATTGCAACTTATGAAATCAATAAACACTTACGCTAGCTCTTGGTGGACCAGCCGTTACCTGTGGCAATGCGGTTAGTTTGTGGTGTATTTTCAAGAACCAAACCCGCAAGCCGCGGGTTTTTTTATGTCTGAAATTGTTTTTATTCAGACAAATATCAATTTAATTTAAAGAAAGAAAAATATTATGAAAAATTATAACTATCCTGATAAAAATGGCCAATTTGGCCAATATGGGGGGAAATTCGTGCCTCCAGCTCTCGAGAATGTTTTGAAAGAGGTTGAGCGAGCCTATCTTGAGTTAAGAGATGACCCAAAATTTATTAAGGAGCTCAACTATCTTCATCGGGTTTATACTGGGCGTCCGAGTCCGCTTTATTTAGCTGACTCTTTAACCAAAAATGCTGGTGGAGCTAAGATTTATCTCAAGAGAGAGGACCTAAATCATACTGGAGCTCATAAAATAAATAATACTCTCGGACAAGCTTTGGTGGCTCGGAAATTAGGTAAAACCAAGCTAATTGCCGAAACTGGAGCAGGCCAGCACGGTGTGGCAGTAGCCACAGTTGCCGCTAAGTTTGGGATGGAGTGCGATATTTACATGGGCGAACGCGATGTGGTTAACCAACACATAAACGTTTACCGGATGAAATTGCTTGGAGCTAGGGTGGTTCCAGTTACTACCGGGCAGAAAACTCTTAAAGATGCCATTGATGTTGCTCTGGGTGCATTTATCAATGAACCTGAAACTTACTATATGTTGGGTTCTGCGGTTGGTCCGCATCCCTACCCAATGATGGTGCGAGATTTTCAGTCAGTGATCGGGCGGGAAGCCAAAAAGCAAATTCTCAAGGCTGAAGGGAGGTTGCCAGATTATGCTGTAGCTTGTGTGGGTGGTGGCTCGAATGCCCTAGGGTTATTTTATGAGTTTATTCCAGATGAAGAGGTTAAACTAGTCGCCGTCGAGCCAGCTGGCAAGGGTGCTGATACCAATCAACATGGTTTGGCACTTGGTAAAGGTAAACTAGGGGTAATCCATGGTTTTAAATGTTTGGTACTCCAAGATGACCAGGGTGAGATTATGGAGTCTTACTCAGCTGCTTCTGGGCTTGATTATCCAGGGGTAGGACCTGAGTTTTGTTTATTAAAAGATCTGGGGCGGGTTGAGACTGTAGGCGTGACTGACGTTGAAGCAGTTGAGGCTTTTCAACTACTTTCTGAAACTGAAGGAATAATCCCCGCTTTAGAGTCAGCTCACGCTGTTTTTTACGCAGTTAAGCTGGCGGGTCAATTAGATCAAGATCGGGTGATTGTGGTTAATCTCTCTGGTCGGGGTGATAAAGATGTCAAAAACGTCTATGAAAATTTAATAAATAAGGAGAAATAACCACCAATTAGATCGGGCGATGGCAACTCACCCCTGTCACCGCCTAGATCTTAGATATAATAAATAAGAACTTAAAAGGAGAATTTATGAAAAAATTAATTTTTTCTGGTATCAGAGCCACGGGTCGTTTGCATTTAGGTAATTATTTAGGTGCAGTCAAAGGCATGCTTGAGCTTCAAGCGGATCCCGATTATGAGATGTTGTTTGCGGTAGTTGATATTCATGCCATGACTACTCCTTATGATAAAGATAAGTTAAGTCAGCAAACTTATGAGGTGGTATTGGATTATTTAGCATGTGGTTTAGATCCTGAAAAAAGCATGTTGCTAGTTCAGTCAAAGGTGGGTGATTTGCATACGGAATTAGCCTTTTATTTTTCAACCGTAATAACGATTGCTAAAATGCAGCATTTACCAACTTTTAAAGAAAAAGTTAAGCAACATCCTGATAATGTCACCATGGCCTTATTAAATTATCCACTTTTAATGGCAGCTGATATCTTGGCTTATCGTTCTGAATTGGTTCCAGTAGGGATTGATCAAGAACCCCATCTGGAAGTAACGCGAGAAGTGGCGCGGAAAATGAATAGTTTATATGGTTTAGATTTCCCAGAGCCTAAGCGGTTTGCTACTAAGGGTGAATATGTGCCTTCTTTATTTGGAGAAGGAAAAATGAGTAAGTCAGTGGAGGGGAGTTTTATTAATTTAACCGATGATTTAGAGACGATAAAAAAACGTTTAGCAAAAACCCCAACCGATGCTGGTAAGAGCGATGGTAAGCCAGCCTCAAGTGGAGTAGTAGCCTTATTAGACATGGTGGCTCTATTTGAGGGAGAAGATAAGAAAAATGAGTATCTTAAGCAATATATGGATGGTGATGGCATTCGTTATGGCGAACTCAAGAAAGAGTTGGCTGAAGCGATTTATAAAGAATTACAGCCCATTTGGGAAAAGAGAAAAGAATTAGAGAAAAAACCCGACTATGTGAAGCAAATCATTGAGGATGGAGCCAAAAAAGCACGCCAAATTGCCAGTCAGACTTTGGCGGAGGTGAAAGAAAAAATGGGGCTATTATGATCAATAAATCATTATTTAAAAGATGTGAAGGTAAGAAATTTATAACTAAAAATTGGTTTAAAGCCTTTTTGGTAAAAAATCAAACTGGCCTTTAAACTCCTGACGGATGTGTTTGTCGAAAGTGATGATGGTGAGAATTTTCTCAATTTTAGCCTGAGCAATAATGCTACAGTCAGCAAATGAAAGTTTGTTGGAAGTTTGTTGTCGAAATATTTTCAGGGTTTGTTGATTAAGCCTTTTGTTTATTTGTGTGAGACTAAATTTAGGAAAAGTATCATTAATAAAATCTTGGCCAATCTTAGTAGCTAGAGATAGGTTTTTCCCTCGAATTAAAATCAAAGTAGTGATCTCTGATAATAAGTAATCATTAATTATCTTAGGAAGATGGCGAGTTTGTTTGATGATGTTAATCGCTTGTTGATGAAGAGTGTCTTTGGGGATGTAAAAGCCAACTAAAACATTAGAATCAACTATTAATTTATCGCTTTTCATTTTATTTTTCCCTCATAAAGCAATTCGTCATCTGTTTTGTTGTCATGATAAGTGCGACCTTGATGGATGAATTGTTTCATGTAGTCATAGGAATTTTGTTCAGTATAATATTTAGACTGATTGCGATCAGCTAGTTGCAAGGTTTTTGCTTGGGTAGAAATATTAACCTGGGAGTAATTCATCAAAATTTTTGCCATGCTAGTTTTTTTGGCTTTTGCCACAGCCTTAAGATCATTGTAAAATTCTTCAGATAGCCGGATGGGTAAAACTTTAGTTTTATTCATTGTATATACAAGCTATCATTATTTATATATACAAGTCAAGGAGTAAATTATGATCAACCTTAATGATTTTGGCAAAGTAGAAATAAAAGTGGGCAGAGTTACTCAGGCGGAAAACGTAGAAAAAAGTGAGAAATTAATTCGCCTGCAAGTAGATTTTGGCAAGGAAGATGTAAAAACTATTTTTACCGGCGTGCGCCCTTTTGGCTACGCTCCGGAAGATTTTACAGATAAACAATTTTTATTTGTGACTAATCTTGAACCCAGGAAAATGATGGGAGAAGAATCTCAGGGGATGATTTTAGCAGTTGATGGTGATGACAAACCTTTCTTTATTACTGCCAAGGGTTTGCCGCTTGGAGCTCAAGTTCGCTGATGTCCATGTTACAATAGATTCTCATGGCAGAGAAAAAAATTACTAACAAAAAACCTCCGGTTAAAAAACGGTCGAAACAACCCCAATCCACTTTCAAAAAAGTTGAGGTGAAGGTTGATTTGAATAAAATTTTTAGCAAAGGTTTAATTTATCTTATTATTGGTTTGTTATTTGTCCCATTTTTAATCCAAATTTTTTCCGGAGGTTCTAATGATCAGATCACTATTAGCCAGTTAGTACGTGATATTCGCGAACAAAAAGTTACTAAATTAGATGTAGCTGGCCAGCAACTTCGAGCTCATTACTTGGAAAATGACCAAATTAAAATTGCTCGCAAAGAAGAGGGTCAGCAGGCTTTGGAAGTTTTGACTGCTTCGGGAATTGATTTGGCTGCTGTAGATCTTGAAATCAACAACCTATCCTTTGGAGATATGTTGTGGGAGCTAGTGCTTAATCTCTTACCAATTTTATTAATGGTGATCTTTTTCTTATTCATTTTCCGTCAGGCGCGTGGAGCTCAGGATGGCATTATGGGATTTGGTCGCAGTAAAGCCAAAGTATTTATTAAAGGTAAGCAGGATGTCAATTTTGGTCATGTGGGGGGAATGGATGAAGCTAAGGCTGAGCTGGAAGAAATTGTGGATTTCTTAAAAAATCCTAAAAAATATCAAAAGGTGGGCGCGCGGACTCCCAAAGGCGTGTTGTTGGTAGGGCCAGCGGGAACAGGAAAAACTCTCTTGGCGCGCGCGGTGGCGGGTGAAGCCAACGTCCAATTTTTATCCATTGCTGGTAGTGAGTTTATGGAAATGCTGGTTGGGGTCGGCGCGTCGCGCGCGCGCGATCTTTTTCAAACCGCTAAAAAAATGGCTCCCTCAATTATTTTTATTGATGAAATTGATGCCATTGGTCGTCAAAGGAGCCGAGGCAGTATGGGTGGAAATGATGAGCGCGAGCAGACTTTAAATCAAATTTTAGTGGAGATGGATGGCTTTACTCCCAATGACAATGTGATGGTGATGGCCGCCACTAATCGCGGTGATCTTTTAGACCCAGCTTTGGTTAGACCAGGGCGGTTTGACCGGCGTGTGATTGTCCGCCTCCCAGATTTAGAAGAAAGAAAACACATTATCAAAATTCACGCCAAAAGCAAGCCATTTGCTAAAGGTTTGAATTGGGATAGGGTGGCTAAACGCACCGTGGGTTTTTCTGGAGCTGATATTGAAAATATGCTTAATGAAGCGGCGATTGCTGTAGCCCGCGATATTCGTAGTGAAATTAAATATACTGACATCGAAGAGGCTTCACTGAAGGTTAAATTAGGTCGCAGTAAAAAACGTCTACACGATGTATACGAGCGCAAATTGACTGCCTATCATGAAGCTGGCCATGCGGTTATTGCTCATGTATTACCTCATACTGATCCAGTGCATCGAATTTCAATTGTCTCGCGGGGCATGGCACTAGGTTACACGCTCACTCCACCAGAAAAAGACAAAGTTCAAATAACACGCTCTGAGTTATTGGAAGATATGGTGGTCATGCTGGGTGGTCGAGCTGCAGAAGATTTAATCTTTCGTGAATTAACCGCTGGAGCTAGTAGCGATATCAAACGGGCGACTGCGATTGCTCGGTCTATGGTGATTGAGTATGGAATGAGCAATTTAGGGCCAATGAATTTTGGGCCACAATATGAATCAAATGATTACGGGATGCTGTGGGGCAAGCCGTTTGAAGTTTCCGATAATGTGCAAGCTAAGGTGGATGAGGAGATTGGGCGATTCATTAACGATGCTCAAGCTTGGTCCACTAAACTGTTAAAGAAATATAAAAAACAGCTTGATATGGTAGCAGCAAAGTTGCTCGAAGTTGAAACTTTAGATGCAGATGAATTTAGTGAGTTAATGGGTATAGAAAAAGCTAAGCCTGATATACTGACATAATGCATCTGCCCAACATTCGTCAACGCCTCCTCAAGCAACGTAAATTTCGTCAATTATTATTAGCTTTGATTGGGGTTTCATTTTTTTTGGGAATATTGGTAGTCTCTGTTGAAAAAGAAGTAGGGAATATTAAGACTATTTCCGAGGGTTTATGGTGGGCCTCCACTACCATTACTGCGGTGGGTTACGGTGACTACGCGCCTGTGACTGGACCAGGACGAGTCATTGGGGTAGCACTTCAAGTAATGGGGGTGGTGATGTTTGGCTTATTAATTGCCATTATTAGTACCTCAATGAATAGAAGCCAAGAAGAATATTTTTGGAAGAAGTTGTTCAAGAGATTAGATGAGTTAGAAAAAGAAGTGCAAAAGATGCATAAAAAGACGGATTACATGGTGAAAGAGAATGGGGAGAGAGAGTAGCTTTATTTTTGTTCATTTCCAGCACACCCATGTTACACTACTTTTATGATCTCGTTTTTTCACAATGGCTATGATGTGCTGATGCTAGTGGACGCTCATGCGATTATTTACCGGGCTTATTTTGCTCTGCCACCTACATTGACCACTCCAGATGGAATGCTAGTCAATGCGGCGTTTGGTTTTACTAGAATTTTACTGGCTGCCATTGCCGACATGAAACCGACTTATTTGAGTGTGATTTTTGATCATCCCGAGCCAACTTTTCGCCATCGCCAGTTTCCAGCTTACAAGGCTCACCGAGAAAAAATGCCAGAGGACCTCATTGCGCAAGTAGGGTTAACTAAACAGATTGTGGAGTCGCTTAACATTCCCCAATTTGAAGTTGAGGGTTATGAAGCAGATGATTTGATCGGCACGCTTAGTCGTCAGGCTACAGAAAAAACCGTGATTGTAACCGGGGATCAAGATATGTTCCAACTGGTTGATGACAAGATTCATGTTTGGTTGCCACCGCGAGGAAAACATCCAGCGGATGAATATGATCGAGAAAAGGTTTATCAAAAAATTGGTGTTTATCCAGAACAAGTAATTAATATGAAAGCATTGATGGGAGATAGCTCAGATAATATTCCTGGGATTAAAGGAATAGGGCCAAAAAGCGCGATTGTATTATTGCAACATTTTGGATCATTGACAGGCATTTACCAAGCGGTGAGCGAACTAGAAAAACATACTGATATTCTTAAAGGGGCATTGTTAAAAAAATTGCAAGAAGGCAAAGACAATGCTTTTTTAAGTCAGAAATTAGCCACCATTGATCAGCATGCACCAATTGAACTGGACTTAGAGTCGTGCAAGGTTACGGGTTATGACAAAGAAAAGGTTGTTAAATTGTTTCAAGAGCTAGAGTTTAGATCGTTAATAAATTTTTTGCCCAATGATGAGTTTGAGACAAGCATCCAGGAAAGTTTATTTTAGGCAGTCAGTAGAGCTATAATAAGCTTTATGTCCAAAGAACTTAGAGTCGCCATAATCCACGACTACTTGCGCGAATATGGCGGAGCCGAACGGGTCTTGGAAGCGCTCCACGAAATATATCCCCAGGCGCCAGTTTATGTTTCCTTTATAGATAAAAAAGCTATGGGGATTCATTGGCAGAGGTTTACTGGTTGGGAGATTCGCGAAACCTGGTTTGCCAAAATTCCATTAATTAAAAAACTTTATTCACCACTGCGAGTGTTAGTAGACAGAGCCTTTATGGCTCTAGATTTATCAGCGTATGATTTAGTAGTTTCTTCTTCTAATGCTTTTGAAGCCAAAGCAGTCCAAGTCCAAAACGGCGTTCATATTTGCTATTGTCATACCCCTTCCAGGGCACTCTATGGCTACTCCACCATGACGGATTGGCAGAAAAGTCCGTTAGTTAAACTAGGGGGGAGTTTCATTAACCACTACATGCGCGTAATTGATTTCCAGCATGCGCAAAAAGTAGATCATTTTATTGCTAATTCAGAGGAAACCAGGCGTCGGATAGAAAAGTTTTATCGTCGTTTGAGTGTGATCATTTATCCACCCGTTAATGTGCCGACTCCAGCTGAGTTAAAGAAATACCGCTCTCAAGCAGCCACAAAATATCCTACCCAGTACTACCTTTATGTCAGCCGTTTATCTTTTTCTAAACATCCGGAACTAGCGGTTCAAGCGGCCAATAATCTGGGGTTTAATATCAAGATAGCTGGCTCTGGCAAGATGGAGGCTAAATTGAGAGAGGCGGCGGGCGCAAGGATTGAATTTCTGGGTGCTGTGGATGATCCAGAACTGCATATTTTATTGGCTGGAGCCAGGGGTTTGATTTATCCGGTTGAAGATGAAGATTTTGGGATAGTGCCTGTAGAAGCCATGGCTCATGGTGTGCCAGTGATCGCGCACAAATCTGGCGGCCCAATGGAGACCATCGTCGCCGATCAAACAGGAGTATTTTTTAGCGACCTTAGCGTGAGGGGATTGGTGGAGGCATTGATCAAATTTGAGAAAATAAAATTCGATTCAGAGAAAATTTTTCAGCATGCACAACAGTTTTCTAAGATTAAGTTTCAAAAACAAATTCGTGATTTTATACTTCAGGTATTAAATTAACCTTTTTACTCGCTCACACTTTCACTTATTTTCATATTTTCACTTTCTGCTTGACAACTTTAGCAGTCATGGCTTATGATTGCTAACATGATAGATCTAACCGCACGTCAGGTTCAAATCCTCAGGGCCATCATCGAGGAGTTTGTCGAAACGGCTGAGCCAGTTGGGTCAGATACGATTGATAAAAAATTTAATATTGGCATTTCTCCAGCGACAATCCGTAATGAAATGGTCTATTTGCAGGATCAAGATTATTTGCGTAAATCTCATGTCAGTGCTGGCCGCGTCCCGACCTCTAAAGCCATGAAACTCTATGTGAATGAGTTGATGAAGGAAAAAGAACTTTCAGTGGCCGATGAAGTTAGTGCTAAAGAAAAGATCTGGAAGAGTCGCGATGAGCTGGGCGGGCTTTTATATGAAACTACTCGGGTTTTAGCTGATAAAACCCATGCTTTAAGTGTAGCCATTACTGATGAGCGTCGGTTGTATCACTCTGGTTTTGCCAATCTTTTAGTTATGCCAGAGTTTTTTGATATTGAGGTCATGCGACAAGTGTTGCAAGTCATTGAAGAAGTATCAGTTTTAGATGAAATTTTTGATTTTGGAGTGAGTGAAAATCCTATTCAGATTTCTTTTGGAACTGAGTTGGACAATAAATATCTTGCACCTATTGGGGCAATTTACACTAAGATTAATGCTGGAGACAGGATTTGCAAACTAGGCGTAATTGGTTCTGCGCGTTTTGATTACCCTTATGTAATCCCAATGATGAAGTATTTTAAGGGATTAATAGAAGATTTGACGATTGGATAATTTTATGATAAAAAAAGACGCTAAAAAACAACCTCATCCTACTAATCTTAAAAATGAAATTTTAGAGCTCCAACAACGGTTAGTAGAATCTCTGGAGCGAGAAAAACGTGCTTTAGCTGATTATCAAAATCTAGTTAAACGTAACCAAGAAGAGCGTGTCAGATTTTTGCAGTTAGCTAATCAAGGTTTAATTGAGACTCTACTCAATCCATTAGAGCATTTAAGTATGGCGGCCAAGCAGATTGACGACCAAGGTTTAAACCTGGTCATGAGAGATTTTTGGCAGGTTCTGGAAGAAGTAGGTTTAGAGGAGATTTATCCTAAAGGGGAAAAATTTAATCTAGAGACTATGGAGGTGGTTGATAAAGAAGGCGATGGCCAAACCGTCGCCAAAGTAGTCAAGCGCGGTTATCGATTTAACGGTCTGATTATTCAACACGCCAAAGTCATAGTTAAATAAATATTAATTTTTTTAAAAGGAGTTTTAACATGTCAGACAAAAAATCAATTAAGACAGGTAAAATCATCGGCATTGATCTTGGTACCACTAACTCTGCGGTAGCAATCATGGAGGGTGGGACTCCTAAAATTATTCCTACCACCGAGGGCGGCAATACCTTTCCTTCTATTGTGGCTTTTAAAGACGATGAAGTAGTGGTAGGTGATCCGGCTAAGCGTCAGATGGTACTTAATCCTAAGATCACAGTTAATTCTGTTAAACGTTTTATGGGGCGTAAGTACAAAGACAAGGCAGTTCAAGAAGCAACCAAACACATTTCTTATGATTTAGCTGAAGGTAAAGACGGCATGGTGACGGTGAAGGTGAACGGTAAAACTCTCACTCCACAAGAAATTTCTGCCAAGATTTTGCAAAAAGCTAAAGCAGATGCAGAAAGCTATTTAGGTAGTAAAGTTGAGCGAGCAGTCATCACTGTGCCCGCCTATTTTAATGACTCTCAGCGCCAAGCTACCAAGCAAGCTGGTGAGATCGCCGGCCTATATGTGGAGCGGATTGTAAACGAGCCCACAGCAGCTTCTCTTGCCTATGGTTTAGATAAAAAAGGCAGTCAAACTATTGCAGTTTATGATCTCGGTGGCGGTACTTTTGATATCTCAATTTTAGAAATAGGTGACGGAGTGTTTGAAGTTAAATCTACCAATGGAGATACCTTTTTAGGGGGAGATGATTTTGACAACCTCATCATTGATTGGATTATTGCCGAGTTTAAAAAAGAGTCTGGTAAAGATTTATTTAAAGACTCACAGGCTTTGCAACGTGTTAAGGATGCGGCGGAAAAGGCTAAGATTGAGCTCTCATCTTCACAAAAGACTGAGATTAATCAACCATTTATCACTCAGGGTGATGCTGGTCAACCACTCCATTTAACCATGACTTTAACTAGAGCCAAATTGGAGGAGTTAACTGATGATTTAGTTAAGAAGTCTTTTGGTCCAGTAGAAAAAGCCATTAAAGATGCCAAGATTAAGGCTTCTGACATTGACGAAGTGATCTTAGTCGGTGGCATGACCCGGATGCCAAAAATCCAAGCTGAAGTGAAAAAATTCTTTGGTAAAGAGCCGCATAAAGGAGTAAACCCCGATGAAGTGGTGGCGATTGGCGCTGCCATTCAGGCTGGAGTGATTAGCGGTGATGTCTCTGACGTGGTGTTACTGGATGTGACGCCGCTCACTCTGGGTTTAGAGACTTTGGGTGGGGTGCGTACGCCATTAATTGAGCGCAACACTACTATCCCGACCAGCAAATCGCAAATTTTCTCTACAGCGGCTGATAATCAAACTCAGGTAGAGATCAATGTCTTGCAGGGTGAGCGCGAAATGGCCGCAGACAATAAAACTTTGGGGCGCTTTGTCCTGGATGGAATTCCTCCTGCCATGCGGGGAATGCCCCAGATTGAAGTTACTTTTGATATTGACTCCAATGGCATTTTGAATGTGACTGCTAAGGAAAAGAATACTGGTAAAGAACAAAAAATTTCCATTCAAAACAGCACTAATCTTTCTGATGAAGAGGTGGAAAAGATGAAAGCTGATGCAGAGAAGTATGCGGATGAGGATAAGATAAAGAAGGAGCTAATTGAAGCCAGAAATAAAGCTAATAGTGTGGCCTTTGAGCTGGAAAAACAACTTAAGGAATACGGTGACAAGATTGACGAGAAGGTAAAAGCTGAGATCCAAGAGAATGTCAAAAAACTTAAGGAGCTGTCTGAAAAAGAAGATGCTACTAAGGAAGAACTAGATAAAGCCACAGAAGAAACCTTTACAAGCGCGCAAAAGATGGGCGAAGCTATGCAGAAAGCCCAACACGCCAAAGCAACCGAAGGTGAGAAGAGTGAGGAGAAGAAAGACGAGAAAAAGAAGGGTAAAGACGATAAGGATAAAGCCCAAGAAGGCGAAGTGGTGGAGGAGTAGTTTGGTATAATAAAGAATTAGTTAGTTAATAGGGAAAAGCGGGGGTTATCAGGCCTCCGCTTTTTTATTACTGCACTAAAAAGTTTGCATATTGTTATTGTAGTCAATTTTTAGAGTTTGTTATATCTTGGCAAAGTCTACAGCTGTTCCAACTCCGAGAGGTGGATTGAGGTCATAGCGCAAAGCCCTACTGAGCAAGCCAAAATTATCCTGTCCGGGAATATAAGGATCGATTGGTTTCCCTTGCCAGTCTAGCGTGGATGGATATTTTTTGGAAAAGTCTTCAAGAAGCGGGGGTTCCAAAAGATACAGCGTATGAGCTTTAAGTCGATATAAGCCAGTATACGCCGCCGCCTGAGAGTCAAGGCCGGGAAAAGATTTCTGATAAAATATTTCCAAGAATTGAGGGCGTTGTTGAATCTCGGTTACGAGCTCTTTAGTGGCAGAAGATGAGATCCTTTGTATTAATAAATATCTCCCCGAACCCCTGCTATCTGGATATTTGTTATAGCCTGTAATTACCAGCTCACTTACATTGCTATAAACAGAAGGTACATCTGCTAATACTATCCATGGGAGTGCTCTAGAACTGGCGCCGGGAAAATTTTTTACTTGTGGTAAATCACAGACATTATCAAGTGCATGGTAGGAAAAATAAAGTAATGGAATTATTGGATCAAAATGAGCAGTAGAATCATAGTAACTTTGTTGGATTTTACTGCTACTACCTCCACTAATCATTTCTGTGCCTGTTGAGCGAGATCGTGTTCCGTCGGGGAAGGGTGTGTTGTTCGCACAAATGCCATAAAAAAACCAGTCAGTTCTTGATTTTAGTATTTCTTCAGCCAATTGTCTTTCTCTCAATCCTTCAGTTTGTAATTCAGTCATAGCGTAATTATACAGACAACAGCTGATGTTGTTATGCACTAAAAAGTTTTGCTTTTTTATTACTTGACAAGTATATATATTAGTATTACATTAATATTATGTTAATACCTACATCCAAAAACATCAACACTGTTACTGATTTGCGAATCAATACCATTGAGTTGTTAGATCAAGTTGATAAAAATGGCTTCAAATACATTTTCCAGCGCTCTCAACCCCGGGCGGTGCTACTTAGTATTGCAGAGTATGAAAAATTAACTCAAAGACTTGAGGATCTATACGATGAATTAAGAATTCAACAGCTAGTCGATCTACCCAAAGGCAAGGGCAAAACTCTTCAGGAGGTGCGAGAGGAGTACGGTGCCTAAGTACATTGTTAAGTTTACTGATTATGGCTATAAATCGCTTGGTCAAATTGCCGCTTCAGATGCCAAAAGAGTCTTAAAAAAGCTTAAGATACTAGAGAACTTTTCTTCTCAAACTCAAAATATCAAAAAAATGAAAGGCTCTGCTGGTCAAGTTTATCGCTTAAGGATTGGAGACATTCGCGTGCTATTTGAAAGAGATAAAATCACAATTTGGATTTTAGAAATAGGATATCGAGGGTCGATTTATTAGATATGGAAGACGTAGAAGTAGGTGGTAAAATGACTCCAGCATGAAACTCTCCGTTATTGTCCCGGTCTACAATGAAGCTCCCACAGTCAAAAAAGTTTTAGGCCCACTAGCTGGAGTTAAAGAAGTCAAAGAAGTCATTGTGGTTAATGATGGTTCGACTGATGATACAGAAAAAGAGATCAAGAAAATTCTTAATTCTAAAAATCCAGACATAAAAAAGATTCAATACTTTAAAAAGAAAAATGGCGGTAAAGGTAGTGCCGTTAGACTGGGCCTAACAAAAGTCACTGGTGACTATACCCTCATCCAAGATGCTGATCTGGAATACGATCCCCGCGAAATTCCCTTGTTATTAGAGCCTTTAGACAGAGAGGGAGTTGAGGTTGTGTTTGGCTCGCGTTTCATCGGCTCTCATTCAAACCTTTTATTCTGGCACCGCGTGGGGAATGGATTTCTAAACTTTGTTGTCAATTTACTTTATAACACTACTCTGTCTGATATGGAGACTTGTTATAAACTTTTGCCAACAGATTTATTCAGGAAACTCAATATTTCTGCCAATGCTTTTGATATGGAGCCAGAAATTACTTGTAAGCTGTTGCGCCGAGGTTGCAAAATTTTTGAAGTTCCCATCAGCTATGTAGGTCGGGATTTTTCGCAAGGAAAGAAGATTACTTGGCGCGA
>Ga0180009_10004351_pt1 | contig 15657 bp, 18 predicted proteins | sample OS_PC_MetaG_FD_123537 | JGI IMG/M metagenome (GOLD analysis project Ga0180009, IMG submission 123537) | Groundwater microbial communities from the Aspo Hard Rock Laboratory (HRL) deep subsurface site, Sweden - OS_PC_MetaG | ecosystem: Environmental > Aquatic > Deep subsurface > Groundwater...
ATGCGCTTTTTATAAATGGTGTTTCAGATTATTATCATGAAGATAATTTGGCTCTAGCACATAATACTTTGTTAAAACGCGGATTTACAGAAATTTATATTTTGGACGGGAAGGGAAAAAAATCGAATCTATATCCCGTTTATGGAAGAGCAACCAAAAAAAATATAGAAGAAATTTTAGATAAGTTCTCTAAAAAAATTGATTCTAACGATACCTTGTTTCTTTATATAACTGGCAAAGGGGGACTAGACTATATACTTTCTCCAACAGATAAGATTTATAATTATCTAGCTAAAATAATTTCCTTGAAAGAATGGGAACCGGAAGAAATTTCATATGTTCAATTGCATTCTGAAACGGATTCTCCCGAAAGAAATTGGCTTAAAAGGGATCTTTATCCTTCTAATTTGAAAGATTTTTTAAAAAATATCAATCCGGAAGTGGGAATATTGTTTTTTGATCAATGTCATGGACGGGGATTTGCAGAAAAAAACGGTTTTGGAAAATTCATCGGAATTTCTATGTCAAAAAAAGGGGAAGTAAGTTATGATAATTTATTCCCGCAAGCTTTTTTTAGCGCTTGGAAAAATAATATAGCTGATAGAAATGATGATGGAAAAATAAGTATAAGGGAAGCTTTTGATTACGCGTGCGAAAATGATAAATACACAAAAAATGGTTCTCAAAATCCGCTTATGGTTTCTATACTAGATTCTGAATCTGCTTTTTTGGATGGTTATTTTAAATAAAAGAATTTAGCTTCAGTTATTCCTCATTATAAATTTATCCAAATTTTTCTTTGCTTCTTGTTTTTTCTTCTGGTGTTCTTTTAGAAAGACATTGATTTTTTCTATCAAAATTGCTTTAAGCTCGCTGGTTAGCATTTCTCCGGATTCGTATTTCTTTTTTATTTCTTCGAGCTTTTTATCGTCGGGCTCGAAAAATATCTTTAAATATTGGAAAGATACATCGACTTCAGTGTTCCCGCCCTTTTTTCTGTGTTCCTCGACGGTTGCTTGTCCTCCCGAGAAAGCATACTTATTGATTTTTTTCTTTACTGTTTTTGGGTCATCAGATAGGAAGATTACACCTTCTCCCGATGAAGACATTTTTATCCCGCCGTGCAGGGAAGGGACGAATTGCGCGTAGAGTGCCGCCGGTTTTTCTAAGTTGAAGTCTTTATGGGTTGCGATGTCCCGGGTTAGTCTGATAAATGGATCTTGGTCTATTCCGACAGGCACGACAGATATATGTTTTTTAGAGTGGAATTGTGGGAAAAGAATATGTGCTGCCTGCATTGCCGGATAAAAAGACCATCCTATGTTTTTATCTGGTGTTAGTCCAAACGTGGCTTTTGCTGTAGAGTATGTGATTCGCTTTGCGATTCGTGCGGCATATTTATAAATATTTGTATAAATAAAGTCCTCAAAGATAAAAGTTTTTTTTGAATCGAAACCTAATGCTATTAAGTCCAATATATTATCCTGCGAGTATTCCATCGATTCTTTGAAAGTTAGAGTTTCTTTTATGAAAAATTTTTCGTCGTCGGAGATTGGAATATAAACGTCACAGCCGAAAGTATCCTGTAACGATTTGGCTACTAAAAAAGGAACAAGATGTCCAAGATGTAATTTCTCTGAGGGCCCTCTGCCAGTTATCACCGAGACATTCTTCCCGTCTTCTTCGGCTTTTAACCATTTATCGAAATCCCTATGCGAGAAATAAATGCCTCTTCTTAATAAGGGATGGCAGTCTTTCAACTTATGGTAAATGGAATCTGGAAGGGGTGTTGTGCCAAATTGCTTGATTAATTTGCCGTAATCGACCTCTCCGGTGACTTCCCAGGGGGTGACGTTAGCTTTTGTCATAATATAATATCGAAAAGTTCTTTTTATATTTATTGATAATATTTAAATAGTATTCTTGTGTGGATGTATTATGAAAAAAAGTATGTGTTTTATCTTAGCATTGATTTTTATGACCTCGTTTGCGATTGCCGACATTTCCTTGTCAGAACCTGAGGAAATTTATAATCTTGGCGATAGACTTTATATACATGCTGACGGATTGCGTGGTGTCGAGACGGGGAATTTAAATATTAATTTAGTTTGTGGTAATCGTACAACAAATTTAGTGAAGATTCCTGCGAGGGATTTTTCTAGCGAGGAGGATCAGGCTTATTCTACCTACAAAATATTGGGCAGTGGAGATTTGGAAATTGTTAATTTGACAGAAATTCTTGGTGAGTGTCAAATTATTTTATCAATTGGGGGACAGACGGCCTTGACGAAACTTTTTACAATTAGTAATAAGATTTTTGTTTCAGCTTCGACGGATAAAATGAGTTATGACCCTAGCGAGGGGATTTTAGTTAGTATTGATGCAAGAAAAGCAAACGGTGATTTATTAAATGGTTTTGTGGAAGCAACTAACGCAACAGATTTCAGCAAGGCGATTGAAAGAGGTTTCGTTAGTGAGACATTCTCTATGGGAGATACTATCGAGGCCGGAACATATTTACTTGCGATTCGTGCTTACGACGTCGGGCGAGACGGTGTTTTGAATGAAGGTTCCGCTATGGTTTCATTTTACATTAACCAGGTTGCCTCTTCAATTATTACGAGTTTGTCAGATGTTGAAGTGACTCCTGGAGAAAGTTTTACTATTGGCGCAGAAGTTTTTGATCAATCAGGTAAAGAAATTGTCGGGACCGTTTCTGTTAAAGTTCTTTCTCCAAAGAATGAAGAGATTGAGATTCTGATTCCTACGGGAGATTTTAATACTTTTGAATTTCCCATTAACGCGACTGCAGGGATTTGGAGGGTGATTGCATCATTTGACCGGATTGGTGAAGAAAGAGAATTTGAAATGATTAAATCTTCGAAGATGGAGTTCAATATTACCGAAGGAGTATTAGAAGTTACCTGTGTGGGAAACTGGGAATGTAACGGGACTGTTGATGTTCAGATTGGGAATGAATCTCTTGAACTTGAGTTGATTATGGATTTGGGCGAGGTCCGAAAGTTTAGTCTTAAGGCTCCACAGGGAGAGTATGACGTTTCTATTAGTGGTGGTGGGGGGAGTTCGATTAATCAACATGTTTTATTGACGGGTAGCGCAATTTCTATTAAGGATTTTAAGGAGGTCGGAATTTTTAAGGGATATTCGGTTATTTGGATTTTCTTGATTATTGTCCTTGGAAGTATGGGTGTTGTTTTGTTTATGAGATATCGAAAGACAAAAACTCTAGGAGAAAGCGGAAAGATTAATAAGACTATGGATATTGTTAAGGGGGGAATTAGTACAGTTAAGAATAAAGTTGGCGCTAAAGTTCCCCCGAGTATAAAGACGCATGTTTCGTCAAGTTTATCAGAAGATAAAAGTATGATTGATTTGACTAAGAGTAAAATTGGGAGCGCAGAATCGACATTGGTGTTGAAAGGTGAGAAGTATCCTTCGGCAGTTGTTGCGTTAAGTGTTAAAAATTATAAGAAATTAAGCGGCAATGCAAAGGACACTTTAATTAAAGTTATTGAGGATGTAAAAAAAGTTAGGGGTTTGATTGATTGGAGGGGTGATTATATTTTTGTGGTGTTTTCTCCGCTGGTTACTAAGACTTATAAAAATGAGTTATTGGCTACGAAGGCAGGCTTTAAGATTTTGCAAGGCTTGAAGGATTATAATAAAAAGTTTAAGGACAAAATTGAGTTTAATCTTGGCGTGCATATGGGAGAACTGATTGCGTCGAAAGCAGACGGTAAATTGAAATATACGAGTATCGGAAATACGATTTCACTTGCTAAAAGGATTGCTGATTCGGATAGTGAGAAATTATTAGTTTCAGATGATATTCAGAAGAAAATGCTTAGAGATTTAAAAGTTATTAAGGTGAGGGAGATTGGAAAGAACCAGATTTATGAAGTTTCTGGAATAAAGGATCGTGAGGCTAACGAGGCTAAGTTAAAGGATTTGTTAAAGAGAATGGATTAGCGCGGGGATTAATTTTATAAATTAGATTTGATTATTATAATTGAGGTGAAGAATGATTAAAATACTGTTTTTGGATTTTGATGGAACTATAAGTGACGCATATAGTATTTCATTTAAGTCGTTGGTGAGAACACTAGATGATTATGGATATGAGTTTGATAAGTCAAAATTATTAAATTTAATGGGTGATAAAATGCAGACTATATTGGAGGGGTTGGACCTGGATACCGAAAATTTAGGGGCAGTGCGACGGAGATTTTACAAGTATTTTACTAAGGAGGCCTTGGACGGAGGAATTCGGCCGTGTGTTTCATTAAAGCCATTATGGAAATTGAAAAAAGATTGTTTATTGATTGTTGTTTCGAATTCGGAAACTCATTTTCTCAAGGCATCGATTAAAAAGCTGGGAATTAAAGGTCTCTTTGATAAGGTTTATGGGGCAGAAAAATTCAGAAAGAAGGATGAAATGTTGAAGAAATTATTCAAAAAATTTAAGATTAAGTCCTCGGAAGCGATATATATTGGGGATAGATTTTCGGATATTAGATCTGCACGAAGTGCTGGATGTATTTCGGTCGCAATTCAAAATAAATGTTCATGGTCGGATTTGAAAACGATAAAAAAAGAGAAACCGGATTATATCATTAGGGATTTTAGAGAATTAAAAAAATTGGTTGGGAAGTTAAATAGGATTAAATAAGATTATAATGAAAAAGAAAATTTTTGAGATTTTGAAAAAAGCAATTGAATCATTTGAAAATCTGGATAAAATTGAACTAATCGCAACTTTTGGAAGTACATCAAAATTTGATAACTCAAATTTTGATGATTTAGATGTAATCATAATCTCAGATAAAAAATCTCATGATGATTTTATTTCTTATTTACAAAATAAATTTAGAAAAGAAAATTTTGAACCAATAGTTTTTGAGACTATTACACAAAAGCCGAAAAAGGAAAATGAAAGTCAAGTTTTTATCCATGATTTAAATTATAGAAGTTTGTCAGATTTAGTTGAAAAGGAATGGAAATCTGTTGTAAATTCAATGAAATCTGAAATGGTTGTTTTATATGGCGATAAAAACTTTCTGAAAAAACTTCCTTTTTCAAAAATTTCTAAAGAAGAATTGCTCGGCAATATAATCAAATGGTCTCAAAAAATAAAATCTGAAGAAGAGTTCAAAATTTTCCAAAAATATCTAATTAAAATCATCCCTAAACTATTGCGAGATTATAATTACTTAAATTTATCAAATTTAAAAGAAGTCCAAAAGTTACTCAATCAAAAATTTTCCTGGAATAAAAAATTAGAAGAGGTTGGAGATTTAATCGCCCAAATCTAAATTAGGTACTCTCCCCCTTCAGTCGTCGGGAGACATAAACCTCTGAGTTAGATTATTTTTCTTAATTAAGTTGAGACAGTGCTTTAACTATATTGAGTTCTAAATCTTGGTTTTTCTTTAAAAATTTCTCGAAGAGAGCTTGAATCTTTTTATCTTGTTTTCTTTTTGTCCCTTTGATATTTGTCAATCTTGCGTAGAGTTCTATTTCTTTGTCAGAGAGAAAATAAAGTGGTTTATTATCCGGCTTTGGTCCGATATAGTCTCCCTTAAGAATGTTTTTGAAAATGTCTTCAGCGGCTTGTGAGAGATTATCTGAAGAGAGATTAGGTTTAGTACTCCAAGAAACTTTAAACTTTTTTTCAAGGATTTTCTTGAGGACTGAAGTATTAAGGCTGGAAGATTTTTTTAGAGTGATTGTTTTGTCTTTAGGAAGCATTGAATATTTACGAATTGTCCGAAAGACTTTTCGCTCGACGTAATCTAAAAACTGAGATTTATCAAGTTCTCTTTGATTAGTAAATGTCCATACTGTACCTCTCATAATTTTACCTCTTTAAATTTTTTCCTTTGTTCTTCCGAAGCATTAGTTGAATAAGCATTCTGAAGTTCTAAAGCTTTTTGTCTACCTTTGACATTAGAATAGTAAACAGAAGGTTTGCCTTTTGCATCTTGGATTGATGTCTTAAATTTAGTTATTAAATTTGATTCAGTTTCATTTCTTGCAACTACAAACCAAATGTCGTCGATAAAGAAGTGTCTGCCAATCATTGTTAAGGAAAGTGTTTTTTCATTGATTAAATCTTTTTTTAATAAAGTATCCAATCTTCTCGAAGGTTCTTTTTCACAAAGAAAGCACCCTCCGCCGGGACTTGGATATTTGATTCCATATTTTTCTGCTAAGGTCATTTGTTTCTTTCTTGAGCGACCAGAAAATCCGGCATCTGCCAAAGGTCTTGTAATTTTAAATCTAATTTCTTCATCTATTTTCTTTTGCGCAGATTTAGTTTGAGACATGGGTCGCTGTCCCGGAACTTCGCCTGTTGCAATCACACCATGGCCGCGCTTATCTGCATACTCTTTTGCTTTTTTGAACATGAAAATCTTACAGTCTATGCAAGGATTAATTCCTGCGCCTGTTCCGAATTTTGGTTTCTTGAGAATAGCTAAGTATTCTGATAGGGCGGGCTCTTTTGTTATATCTGAAATTGTTATTTTTAGATTCTCTTTTTTTTTGCAGTCAATGCATCCGCACCCAAAGGGGAGAGCAAAATGTAATGCTTCAACATCGTATCCTTGTTCTTGGAGCATTCGTACAACTAAACGGGAGTCGAGTCCGCCGGAATATAAAACTAGTGCTTTTTTCATGGAAGAAGAATAAGAATCGTATTTTAATGTGTTTTGGTTAGTATCCTCCGAAGACTTCTAATTCTTTTGTATATCCCTTGTGCTCGAAATCGAAATTGAAGATGAACAAAAATTCAGACAGTGCTCGGACACCCAGACCTGCTTCCTTTGTTATTTTATATAAATATTCAGTGAAACAACGAGGGCAGATGTGAACATTGTATTTGTTACAGGCAACGCATTTTTTAGATTTGCCGTCAAATTGTTTATGCACTTCCAAAAATTTATTTACTTGTCTTAGGAGTTTTTCTTCATCCCTTGGAAAAAGGAGAATCCATTGCTTGAAACCTTTTGCAATACAAGATGGACAAAGCGGATGTACAATATTGTAACCACAAGATAAGCAGTTGTTGTGGATACCCTCACAGATATTTTCTTTGGATTGGTTAGGGTATGCTATTTCTGTTTTAAGGTTATATGTCTCTATAGCGACATTCATTTTTTGATTCATTTTAGAAAAATTATGTCGCGTGATTAAAATGGCTTAATAAAAATCAAATGAGCGCACGCTAAAGAGGTATAAGAATTCCAAGTACACATCCCTTTTTGCGTTTGCATAAATATATCAAGTTATAGAATTATTTAAAGGTTTCGTTGACAGTGTTTACAAAAATGAATTAACTTCTTCCAAGAGTTTTTTTGCTTTCTTGTTTGTTTCGAAATGTTTTCTTATAGGTTCCAAAAATTCATCTATATACTTTGCCGTAGCTAATTTTAAATCCATTGGGTGAAGTTCTTTTGCAACGAACGCCCTTTCTAGATCTTTATAGTTTTTGAACGAAATGCTTCCACCAAATTTTTTTGAACGTTCAATTTTAAATTGTTTAATTTTCTCAAAAATAATGTATTTACAATATTCCAAAACAGGATTATCTTCAACGACTCCTTCCGGACAATATGCCTTTTTAAATTTTTTATTTATATCTTCCGTTGTATCAGTCATGAAGATCGCGGAATCTGCATTTGACTTTGACATTTTTTTTGCAATTACGGCATCAATGCCGGTCAAGTCTTCGCTTTGAGGTTTGATTAATCCCATTAGCATATGATGGTGAACTGCGATTGGTTTTTTCTTCCCGATTTTTGGAGCAACCTCTCTTGCAAGAACATTGACTTTTCGTTGGTCCATTCCAAGTTGTGCGATGTCCACATTTAGATGGAAAATATCTGCAGCTTGCATTACTGGGTAGAATATTTGCGCAGCAGAAAGCGATAAACCTTCAGATCTACCCATAATCTGTGAGCAACGCGTTATTCTTTTAACTGAATTTAATCGCGCGATTTTTAAAACACTTAGCCAGTAATCTTGATCCATACTATCGGCAGCCCAGATAAATTCCACATTCTTTAAATCCATCCCACAGGCTTTCCACACCTCAATAAAATATTTTCCGACTGTTTTAATCTTTTCTAAATCCCCGTCGAGTTTGTCGTTCATTAATGCGAACCAATCAGCTACCCAAAACTTGAAATGAATTCCTGCTTTTGTTAGTTTATTTACGTTTATCACCCTTAAAAGTCCCTGTGCGATATGAATTTTTCCTGAGGGCTCAAATCCATCGTATGCGATAATTTTTTTGTTTGAATTTAACAATTCTATCAATTCGTTTTCTCCTAAAATTTCCTCACCTACTTCCTTGATTAGTTCAAATCGCTCTTCTGGTTTCATAGTAGAGAGAACTGATTTAGATATATAAATGTTATTAGTTAACAAACTTTCCGAAGATATAAAAAGGCCTTGTGTTTTTAGTTTAAATGATGAAGGAAATTTATGATTTGTTGATTCTTGGGACTGGTCCTGCCGGGATGGCTGCAGCGATTTATGCGGGAAGATATGGGTTAAGAACTTTGATTATTGGAAAAGAAGTTGGGGGGACAACTAATCTTGCGGGAGAGATTGAAAATTATCCAGGATTTACTGGAACTGGAATTGATTTAATGAAAAAATTTGAAGAACAAGCAAAAGCATTTGGAGCAGTGTTTATGGTGGGGGATATTGATAAATTGGAAAAAATTGAGAATGGATTTCGCGTTAGTGTGGGTGGGAAAAAATTTGAAGGTCATGCTATCGTGGGGGGACTTGGATCGGAGTATAGAAAGTTAGGGATTCCGGGCGAAAAAGAATTTCTTGGTAAGGGAGTTTCGTATTGCGCGGTTTGCGATGGAAATTTTTTTAAGGGAAAAACTGTTGCGGTTATTGGTGGTTCGGATTCAGCGGCGAAGACGGCGATTTATCTTGCGAGTATTTGTGAGAAAGTTTACATTAGTTATCGAAAGGAAAAGATGCGGTGCGAGCCCATTAATTTGAAAAAGATTTTGGCAACTAAAAATATTGAGATTATTTATAATACTCAACCAGTTGAAATTGTTGGGAATGTAAGGGTTACTGGTTTAAAATTGGAGTCTTCAATTGGGAGAAAGTTAGACAAAAACTTGATTGGAATTGATGGAGTATTTATTGAAATTGGCTCGACGCCAGTGACAAGAATTTTTGAGGGGGTTGGGGTTGAATTAGAGAATGGTCATATTAAGGTTGATAAAGAAGGTCGGACTTCGGTTGAAGGTTTGTATGCCACAGGGGATGGAACAAATAATCCGTTCAAACAAACGATAACAGCTACGGCAGATGGCGCTTTGGCGGCAAAAGCTGTTTATGATTATTTGAATTTTGAGAATTAATTACATCCTTTCCAATCTTGCAATTCTTTTATTTAATGGAGGATGAGTCATGAACCATTCTTTTTCTTTTGTTGGTTTTGCAAGGAAAAGTGGGGCGACTGCGCCTGAAACTTTCATTGGAGTATTGTATTGAATTTTTTTGAGCGCGCCGATAAGTCCTGTTGGAGTTCGCATGAATTTTACCGCCGAGGAATCTGCAACATACTCCCGTTTTCTTGAAATTGAAAGTTGAACTAATGCAACGATTATTGGAGCCAGGATTGCGAGGACGATTCCGATTACCATGAAGATTACATTATTATTGTCTCTGCTGTTTCCTCTTCCAGTCATCGAGGACCAAAATAAACTTCTCAGAAATATTTGAGATATAATCGCAATCATTCCGACGAGAATCGCAGTCAAAGTCATAAAACGAATGTCGTAGTTCGCAATATGGGAAAGTTCATGCGCAAGAACGCCTTCAAGTTCGGATTTCGTAAGTTTATCTAATGCCCCGCTCGTTACGCAAACGACAGCATGTTGCGGGTCCCGGCCTGAGGCGAAGGCGTTGATTTGTTGATTATCCATGACATAAAGTTTTGGTTTTGGGAGTCCTGAAGCTAGGCATAGTCCTTCGACAATATTGTTATATTGTTTGTATTCATGACCAGATGCTTTTCTTGCATTTACTGACGCGATTGCGAGGTCTGCTGATTTGTAATATCCTCCGACGACGTAAACTAATGAGAAGATTGTTCCAAAGATAATTATGATGAAAAAGTAGTCGCCACCCATAACGAAGCCGATTGTATAAACCAATGCTAAAAGAACTGCGAGGACAATTCCGATTAGGAAGTATGAGTTTCGTTTGTTTCGCCTGATTTCGTTGTGGAATGAAAGTCTGTTCATGATTATTGAATGGCTAGATAGTTTTTATATTTAATCTATATCCAAAGAAACTAACAGTTCCCCCTAGCTAAAAGTAAAAGTTGATTGACCTATATAAAAGTTGCTAAGTTTTAAATTGCAATTAACAACTTTTAATCGAACTTTATGAATAATTTAAACAACCACTTATTTATTCCTCCTTGGGTGAATACCCCGCAGCTTGCTGCGATAAACTTAATTAGCTTTTAAGGTTAAGTTTTTTATGAAAGTTCGAAAGGCTAGTCACTGTTCGTATAGAATTCGTTACCATATGATTTTTGTGGTGAAGTATAGAAAAAATCTTATTACCGACGAGATTTTTGAGTTTATGAAAGAAGTTTGTCGGGGAATTGAAGAAAGGTATTTTGTTTTTTTCGATGCTATTGGGCACGAGGAGAATCATATTCATATTGTTGTTGAGGGTGCGCCAAGGTATTCACCGTCGAGGATTATGCAAATTTGCAAAAGTATTCTGGCTATTCAAATTTTTAAAAAGTTTCCAAAGATAAGGGAAGAGGAACTTTGGGGTGGGGAATTTTGGAGTGATGGCGGACATATTGATACTGTTGGCGACGGGAGAGCACTGGAGCAGGTAAGGGCGTATGTGAAAAATCAAGGTAGAAATGAAAAGAATCTTAAGCTATTTGAGTTTCATACCCCGCAGCTTGCTGCGATTGGGTAATTGATTTAGTTCAACGCACCTACGCCATTCGGTTGGAGTATCTGATTCTATTTTTAAATGAACACCTCATTTGTTCAGGGTGGGGGATTTAAAAAATAAGAGAATATTCATATGATATATTGCAGTCCAAACCTATTAAAACTCAATAATAACAACAAACCAAAATAAAAAGACAATCGTATGTCTTATCATTCTAACTAAAAGGATTTTTGCAATTAAACAAGGTGAATTAATTCTAAAAACACCGGCCAATGTGGGAAGATAGGGTATGGGTGAAACTGCCATTAAAAGCATCGTAGCTTTCCCATATTTTTTGAAAAGTTTTTCGTATTTTTCCACATCTTTTTTATCGAAATATTTGAATATCTTTTTTCCAAAGGAATAACCAATGTAAAAATAAATAATATTTCCTATAATGGCTGAGACAAGAAATAAAAAGAGAATAAACCAAGGATTAAAACTATTCATTGTTAGGACCACGGCTACAACAAGACTTGCCCCCACAAATACTGGAGCACCTTCAAGGAGGATCACAAGAAAGATCATTGCAATTAATCCTCCAACAAGAACAATCCCCGTAACCTCCCGATTAAGAACCTTATAATTAACAATACTCCATATTAAAATAAAAATTATTGATATATTTAGAATCCATATAAAAGATTTAATAAGTTTTTTCTTATTCATATTATCTTAAGAATCTTAGTATTTTTAAATTCTTTCTCCATGGTTTTTAGGATAATCCGTATTTGGTGGATAAAAAATAATTAATCCTTAAATTATGCTCTACTGTAATCATCGTCGGTCGGAGAGTATAGAAAACTTTATAAACATATTGATGAATATCAATATGTATGGTTGATGAAACACTAAAAATAATGAAATCTTTGTCTGATGAAACCAGATTAAAAATAGTTGAATTTCTTTTAGATAAAGAGAAATGTGTTTGTGAAATTTTTCCCCATGTTAAAAGAACACAATCAACAACATCAATACAATTAGGTAAGTTAGAAAAATCAGGAATATTAAAATCAAGAAGAGATGGTAAAAAAATATTCTATTCAATTAATGATTTGCGAGTATGTGATATTTTCAAATCTTTAGGCGGCAAAAAAGGAAAGATTCTAAAAAAATGTTGTTGCATGGGGGAATGTAAATGAAAATTGAGATATTAGGTTCAGGATGTCCAAATTGTAAGAGGCTAGAAGAAAATACCAAAAAAGCATTAGAAGAAACTGGAAAAAAAGCAGAACTTATCAAAGTGACTGAGATTGACAAAATTGTAGATTATGGTGTAATGTCTACTCCAGCAATTGTTATCGATGGAGAAGTCAAGAGTTATGGAAAGGTAGCTGATGTTGAAGAAATAAGGAAAATGTTGAAAAAATGAAGATTAAAAATCCATTTTATGTTGTAATTGGATTATTGTTATTAATATTAATTTTAGTGGGATGTTCAAACAATAAATTCATTAAGGATACTTGTGAGGGTATAACTTGCAGTGTTGTAGCTAATACAAATGAAGTTAATATCGAAAAATTGGAGATATATCATTTTCATGCAACAAGACAATGCTATTCTTGTATAACTCTGGGTGATTATGCTGAAGAAACAGTAAACACTTATTTTTCTGATGAACTTAATTCGGGAAAAATTGTTTTTGGGCATATAAATGGAGATTTGTCAGAGAATAAGGAATTAGTAATTAAATATAGTGCAACTGGCTCTTCTTTATGGATTGGAATTTATTACAAGGATGGGAGTTTTGTCAAGGAAGAAAATGTAAATGTCTGGTACAAAATAGGTGACAAAGGAGATTATATGAATTATCTAAAAGGAATTATTGAACAAAAATTAGCAGGTAACTAAAATGAGTTTTATGGCTTTTATGGAAACAATGGGAACAAGCAGTATTCCAATAGTGGCCGCTTTTTTTATTGGATTAATGACTGCAATAAGTCCTTGTCCGTTGGCGACAAACATAACTGCCATAGCTCACATTAGCAAAAAAATAAATAATAGTAAACACACATTGCTTGTAGGATTTATTTATACTCTGGGCAGGATGTTTACTTATGTTGCTCTTGCTTCTTTGATTGTTTGGTTTGGTATGCAGACACAAACTATTTCATTATTTTTACAGAAATATGGAGAAAAAATTCTGGGCCCATTATTATTCGTGATTGGGATTATAATGTTGGATATATTAAAATTGCATTTTTTTAAATCAAATGGCAGATTAAATAAACTAAAAGAAAAGCTGGCAAGGAAAGGACTTTTAGGAAGTTTTTTGCTTGGTGTTATATTTGCCCTAGCATTTTGTCCGTTTAGTGCAGTATTGTTTTTTGGAATGCTCATCCCCCTCGCATTAAAGGTGGGGGATGGTTTAATTATCCCGGCTACTTTTGCGTTTGCTACAGGTCTTCCAGTTATTATATTTTCATTTATCCTCGCGTTTAGTGTTTCAAAATTAAGTAAAATAATGAATAAAATACAAACTTTTGAGTTGTGGATGCGAAGAATAGTAGCAACAATTTTTATTGTTATAGGATTGTATTATATCTCATTAATGGTGATTTAAAAATGGAACGGAAAGATTGGAATTTATTAATGTGGATTGCTATTGTATTTGGAATTTTATATTATACTCCTTCTAATGCTGAGTGGTTCAGAACATCAATATTATCTGCTTTTAATTTACTCCACGAGTATGCAAGAGAACATGTCTTAACTTGTTTGGTTCCTGCTTTATTTATTGCGGGAGCAATTACAATTTTTATTAAAAAGGAAAAAGTAATGAAATATTTAGGGCATGAAGCCAAAAAATATGTGTCTTATGGTGTTGCTTCTGTTTCGGGTGCAATATTGGCTGTTTGTTCTTGTACAATTTTACCATTATTTGCGGGAATAAGAAAAAGAGGGGCGGGATTGGGGCCAGCAATAACTTTTTTATTTGCAGGTCCAGCCATCAATATTGCAGCAATTTTTTTAACAATTGGTGTTTTGGGTGTGAAGATTGGATTAGCAAGAATTATTTTTGCCGTATTTTTATCTGTTCTTGTTGGTTTAACCATGGTTTTAATTTTTAGAGAGAAAGCTGAAAAAGAAAAATTGTTGATTGAAAAAACGGAAGAATCAAAAATATCTAATAAATTATTGATGATTTTTTTTGGTTTAATGATCGGAGTCTTAGTTGTTAATGGTTTACAGATTGACAAACTCCTAAAATATTCTTTAATGGGAATTTTTACAATTCTTGTAGTTGGTTTAGTTTTGTGGAAATTCAAGGACCATATTGCTCAAAGATGGTTGAATGAAACATGGAATTTTTCAAAGATGCTTATTCCATTGTTATTTATTGGTGTTTTTATTGCCGGTTTTATTATGCCCCTTTTACCACAAACACTTATTGAGAATTTAGTCGGACAAAACACCATTTCAGGGAATATTATCGCTTCGATTTTTGGAGCATTTATGTATTTCTCAACACTTACCGAAATTCCCATATTACAAGCCCTAATTGCTAAAGGCATGGCCTCGGGCCCAGCTCTTGCGTTATTGTTAGCAGGACCAAGTTTAAGTTTACCAAATATGATTGTAATTAGAAAAGTTTTAGGAACAAAGAAAACAGCTGTTTATGTTAGTTTAGTTGTGATTTATTCAACAATTGCAGGTCTTGTTTTTGGAATGATTGTATAATACTTTCTCTCATCAGATTCAATCAATAATTAAAACTATAAAAATTACTTTCTCTATCCGAAATTATATTATTACAAAAATTTAAAATTAGCCCTTAAAAAAAGCAAGCAAGGAAAAAACAAAAATTTTATGTTATTGAGTTTAAGAAGAATTTAAGGCAAAACTTACTCGAACTTAAAAGGGAATTTAATTAATCCACCCACCAAAGACACACCTCTCCAGTCACGGCGGTTGGGGGCGGTCTAATTCTATTTATATACTTCAATATATATGTTAGGTTATAGTATATCTAAATATATATTTTAGAATTCAATCTTTGGTACTGCTTTCTCTGCTTCAGGAATTTTAAGATATTCTCGTTTTTTGAATCCATACATTGAGGCGAACCATTTGCCCGGAACCATGTTTGTCATAACATTGTAGGACATTATACCATCGTTGTAGTACTGCCTTGCGTATGCGACCTTGTCTTCGATAGACGATAACTCTTGTTGTAATTGTAAGAAATTTTGGTTTGCCTTTAGGTCTGGGTAATTTTCTGCTATTGCAAAAATAGATTTTAGCGCTGTTTGAAGTTTATTCCCCGCTTTCATTTTATTCTCTACACCTGTTGCTGAAACCAAAGCTTTTCTTGCTTCGGTTACTTCTCGGATTACCTTTTTTTCGTGTTTCATGTAACCTTTTACTGAAGCCAATAAGTTTGGAATAAGATCTGAACGTTTCTTGAGTTGAACGCTGATTTGCGCAAGGGAGTTATCGATTTGATGTGATAATCTCACAAAACGATTATAATACATGAAAAAAATTCCTATTAAGACTACGACTGCGATTACAATCCATATTAATGTAGCTACCATACTTATTTGAATCAGATTAAGTTTATAAATATTACTAGCCTAAATTTTTTCAAATTCTGAGGAAAGATTTATAAAAGAAAGTTAACTATTGTTAACA
>Ga0180009_10004352_pt1 | contig 15654 bp, 11 predicted proteins | sample OS_PC_MetaG_FD_123537 | JGI IMG/M metagenome (GOLD analysis project Ga0180009, IMG submission 123537) | Groundwater microbial communities from the Aspo Hard Rock Laboratory (HRL) deep subsurface site, Sweden - OS_PC_MetaG | ecosystem: Environmental > Aquatic > Deep subsurface > Groundwater...
AGAGCGCTCTATGGGCAGTAGCCTAGAAGGTGGCGATGCCAAAGCCTGCGCTTTTATCGAGGTAGCTCAGCTAGGCGGAGGAGGCGAATGTTATGGTGTTGGGGTAGATGCTAATATCGTGACAGCCTCGATCAAGGCATTGGTGAGCGGGGTTAACCGGCTTGGGCTAGACTGGACTAGCTGTAGCGACTTGCAACCATAAATTACAGAAACTGCAAACATCGGTTTTTTCGGCCTGGATTAGGGAGGCTAAGCCACCATTCGCATTTGAATGGTTTGGGTATTTCTTAGTTTTCATTCTCATTCCTTAATTTATTCAGAGTAACTTCCATTGTCAAAATATTTACATGTTTGGTTGTTAAAACTTCTTTCCCATGCATTTTTGAATGCCTGTAACTGTGTTGGTAATTCCATTTATCAAGCGAAAAACTGTACCAACAATGACAATGTAAAGATTCCCTCGAATTTCTTGCATCGTTTGTAGTATTTTTTAGCTACCGCAATTTGAATTGGTTGGGCTTGTTGGTGTGCTATGCGCTTCCAGTCCCGTTTGGTGTTTTATAGGTGCGACAACGATTTCTTCATTTTGGGGGCCAAAAGATCAGGCCTATTGGGAGAGCATGCAAAATAGGGAACAGTTAATGGATCGACAGGTACACTGGCGCAAAGCACCTGAAAACAGTTATTTTGAATAAAATATCGGAATAATCTCCACGGTTTTGCATGCATCTCCAGATGCCGTCGTAGTGCCCATCCCCTCAGTTAGGGAACGAAATTTAACGTATTAATAATAGCAATCCATTTAGACATATTGGATTTTGTAACCACAAAGCTAAAGGTTTTACAACGATGAAGAACTCAATATCAACAAATCTTGCCGACAAGCAATTACTGCGTAACAAGGCATATATCAATGGTTGCTGGGTTGAGGCTAACAACAAATCAACAATATCGGTAACAAATCCTGCAAATGGTGAGTGCATTGGATGCGTTCCAAATATGGGGAAACATGAAGCTGCTATGGCTGTCGATGCGGCTTTTTTAGCTTTTGATGAGTGGCGGTCACTAACCGCCAAAAACAGGTCTATTATCCTGATGTCATGGTATTACCTTATAATCAACAACCTTAATGACATTGCAAAAATCATTACTTTTGAACAAGGAAAGCCGCTGAAAGAAGCTAGAGATGAAGTCAGGTATGGAGCATCATTTATTGAATGGTTTGCTGAACAAGGTAAACGTATTTATGGGGAAGTAATACCAACTTTTGATCAGAACAAAAGAATTTTAACTATTAAACAACCAATTGGTGTCGTTGCTGCAATCACACCATGGAATTTTCCTATCGCTATGGCTACCAGAAAGTTAGCACCTGCGTTAGCATGTGGCTGCACTATAGTATTGAAACCATCTGAAGAAACACCATTCACGGCTTTAGCGTTGGCCGAGTTAGCACAACGAGCGGGTATACCAAATGGGGTTTTGAATGTTATTACCGGTGCATCAATTGAAATCGGCGAGGAGATAACATCAAACAAAAAAGTACGAAAAGTTACATTTACTGGATCAACAGAAGTAGGCAAATCCATAATGAGCCAATGCTCAACTTCTATAAAGAAAATATCTTTAGAGCTAGGCGGGAATGCACCATTTATAATATTCGATGATGCAGATATTGATCTAGCCGTTGCTGGTGCTATAGCATCAAAATTTAGGAATGCTGGACAGACATGCATCTGCACAAATAGATTTATTGTTCAAGATGCTATATATGATAAATTTACGAGACGCCTGACCCATGAGGTATCAACCCTAAAAGTGGGAGATGGGTTCACAGAAGGAACAGATATTGGACCTTTGATTAATGAAGCAGCAATATGCAAAATTGAACATTTAGTAGCTGATGCTGCTAATAAAGGTGCACGCATTGTCATTGGAGGGAAAAGACATAAGAAAGGTGGTACATTTTATGAACCAACCGTAATTTGTGACATTTTGCCAGAAATGGAAATCATACATAAAGAAATTTTTGGCCCAGTGGCTACAATTATGAGCTTTTCAACAGAAACCGATGCTTTGAACATAGCTAATGACACATGTTATGGATTAGCTGCATATTTTTATAGTAGAGATATTGGACGGGTATGGAGGGTTGCAGAAGGACTTGAGTATGGCATGGTTGGTATCAATGAAGGCTTAATCTCAACAGAGATAGCCCCTTTTGGGGGTATGAAGCAATCGGGAATTGGACGGGAAGGTTCAAAAGATGGGATTAATGAGTATGTCGAAACAAAATATCTTTGCATGGGAGGAATATACACATAGTTTCGTAGCTTGGATTAATTAACCCCTAGTTGTAAAGGCTCACGTTTAAAAACAGTCATGCTCGCATTTGACGCTATTTACGACTCAGATTAACTGCAAATGGGTACATTCTGGCTTATGTTATTTGCAATGCTTGCATTTATTAGCACCGGCTCGCAATTGATTTTCGTGTACTTATTTTAACTGCATCTGACTTTTCTACGTCGGTGTTAACGGATTGTAAAAACCGACGTCAGTGGGAAGCTAAGCTGTGCCTAGTCGCTGTCAGAGGGTGGACGAACCTCCACTTTCGATCCAACCGCACTGAATGATTACGTTTTGAATATCTGCTGTCCGAACGGGGGAAAATCCTTCTATCGGGATTGTTAATGGCCAATTAAACTGAGCCAGGAATGGCCATTAATTTTGAGCCACTTTTTCAGATTTTCATTTGTGACTACAAACGCTGTCGTTTATAATGCCTATGGACTTTTGAGTCGTTTGTTTAAACAAACCATCAGCTGGGCTTAACCCTTTCGAATGCGGTATCAAGCGCACTCACCAGAATATCAATCTCTTCACGCTGTATCACAAGCGGTGGCGCCAGCAGAAGCTTATTACCATCAATCGTTCTGAGTAGAAGCCCCTCATCTTTTGCCGCTTCCGAAAGCGCCGTAGCATAGCCTCCAGCGGGAGAAACAGCTTCGCGGCTTTTCTTGTCTTTGACAAGTTCAATACAGGCTAATAATCCTTTACCGCGGACCTCGCCCACCGCAGAAAATCTTTCCTCAAACGGCTTAAGCCTTTCTAGTAAATATTTCCCTTGAACGGCCGAATTCTCTGCTAAATCCTCCTTGATCACAATGTTGAGATTGGCAAGAGCCGCAGCACAAGCGAGTGGATGCCCTGCATAGGTATACCCATGCATAATGGTCCCAAATGAGTTGGTGTTTTTAGATAGACCTTCCTCGATGCGGCGGTTAAATACTGCAGCTCCGAGAGGCACATAACCAGATGAAATTCCTTTGGCGAAACACATAATGTCCGGTGCTACTTTCCATCCACGGCTACCGAACATGCTTCCGGTCCGACCGAATCCGGTGACTACCTCATCCGCAATCAGCAAGACATCGTATTTATCGCAGACTTTCCGCACCAATGGCCAGTAATTTTCGGAAGGAACTATAACCCCGCCCGTAGTCTGTATCGGTTCAGCAATAAACGCTGCTACCGTATCCGGGCCTTGAAACAGAATCTCACGCTCCAACAGGTCCGCACAAGTACGACCAAGTTCATCAGGGTCATCAGTGAATGAATTGCGATAAAGGTATGGCGTCTCTACATGAAAACAACCTGGCAGAACCGGCTCATAGTTACGGCGATATGATGTATTTCCAGAAATAGCGCCGCTGCCAAAATTTGATCCATGATAGCTCCGTTTCAGCGATATAAATTTCGTTCGATCGAGACAGCCTTGCACTTTCCAGTACTGACGACTGATCATTAGAGCTGTCTCAACTGCATCAGAACCACCAGAACCAAATACCACTTTACTCATATCTTCCGGCGCAAGCATGTTTATTAGTAGCGCAGATAGCTCTTCCGCCCTCGGATGGCTAAAACCTGCAAGGATGGGATAGTACACCAGCTCATTCAGCTGATTAACAATCGCTTCCTTCACCTCGGATCGACCGTGCCCGATGTTGATGTTAAAAAGGCCGGAGACTCCATCAAGATACCGCTGGTTGTGATCATCGAAAACATTACAACCTTCCGCTCGCGAGATTCGGACGGGAGGCTTATTCATCATCGGATTTGCATGCTGACGTGGATGCCAAAAACAGGATTCTTCGATTGCCATTTATTTTAAACTCCTATTTATTATAAGACGTTGGTAACTACTTTTAAGTAGAGTATTGATTCAATAATCAAGCGGTTAGTTTCTCTCGCATTTGAGGCAAAATGAAATCCAGATCCTCAAGAGGCGTGTCAGGAAAGTCTACGGCACACATCAGGAGTTTTAAAAAGGATGTTTGGTGATTATCCAGATCGTCGATAGTGTAATACTGTGGACTGCCGTCAAAGTCGATTCGCAATCCACAACCATCGCGCCTATCGGATACGTTAATCATTATGTCGTCCGTTGTACCAGCCGCGATATTGTGAGTTGTACTGGAGTACCCATAAAAATGCAGATCGTAGTCAAAACACATAACATTGACTTCCATCCCAAACACGCCCTGCTTATTTTTCAACGAACTAAGCTCGCCCCCGAGATCACCTCCACGATAACGTTGGATCTGTTTAATTAGAGCCAATTCCGTGGCGGCCTGTCGACTGAGCTCGGTAATGCTCATACTTTGAAGCACACTCAGACGAAACGGCAATATGTTTGCAGCCATACCAGGTACACGGCGTTCTTTGGATGTTGTCCTAACCATAGAAACTAGTCCCAAAGTAATGATGTTGGTTTTTCTGGTTATACGACTAACATAGGCCACTGTCGCTGCTGAAATAAATTGTGCCAAAGTGACTTTTATCGTGTTCTTCACAATCGCCATCAAATTATCCGTGTCGCCGGGAGAAAGGTATACTGTGCGTCTTAGATCTTGCATGTTGTCTCGGGACGGCAGCAGAGGTTTTCCAGCAAGTGTTATTGATGATGGCTTATCGGCATAATGTTCTCGCCATCTACCTTGGTCTATCGATGACCGTCCAGATGCCCGATACTTTTCATCTTCTTCCACGAGAACACTCAATGGTTTAAAATCATGCGCCCCAGGTGTCTCGTCGGCAGCAAGGGAAGTATAAATTTCAGCAACGCGTTTGGCGATAAGCATTAACCCGAAACCGTCCATCATGATGTGGGGGTAGCTTTGGAACCAGAAGAAGCGGTTATCGGTTATCTTGAACAACGCAAACGTAAATTGGGGCCACTTTGACAATTCGAGGGGCCGCGCTAAGGTGTGCTCCATCCATGCAATGGCTGCGCCTTTCGGATCGGGATCGGATGTCAAATCAAGGAATGGAAGCTCCCAGTGAGGGGAAGCCGTATAGATCATCTGTCTGGGTCCGTCTACCGTATCAACAAAACTAACACGCAAGGTCTCGCTATCTTCCACTACATGGGTTAGAGCCTGCTGAAATAAATGCGTGGAGATTGGACCATGTATTTCGACGTACTCAGAAGCGAAAGATCTGGCACTTGGTGGTTCTACCTCACATGCGGCGCACCAAAATTCGAGTTGCGCTGAGGTTAGGGGAAGTGACAATACTTGAATATGTTCTGTCATAGTTTTTCCATATGTGTGTTCTTAAATTAGGAAAACTGGATGCCATTATAAAACTGCACTCTCCCGGTAGACGAGAATCCGATTACAGCACTATTTTGAGCGAGCTCAGCGCTACGGCGACCGTGAAATACGATACTTATTGGCTCGCCGCGGCTTTTTCGGTGGATTGCGAGACTCAGGATCTCTTTACCCAAATCTATCGATAACAGCTCAAGATTTGCCAGTAGTATCTCCCTCGCAGGATCCTGATCTCGAATCACTACGTGACCGCCAGAAGAAATCCGCACATCGATTTCAGAAAATGGCACCAGCAATCCATAGCCTAGCGCCTTGGTGTATGCCTCTTTAAGCGTCCAGTACTGCAAAAATACGGTCGGAAATTCAAATTCATCTAGAGTCCGTAATTCCTTACGTTCATCCACAGTTAGCTCATTTGACTCATACATTGGACTTAATCCATGGACAATTTCCTCTACGTCTAAACCTACCGTTCTCGATTCAGCGAACGCACACCACCAGTTATTGATACCGTGTGATATGCTGAATTGCCAGCGGCAACGTGGCCAGAGTAGATAGGGCTTTCCGAAACGTCCTTTAATGACACAAGGATTTCTAACTCTCCCAAGCTCGCGGACCGAAAGTATTTCCTCAACAATTTGGTTTGTCGGCCAAACCAAACGCCGTTCGCCAACAAGTTGTTCTAGCTTCAATTCGCAGGCTGTGCGCTCGAATATATGTACAAAATGCATACAAGAAGGATTAGCCAATAGTTGAAGAGGATGCCTCGGTGTATCGGTCCTCTACTTCGCTGAACCGCCAAAGTAGTGATCTGTCGGTCTATTTATTAAACATACTCCGCAGGTTCGCCATTGCCATATCGAGAAACCCTGATACGAACGCATTGAAGTCTTCTTGAGCTTCTTTATCACCGTTCCACGGTTCGCCGGCAATATCCCATATCACAGTACAAGCATGCTCTCCGCAGGGCTCAACACGCATAGAAGCCCAGAGGTTTCCGATATTGAATGTGGTATAGAGTAAGCTCCATGTCATTACCATCCGCTCTGGTACATGAGAATTAAGTTGCTCCACGACGATGTTGCCGTCGGCAAAGAACTTTTTACGAATTGAGCGTACGCCCGTCCCCGTCATTTCAATCCGCTGCAACCCGGTAATGAATTTATCGAACCCACCAAAATCCCCGACTACTTCCCAAGCTGCTGATGATGGTACATCTAGATCCACTGTTCCACGAATAATCGGTGTGTCAGGGTTATGAATCAAAGTATCTGGTTGGATTTGATTGTCTACTTTTTTGAGCATGTCGATCCCCTATTAAAATTGAAAAAATGAAGCATGAAACGAAGTACTGCAGGAACTATAATATTAAGCTACAAACGATCTTTCAGTAGAAGGTTGGCGAGGAAGCGGTAAAAAGCCACAGTCCACTAAGTAGCTCAGATTGCGATCAATGAGAGCGTTGTCTTTTTTCGGGTAAGCCATTCCAACTTTCTGTAAAGTGGATTCAGTGCGTGAGTGCTCAATGCTGGATATATCCCCTATATCTTCATTGTTTTCGTCAAGATAGAACGACACGACGTTATAGAGAGCATTGGACTCATCGATATCAAGCAGTCTCGAACGCCACAGTCCGGGGTCCACAAGTTGAATTTCATACCCTATCCGCGTTAGGCCCATTACATATGTCGTCCAATCAAGCGGCGTTGGGTTGTGAAAATGCAGAACTTTCGTGTCTCTCGTGTCGCTCAATGTGCAGTTGATTATTGCTTTCGCCAAGAAATCAACAGGGCAAAGGTCGAATGTAGCATCCCAAGCTGGTGCTATTCCAAGTTGTGCCGATCCTTTTAGCACTAGCAGTATGCGGTTCTTATCTGGTTGGCATAAGCCGGTAAGAGAGTGGCCACTAATATTGCCGGGGCGAACAATGGTAGCGTCAATCCCGCGGCTTATTGCCTGCCAGACCAGATGTTCCGATATCCATTTTGTGAGGTTGTATCCATTGTTAACAAAGGCTGGCGGAATTTCTGCCGGGCCATCCTCAATTAACCATCCTGCCTCATTAAACTTGCTTGCCGCAGATAACGTGGAAATGTAATGCACAGATTTATTCTTCTTATGAGTGGCAAGGTGCAATACATCCAATGTTGAACGGACATTGGCATTGAACAGATACTTATAGTCGTAGACGTGATTCACATGAGCGCCATTATGATAGATGGCGTCAAGTTCTAACGAGAGTTTTTCAAATTGACTAATGTCCAAACCAAGCAGTGGTTTTTCGAGGTCACCAACGACCAGTTGGATGCGCTTGTTATCGACGCGGTAATCAATCCTATTGTTCAGTAGAGATAACGCTAACTTTTGTTCAGCCTCGTCTTGTGAACTCCCTCGCACGAGGCAATAAACTACGGCGTTAGTGTTTCTGAGAAGCTGCTCTAATAGGTAAGTACCAAGAAATCCATTCGCTCCTGTTAAAAGCACCGCCTTTGGCTTACGCAAGAATGGGTTTTCTTCTCCTACTGGCGAAATCGAAGGATTTAGGATCATGTCGGCGTATACCGCCTCTGATATTTGGGCACCCTTTTTCAATGTGCTATCGGTGAGCAAAGAAGCCAATGCTGCTATGGTTGGGCGCTCCATGAATCGGGCGAGCGTCGCGTTCCCCTGGAATGAATTTTTTACAGCTAATATCATTCTTGACACAAGAAGAGAATGTCCGCCCAAATCAAAGAAAGAATCGTTCTTTCCGATTTCATTGGTGTCTATATTCAGTACGAGGGCCCATATTTCCAGAAGCCTATTTTCTGTCTCGGTAAGTTCATCCCCGGTGACAAGTGACTTCGAAATATGCATCCCCGCTAAGCTATTCCGGTTAATCTTACCGTTATCAGTAGAAGGAAGTTCGTCCAGAACGATTATAAAACGGGGGATCATATATTCAGGCAAAACTTGGCAAAGCGCTTGCTTTACTGTTTCCTCATCTGCGTCCCCTTTGTATGGCTTAGCCACAAAGGCTCTTATCCGTTTTGACTCATCCACTACAACTGCGCAGTGCCTAAAAATCCTGGTATCTAGAATCGCATTTTCGATTTCGCCCAGCTCTACTCGGAATCCGCGTATTTTTACCTGCGTGTCTCGGCGGCCTATAAATTCAATATTACCGTCATCTCGCCATTTAACAATGTCTCCTGTCTTATATATCATTGTGCTAGGTTCGCCGGAAAATGGGTCTCTCAAGAACCTTTCTTCAGTGAGGTTTTTTTCACTGTTATATCCTCGTCCAACTCCACGGCCTCTAATGTAGAGCTCACCTTCCTTACCAGTACTCACTGGTTTAAACTGCTCGTCGAGAATGTAACAACCAGTGTTGGAAATTGGTTTTCCAATATTCCTGTTGTAACTGCTGTCCGAGAAAAGAACAGTTGTAGCAAGAACGGTACACTCTGTAGGACCGTAAATGTTATGGAACTTTCGTGATGCGCTCCATTTGGAAATAGTATCAGGGTCGCAGATATCACCACCAGTGACAAGATGCTTAAGTGTGGGCCAGACGAAATCTGGAAGAGCCGCTAACAAAGCTGGTGGAAGAAACGCATGTGTAACCTCGTGGGTTCTAACTAACTCATCCAACCGTAGAAAATCGTGTCGGTCAGCTTCTGAGGGAATGATTAAGCTGGCTCCGCTTAGTAACGTTGGGAAAATGTCGAGAATGGAAGCGTCAAAAGCGATAGTTGAAAACTGGAAAGGCCGAGATTCTTCTGTTAATTCAACGTGATGTCTATACCACTCACATAAGTTGAGTAGATTTCGGTGTTCAAGCATCACTCCTTTCGGCTTGCCAGTAGAGCCGGAAGTATATATAACTACAGCTAAACGCGAAGTATCCCGCAGCAACAGTTCTGCGGACGGAAAGGCGGAAACATTCACCGACATGTCCGGACTCCATCTAAACTCTGGAATGATGAGTGGCTGAACGCCTTCATCGCTAAATAAGCCGGAATCATAGTTGCTATCGCAAATAATATAGTCCAGCTTCGAATCTGCTGCAATTGCGCGAAGACGTTCCTGAGGATGCGTAATATCAAATGGAACATAGGCGCAGCCCGCCCCAAGGATGCCCAGGATTGTGGCGTAGAGACGAGCGGACTTTGGCAGAGCAACGCCGATTAAGGTTTCATTGTTAAGTGACAACCCTTTTTCGGAGTAGATTTCAGTAATTTCTTGTGAAATTGAAACAGCCCTGTTGTACAGTTCTCTATATGTAATTACATTACTTTCATCGATCAAAGCCGTCCTTGATGCGTATCTCGCAGCTGCATCGCTAAAGCCATGCACTATTGACCCTCTCTCGGAATATTCCTTAACCGTTTCATTGGACTTGTGCCATACGGAGAGCCTGGCCATGTTGAGTTCTGTCGACCAGGATGGGGGTAATGCAGTCGCTACTGCATCGGGCCATAATCCGTTGGTTTTTGCAGCGTTGTTTATTGAATTTATTAAAAGGTCGGCTGCTAGCTGTTCTATCCCTCCTACTATGTTTGCACCGCATATCTCGTCGCCGAACTTATATATTCCTTGAGCCAATATTGTCTGCTGATCGTTGGTGCAAAATCTCCATACGACGCCACCGTGTCTCTCTGTGTTGACGAAAACATCTGATAGCGAGAGCTTAATCAACGTTCCGTCTTTCGGCAGCTTTTTCCCCACTGACTCCGGGAACACAACTATCACGTCGAGCAGTCCTGCGATATGGGTATCTTTGGCTGTATGTCGCTGAATACCCAGCTCCTCTGCAGCAGTTACTAACTCGCGGCCAGACCCAGCAAGAACAACGACGTTGTGCCCCAAGTCGTAAAGCATATTTAGTATTGTTGTAGCCAGAGTCGATGCACCCAAAAAACCGATGGAGAGAACTTTCATGCCCAATACCTCCTTAAAAATAACGACTCAAACCAGTACGCGTGGCTTCATGTTGAGATAATCCACTCCGTTTAAGAAAATTTCGTATATTCGCGATCATTGGATGATTCTTCGTGATTGGATACGATGTCGGGATGTCTTCACGAATTTTTTCCATTAGGACTTCAGAAATATCCAATGACTCAACTAGGCGATGGTCAAACAACATCTGAATTTCGTTCGTTAGGTATGCCTCGATAAAGCCAGGAATAGCCCCGCCGATAACGATTCGTGCCTCTTCATCGATATTGGCCCAGTAGTGCTTCACCAGATTGATCCAGAAGATTGAATGCCGCCCTTCATCGGCTAGATGGTCTACCATCAGGCCTTTCACAGATCTCTTGAGACTAGGGTCTTTTGAAAAAGCTGCAACTTCTGCTGTAACCGTATTCTCAGAGATAGCAACAGCTATTAATTCCATTCCGGCCTGGTACTGCGGGGCCAGTGTACACAGGGCTCTCGGAATGGCTCTTGAAAGCTCGATTTCAGATGGCAGTTCAATAGGCGCAATACCTGTTCGTTCCTGAACCTGGTGCATGTAGTTCATCGCGACATACGCATGATAGTCCTCATCAATAACCACGGACATTGCGTCGTAGCGGCAATCGAATGGAAACAAAAATGGAAAGTTACCCTTGGCAATTTCTCGAGCAGTTTTGTTCACAATCTCAGTCTCGAAGATAATGATGTCATTGATGTACTTGTACAGACTCTGAACGAGAATCAGGTCTTGCACTTTCTGATCCAACTGGACTATGACCGGATGTGTACACAAGGGCTGTCGGTTCATAGGGTAGTATCGCAAATTATCGTCCTCTATTACTCGTCTCGGACGATTCCTAATTGTTGCTGTACTTTCCCAACTATCAGAATGACTTACGTATGGCTGTTCGCTCATGAACTTCGTCCCTCAAGTGCGGAGTAGTAGTGGACTTCCATCAGAAGACAGCCTTCGTTACTCGAGAATGGTCCGTGGTATGTTCCCGCCGGCCGGACGAAGTATGCACCTTTACTGTAAGTATCTAACAGGCTCAGCGACTCTTTATCGAGCAAACTCTGATCTCCCTCTACAAGGAAAACTTCCTCGTGGTAGTCATGAACAAACGGAACCTTCGTTCGAGCGCCTGGCGCGAAGCGCACGAAACGAGTCCTGATTCCATTTTTCTCTGTCTGATTCAAGGTGTCTTCGACGATAAACTGTTCGATGCCATCATCAAAATCTGTCGGTTGCTTCCACGGAAAGGATTCAGTATTAAAGGTTTTTTCCATAGCTTCTTTCTTTACGCAGTAGTATCCACTCTTTAAATCTTTGGTGATTTGATTCTCAAGTCCATCCCAAAAACGGTTCCGTTCGTCGATCGCATTTAGTCCCGCTTCGAGCACTTCTTGAATTAGAGCATGATCGTCATTGGTGATTTCCCTGATTAACGACTCAGCTGCCGGCCCGTGGTCGTTAGAATCGACCTCGATATGACGTTCCAGATAGAATAAGAGAGTCGGAACTGTTGTTGGTTCGATGTTCCAGTTTTGAAGCAAAGATCGGAACATGTCCGGAATAACGTTTTCCCGTCCATAGAAAAAGTTGCCGACTACTTGATGTGGCTTTCCGTATTTGCTAATTTCAATTGTCGAATTTACGAACCGTTGTATCGGGTTTGCTGCGCCGACACTAATTAATGAGCTTTCGACTGAATTGCCATTCTGTATGAGAGTGATAAAGCTGCGAATCTGTTCGGTCGACGCGCCGATCTCCTCCATGGCATGGAGATAAAGATCAAAATGGCTGATCTTTCCCTTTGGAGTCTCGTCGGACTCTTCGCCCAACACGATCTCGTTGATCAGCCTTGCTGCATTGGAGTTTGCTGGAGGTGTCCATGGAACAGAAACGTTCGTCAAATTGCATTGGAGGCGTTTGACCAGGGACATAAAGTCCCAAACAGCGAACACGTGCCACTCCATAAATAGCCGTAAATCGGCAATTGAATTGACCGCTCCAAATATCCTATGATTGGTCAATTCGGCATGTTTCTGTTTAATACTTTGGGTCATTGATTTAATGGTAATCGCCATGCTATCTCCGAGTATGTTGTATCTCTTCTTCTCACCAGACATCTTATTCTGTCTATCATCAGCATCAGATTTTCCGTACCGACGAATTCGATCGTCGGCTTGCAAATGTCAATGATCTACATGATCAGGCAACCGCTGGCTAAGTTGTTTTATTAAGATAAAAAAAAGCCGGTAATACGGTTTAACTATATTTTTAACGAGGTATTAGTTTCAATCCAACACGCAAAGATCGGATGCCCATCAACAATCATGGGTGGGCCAGCCCTATGCGCTTGGAAACCTGCTCGCCGCAACAATCGTTCGACTCCAATTGGCGAGACAGTAATCAGTCGCTTCGCACCATGTTCACTCGCACAAGTCACCGACTCTTGAAGCAACTGAATTGCTAGGGGAGAGGAAAATTGCCCTAATGCCGAGGAAGTTTGGTTATTGAAGTCCATCGCAGCAAATCGAGACAATTCCCAGACATCCGGCGTATTCGGCGGCGGCAGGCCATTAAGTAACTGAGGAAAAACTTCGCCCAAGAGATAGGGGCGATTGGTAGGGAGTAGTCGAGCGCAACCATTGACTTGACCATTCTCGTCTTGGGCGACGACATACACAGTATCAGGACGATCGAACTGATCAAGTTCCATGTCGTTTTGAGTTTTAAGCTGCCAGCCAAGCGTGGTGACAAACAACTTATACCGATAATTTGAAACTTTCTTGAATAAGCCTGCTGAAAGCTCTTCTGTTACGCCTGAACTAAAGTTCATCAATCCCCCAACTGAATAAAAGTGTTAGGGTGAATTTAATTTAATTTTTGTGTATTTTATAGCTGTCAAAGTTGACAGGTGTGGTTCTAAGGAAGGGCGGCTTGGGGGAATGATTTATTTTCCGTAGCGGATGTCAATGTGGTTTCGTACCACAATCGGCCAGTCTAGTTCATCAATGAGTGCCTCAAGCATGATCATTGTTTTCATAGGCCCAATATCCCTCCCGGTTGAATCTATCAGCATGATGTTGCTACGCGGCTCGTTGATTCTGCGTGGCAGGATATGATTGTGGGCAGCATTCATTTGCCAATCCCAGCCGATCGTGATGGTTGGGATGCTAGTATTTACCCATTCGGTGTAACCCGTAATTTCCGTTGCTATTGCAGCACTAGGGGTTACCGCTGGAGAGTTTTCATCAAGACCTGAAATCAGGTGGACTAAAGAGACAGCTTGCAGTTTTGCAAACGAAAGACGAATATAACCATCGATCGACACAGGTAACATATTAATGCCCGCTGAAGAATCCTGTTTCCATGATTGGTCTGTAGATCGATTCATAAATAATACTTTGGCACCCTTCGGCAAAATGTAACGTTACTGTAATTTTAATATGGTACTCCTGATTCAGTATTGGCGGAAATATTAAAGTTGACAGGTGACCCTGCTAACACACGTATTTTTATAAGGGTCAAGACTGAGAACACTTGGCAGTTGGCGGCATTTTTCTTCTTGTTTTTTGCTGGTGCCAGCTCCAGTGTTTCTGCAAATGGTAAGGAAGAAAAACTCAGAATATCAAGTTTTGGAGAGTTCGTGAATTGTTTCCAAGAAACGTTAATGCAATCTTTGTTAAGCGCTGAGACCGAAGTCTGTATTTTTGCAGCGTTGTCCAGTGCAGCTAAGAAACTGGGGTTTGAGTATTGCGCTTATGGCACGCAGATGCCTTTGCCTATCTCCGAACCCAAATTATTCATGCTGAACAACTACCCCAAAAACTGGCAACAACGCTACTTACAAGAAGACTACCTACACATAGATCCCACCGTGACCCACGGCAAGCGCTCGGTGATGCCTTTGCTGTGGACAGACGAGGTCTATACTACTTGCCAACCATTTTGGGAAGACGCGTTCGCCCACGGTCTAAAGGTTGGTTGGGCGCAATCGTGTTACGATGCCAAGGGTGTGGGCGGATTGCTCACACTTGCTCGTTCGCATGATAACCTCTCCTTCAAAGAACTAAGGGACCTTTCGTTGATGATGTCTTGGCTGGTTCAGGCTGCACACCAAGGCATGTCGCGGCTGCTTTTGCCTAAGCTGATGCCAGAGGTCACTCTAAAGCTGTCTGCACGAGAAATCGAGGTGCTGCGCTGGACGGCAGAAGGTAAAACATCAGGTGAGGTAAGCATGATCATGTGCATTGCAGAGCGAACAGTAAATTTTCATATAAATAATGCGATGGCAAAATTGGGTACATACAACAAGACCGCAACCGTTGTTAAGGCGGCAATACTTGGATTACTGTAATTTTGTGAAGCAAACCGGTTCCGGCATAAGTTAAGAAAATTAGATTGATAATTGATTAATCTTCAGAAACTGAAATTCTTAGCAACGAAAGATGACTTGGCGATTAATACTTTCGACCACCCTACGCTGACCCTAAAAAGATATTAAAAGCGGCAATCGCAAGGGTAATGGATCATCGCTCAGCCCTGCTTTATTTCATCAGCTCGCGTGATTGCACCGACGTTTGTCGTTATCACGGCGGATGCGCTGATAAATCTTGTGAAACTTTAGAGCCTTTTGTTGATTATTACCCAAGTTGTGCTTCAAGCCCGGCGATTTGTTCAGTAGTCGACGTTCTGGCGTAACCGATAATCATATTTCTCTCAATAGAATTTAAGATGCTGTGATAGAGTGGCTATCATAATGCAAATAAAGGTCTATTGATAGGGTTTTAAGCGGGGTTGTGACTCTATCATTAGATCAAGGTCTATTGAGAGTGTTGGTGTATGATGGGGCAGCATTTGGAAAAAATCAGCCACTGGTTTCGATTTAAAAACTATCGGACATTCCATTCGAAAAATTGCCAATAAGTTCGATGCGAACCCTGCTAGATTTTGAATGCCTTGGATCGGCCAGAAGCCGCCACAGAACAATCATTGAAGAATGACGGCAAACGAGCTAATGGCCGCCGATGGTTGCATCATAAATCCATCGGGTTTTTTGCTTCCTTGATTGTCTGACTGGGCATGGTA
>Ga0180009_10004353_pt1 | contig 15652 bp, 12 predicted proteins | sample OS_PC_MetaG_FD_123537 | JGI IMG/M metagenome (GOLD analysis project Ga0180009, IMG submission 123537) | Groundwater microbial communities from the Aspo Hard Rock Laboratory (HRL) deep subsurface site, Sweden - OS_PC_MetaG | ecosystem: Environmental > Aquatic > Deep subsurface > Groundwater...
CCGACCTGCCGGTCTAGGCTTTGGTCGGACGGGATTCGCACCCGCTGGACAGGTACTCCGAATTTCAGGAAGTCGCCGACGACCTCCTTCCTTCCAGACCAGCCTTTCCTGGTCACTTCCATCATCTCACCTCAGAATCTCACCTCAGAGCGAGCCCTTGAATCGGGGCTTCTTGACCGGCTTCCCATCATCCAGATCGTGGAAGCGCAGCTTCGACTTGGTCTTGGTCTTCGTCTTGGGCCGTGGCTTCTCGGGTGGTACCACGGGAGGCCTGTGTGACACCGCGGGAGGCTTGTGTGACACCGCGGGAGGCTTGTGTGACACCACGGGGGGCCTGGCCGCAGCCACGGGGGGCCGGGCTGGAGCCACGGGGGGTCTGGGCGGGGCGGAGGCCTTCGTCGACACGCGCTTGGCCGGGGGCTTCCGCACAGGCGCACTCTTCTTCTTCTCCAGCGTTACCGTGACGATCTCCCAGTCCGAGCGGGCCACGAGCGTTTGCTGCGACGGCTCGTACCCCTCGGCCTCGACCCTCAGGGTGTGCTCCTTGGAGCGCACCAGCTCCAGCTGCGCGCCCTGCTGGCGAACGCCGTTCAAGAAGACCCTGGCGTTGTCCGGCCTGAGCTTGAGGCGGACCCGCACCCTGGCGGGCGCCGGATCCACGACAGGTGTCTTCGCAGGCGCAGCGGCCACCTTCGTCGGGCTGTCCTGCGAGGAGCCGCCGCCGTACACCAGCGCCACGGCGACCACCCCCAGCACCAGGGGGACAGCCAGGCCGATCCACTTGGCAACGGATTTCCTGGGCGCGTGGCCCACATCCACCAGCTCGCCCGCGGCCCTGCGCATGGTGGTTGGAGCCACTGCCATCTGCGGCCGCGCAGCGATCGCGGGCCGATCGTCCGGACCTGGTTCCCACCCGGCCGAGGACTGCATGGCGGCGGCGAAGGCGCACGCCAACTCTGTCGCAGATTTCGGCCTATCGGCCGGGTCCTTCTCCAGGCACTGGTCGACCACCTGGGCCACCGCGGGTGGAATGTCGGGCGCCACTTCGCGCAGGGGTGGGGGGCGCTCGGTGATGTGCTTGGCCAGCAGCAACCCCGAGGCCTCGGCCGAAAAGGGAGGCAGCCCGGCGAGCATCCAGTAGAGCACCACCCCCAGCGAGTACAGGTCGGTGTGGGGTCCGATCCTGTCCGGCATGCCCGCGGCCTGCTCCGGCGCCATCGTTAGCGGGCTTCCCATCACCATCCCGGTCGAGGTCATGCCCTTGCCCTTGCCCCGGCTCTCGGGCTCCAGCAGCTTGGCGATGCCGAAGTCCAGCACCTTGATCCCGACGGGCTCGCGGCTCACCTCGAAGATGTTCTCGGGCTTGAGATCGCGGTGGATGACGTTGTGGTCATGGGCCGCCTGCAGCGCGCCGCAGATCTGCTCCAGATAGGGCAGCACCTCCGCGGGCGTCATCCGCCCCTGGGCCATCACCTCTTTCAGCTCCCGCCCCTCGAGGATCTCCATCACGTAGTACAGCCGTCCGTCCTCCAGCCGCCCGAAGTCGTAGATGTCGATGATGTTGGAGTGCTTGATGCGGGTCACAGCCTTGGCCTCGGCCACGAAGCGCTCGGCCGCCATGGGGTACTGCAGCAGGTGCGCGGCCAGGATCTTGATCGCCACCTGACGGCCGATCTCCGGATGCTCCGCCAGGTAGACAACGCCCATGCCGCCCTCGCCGAGCTGGCGCTGGATCACGTAGTTGCCCACCCGCAGCCCCACCTCGGGCCGATCGTCGTCCTCGTCCATCGGCGCGGTGTCCGCCAGGCTGAGCGGAACCGCCGTCGCGCCCATGCTCTCGTCCAACACCGCCTTGCGGAACGCCTGCCAGAACTCTTCGATCGTCTGATAGCGGTGGTCGCGGTCCTTGCGCAACGCCACCATCAGCGCGTCCTCGACACCCTGCGGGACCTCGGGACGAATCAGGCGCAACGACGGCGGCGCGCTGTGTACGACGTTGTACAGCAGGACCGGCAGCGATGCCCCATCGAACGGAGCGCGGCCACTCAGCATCATGTAGACGATGACGCCCATGCCGTACACGTCGGTGCGCACATCCACGTCCGCGGAGCGCTGCTCCGCCTGTTCGGGCGCCATGTAGTAGGGCGATCCGAGCAAGGCGTGGGTCCCCGTCAGGTTGCTGTCCGCGCCGAGGACCTTCGAGATGCCGAAGTCCACCACCTTGACGAAGTCGTCCTGCCCCTCTCGCTTGCAGAGGAAGATGTTATCCGGCTTGAGATCGCGGTGGATGATGCCCTGGGTGTGAACGGCATGCAGCGCCGAGGCGACCTGTCTGAAGATCGACATCACCTGGTGAAAATCGAGCTTTCCGAGCCGGGTGATCCGGGTAGATAGCGTCTCCCCCTCCAGCAACTCCATCACGATGTAGGGGATTCCATCAGGTGTGTGGTTGAAGTCGAAGACCTCGAGGACATGCGGGTGCCCCAGGGAGTTCGTGATCTCTGCTTCCTGCTGGAAGCGACGCAGCGCCTCGCTGCTGGCCACCACGGCGGGATTGAGCAGCTTCACCGCATATTTGCGCGTCAACCGCACGTGGGAGGCACCGAACACCATACCCATGCCCCCCTTGCCGATCAGCCGATCGACCCGGTAGGTGTTCTGGAGGACCTGCCCGATAAGGTCGGATTCCCCTGTCATCCCATCCTCAAGCCAAAGCCCTGGTGCCGCGAGGAGGGTGATTTTACCACAATCGAGGTCGACAGGGAGGGGTTTCGGTGCCGGAGGGTTTCGGTGCCGGAGGCATGCGCCGGCTGGCGTCGCGGCCACGCCCCGGAGGTCAGTTCCGTTTCTGACCTTTCCGGCCCAGCCTGCGCAGACTAGGATGGATCGGCGCATGGCAGGCGCGCACTGAAGGAGGATAGGAGCGTTGCTGTTCGACGCCGGCAGAGCACTGTGGCTGATGGTGGCGCTGGCCTTGCTGGCGGACGGCTGCGAGGGCAAGCGCACCATCGAGGACGCGGGGCAGCATCCAGAGTCCGGCATGGAGGATGCGAAGATCGACGCGAAGATCGACATGTTCGTCGACACGCTCGGCACCGAGTGCCCCGCGGACCCCCAGCAGGGCGACACCTGCGCCGTCTCACCCGCCACCGAGTGTGCCAGCAAGGACCCCATGGCCTTCTCGTGCGGGCTGCAGATCTGCCGCTGCAAGCAGGGGACCTTCGCCTGCGAGCCCTTCTGGGCCCCGGCAGGGACGCCCTGCGCCCCGTTCGGGGAGGGCGACGGCTGCAGCCTCGAGGGGCAGCCCGCCTGCGATCTGGGACCCCCGAGCAGCGGATCCTACGACTGCAAGAGCGGCAAGTGGGTCCTGTGGTCCAGTTGCCACGACCAGTGCCCCTACAGCTACGAGGACAGCATGCAGGGATCCAGTTGTAGCTTCTCGCCTCAGGAGGGTCAGTGCACCTACTGGAACGGCAAGACCTGCACCTGTAAGAACGGCCAGTACGAGTGCTCCTGAGGATCAGCGAGCCCGCCCCTCGACCATGGCGTAGATCACCGGCAGCACCAGCAGGGTCAGCGCGGTCGAGGTGACCAGCCCGCCGAGGACCACCGCGGCCAGAGGCCGCTGTATCTCGGAGCCCGCGCCACTGGCGAAGAGCAGCGGGGTCAGCCCGAGCAGCGTGGTCGTGGTGGTCATCAGCAGCGGCCGCACGCGCAGCATGCAGCCCTCCCGCACCGCCTCGTCCACCGGGCGGCCGCAGCCGCGGATCTGGTTGAAGAAGGTCACCAGCACCACGCCGTTCTCGACGGCGATGCCGAACAGCGCGATGAACCCCACCGCCGCGCTCACGCTCAGGTTGATGCCGCCGAAATAGAGCACCAGCACCCCGCCGACCAGGGCGAAGGGCAGGTTGGCGATCACCATCAGCGCCCGGCGCAGCGATCCGAAAGCGGCGAAGAGCAGGACGAGGACCAGCCCGATGGACAGGGGGACGACAAAGGAGAGCCGCACCATCGCCCGCCGCTGGTTCTCGAACTGGCCACCAATGTCGATGCGGTAGCCCGTGGGGAGACCGCGCTCCAGCGCGGACAGCCTGCCGCGGAGGTCCTCGACGAAGCCGCCCAGGTCGCGGCCCCGTACGTTGCACTCGACCACCAGGCGCCGCATGCCGTTCTGCCGGCTGACCTGGGCCGGGGCCTCCACCTCGCGGATGCGGGCGATCCGCGCCAGCGGCACGCTGGCCCCGCCGGGGGCGGCCACCACCATCCGGCCGATGCTCTCGGCGTCACGCCGCCGCGCCTCGGGGAAACGAACGAGCACGGCGAACCGCCGCTGCCCGAGTGTCACCTCGGTGGCCACCTTGCCCCCCACCGCGGTCTCGATCAGCTCGTTGACGTCGGCCATGTTCAGGCGATAGCGGGCGGTGGCGCGGCGGTCGATCTCCAGCTCCAGCTGCATGAGGCCGGAGATCTGCTCCACGCGCACGTCCGACCCCCCCGGCGTCGCGTTGAGGATCCGGCCGGTCTCCTCGCCGGTGCTCCTCAGGAGGTCGAGGTCGGGGCCGAAAAGCTTCACCGCCACGTCCGACTTGATACCCGAGATCAGCTCGTTGACCCGCAGCGCGATTGGCTGCGAGAAGGAGAGACGGAGCCCCGGGACCCGGGACAGCTGGCGCTGCATCGCCTCGACGAGCCGGGCCCGGGTCCGCCCGGTCCGCCACTCGCGCTCGGGGTGGAGCATGACGAGGATGTCACTCTGCTCCGGACCCATGGGATCCTCGCCGATCTCGGCCCGTCCGGTCTTGGTCACTACCGTCCGGACCTCGGGGAAAGTGCGCAGCTGCCGCTCGAGGATGGTGCCCACCTCCAGGGACCCCTCGAGCGAGGCCGAGGGAAGGCGCACCACGTTGATGGCGATGGCCCCCTCGTCGAGGGCCGGCAGGAACTCGGTCCCCACGGCCGGGAGCAGGGCGAGCGTCCCGACCAGAACCAGCGACGCGGCGCCCAGGGTGATCCAGCGGTGGCGCAGCGCGGCGCCGAGCACCGGCGCGTACAGCCGCTGGAGCAACGGGGTCTTCTCCTGGCCCGGACGCCGGGTGGGGCGCAGGGTGAGCGACGCCAGGGCGGGGACGATGGCCAGCGCCACCACCAGAGACCCGAGCATGGCGAAGACCATGGTCAGGGCCAGAGGGCGGAACATCTTGCCCTCCATGTTCTCGAGGGAGAAGAGCGGCAGGAAGACCATGATGATGATCAGCACCGCGAAGAGCACGGGTCGGGCCACCTCCCGCGAGGCCTCGAGCGCCGCCTCCCTCGGCCGCTTCCCGCCCTGGCCCAGGTGGCGCACCACGTTCTCGGTGACCACGATGGTGCCGTCCACCACCATGCCGATGGCGATGGCCAGCCCGCCCAGGGACATCAGGTTCGCGGTGACATCTGCCGCGTCCATCAGGACGAAGGCGACGAGCGCGGTCAGCGGCATGGACAGGGCCACGGTGAGCGCGGCGCGCAGGTTCCACAGAAACAGCAGCAGCACCGCGACGACCAGCAGGCCGCCGAGGACGAGCGCCGAGGAGACGGTGCGGATGCAGGCCTGGATCAGGCTGGTCCGGTCGTAGAACGCGTCGATCCGCACGTCCGCGGGCAGCGTGGCCTGAATCTTCGGGATCCTCGCCTTGACGCGGTCCACCACCTCCTTGGAGTTCTCGTCCCTGAGCATGATCACCATGCCCGCCACGATCTCCCCCTTGCCGTCGCGGGTCACCGCGCCCTGGCGGGTCTCGGGACCGACGCGCACCCGGGCGATGTCGCGCAACAGCACCGGCGTGCCGTCCTTGGCGCGGAGCACGATCTCCTCGATGTCCCGGATGCCGCGGATCAACCCCACGCTTCGCACGTAGACCTGCTCCCAGCCCTTGAGGATGAAGCCGCCCCCCGCGTTCGCGTTGTTGTCGGCCAGGGCGCGAGTCACGTCGCGCAGCGGGATGCCGTACTTGAGCAGCGCGTCGGGGTCGACGATCACGTGGTACTGCCTGACGAGCCCGCCGAAGCTGTTGACCTCGTTGACGCCGGGGATCGACTTGAGCTGGGGCGCGACGACCCAGTCCTGGAGCGTCCTGAGCTCCATCAGCGGGCGGGTGGTGCTCTCCAGGGAGTACTGGTAGATCTCGCCCAGGCCGGTGCTGATCGGTCCCAGGGCTGGCTCGACGCCCTCGGGGAGGCGGCCTCTCACGCTGGCCAGCCGCTCGAAGACCAGCTGCCGGGCGAAGTAGATGTCCACGTCGTCGTCGAAGACCACGACCACCTGCGACAGGGCGGGCTTGGACAGCGAGCGCACCTCCCGCACCCTGGGCAGCCCGTTCATGGCGATCTCGATGGGGAAGGTGATCTGGCGCTCGACGTCCACGGGCGTCAACCCTGGCGCTTCGGTCATGACGATCACCTGGACGTTGGTCACGTCGGGGAAAGCGTCGATCGGCAGCCGCTGCCAGGCGGCGATCCCCAGGCCTACGAGGATCAGGGCGAGCAGCAGCACGAGCAGCCGCTGCCGGGTGACGAGGCGGAGGAAAGCGTCCATCGCCGCCCGGTCAGTCGGCACACCCGGCGCCCATCTTCTGGCGCAGGATGTCCGACTTGAGCAGGAAGGCCCCCTGGACCACGACCTTCTCGCCGGCCTCGAGCCCCTCCAGGATCTCGAGGCCCTGCCCCTGGGTCTGGCCTGGGCGGACGTCTCGCCGCAGGAAGCGGTCCTCGCCGATCTCCACGAACACGAAGCGTTCGGCGCCATCGCCGACCACCGCCTGCGCAGGGACGAGGAGGGCGTGCCCCGCCCCGCCCAGGACCACCTCGACCTGTGCGAACATCCCGGGCCGCAGCAGGGCCTTCTCGTTGGGGACCACCACGCGGATCTTCACCGTGCGGGTCGCCTCCTCCATCGTGGCCTCGACATGGTCAACCTTCCCCGGGAACACGCGGTCAGGGAAGGCCGCCACCGTAACCTGGGCCTCGAGCGGACCCGCGGCGCGGGCCTGCAGCAGGCCGGCGAGATCGCGCTCGTAGACGCTGGCCAGGACCCAGACCACCGAGAGATCGGCGACGGTCAGCACCTCCTTGTTCGGGGTCAGGTGCTCGCCGGGAACCACGTGCTTGGACACCACCATCCCGGCCCGGGGCGCGCGAAGCGTCATCCTCCCGCTGCCCTTTTCGGAGACGCCGATGAGGCGCAGCTGGTCCCGTGCCGCCTCGAGCGCGATCCGGGCCTCCTGCAGCGCGGTCCCGGTCTGTAGCTTCTCCCGGGCCGAGGAGATCTGCTCCTTGAACAGCCGCTGTTCCCGCTCGTGGTTCTGGCGCGCGAACTCCAGCCGGGCCCTGGCCTGGAGGTGGCCCGAGCGCAGGCGGCCCAGGAAGAGGCTGTCCAGTCTCACGAGCGCGGCGCCGGCGCGCACTTGATCGCCCGTGGTGACGAAGACCCGGCGGGCGACGCCCTCGATGGGCGGACTGATGTGGACGATGCGTTTCTCGTCGAAGGCGACCTCCCCGGTCAGGTCCAGCCCTGCGCGTCGCATTGTGTGGGAGACGCGCCCGATGCGGATCAGCTTCTGACCGCCCTTGTCGCGCAACGCGCCGGAGAGCTGCACCGCGCCCACCTCGTAGCGGCACTGGTCACACTCGAGGATCTGGGCCCGGTGCTCGCAGCGCCTGGTCTTCAGCCGCTCGAGCAGGCGCCTGTCGTAGCGAGCGCCGTGCTCCTCATGCTCGTTGCCGTGCTCCCGTGACCCGCGGGCCTCGAGGTGCCGCTCGCCATGCCTCTCGGCCGCTCGAGTCGGCACCTGCTGCTCTGCGCGGCGGGGACGGGCTCCTCTGTCCCGGTCGCACCCGCTGGCACAGAGGATGATGCCGAGGGCCGCCACCCATGCGACGTAGCTGGTCATCTCCGTCCCTCCTGCTGGTCCGCCGTACCCGCCCCCCAGATCTCTGCGCCCACAACCGCCTCGAGGGCGGCGTGGGCCTCGTGGTAGTCCTCGTAGGCCTCCAGGGTCTCGCGCTGGATCTCCAGGAAGCGGCCGCGGGCCACCATCACCTGCAGCACGTCGACCTTTCCCTCCGCATAGGCGCGCCCGATCATCTCCAGGCTGTCCTTGAACGCCGGGACTACCTCGCGGGCGTGCAGGGCGATCCGTCGCGCCGCAGCGTCGAGCGCCTGCTTCGCCCGGGCCAACCTGCTCGGTAGCACCTGTTCCAGCGCGCGCCAGCGCGCGAGGGCCACGGCGGCCTCGGCGCCGACGCGGGCCCTTGCCCCCTGATTGCGCCGCCACAGCGGCAGGGACAGCCCGAGGGTGGCGACCACGACATGGTTGGTATGACCGGCGATCTCGGCCTCGCGGCGGTAGGCAACCCCGAGGGCGGGCCGTGGGAAGACCTCGCGCCCCGCGAGCCGGCGCCTGGACCTGGCCTCCTCGAGGGCGGTCCGGCGCGCGAGCAGCTCCGGGTGGTGCACGCGAGCCAGCTCCACGAGCCTGTTGAGCGCCGGCGCTGGGCGCGGCGCTTCCAGCCCGCCCACCGGCTCGAGCTGCGCCATCCAGCCGGCCACCTCGGCCAGACGCAGGCAGGCGGAGCGGTAGGCTGTCTCGGCGCGGATCTCACGCTGCGCAGCCTGGGCCGCCTCCCCCTCGGCCACACGGACGTGGAGCATGGAGATGTCGCCCACTGCGCGGCGCTTCCTCGTGATCGCCAGCAGCCGACGGCCGAACGCCGCCATGTGCCGGGCGGCCTCGATCCGCTCTCGAGCGACCAGGGCGGTGTGGAACGCGGCGTGTACCTTACGGTGGACCTGCCACCGCAGCTGCTCGAAATCGGCCCGGCGTCGCGCGCGGCTCTGCTCGGCGGCGGCGATGCGCAGCCCGCGCTCGCCAGCGACCTCCAGGCGCTGTTGCACCGAGACCTCCAGGTCGAGGGCGCGGCCCTCGCTTGAGAGCCTTGGGCCGGCGGCGATTTCGAGCTCGGGCTCCTCGGGCAGCAGGGGCCTCGCCGCGGTCACCTCGGCCTCCCCGAGCAACAGGCGGGCCCGTCCGATTCGGATCTCCGGAGCGTTGCGCTCGGCGTGGGCCAGAAGCCGGGCCAGCGTCATGCGCGCAGTGTCTGATCCGCCCGCGTGGGATGGAGCAGCACCGACCAGCACAAGAACGGCGGCGATCAGCCCATCGTGTCGTCTCGACATGGCTCTCTCCGTCAGCGTTGGTGCCGGACGGCAGACCCAGGGGCCCCCCGTCACGAGCAGCGCTTCACGATGGTTGAGCTGGAGCGATCAGGCCGATCGAGGCGGTCGGTAGACGCGGCTGACCAGATCGAAGACGTGCGGATGGTCCGGAGCATCCACGTGCTGCTGCTCCCGGACGAAGGACGTCAGAGAGGCGACGGTGCCGGGCAGGATCCGGGCGTGGCCCGGGCAGCAGAGACAGGGGCAGCCCGCCGGGCAGGGATCTCCCTGTGGCGTCTCGTCGGGGCATGGGGTCGAGCACACAGAGTCAGGCGCAGCCTGAGCGTGGTCGTGGGAGGCCAGCTCCAGCGGGGCCAGGGACTGGAGCAAGACCGCCAGGAGGAGCCAGGTCACGTGCCTCGTGGTCGTCATGGTGCGGCTCAATGAACGTCTACCAAAAAGGTATAGTATATTTCGCAACACCGTCAAGGTCGTCTTGTCCGTAGCAAGGACCAAAAATAAGGTGGTGACCAAGAAGTAGCTACTCCACCAGCCTGACGCGCTCGCCGTCGTAGACCGCCAGGTACGTCCGGCGCAGCCGCATCATCCACCGCTGGCTGCGCACCAGCAGGAAGTAGCCCCTCGAGCCGACGTGGCCGATCCACTGTGTCAGGCTCGGGCGCTGCTCGTCGGAGTCGTACAGCTCGGGCACGCGGAGCTGGCGCACATGCCGGCCGTCGCGTTGGTCCACCACCTGCAACCGATCCGGCGCGAGCAGCAGCAGCAGCTCGCGTCCTGTCGCGCCGAGGATCATGCCGCGGTCCGGCAGCGAGCTGGTCCAGAGCCGCCGCCCGTCACGAGCAGCCACGAGCAACGGCCGCGATCGCACCGACTCGATCCGGTAGCGCACCGGGCCGACCTGCAGCAGACCTGCCGCCTCCCACGGCGGCACATCCACGCGCAGCGGACGCATCCTGCGGCAGCCTGGCTGGCCGGAGTGCGATTCGGCCTCCTCGCCGTCCTCCAGGCGCAGCGCCAGCCTCGTGTCTCCGAGCTGCAGCTGGAGCGACCCGGGACAGATCCAGGCCGGGGGGAGCTGGCCGGCAGCGCACCCCGGGCCGGGCTCGAACAGCCGCTCCACCGTCCAGCGGCTGCTCCGCCGGGCGAGCTCCGACAGATCCGCCAGCGTGAGCCGCAGCGTCCCCATGACGCAGTCGCGGCCGGCGAAAAGCACCCACTGTCCGCGCGCCAGCGCGCCGCCGAGCACCGGCTGGTCTCGGGGCGGCCTGACCATGCGTAGCCACGAGCGGTCGGACGGCACCACCAGCAGGAATGGAGGCGGGGAATAGGGCGCACCGAGCACCACGGAGATGCCATCGACCATGGCCTCGCCGAACACCGCTGTGTGTGGGGGGATCTCGGGTCGTAGCACCGGCCAGGCGAGAGGACGACAGCCGGCGGGAGGTCGCTCGACCAGACGCGCGCATCTCATGTCTCGCGTGCTCGGCCCGCCGCCTGGAGCAGGCTCCCCGCCTGCCGGGCGGTCGCAACCCGTGCCCTCTTCACACGCTCGCACCGGCAGGCGCGCCCAGCCAGCGCTGGTTCGCAGCAGCATCAGGTCGGGGCCGCAGCCGAGGGCCAGGTCCCGGGCTCCCTCGAGCAAGGGGACCGGCGCACCGGCGATCCGGGCGGGCACCGGAGCCGGGAGCGAGTAGGAGATGGGGTGCTCGTTCCCACCGGCGAGCGGCAGCACACCCACCAGCGCCCTGTCGATCGGACCGTCCGCTCGCCCGCCGAGATACAGCACCCGGTCTCCATCGACGAAGGGGAGCGTGGTGGTCTGCAGGCCGGGCTGCATCGGGCGGGGCGCGAGCGTCCCGATCAGCTTCGCCTCGAGGTCAAAGACCCGGGCCCCCAGGCGATCAAGGTCGAACAGCACCAGCCGCTCCAGGCCCCGGTGGGACAGCAGCCGGCCCTGGGCCAGCTCGGACAGACGCAGCGGGCGCTCCTGCCGCAGCGACCACGCGAGGGCCAGCACCGGCACGAAGAACGGGAGCAGGAGCAACCACCGTCGAGCCATTGGTCGGCCATTGTAGCAGATGGCTGGCGATCGGCGCGTCGCTCAGAAGTGCGTCAGGCTCCCGTCGCGCTGCGTCCGTCTCAGCGTCCAGCCGAAGAACAGCAGCCCGGAGGGGACGGTGACGGCGCAGAACAGCGCCAGCCCCGCCAGCGGCGCGGCGAGCTGGCCCAACGCGGCTCCCGTGAACACAGCACGTCGGATCATCTCCAGGGAGTGTGTGATCGGCAGGGCGCGGCCCACTGTCTGCAGCCAGGCGGGCAACACGCTGGTGGGGTAGAACACGCCACCGAGCAAGGCCGACAGGCCGCCCAGCGCCGGCGAGATCGGATCGGTCCGACGCAGCAGCATGGTCATGGCCGCGCCGAAGAAACCGAGGGAGGCGAAGGACACCACGGTCAGCGGCAGCGCCACCAGCACACCAGGCAGGTTCGCGTTGTCGAAGCGCACGCCGAAGAAGACACCTCCAACCACGAGGTAGACCGTGGCCCAGAGGAAGGCGGAGGCGAAGCGGTAGAGCGGGGAGCAGACCAGCACCATCCACGAGGGCGTGGGGGTGGCCAGCATCGCCTCCAGCGTCCCCGCCACCTGGGCCGCGCGGATGCTCTGGGGGTAGGCGCTCACCGCGGTGTGTTGCAGGTTGAGCAGCACCATGCCCACCAGCCCAAAGGAGAGGTAGTTGCCCCCGTAGCGGGCGAGCAGCGGCGAGTTGCCCATGTCGATGAATCGCGCCAGGAAGAAGAATGAGGCCAGGGAGAACGCCATCGCCACCAGCCTGAGCCCGAAGGCCGCGCGGTAGGACAGCGCCTCCTGCAGTCCGCGGCGGAAGAAGGCCCGGGCCACGGTGCCGATCATGGCTGCGCCTCCTCGACGCCGACCATCGCCGCAGCGTCGTGCGCGGGCCCCTCGGCCGTGATCTGCCCCTTCTGCAGCACCACGACCCTGTGGCACAGATCGCCCACGTCGGAGAAGCTGTGGGTGGCCACCAGCGCAGTGTGGGTGGTCCCCACCACATCGTTACGGATGAACCGCCGCAGCCTGGCCGCTGCGTTGGGATCCACGCCCCGGGTCGGCTCGTCGAACAGGAAGATCTCCGGGTCGCCCAGCAGGCCGCGGGCCAGGGCCAGCCGCTGGCGCATTCCGGTGGAGTACTCGCGGACGGGGCGATCGGCCTCGGCCTCGAGCCCGGCCAGTCCGAGCGCCCGCTCCACCCGCGCCGTGGCGGCCCTGCCCCGCAAGCGGTAGAGCGCGGCGAAGAACACCAGGTTCTGGAAACCGGTCAGACGCCAGGAGAAGCTCCGCTCGTCACAGTTGACGAAGCAGACCCGGCGACGGAAACCAGACCCCACACGCCTGACGTCGAGGCCCAGCACGTTGAGCTCGCCCTCGTCCGGAATCAGCAGCCCCGCCACCAGCCGAAGCAGCGTCGACTTGCCGGCCCCGTTGGGCCCCATCAGGCCCACGATCTCGCCCTGCCGCACCTCCAGATCGATGCCGCACAGCGCGTCCACCCGCGGGCCGAACAGGCGGCCGCGGAGCAGATCGGTGAAGTTGGTCCCGGACCGGAAGTGCTTGCGCAGACTGGCGCAGACGATCACCGGCGCGCGAGGCGGGGAGCCTCTCCCGGAGTGCGGGCCGAGCGCGCCAGATGTGTCATGCGCGCGCGGCGGGGAGCCTCTGCTGTGCGGTTTGGACTGCACGCTCAACGCTGGTAACGATCCACCGCCCGCTCGTGCTCCTCGCGGCTGGTGGAGAAGTGGTGGGTGCCGTCGTTCTTGGACACGAAGTAGAGGAACCGCGTCTTCTTCGGGTTGAGCACCGCGTCCAGCGCAGCCCGGCCTGGATTGGCGATGGGGCCGGGCGGCAAGCCAGCGTGCCGGTAGGTGTTGTAGGGGTTGTCCGCATCATCCAGGTGGATCCTGCGGATGCGCCCCTCGAACTTGCCGCATGCGGCGCTCCTCTGCTCGGGCACCGTGCAGCCGTAGATGATGGTCGGATCGGTCTGCAGCAGCCGTGACCGAAACCCGGGCAAGGTGAGCCGGTTGAGAAAAACCGCCGCGATCAGCGGCCGCTCACCGGGCTGCCCGGTCTCCTTCTCCACGATCGAGGCGAGGGTGACGATCTCCTGGTGGCCCCAGCGCAGCTTCTTGCGCAGCCAGGCCATACCGCCCTTGTGCCTGGCGCGAAGTGCGTAGTAGACGCCGTGGTGCCGGCGGACGAGCTTCTCCAGCACCTCCTGGGCAGGGGTGAAAGCTCGTAGCTTGTAGGTGTCCGGGAAGAGATAGCCCTCGATCGAGTCTGCCGGGATGCCGATGCGGTGGAGGAATCGCCGGTTGCGCATCTGTTCCACCAGCTTGTCCCGGGGTGCAATGTGGCCGTCGGCCAGGATCTCGGCCACCTCGAGCATGTTCTTGCCCTCGGGGATCAGCACCTTGATGGTGGGTGCCGGCACTCCGTGGACCAGGATGTCGAGCAGGCTGCGCGGCGTGATGTCCGGCTTGAAGGTGTAGCTCCCGGCACGCACCTTGGAGGCCAGCCCCTTGTAGTTGGCGAAGACCCGGAAAGCCGCGCCCGTCGAGACCAGGCCTCTCTGCTCCAGGATCTTGACCACCTTCGGGAAGCTCGAACCGTGCGGGATGTTGACGCTGATCGGCTTGCCGGAGCCGGCCAGGGGCCGGTCCGGGTAGCGCACCGCGTAGCGGTAGAGCCACACGACGGCGATGACGAGCACCACCGCGGTGGCCAGGAAGATCACGAACGCTCGCCGCATGGTCTTGACGCTCAAGCCGGCTCTCCTTCGCCAGCCCGCTGGCTGCGGTCCAGGAAGCTCTGCAATATGATCGTCGCAGCCACCTGATCGATCACCTGCTTGCGCCGTCGCCGCCTCATGTCGGCCTCGAGCAGCGCCCGCTCGGCCTGCACGGTGGAGAACCGCTCGTCCCAGTAGTGGATCGGACAGCCGAGGTGCGCCGCCAGCCTCTCACCGAACCGCCTCACGCCCCGGGCAGCGTCACCCTCGCCCCCCTCCATCTCGAGCGGAAGCCCGACCAACACGGAGCCGGCCCCCACCTCCCGCATCACCGCGGCGACCGCCTCGAGGTCACGATCTCCCCCCTGCCGGGCCAGGGTCCTGAGCGGGGTCGCGACAACCTCACCCTCGTCACTTACAGCGACACCGATGGTCTTCTCGCCCAGGTCGAGGCCAAGCCAACGCACGTGAGGAATCTGCCACCCACGATGATCCGTGTCAACGCGACCGATCCTTCCCCGATCGACGCCGAACCTGTCAGGTTGTCGGCCGGAGCGAACGCTGTTATTCCTGCACAATGGCACTTGCGCCCTCAGCAGGGGTGGCCGTGGTGGCTCCCGCCGGTCCAGCCCAGAGGGAGTCATTCGAGGCGGGGCTGACGCTGCTCGCGCAGCGGTACAGGGTGGTACAGGGCCTCGACCCGGCCGCTCCCCATCATCTGTGCCTGCCCTACCTCGCTGGCGAGGATGCCTGGCGCGCGGACCGACTCAACGCCGCGCTCAACGACCCGCAGGTCGAGGCCATCTTCTGCGCCAGGGGGGGCTACGGCGCGATGCGGATCCTCGATCGGCTGGACAGCGAGGCGCTGGTCCAGCGTCGAGTGCCGATCGTCGGCTTCTCCGACTGCACCGCCCTGCACCTGTGGGCGGCCTGCCACGGCGTGCCGACGGTTCACGGGCCGGTCGTGACGCAGCTCGCGAGGCTGCATCCCGGCGACCTGAGCGGCCTGTTCGATCTGCTGGAGGGAGGTCCTCTGCCGCGCATGTCGGGTCTCGTACGGGTCGCAGGCGGCCGGGCCCGCGGCGCACTGCTGGGGGGCAACCTGAGCCTCCTGACCCACATGATCGGCACACCCTTCCTGCCTCGCCTCACGGGCTGCATTCTGCTGCTGGAGGAGGTGTCCGAGGCGCCTTACCGCATCGATCGAATGCTGACCCAGCTCACCCTGGCCGGAGTGCTGGGCTCGGTGGCCGGAGTGGTGGTCGGTCGCCTCGAGCGATGCGACGCGCCGCAGGGCATACCTCCCCGCCCGGTCCGGGCGCTGGAGGTGATCGAGGAGCGGCTGGCCGGGCTGGGCCTGCCCGTGGTCCACGGCGCTCCGGTGGGACACGGAGATCGCAACGTCGCACTGCCGATGGGGGTGATGGCGGAGCTGGACGCGGATGCGGGGACGCTGGAGATCTCTGGCCAGATGTTTGCCGCCGGGAATCACTGATCCAGGGGACTGGTTCCTCTTCACGTTGGTTCTGGTTGGTTGGGCTCCGGCAACGCCCCTGGCGCTCGCCTGGCTCACCCCTGCTTCGCAGGGGTGACCTCGGAACGACACTCGCGCCTGGTGCGTCGCCCTCGC
>Ga0180009_10004354_pt1 | contig 15651 bp, 13 predicted proteins | sample OS_PC_MetaG_FD_123537 | JGI IMG/M metagenome (GOLD analysis project Ga0180009, IMG submission 123537) | Groundwater microbial communities from the Aspo Hard Rock Laboratory (HRL) deep subsurface site, Sweden - OS_PC_MetaG | ecosystem: Environmental > Aquatic > Deep subsurface > Groundwater...
AGATACAGATACCGGGGGTCCAGGGAGTCGATCGAGATGACGATGACCCGGGGGGCCTTTGACGAGCCGATTCTCTTGGACGGCGGCGGCCCGGGGTTGAAGGACGGGCGATCGGGCCCGTGCAGAAAATACCAGCCCCCCAGGCCCAGGGCCGCGCCCGCGGCCAGGCCGGTCTTGATAAAGCGGCGTCTGCTGATTTTGCCCGTCATGTCAGGGGCTCCCATCCGGCGGTCCGTCTGTTTTGCGTGCGGGCCCGGCCTTCCCGCGGCGTTTTTCCAGGATACGCACCGTGACGAGGACCGCGGTTCCCACCAGGAGCGGCAAGAGCAGGGCTTTGGTTTCCAGGGGATTCAACGAACCGCCGGTGCGAAGGACTTCCACGACCACGTCGGTCAGCCAGGCAAAGATGATGATGTGATGCACCGTGCCCAGAACCGTGCCCCAGAACACATCCCGGAACTCGAGGCTGGACAGGCCCAACAACCAGTTGGTCGGCGGCGCCACGAAGAACAGGAGGCGCAGGTAGACCACGGCCAGAAGTCCGCGGTCCTCCATACGGGCTTCAAGCCGGGACAGTCTGTGGCCGGCCATCCGGAGGACCAGGTCCCGGCCCAGGGCCCGGGCCGTGAAGTAGATGGCCGTTACGGCCAGGTAGATGCTTATGGCCCCAAGCAGGGCGCCGGACACTCCGCCGAAGATGCAGACGGCAAAGTAGATCACGACCACCGCCGGGATGTAGGCCATGATGGCCGCGACGGAGACTCCCACAAAAGCGACCGGTCCGAAGGCGCCCAGGGACAAGGCATAGGACTGAACCGAAGCCACGGCCGACGTAAATCTGGCCCGGGTCATGTACTGGCCGTAGTCGGTCGCCTGGTACAAGGCGTAGAGGCCGATCAGTATCAGAATCAGCAGTCCGGCCTTCAGCCAGACCCGCCGCGTCTTGGGAAATTCGTGAGGCAATGTCTCCCCTCGATGGCAAAAAATCGATGACCCGGTGAAAACCGGCGGCCCTCCGTCGGAGGCGCTATTACCAGTCCCCCAAGCGAACCCCTTCCCGCAGACAGACAAAGGCCTTGCGCAAGGCCTGGATCAACGAGTCGCCTTCCAGGCCCGAGCGCGTGTAGTGTTCCAAAATTCCGCGGACCAGGTCGTACAGGAATTCCGGCTCGACGTCGCTCCGGATGTCGCCGCCATCCTGGCCCTGGCGGATAAAATCGATAATCTCGACCGCCGCCCGTTTCTGGTGACTCAGGGCCTTGGCCTCGAGAGCGGGAAATTCCAGAAAGATTTCCGGCAAGGCGACCCGCGGTCTTTCGGCCAGAAAGAACGGTCCCTGTTCGAGCATGCGCAGGGCGGCCGATCGATAGCCCTTCTCCTCCCGGATGATGGTTTTCAGCAGCTCGATGGTCGTGTCGATCTGCCCCAGGACGATGGTTTCAAAGAGCTGCTCCTTGGAGCCGATGATTTTGTAGAGCGTGTTTTTGGCCAGTCCGCATTCCCGGGCCAGTTCGGCGGTACTCCAGCCTTTGGGGCCTCGTCTGGCGATGAATCCGGCGGCCTTTTGCAGGACCAGGTCCTGGATTTCGGGCTTTTGGGCTTTGACGTTCATAATCTACTTGGACCAATATGGTTTGTTTGGTCTGTTTTGTCAAGGGCTTTTAGGGCTCGGCCGGAACCTTTCAGCGTTTGATGGCATTCAATGACCGTCCTGTCGCGGTCTTTGGCCGAAGGGCGCGTGGGCGGCGGGAATAATCTCAAAACATGGGTGTCCCAATAATTCCCTGGGGGAAATGATCGGCGCCGGTTCGTCCGCCTTTCAGCATCTCGGGCTCCGGGTCGCTCAACTGGTGGCCCGGGACGTCCACGGCCTTTTCCTGACCGATCCGATTAAAACGGCACTGGTCGCGTCCCGCCTGGCCTCTCACAAGGCCAGCGTCCTGGGCTTTGAAAACGGTTTTGTCGCGGCCGGGCTGGTCATTCTGCTGGGCATCCCGATAAGCCTGCTCTTGAAAAGGCCCGCCGGCCCGGCCCGTCCGCTCGCGGGCAGGTCTTGATGGAGGGCGGCCCCCCGGGCTGGAGGATATGGGGCGGGTTCGGGCGGATGCGATATCCGGATCACGAAATATGGGGGTCCTGCCAACTCTCTGTTTGGGCCAGGGCCACGTTGCGATAGTTGATGTTCGAGTTCCAGGCGAACATGGCCGCGATGGGATTGCGGGTGGCGCAGATCGTGCGGAAGGCTTTGCGTAACAGTCGAGGCCGGGCATACATGCGCCGGTTGCATTCGGCCATGGTTCGAGACAGCACGGCCGGCTCCATGCGTCCGGGCCGGTAGACCACTTCGGTCATGTCATAACGGTCCCAGTCGCCGGGGAAATCGGAGTAAAGCAACCGCCGGTCATCCCGCAGCCTGTCGAAAAGCCGGGTTCCCGGCAACGGGGTCAGGAAAGTGGTCTGCATCACGTCGACCCCGCTTTTCATCATGTATTCGGCGCGGCGCTCGAGTTTCTCCGGGGTGTCGCTGTCCATGCCAAAGATAAAGGCCCCCAGGACGCTGATGCCGGCCCGATGAATTCGTTTGAAGGCCTCGGCGTAGGCGTCCACCCCTCTGGACAGGTTGAGCTGCTTGTTCACTTCGGCCAGGCCGTCGACCTCTTCGGCCTCGAGCCCTAAAAAAACCATTTTACACCCGGACCTGCCGGCCCAGTACAACACCTCGTCGTCTTCGCCAAAGTTCAGAGAGGCCTGACAGAACCACCAGAACTTCATTTTCCGTTCGACCATCCCTCGGAAGATTTCCAGGGCCTGCTCTTTCGATTCCTTTCCGTAGCCGATGATGTTGTCATCGACGAAAAAGAGCATCTTGTGATGGGACAGGCTTTCCAATTCGTCCAGGACTTCACGGGGCGGACGGCGCCGGTACCGCCTGCCGTTAAAGGCGGTGACGGAACAGAACTCGCAGTCCATGGGGCAGCCTCGTGACGTCTGGACCGAGGCGAACATATAGTCCGGATGAAAAAGGTCCCGGCGAGGGACGGCCAGATCGTTCAGGGCGGACCATTCACCTTTGTAGACCGATTGAAGACGGCCCGCGTCCACATCGGCCATGACCCTCGGCCAGACAGTCTCCGCTTCACCGATCACCACGGCGTCCACGAACCGGCCGGCCTCTTCCGGGCGCATCGATGCGTGAATGCCTCCGATAATGACGGGAACGCCCTGCTCTTTGTACGTGGCCGCGATTTGATACGCACGGTTGGCCGAGGCGGTGAAGGCGGTGATGCCGACCAGGTCGGCCTTCCGGTGGGTGAAGGGCGTCCAGTTCTCGTCGACCAGTTCCACCTCCCAGTTTTCCGGGGTCAGGCCGGCTACAATACCCAGGCCGATGGGCGGGAAGCGGGAGCTTTTATTGACCGCCAACCCGGTCCGGACCGGGTTGACCGGATTGATCAACAGCAGTCTTTTTCCAGGCATGACGAGGTCGCTCCATACCGCGAATTCGTATTGACGGACGCCAAGGCAGCCCTTCCTTTCTGACACGGGTCATGGGGCAAGGGCCGCGATCTCCGTATCTCATACTTTCTTGCCGCGCGTTTTGCCGGCTGAACATGCGGGGCGGCAAACCCATCGAGGCTTGCCGAGGGGGCTACAGCCTTTGAGTTGAGCCGAAAGGATCGTGACTCGAGTGCCAATCGAACGCTTATTAAGCTTTCGGGCATGTTAATCCATTTGTGCTCTCCGGGTCAAGGCGAACCCATCCATCCCGGCGGGCTCTGCGTTGTGGCGGCAGCTGGTGGCAATAAGCAGGCTTCAGCGGTTAGCGGCGTTACGGAAGCGCCCTGTCGAGGCCGGGGACCGCGCGGGCGGCTGGAAGGCGGGAGGCCAACCGGGCTGCCTCGAGCAAATGCTCCTTGACAGGTTTGGAGGGGCCATGTTACAGAGATGGGCACTATTAAAACTAACGAGCGTTCGTATCCAATCCATCGGCGGGCGGTTGGGCGAGGATCGCGGCATTCGGGCGGTAAGCCTAGCGGATTCAGGTAATCCGACCAGGGGAGTCCTAATCCTGACGGATAAAAAATGATAAGAACAAGCGTTTCGTTTGGAAAGGTGGTCGGCCGGGAATATCCCGGCCTGGGGAACAAGCGGAAATCATCGCCATGAACGCAGGCCTTGACTGCTGCCCGGACAGGAGGCGCATCGCCGGACCCGCGGCCGGCCTTGACCTGTATTGGGGGCCGGACAAACACCTGAGCGGAATCGTTCGATGGAAAAAGGTTAGCGGAAGCGGATTGCATTGGCGAGTTGACCTGCATTAAACTGAACCGAACAGCCAATAACATCCATGGCCTCCATCTGGAAACGACCATCGGACGCGGTCAAGGCATTCCCGGCGGTCCGGAGGCGGTATTTCCGGAATCCCCCACCGCCCGGGCCATGCCTTCGAGACCGCGGCTTCGTGCCTGACCGACGCAAGCAACCCCAAAGCCAGGACCGGGTGATGACCCGGGTCCGCTTGAAGGAGCCCAGATGACGGACCACGACCAGGTCGCGCTTCAAGTTTCGAACATCAACCTGAGTTTCGGCGGGGTCCAGGCCCTGCACGGGATCGGCTTTGAAGTCCGGACGGGGGAGATCATGGCCATTATCGGCCCCAACGGCGCCGGCAAGACCTCGATGCTGAACTGCGTCAACGGATTTTACCGGGCCGACCCGGGCGGATCGATCCGGTACAAGGGCCGGGAACTGCGGGGCATGAAGACCCACGACATCGCCTCCCTGGGTATCGCCCGCGTCTTCCAGGGCATTCAGACCTATTCCGGCATGACCTCTCTGGACAATCTCATGACCGGCCGGCATCTGGCCCTGGACTACGGGGTCCTCTCGTCGCTTCTTTATTTCGGGACCTGGGCCCGCAAGGAGGAGATGAAGAACCGTCGCCGGGTCGAAGAGATCATCGACTTTCTGGAAATCGAGCCCATTCGTAAAAAGTACGTGGGCGAGTTGTCCTACGGGCTGCGCAAGCGCGTCGATTTCGGGCGGGCTTTGGCCATGGAGCCCGACCTGTTGCTCCTGGACGAACCCATGGCCGGCATGAACCTGGAGGAAAAGGAGGACATGGCCCGCTTCATTCTCGACGTGTCCGAGGAGCAGGGCACGACCATGGTCCTGGTCGAACACGACATGGGCGTGGTCATGGACATCGCCGATCATATCGTGGTGCTCGACTTCGGGGTCAAGATCGCGGACGGCACGCCCGAGGAGGTGGCCAACAATCCCGTGGTCATCGCCGCGTATTTGGGCGAGGAAGAGGGCGACTGATCATGTTCGATCCCAAGAGCCTATTGGAAGAGTGCGAGCCGCAACTCCGAAAAAGCGAACTTTCCGGGGAGTATTACCGGAGCCGCGTTCTCAGGATTCAGGACACCTTTCCGAAAATCCTGATCGATAACGCCAAGACCCATCCCGGCCGGTTGAGCATGCGAAAAAAGGATTTCGGCATCTGGAATACCTTCACCTGGGCCGAGGTGCTGGAAAAGATCAGGGCCATCTCGTTGGGCCTGGTCAGCCTGGGACTGAAAAGGGAGGACAAGGTCTGCATCATCGGCGACAACGACCCGGAGTGGTACTGGGCCGAGCTGGCCGTGCATTGCGCGGGCGGCGTGGTGGTGGGTTTTTACATCGACGCCATGCCGTCGGACATCGAGTTCATCGCCAACAACTCGGACACGGTCTACGTTTTCGCCAAGGACCAGGAGCAGGTCGACAAGTTCCTCGATGTCAAGGAGAAGATACCGGAAATACGGCGGATCATCTACTGGGACGACAAGGGAATGGGCGCTTACCGCCGGGACCCGTGGCTGCTGGAGATCGAGGAGCTCATGGAGGCCGGGCGCGGTTTTGAAAAGGCGAATCCCGGCTTTTTCGAGGCGTCCGTGGCGGAGGGAAAGGGGAGCGATCTGGCCGCGTTGTGCTACACCAGCGGTACGACCGGCCTGCCCAAAGGGGTGATGATCACTCATGAGTATTTGGTCAAGGCCACCATTCGCCTGACGGTCATGAACCCGCCCCAGGAAACGGACGAGTTCCTCTCGTTTGTCCCTCCGGCCTGGATCGCCGAACAGATCATGATGGCCATGTGGCTGGCCTTCAGCGTCACGGCCAACTTTCCCGAGGAGCCGGAAACGGTCATGGAGAACATCCGTGAGATCGGGCCTTCGTCTCTGCTGCTCGGTCCCATGCAGTGGCTGGGTCTGGTCTCCCAGGTCCAGATGAAGATTTTCGAGACCGGGGTCCTGCGCCGTTTGTTGTATCAGGCCTGTCTGGCGATCGGTTATCGGTATGCGGACTTCAAGCTGGAACGGCGGAGCGCCGTGCCCTGGCACTGGCGGCTGCTGAATTCACTGGCCAACGGCCTCTGCCTGATGCACATCCGGGACGCTCTGGGTTTGAGCAAGACGCGGGCCGGCATCACCGGGGGATCGGCTCTGGGACCGGACGTCTTTCGCTGGTTTCTGGCCATCGGGGTCAAGATTAGCGACGCGTATGGACTGACGGAGATCAACCCCCTGACCTCCCACGGCGAGGTGGTCAAGCCGGGCACCAGCGGCCGTCCGGTGCCGGGGGTCGAGGTGCGGATCAGCGAATCCGGAGAGATCATGGCCCGGTCCGACGTCATGTTTGCCGGGTACTACAAGAACCCGGAGGCCACGGCCGGGATGTTGGAGGACGGCTGGATCAAGACCGGCGACTGCGGGACGCTGGACGAGGACGGCCATTTGATCGTGTACGACCGGATGAAGGACATGCTTCCGTTGAGGACCGGGGCCAAGTATTCCCCGTCCTACATCCAGAACCGTCTTCGGTTCAGTCCGTACATCAAGGACGCCATGATCATCGGCGGCGAGGACCGGGATTTTCTGTTCGGGATCGTGACCATCGATTTTGACAACGTGGGCAAGTGGGCCGAGAAGAACCGAATATCGTACACGACCTTCGTGGATTTGAGTCAGAAGGAGGAGGTCTACCGCCTGATCGAACGGGACGTGGTCCAGGTCAACCGGACCTTGCCGGAAGACGCGCGTCTGGGGCGATTTACCAACCTGCACAAGGAGTTTGACGCGGACGAGGGCGAACTGACCAAGACGCGCAAGATACGGCGGGCCTTTTTGATGGAGCGGTACGGCCATCTGATCAACGCGGCCTATGAAAACCGGGAGCGGGTCATCGTCGAGGCCCAGGTCAAGTATCGGGACGGGCGCGAGGGGACGGTCAAAACGGATTTGAAAATACGTACGGTGGCCTAGGGGAAAACCATGACCTTTTTATTGCAGATGATCGTCAGCGGCCTGCTGTCCGGCGCCGTGTACGCCCTGATGGCCCTGGCCGTGGTGGTGATTTACAAGTCCTCGTCCATTTTCAACTTCGCCCACGGCAGCATGGTGGCCTTTGCCGCATTTCTGATGTGGTCCTTGATCGTGCAGTTCGAACTGCCCCTGCTCGCCGCCCTGCCTTTGTACGTGGGCTGTCTTTTCCTGGTCGGCTATCTGATCCAGCGGCTGATCATCCAGCCCCTGACCGGCCAGCCTCTGATGGCCGCGGTCATGGCCACCATCGCCCTGGGCGACGTCTTTGCCGGCATCATCACCCTGATCTGGCCCGGACCCGGCCGGACCCTGCCCCACGTCTTTTCCAGCAAGACCCTGCATCTGGGTCCCGCGGTCATGTCTTCGGAAGGTCTGATCAATTTTTCCATCTGCGTGCTGGCTTTTCTGGCCTTTTTCATTTTTTTTCAAAAGACCCGGATCGGGCTGGCCATGCGCGGCACGGCCGAAGACCACGCCCTGGCCCAGAGCGAGGGCATTCGGGTTTCCTGGATTTTCGTGGTCTCCTGGATCGTGGCCATTTTGCTGGCCGCCGTGGGCGGGATTCTGATGAGTTCACTGTACGGGGTGAACAGTGCGCCGTTGCACGGCCTGGGCATGAAGTCCCTGGCCGTGGTGATCCTGGGCGGTCTGGAGTCGATTCCCGGGGCCATTATCGGAGGCCTGCTCATCGGCCTGATCGAGTCGGTGGGCGCGGGGTATCTGGACCCCTACGTCGGGGGCGGGCTCAACGATCTGATGCCGTTCGTGGTCATCCTTCTGGTCCTGATCTTCAAACCCTATGGCCTTTTCGGCTATGAACGCATCGAGAGGATGTAGCCATGTTCAAAAAACCATGCGGCACTTTCGACGAGGCCTACGAAAAGGACACGGCCATGGTCCGGACGCCGTTTCGCTGGGTCATGCTGGCGCTTCTTTTCGCTCTGATGTTTCTGGTCTTTCCCTTCGTGGCCGGGGCCTATCTGTTGGACGTGGCCAACAATATCGGCATTACGATCATCGCCGTGCTCGGTCTTCAGATTCTGGTGGGTTTCACCGGCCTGATCAGTCTGGGACATGCCGCCTTCATGGCCGCGGGCGCGTACACCAGCGCCATGCTGTCCGAACATCTCGGCTGGCCCTTTTACGCGACCATGCCTCTGGCCGCTCTGGTTTCCGGGCTGCTGGGCATGCTGGTCAGCCTGCCTGCCCTGAGGATTCGCGGTTTTTACATCGCGGTCTCGACCGTGGCCGCGCATTACATCATCCTCTGGTTCATCCTGCATGGCGGGGACCTGACCATGGGCACCTCGGGACTGACGGCCCATGAAATCTCGATGGGCGGTTTTGTCTTCGACAGCGAGTTCAGCATGTATTACGTCATCATGGGGTTGACCGTTCTGGTGGTTTTCCTGTTGACCAACCTGATGCGGACCAAGATCGGCCGGGCCATGCTGGCCGTCCGGGACAACGACCTGGCCGCGGAGTTCATGGGCATCAACGTCTTTCGGACCAAGGTGCTGGCCTTCTTTCTGTCTTCGGTCTGCGCCGGGATGGCCGGGGCCCTGCTGGCGCATTACCAGGGGCTTATCACCGTGGACCAGTTCACGCTCATCGATTCAATCTGGTTCCTGGGCATGCTCATCATCGGCGGGCCGACGATCATCGGGGCCATATTCGGGGCGATCTTTCTCCGGCTGCTCTCCCAACTCGTTCTGTTCATGGCCCCTTTCATCGGCGGGATTTTCCCCGCCTTTTCCGGGACGGCCGTGTCCGGCTTCACCCAGATATTCTTCGGGCTGGTCATCATCCTTTTCCTGGTCTTCGAGCCTCGGGGGCTGGCCCATCGCTGGCAGATCACGCTTTCGACCTTCCGGCTTTGGCCTTTCAAGACCCCTTTAGGCTAACGGAGGCCGCTCATGCTTCAGGTCAACAACATCGAAGTCGTTTACTCCAAAGTCATTCTGGTCCTTCGCGGCGTTTCCATCGCCTTGGATCGAGGGCAGATCGTCTGTCTGCTCGGGGCGAACGGGGCCGGCAAGAGCACCACGCTGAAGGCCATCTCCGGACTGTTGCGGGTCGAACTGGGCGAGGTCATCCACGGCAACATCATCTTCGAGGAGCGGCGAATCGAGCGCTCCGGTCCGGAAGCGATCGCGGCCATGGGCATCCGGCAGGTCATCGAGGGCCGAAGGCTGTACGGCCATTTGGACGTCGAGGAGAACCTCTTCCTGGGGGCCTATCTGAACCGGGACCGCCAGGACGTCCGCCGGCGGCTGGGCCAGGTTTACAGCTACTTTCCCAGACTGGCCGATCTGAGGAAGCGGCAGAGCGGATACCTGTCCGGGGGCGAGCAGCAGATGCTGGTCATCGGCCGGAGCCTGATGGCCCGGCCCAAGCTGATGATGCTCGACGAACCCTCACTGGGCCTGGCGCCGCTGCTGGTCAAGGCCATCTTTTCGATCACGGCCGCGATCAACCGGGAAGAGCAGTTGAGCATCATCCTGGTGGAGCAGAACGCCCGGGCCGCCCTGGGGATATCCCGGTACGCCTATATCATGGAAAACGGCCGGATCGTTCTGGACGGCCCGTCGGAAAGAATCCGGGAAAACGAGGACGTGCGGGAGTTCTATCTGGGTTTTTCCGGAGTGGGTTCCAAGAAGAGTTTCAGAAACATCAAGCATTACAAGCGGCGCAAACGTTGGCTGGGCTGAGCCGGCCGTCCGGTCGAGCCGCGGGGTCTGGTTGACGGGATTTTATCGTGCTTAAAAGGAAAGGAGGCGGCGTGCCAATTTTTCCCTGGCCAGACCCGATTCGACCCGTTTGCCCTGGTTTTACAAAACCGCCTTACACGTCAGGAGGGTTCCGATGAGAAAGCAAGCAACGATCAAGTTTTTTTGCGTCATGGCCCTGGCCATGATGTTGGCGGCCGGTCTGGTTGGTCAGGCCTGGTGCGAGGAGAAGAAGGAGCTGGCCTTTGGGGCCATCATCCACGTCACCGGCGCGTACGCCGCCGGCCAGGCCGGGGTCCTGGACGGCCACCTCGACTGCATCAAGACCCTGAACGCCATGAACTACATCCCCGGGGCCACCCTCAAGGCCCTTTGGGTGGACGGCGGGACGGACGCGGCCAAGTCCCTGGCCGGTCTGAAGAAGATGCTGGCCGAAGACCCGAAGCCCCTGGCCGTGCACGGGGAGTCCACGCCCATCGGCCTGGCCTTGAAAAAATGGTTCGTCAAGGCCAAGGTGCCGGCCGTCGAGGCGGGTTCGGACGACAAGATGGGAGAAAAGCCCAGTTGGACCTTTTCCCCGCCTTGTCCCAACGTCAACTTCTGCGGTGCCTGGGTCGATTACTTTCTTTCCCATATCTGGAAGGACAAGTCGCGCAAGCCCCGTTTCGCCTTTCTGACCTGGGACAATGCCTGGGGCCGGTCGCCGATCACGCCCAAGGTCAAAAAGTACATCGAGTCCAAGGGGGTTGAAATCGTGGCCGAGGAGTTCATCCCCCTGGTGCCCACGGACGTCAGCGCCCAGTTGATGCGGCTCAAGGAAAAGAAGGTCGATTTCACCTACGGCGGCTTCTACGCCAACGCGTTCGCCGTGGTGCTCAACGACGCGGAAAAACTGGGGCTGGTCGACGATATCACCTTTGGCGTGGGCTATGCTTCGACTCCGGAAGCCTTGATCAAGTATGCCGGAGACCGGACCCGGAACACCTGGGTCGTGGCCCCGAGCTTCCCCCAGTCGGTCCTGCTCGGGGAAAACAAGATTCCGGTCATCGCCAAGGCCTATAAGGACGGCGGGTACAACAAGTTCCCCCTGGTCATTTACGCCCACGGTTTTGCCATGACTTCGATCATGGTCGAAGCGGCGCGCATGGCCGCGGAAAAGGTGGGCGTGCAAAAAGTGGACGGCCAGGCCATGTACGATGCGCTCAAACGAATGAAGAATTACAACGCCATGGGCTTCATGGCCCCGATCAGTTTCGACAGCGGCCGGTGGTTCGGCCAGGATCAATGCGTTTTGGTCCGCATCCAGGATCAGAAGATCGTTTACGAGGGACTCATCCCGGCCCCGGACCTGACGGTCAAATACGACTGAGCTATAAGTCGCCCCGGGACCGGTTCCCGGGACACCGGCAACGGCCCGGGGCGGCCGGAATCACGCGTTCCGGCCGCCCCGGGCCGATCGGCTTCAGGACCCGGCCTGCATGATGCGTTCGGCGCAGTCCATGGCGCTGCGGGCCGCGCTGTTGGTGGCCAGGCCGCGACCCTGATAGGTGTCGCCGGCAAAGTAGAGGTTGTCGATGCCCGGGGCCCGGAGTTCGGGCTTGAAGCGTCCGACCAGTCCGGGCTTGCGGGCCAGGCCGTCACAGCCGGCCACGTAGTAGGGCAGCCGCCAGGCCGTGGCCGATTCCATTTCGGGGAAGAGGATTTTCAGGTCCTCGGCCAGGAGTTCCAGGAGCCTCCGCCGTTTGAAAGGCTGGGAGGCCTCTTCGTATTCGCAGACGATGTCGGTGTGGAAAAGCTGTTTGCCCGCCGGAGCGATGGTCGGATCGTAGTTCGAGGCCGGGAAGGCCTGGAAGGGCCGCTTGGCCCTGGGGGTCTCGAGCAGGCTGTAAAAACAGACCTTGTCCGTGATGGGCCGGTCCAGTCCGATCATGTAGCCCACCAGCCCGGTGATCTCGTCCTTGATGTCCAGGATGCGGTTGCCCCACCAGGACGGCAGCCGGGAGAAGTCGAGAATTCCGGGGAGCTGGTAGATGGGCAGGGCGCAGACCACGACCCCGGCTTCGATGATCTCGGTCTCCCCCAGCCGGTAGTCGCGAGGGTACGGACCCTGCTCGCCGGCCACCTTGACCCCGCGCGCCCGTCCGCCTTCCAGAAGGACCTCTTCGACCGGATGACCCAGGCGGATTTCGCCGCCGTTCTCCTCGATCGTCTCGATCAGGCCCCGGGTCAGCGCGCCCATGCCGCCGATGGGATAGCCGGCGGCCAGGAACTGACGGCGGCGGAGCAGGTTTTCCCGGGCGATGTGCAGGACCTCGCCGGCCCCCATGTCCACGGGCAGCGGAATCGTGGTCATGATCATGGCGAATGTGGCCAGCAGTTCTCGTATCGGACCGGGCGCGGTGTTCGCATCCATCCATTCCTCGAAGGACCGGCCGTCCCAGGACGCAACCTCTTCATTGGACATCGATGCGATCCGGGTGGTCAGGTTCCGAAAGTCCGCCTTGTACTCGTCCGAGATGTTGGCCAGTTCGGCAATGGAAATCCAGCGATTATCCCGGTACAATTGCACGGTTTCGCTCATGGGGCCCCATTCGACCCGCTTGCCCACGCGCTCGTTGATCATGTGGGCCTCGCCGAAAGGGCCCAGTTCGATCAGGTGCAGGCCCACGTCCACGTTCCAGCCCGGTCCCGGGTAGTCCCGAAAGTGCATCAGCCGCCCGCCCGGCTGGCGATACCGCTCCAGCACCAGGACCTTTTTCCCGCCCTCCTTGGCCAGCAGCGCGCCCACGCCCAGTCCGGCGATGCCCGCGCCCACGACAATGACGTCCCAATCCATGATATCCACCTCCGTATCGATGTGTTCAGGTTGTGTGATTCCTACGGATGTTCGGCCGAGGCCTCATCCGACGGGCAGCCGTTTATGCCGGTCCGGTCCGGACAGGCCCGGATGCCGTCCGGATGGACGCCGCCTCGGCCCCAAATTCCGTTGTGTTGTTTCGCCGTTGCGTTTTTCACCCGAGATGTCGGGATTGGCCGGAGCGGATCAGCCCGCAACGACTCGCCCCAATGCGATTGCTCGCCAATCTTGTTGAAACCCGGACCATTTCCCTTTGGCGGCATATTATTCCAGACCGTCCGATGCAGTCAAGATGAATGCCGGGGGCCGGGGTAACTCTTCAATGGTTGGCGGCATCGCAGGAGCGCCCTGTCGCGGCCTTTGGCCAAGGGCTCCGGCTGCCGACCGGCCCATCATAAATATTGGGGCTCGGTGGCAGCGTCGTCCTTCGGCCAAGGGACGTGCGGGCGGCTAAAATATGGTCTGCCCCGATTCACTGAAGGGTTACGGCGCCGGGCAGCGGTGAATGATAAGAAATATAACATGATATCAGAATGATGACTCGTACGCGGAGGCGATGGAAAGGCCTGGAGAAATCCGTGCGGCCGCTGATTTTACCCTTGCGGGACCTTGAATCCGGGTATACACTAAAGTCAACTGAAGTCAACTCAACTCAACCGGTTGAGAGTTGTCTGGAACCTGAATGGGGCTCAGGTAAAAAACCCGGCTTATCTAAATTCAGTAAATCGAGGCAAGGCGTGATGGAAAAAAGCAGTGGTGTGCTCAATGCGCAGGAGGCGGCGCTCTTCCTGGGCGCGCACGTGGAGACGGTTCGCCGGCTGGCCAGACGGGGCGCCATTCCGGCCTTCAAGGTGGGCAAGGACTGGCGATTTAAAAGGGAGACCCTGGACCGCTGGGCGGAAGAGGGCCATCAGCGCCGCAAGCCGCCCTGCATCCTGGTCGTTGAAAACGACCCGGCCGTTCGAGGCCTGATCGGGCTGTTCCTCGAACGGGACGGCTACCGGGTTTGCTTGGCCGCCAATGGCAAGGAGGGCCTGGCCCTTCTGGAAAACGACCATATACATCTCATTCTGCTCGACCTGAAAATGCCCGTGATGAATGGTCCGGAATTTCTGCGCCGGCTGATGGAAACCGATCGCCGGCTTCCGGTCATTGTCGTGACCGGGTATCCGGACAGCGACCTGATGGTGGAGGCCATGGCTTACGGCCCGATGATCCTGGTGGCCAAACCCGTTGACCGGGCCCTGCTCATGGAAGCGGTCCGGACCATACTCAATGGAGCGCTTGCGGAACAAGCCGGCAATTACGGCCTTCCATCATACCAGTCAGGGGCATCTTCATGAAGCTGCGCACGCAACTGTTTTCCGGGTACATCGTCGTTTTCGTCATCATGGTCCTGCTCGCGGGTATGGTTTTCTGGAGCACGAGCACCATTCTGGAATCCCAGGACCAAGTCGAGCGGACGTACGAAGTCATCACCAAGGCCCGCCTGATTCAGAAGCTGGTCGTCGACATGGAAACCGGGAAGCGGGGATTCCTGCTTACCGGCAAGGACAAGTTTTTGGAGCCTTATGAACAGGGCAAGGCCGATTATGACATGACGATGGGTGAGCTGAGGGACCTCCTGGCCAACGCCCCCGAACAACTGGCGCGGCTTCAGGCGGTCGGACGCAGCCTGGAACGTTGGCAGCGGGAGTCCGCGGCCCCGGAAATCCAGGCCCGGCGGGACGTGGTCAACGGCGTCCCGGGCGCCGGGATGGGCAAGGTCATTGCCCTGCTGGAACAGGAGACCGGGGATCGTATCATCCGGTCTATTCGTGACGATTTGTCCAAGCTCATGGAAATCGAGAAGGGCCGGTTGAAGGAGTATGACAAGGAAGCCACACGGGCCAGCGCCCGGAGCGTCTGGATCGTTTTTTTCGGAACGGCCCTGTCTATCGGTTTCGGGATCGTGGCGGCCCTTTTCATCTCCCGGGCCACGATGCGGCTCGTGGGAGGCGAACCGGCGGCGATTGCCGGGATCGCGGAACAGATTGCCCGTGGCAACCTGGAGGTGGAGATCGGTTCGGGCGTCGAGGAGGCGACCGGAATCCGGGCGGCGATCGTGGCCATGCTGGGGGCGCTGAGGGAAAACCGGGACCGGACGGCACGGGAGGACTGGTTGAAGACGGGTATTGCCCGGCTCGATGAAACGATGCGGGGCGATCCCGGGATCGAGGACCTGGCTTCCCGGGTCATCTCCGAAGTCTGCGCCTACCTCGAGGCCCAGTTGGGCGCTCTCTATCTCATGCAAAACGGGACCACTCCGGCGTTGCGGCTCGTGAGCAGCTACGCGTACACCCAACGCAAGAACCTTTCGAACGTGTTTCAACCGGGAGAGGGGCTGGTCGGCCAGGCCGCGTTGGAAAAGAAGCAGATTCTCATCCGGAACGTGCCGGAGGACTATGTCCGGGTCACCTCGGGATTGGGCGAAGGGGTCCCCCGGTTCCTCTGCGTCACGCCGTTCATGCATGAAGGGCGGCTGAAGGGGGTTGTCGAGATCGGGGCCTTGGGGGATATGACCGACGCCGAGCTGGAATACCTGGACCGGGCCATGCCCGCCCTGGCGGTGGCGATCGAGAGCGCGGCGAGCAGAACGCACCTGGCCAGGTCGCTGGAGGAGTCCCAACGGCTTTCAACGGAACTCCAGGCCCAG
>Ga0180009_10004355_pt1 | contig 15651 bp, 14 predicted proteins | sample OS_PC_MetaG_FD_123537 | JGI IMG/M metagenome (GOLD analysis project Ga0180009, IMG submission 123537) | Groundwater microbial communities from the Aspo Hard Rock Laboratory (HRL) deep subsurface site, Sweden - OS_PC_MetaG | ecosystem: Environmental > Aquatic > Deep subsurface > Groundwater...
CGCATTTTATTAACGAAGCTGTTTTTGAGGTTCTTCCCTCGCTTCTTCTAAGGTTCAACATTATCCACCAGTGCGGCTCGACCACTCTTTTTAATGACATTGAAAAAGCAAAAGAAATAAGAGAAAAGCATAAAGAAAAAGGGGAAAATTATCTGGTTAAGGAATATTTTTTTACGGAAGAAATCGGCAATGTATTTAAAACAGCAGATTTTGTTATTTCCAGAGCAGGAGCCCACACAGTTTACGAACTTTTAGCGCTTGAAAAACCGGCCATTCTGATCCCGATTCCCTGGGCAAGCAATAATGAACAGGAAAAGAATGCAAAGATATTAGTTGAAAACAGTTTGGGAGAAATTCTGTCCCAGGAAGAGCTTAAAAGAGGAATGCTTTTAGAAACTATAGAAAATTTTGACAAAAACCTTGGGAATTATAAGCCAAAAAAAGAGCTTAAGCTTAGAGAAAAAGATTCAGTATCAATAATAATTAATGAAATAGAAAAGCTTTTGCAATAATTTATTCTTCTTTTTGAGCGATACAAATAATTGAGAGACCGAACGGAAAAGGAAAGAGCCTGTCAATAAACTTAATCAAGCAGGAAATTGCGTTAATTGAGACAATTAGAGGTTTGGGAAAGCTAGTTCTTTTTGCAATTTTAAAATTGTAAAACCAGCCAAGAGCACCCAACTTATTGACAAAATTTAATTTTGTAATTTTAAACCCGGTTTGACCTAATTTTTCTTTAAGTCCCTTTAAGGAATATCTTCTTTGGTGGCCGACTTTTTTGTCATATTGTGAATACAAAAACCGGTGACCGGGAACAAGAATAATTAGTTTACCTCTGTCTTTTAAAAGTTTCTTTATATTTATTAAAGCTTCAAAGTCGTCTTTAATATGTTCAAGTACATTTAAGACAACCACGGAATCAAATTTTCCGATTAGTTCTTTTGAAATTTCAGAAGTAATATCCAAAAAAGCGGCATTTCCGAATTTTAAATTCAATGTCTTTAGGCTTTCTTTGTCGATATCGCTGGGAACAACCACTCTGCCTTTTTTGACTAGAAGGGAAGTAATATTTCCAATACCGCTGCCCACTTCCAGGACATTTTTCCCAAGGAATCTTTCAAAATATGAAACCAGGAATTCAGAATATCCCTGACAGCGCGAAAGAATTTCCAGGGCTTCTTTTTGGAGCTTTTGTCTTTCTTTCATTTTAAGAGCTTGTGGGCTTTATCAAAAAAGACAAAAAAGAATAAAGGAGAAAGTTGCAGTAACACCCGGTCAATTGAGGAAGAAACATAGATTTCCGTACTTATAGAAGAGAAAATATAAATAAAGAGATAAAGAAAACTGCTTAGCAGTAAAGGTTTTAAGATTTCGTTTTTAGTCTGCCTTTGCATTTCAGGAGCAAACAGAAGAACTAAGATAAAAAGAGGCCAAAAAATATACCAGTTTTTGAAATTTACAAACTCTTTGAAAATATAAAAAAAGCTGGTTAAGATGTTCCCTGGAATTTGGTAAAAAGGAATTAGCTTAAATCCGAAATCATTCGGAATGTTTAAATATCTGATTAACCACTGCCAGATTAAAAAGGGAAAAATTGCCAGGAAAAAAGGAAGAACCTTTTTCTTAAAATTTGCGTCCGTAAAAATTAACAAGGACAACATAAAGATGCCCTCTGTTTTTATTTGAGAAGCAACTGCAATTAATAAAGCTAAAGGAAATAAAATTTTATCCTTATTTTTAGAGGAGACAACCAAGTATATTCCCAGCCAGTATGTAAAAGTAAGGAAAATGTCGGCATTGCCGGCGTGAACCCTTCCTGCCTGGCCCAAAAGTGGTGAAAAAACGGAATAAACAAAAGTAAAAAGAAGGGCATTAAAAGAACTGGTTTTTGTTTTCAGGGTTTTAAAGGCCAGAAAAATTATTCCCAGGTATAAAAAGGGATAAACAATTAAAACAGCTGTTTCATTTATAGAACCAATGGTTTTATATATAAAAGAGAATATCAATGGTAGAAGTAAGGGATACTGCTGATGGGAGAATGCATATCTTTCAGAAAAAAGCATATTTTTGGGGTATAAGCCTTCCAGATAAAAACCCTTTGCTTTTAAGAGCCAAATACCTATAGTATCCATGCTTTGCATCGGGTAATAAATTACCCCGGCAAGACAATAAAGAAGATTAAAAGTGATTAATACAATTAAGAGAAAAAAGACTATTCTTCGCATTTTGCCCCCATGTTTCGATATTCCCAGAGATGAGATTCTTCGTCGCTGGCATTTATCGGTTTTGGCTGACAAACCTTTATTTCCGGAAAATGCTCTTTGAGGAAACCGGGTGAGTTAATAAAGGCAGTAGTTTCACCGATCGCTCTATTAAGATGGATTAATGTTTTAATTCCGGCAGCCAAAACCCACAAAAAAAACAACAAAACGAGTAATTTTTGAATAATTCTGTTTTTTTCCATAATGGGCTTTTGTTTGTAGTTTACAATAAGGTACTTAAAAGTTTAATATGGAATGTAGTGAACAGCCTAATTAAATGTCCAAACTGCAGCTTTGAGATTGAGATTTCAGAAGCAATTAGGCATGAAATTGAAGAAAAAATTATTTCGTCAGAAAAACAAAAACATGAAGAAGAGCTAATTAAGGCAAGAAAAGAGACAGAGGAGAAAATAAAACAAGAGTTTGAGGAAAAAACGAAGCTGGAAATTGCGGACTTAAAGAAAATTTCGGAAGAAAAAGACAAAAAACTGGATGAATACAGAGAGCAAGAGCTTAAGCTTCGCGAAGAAAAGAGAAAAATTGAGGAAAGCAAAAAGGAAATGGAGGTTCAACTCCAAAGAAGAATGGAGGGGGAAAGGAAAAAGATTGAAGAAGAAGTTCTCAGAAAAGCAGACGAAGAACACCGATTTAAAGATAAAGAAAAAGAGAAAATAATTGAAGATTTGAAAGCTGATTTGGAAGCAGCCAGGAGAAAAGCCTCTCAGGGTTCGCAACAAACTCAAGGAGAGGTGCTGGAACTTGATCTTGAGGAAACTCTAAGATTTTCTTTTCCTGCCGATTTAATTGAACCGGTGGGAAAAGGGGTGAAAGGAGCTGATGTCAGGCAAACCGTGAGAAGTCAAAGCGGCATCGTCTGCGGAGTCATTCTCTGGGAATCAAAAAGAACCAAAAACTGGACAGAGGAGTGGGTCACCAAATTAAAGGAAGATCTTCGTGCCGAAGCAGCCAATATTCCCGTAATTGTAAGCGAAGCTTTACCAAAAGAAGCGGAAAACGGTATGGGTATAAAAGACGGGGTTTGGGTAGTTGGCTTTAGCCTTCTTGTTCCTTTAGCGGTTTTACTGAGAAAAAATTTGCTGGAAGTCGCTTATCAAAAAGTGACCTCATCAGACAGGAACGGAAAAGCCGACCTTCTTTATGAATACATAACCGGCCATGAATTCAGGCAGCAGCTTGAGGCTTTGGTAGAGGTTTACCAGCAGATGCAGGAGGAGATTAATAAAGAGAGGGCAACTTTTGAAAAAGTATGGAAAGTAAGAGAGGCACAAGTTAAAAGGCTTATTGCCAGTACGGTTAATGTTTGCGGAAGCGTACAGGGACTTGCGGGACCTGCTACACTACGAATAAGAGGACTTGAATTTTTAGAACTTGAAGAAGGGAAGTAGAAGAAAAAATGAGAGTTATTCCTTCAATTACAACTACAAAAAGAGACCATCAACTTAAACTTGAAGAAGCAAAGAAGCTCGGCCTTGAAGAAGTATGCTTTTACGCAACCGGTCTTTTGACTGAGGCAAGAAAAGATTTTTACAAACTTTTGGAAGCCTCAAACATAAGAAAATTGCCCCTTGTTCACCTGCGGTCTGATATGGAACTTTGGGAACTGGATTTTTTAACGGAGAAATTTGGAACAGAAGTCTTTAACTGTCATTCACCGAAGGAATATCCTTTGCAGTATGACCTTTCGAAATATAAAAACAGGATCTATGTTGAAAATACGGTTCCGGTGCTTACGCCTGAGGATATAAGAGACTATGCTGGAGTTTGCCTGGACGTGGCCCATCTTGAAAACGACAGGATTCTCAGGAAGGATGTTTATGAACAAAACCTAGAGGTTATCAAAAGCCATAAGATTGGTTGTTGCCATGTAAGCGGGATAGGCAAGAAAAAGCTTTATGATTCTGCTCAAAAGATTGAGCATTATGATTTGCATTTTATCAGCAAATATTCAGAACTCGATTATTTGACTGACTATAAAGAATATTTGCCTGAAATTGTTTCTCTGGAAATGGAAAACAGTCTGGAGGAGTAATTAAAGGCTAAAGCTTACATAGAAAAAATATTAAATCAAAAAAGAAAACCGCTCGTTTCACTTGATTTTTTGTTTAAGAAAAAGGATACTTTGGGAAATTAGCCTAAAAACCTCGAGAACACTTTACTTTTTTCTAAAGAAAAATATAAAATTATAACAATCATTTTAAAATGAATAGAAGTAAAATTGTTGCCGCCATTGATGTAGGTAGCACAAAGATTGTTACCTTAATTGGCCAAATTAGTGAAAACAGCGAGAGAATTAATGTTGTCGGCGCTTCATCTATTCCTTCGACCGGGGTGAGAAAAGGCCAGATAGTGAATATTGAAGAAGCTTCGGACGCAATAGTGAGAAGTGTTGAAGCAGCAGAAAGGATGGCCGGACTTTCGCTTTCAAAAACACTTGTCCTGGTTGGCGGCGCCCATATTTCCTCACAAAATTCGCATGGCGTTGTTGCGGTGGCTGAGCCTCAAGAAGAGATTGTTCACGAAGATGTGAGGAGAGTAATTGAAGCAGCCCGGGCGATTTCTCTTCCTTCTTTAAGAGAGATCGTTCATGTTATTCCCAGAACTTATACGGTTGATTCCCAGGACGGAGTGGCCGACCCGATTGGGATGAGCGGTGTAAGGCTTGAAGTAGAAACTCACATTATTATCGGTTCTTCAACGGCGATGAAAAATTTGGCCAGGTGTGTTTCCGAAGTTGGTGCCGATATTGAATCTCTTGTTTTTGCCGGTACTGCGGCCGCGGAGGCAGTTTTGACAGAAACGGAAAAAGAACTTGGGGTAGTTTTGGTTGATATCGGGGGAGGAACAACAAATATTGTAGTTTACATCGAGGGAGCCCCTGCTTATACGGCCGTGCTGCCCATTGGTGCAAAAAATGTGACCAATGATTTGGCAATTGGCTTAAGGCTTTCACTGGAAGGTGCAGAAAAGCTGAAAATTAGCCTAAAAAGAACCAAAAGCACTGGACCAGAGGCGGTTGAGACGGAGAAAAAAGCGGAAGATAAAAATAAAGATGACGAGGTTGATTTGGCCAAAATTGGTATTTATGAGGAAACAAAGAATGTTTCCCGAAAGACGATAGTTGAAGGAATAATCAAGCCAAGGCTTAATGAAATTTTTGGTATGGTGGCGTCTGAAATTAAGAAAAGCGGATTCGGCGGACTGACTCCTTCCGGAATAGTCCTTACCGGAGGGGGAGCAATGACAATCGGTGCGGTGGAAATCTGCAAAAGATCATTATCGTTGCCGGTAAGGATCGGCATTTCGGATAAGGTAAGCGGTTTGGTTGACGATATTACGGATCCTTCTTTTTCCGCTTCGATCGGTTTGCTGATTTACGGTTCTAAACCTTTTGAAGGGCTTTCACTGGCTTCTCCTTTTCATAAATTTGGGGAAATTTCCAAAAAGCTTCCTATAAAAGGTTTGGCCGGAAAATTTGCAGCCTTTGTCAAATCCTTTCTGCCTTAAATTGGTTTTTCCCATGTGGTATAATCACTTTAAAATTAAAAGACTTCAAAAAACCTCAATATGATAAATAAAAGGAAAGGAAAAAACAGATGGCTTTAGTAAAACCGGAAGTGGCTCATTTTGCTAAGATTAAAGTTTTAGGAATTGGCGGCGGCGGCGGTAATGCCATCAATACCATGGTTTTTTCCGACATGATCAAAGGAGTTGATTTTGTGGCCATAAATACAGATGCTCAAGCTTTACTGGCTAATCAAGCTCAAATCAAACTTCAAATAGGTGAAAACTTAACCAGGGGATTGGGAGTAGGCGGCAATCCGGAGTTAGGATGTCAATCGGCGGAGGAATCAAGAGAGAAAATCAAGGAAATTCTTATGGATACTGACATGGTATTTATTACCGGCGGTATGGGTGGTGGTACGGCAACCGGAGCTTCTCCCATAATTGCCGAGATTGCCAAAGAACAAGGAGCCCTTACCATTGCGGTAGTTACCAAACCATTTCTGTTTGAAGGTACAAGAAGAATGGTGAATGCCGAAGAAGGGATTGAAAAACTTAAAGAAAAAGTTGATGCCCTAATTGTTATCCCCAATCAAAAACTCTTGGATTCTGTTGACAGGAAGGTAACTTTAATTGAAGCGTTTAAAACTGTTGATTCGGTTTTGGCTCAGGGAGTTCAGGGAATTTCTGATGTTATCACTATGCCGGGTCTGATTAACAGGGATTTTGCCGATATAAAATCAATTATGAAAGATGCTGGAAGTGCCTTTATGGGTATTGGCACCGGAATTGGCGAGAATCGGGCTCAGGCGGCGGCAAGGTTGGCAATTTCCTCGCCTTTGCTTGAAGTTTCCATTAACGGCGCGCGCGGAATTCTTTTCACTATTTCCGGCGGTCCGGATTTAACTATGGCTGAGGTAGAGGAAACTTCAAAGATCATTACCGAGCACGCCGATGCCGATGCGAACATCATTTTCGGGGCGACAATAAATGAAAAAATGACTGATCAAATCAAAGTTTCCGTGATTGCAACCGGATTTGACGAGTCGAGAATGAACTTGCATCGGTTTATCCAAAAACCTTCCTATTCTTTTTCTAAAGACCAGGAGAGCGAAAGCCAACCGGGGGAGGCAAATGGCAAAGAATTTCCCAAAGAAGAAAATTCTCAACAGGACGAAATGGGCGAAGAGTATGAGGTTCCTGCCTTTTTACGGCTTGGAAGGCAGCAGTAAATTTGATATAATTAGTGTGTAAAATTTCTAAAGACGTTTGAGGTGGTCCTTTGAAGAAATCCCGGTGTGACACCGGGGAAGTAGAACAAAAAGAAAAAAATAAGGTGGTACCGTGAGCCGCTCACCCTTTAAAAAGGTGAGTTTTTGTTTTTTGAAAAAAGGTATACTAAATCAATGTTTAATAAAGTTGGCCCAAAAGTAAATTTTGTTGAAATCGAGAAAAAATGGCTTGAGCGGTGGAAAGAGAATAATATTCTTTCTAAATATTTGGAAAGAAACAAAGATTCCGGCAAGAAATTCTTTTTTTTAGACGGTCCGATTACGGCCAACAATCCGATGGGAGTTCATCATGCTTGGGGCAGGACTTACAAAGACCTTTGGCAAAGATTTAAGAACATGCAGGGTTTTAAGCAGACTTTTAGGAATGGTTTTGATAATCAGGGACTTTGGGTGGAAGTTGAAGTTGAAAAACAGCTGGGGTTTAAGTCTAAGAAAGACATAGAAGAATACGGCATTGAAAACTTTGTCAATAAATGCAAAGAAGCGACTCTTCATTGGTCCAAAGTCCAGACAGAGCAATCAAAAAGACTTGGCTACTTCATGAACTGGGAAAACTCCTACTACACCATGAGTGATGACAATAATTACACAATTTGGCACTTTCTGAAAACCTGCAAAGAAAAAGGGCTTTTGTACAAAGGTAAAGATTCGGTCCCCTGGTGTCCTCGTTGCGGAACCGCTATTTCCCAACATGAGATTTTACAGGAAGAATACCACGAACTTGTCCATGAGTCAGTATTTATTCGGCTAGCTTTTAGCAAAACCGGAGACGGGCTTTTTAAAAATGAATATCTTTTAGTCTGGACCACTACCCCTTGGACAATACCGGCAAACGCCATGGTAGCCCTTAATCCGGGATTGAAATACTCGCTAGTCTCTTTTGAAGGCAAAAAATATTGGCTGGCTTCAAACCGGGTAGAATTTGTTTTCAAAAAAGACTTCTGGGTAGAAAAAGAAGCTAGCGGAAAGGAACTTTTGGAATTAGGCCGATATTATAAAGGACCGTTTGACAGCTTGCCGGTTATTGCCAAGGCAAAAAAAGAAAATCCCGAGGCCTTTCACCGTCTTGTTTCTGCTCCCGATTTGGTAAGCGAAGAGGAGGGTACCGGACTTGTTCATATTGCTCCGGGTTGCGGGGCTGAAGACTTCAGGTTGGCGGTAAAAGAGCTTAACTATCCGGAAATGGTTATTCCGGCGGTTGACGAATCGGCTAATTATCTTGAGGGTTATGGTGGTTTAAGCGGTAAAAATGCAAAAGAAAACCCAGAGCTAATCCTTGATGCTCTTAAAGAAATTGAAAATGGAGAGTATTTATTTAAGACCGAAGAATATACCCACCGCTATCCTGTTTGCTGGCGTTGTATGACCGAGCTGATCTGGAGAGTGGTTGACGAGTGGTATATCAAGATGGGCCCAATAAGAGAATCTTTAAAGGAGGTGGCGAGCCAAGCCGCCTGGAAGCCGTCCTGGGCATTGAATCGGGAGATTGACTGGCTTAATAACATGTCTGACTGGCTGATTTCCAAAAAACGCTATTGGGGGCTGGCTCTTCCGATTTGGGAATGCGAATGCGGAAGCTTTGAAGTAATCGGTTCCAAAGAAGAGCTTAGAGAAAAAGCAATTGAAGGTTGGCAAAAATTTGAAGGCCACAGCCCTCACCGGCCTTGGGTTGACGAGGTAAAGATCAAGTGCGGCAGTTGCGGCAAGGCGGCCACCAGAATAAAAGATGTCGGCAATCCTTGGCTTGATGCGGGGATTGTGCCCTTTTCTACATTAGTTAATCCCGAGACCGGTAAAGTAAGCTATTTAACTGACAAAGAATATTGGAAAAAGTGGTTTCCTGCCGATTTTATTACCGAATGTTTTCCAGGACAGTTTAAAAACTGGTTTTATTCAATTCTGGCAATGTCTGCTGTATTGGAAAACAAAACTCCTTTCAAAATTTTACTTGGCCATGCCTTGGTCAGGGATGAAAAAGGGGAAGAAATGCATAAAAGCAAAGGAAACGCGATTTGGTTTGACGATGCGGCGGAAAAAATGGGAGTTGATGTCATGAGGTGGATGTATGTTACTCAAAACCCGGAGATTAACCTTAATTTCGGATACGGGCTGGCCGATGAGACAAGAAGAAAATTTCATCTTTTGCTTTGGAATGTTTACAACTTTTTTGTCACTTACGCCAATTTGGATGAATTCAAAGGAAGAAAAGACGAGAAACTAGAAACAGGAAACATCTTAGATAGGTGGATTCTTTCAAAAGTTAATAACCTGGTTAATTTGGTGACCGACTTTCTTGAAGATTATGATGCTTACAGCGCTTCACGCGCAATCGAATCTTTTGTTAATGATTTTTCTACCTGGTACATAAGAAGATCAAGGTCCAGGGTGAGCGGTGCGGTTGAAGACACCAAAGACAGGGATAATTTTTATTCCACCACCCATGAGGTATTGCTGATCTTATCTAAACTTCTGGCAGTTTTTAACCCTTTTGTTTCAGAAGAAATCTTTAAAAACATAAGCTCTGAAGAGTCAGTTCACCTTCAGGATTGGCCGATTGCGGACAAGCAAATGATTGACACCGAGCTTGAAGAGAAAATGGCTTTTCTTAGGGAACTTGTAGAAATGGGCCACTCCAAAAGAAGGACTGAAAATATAAAAGTAAGGCAACCCTTGAGTAGCCTTATTGTTGAAAATTCGCCGCATGAGCTTGAGGAACAACTTGTCGGACTGATAAAGGATGAACTTAACATAAAGAAGGTTGGGTTTAAGCCGGGTAAGGGTGAAGTTATGGTTAAGCTGGATACTGAAATTACTCCCGAACTTAGAGAAGAAGGCGAGGTAAGGGAAATTATCAGAAAAATCCAGAAAGAAAGAAAAGAAATAGGTTGCGGGCTTACCCAAAAGATTGAAGTAGGTTTACCTTCCTGGCCGGAAGGATTTGAGAATGAAATAAAGAAAAAAACCCTAGTAGAAAAACTTTATAAAGCTAAAAGTTTAGAAATTAAAAGATGCTCCGAATAAGGAAATTTGATTTTTTTTTGCTTCTTCCGGTTTTTTTTCTTTTAGGCTTTAGTATTGCAATCATTGCCAGCGTATCTCCTGAAAATACAGGAACCCACCTCTTTTATATACTGATTTCTTTAGTTTTTTTTCTTTTCTTTTCTTTTTTGGATTTGGATATTCTTTTCCCTATGGGGCCTGTTATTTGCGTCTCCAGCATTTTATTTCTTTTACTGCCTTTTTGGGTGGGAACGGTCACCAGAGGGTCGATCCGTTGGATTCCAATAGGCAACTTTACTGTTCAGCCCTCGGAGTTGGTTAAACCTTTTTTGGCCTTATTTTCGGCTTGGTATTGGTCTAAGGAAAATTTTTCTTTTAAAAGATTTTTTAATTATTTACTTATGTTTTTACCAATAATTGTTTTAATTTTTATCCAGCCGGATTTGGGCAGTACTTTGGTTGTTTTAAGTATTTTTATTGGTTCAATCCTTTTTTCTAAAATCAGTTTTAGGCAGTTTCTCACCCTTGTTCTTCCTGCTCTTTTGCTAATTCCTTTATTCTGGTTTTTGTTGCACGACTATCAACAAATGAGAATGGTTCATTTTTTAAGCCCTTACTCCGATCCTTTAGGTGAGGGTTACAACTTGATTCAATCAAAAATTGCCGTTGGTTCAGGCGGTTTATTTGGAAGAGGGTTGGGCAGGGGTACCCAAAGCCATCTTGCCTTTCTTCCGGAAAGGTATACGGACTTTATTTTCGCTTCTCTTTCTGAAGAGCTTGGTTTTGCCGGCTCCTTGGGTGTAGTAGTGCTTTACCTGATTCTTTTTTTAAGAATTCTTAAGATTGCCTTCCTTGCCAAAGAAAGACAATATTTTCTTTTGACAATCACCCTGTTTTTTTATTTGTTTTTTCAAACCGTTGTTAATATTGGCATGAATATCGGTTTTATGCCGATAACCGGGATAACTCTACCGTTTATTTCATACGGAGGAAGCTCTCTTTTAACAACAATGATAAGCCTTGGTATTCTGGAAAATGTATCAAGGAGAAACTCTCCGGACAGTTTTTTAGAGATAAAATAATTGCAATCTTTAGGTATTTGAAGTAAAATACAACAACGATGAAATATGCAATTATTAAAGCAAGCGGCTCCCAATTTAAGGTTAGTGAGGGCGACCAGATTGAAATCGAAAAAATTTCCCAAAAGGAAGGGGAAAAAGTGGAATTTGAGGAAGTGCTTTTGTCCACAGCCGACAGCAATCTGAAACTGGGAAAACCGGTCTTAAAAGACGCTAAAGTAATTGGTACTGTTTTAAAGCATTTTCTTGGAGACAAAATTCATATTTTAAAATTTAAGGCAAAAACCGGCTATAGGAGAAAAATGGGTTTTAGGCCTCATTTATCCTTAGTCAAGATTGAAAAAATAGAAGCATAAAATCTCTTGACACGCGTGAAAAGTTTCTTTATATTAAAAATATAGCTTATTTATTTTAAAAGCATATGGCACATACCAAATCTTCAGGAAAAGCTAGGCAGGGAACTCCAAGAAAAGGTCGCAGGCTTGGGATAAAAATTTTTGGTGGCGCCTTGGTCAACTGCGGACAAATTATTGTTCGCCAAAGGGGTTCCACTTTCCATCCTGCTTTGGGAACTAAAATGGGCCGGGATTTTACCATTTTTGCCACTAAAGACGGAAAAGTAAGTTTTAAACACCTGGACGGTAAAAAATTAGTAGAGGTAAAATAAAAAATATGCAAGACGGCAACTTAAGCGGTGTTATTGAAATGCCGGTAGATCAGTTGCAAGCCAACCCTCTTCAACCAAGGGGTGTAGTTTCTCCCGAAAGCTTAGTTGACTTAGTTGATTCCATAAGAGAACACGGAATTTTAGAGCCATTGGTGGTGGCGAAAACTCCAGCTGGATACCAAATTATTGCCGGAGAGAGAAGATGGCGTTCCGCCAAAATTATCGGACTATCTACTGTTCCGGTAATTATTAAGGAAACCTCTCCGCGGGGTATGCTGGAGATGGCAATAGTAGAAAACCTGCAAAGACTTGATTTAAACCCGCTCGAGAGAGCAAGAGCTTTTCAGAGACTAATTGATGAATTTAACTTGTCCACTTCAGAAATTGCCAAAAGAGTGGGTAAAAGCCAAGCATATGTTTCCAACTCACTGAGGCTTTTAACTTTACCGGATGCAATCAAAGACGGAGTTCTTTCAGGATTGATTACCGAAGGTCATGCAAGGGCGTTGGCCGGTATTGGCGATTCAAAATTAATGATTGAGGCCTACAAGATAATTTTAAGAGAATCAGGATCAGTAAGAAGAGCTGAGGATTTGGCCAGAAGAATGAAACAGCAGCAAGGAATTAATTCATCAAGTAAAGTAAATAAGATAGTTGATGAGAGTATAGACAGGATGAAAGATGAACTGGAAAAATCTTTGTCCGAATTTGATCAAAAGCAAGGCAAAAACAGAGTAAAACTAACCCGGTCCAGAGTGGAAACAAGGTTGATAATTTCTCTTTTCGGAAGCTTGGAAGAAACCGAGGGCAAACTCCAAAAAATCTACAGAAGCATTTGTAAGTAAAGAAGCCTTATTTTGCTCCTAAAGCGTAATTTTCATGCTCAATAATGCCGATTTTATTGAAAGGCCAATACCTGAGCCAAGCTTTTCCAATGATTGATTCCCTTGGAATTGGCCCAAATTCACGGCCGTCTCTGGAATAGTGCCGGTTGTCGCCGAGAGGAAGATAGTATCCGTCAGGAATAATTTTTTCAACTCCTTCCGGTAAAAAAGAGCCTGTGTTTGTTTGCAGTGTTGCCGTTAAGTATTCGGATTCGATTAAAAGCCCGTCATTGACATAAATTTTTCCATTCGAAATTTTTACTTTTTCTCCGGGCAAGGCAATCAATCTTTTTATATATTCACATTCAATCTCTGAACATGGTTCTGATTCCGGAGCTTTAAAAACAATTACATCTCCCCGCTGGGGATTCTCAAAACGGTAAGAAATTTTATTGGTTAAGATAAATTCGCCGTCTTGAAAAGAGGGATGCATTGAGCTTCCTTTTACCTGATGGGGTTGGAAAAGGAAAAGATAGAAAATAATAAAGATGGAAAAAGCCAGGACGATTGCCTGGATGGTATCGAGTAGAAACTGGGCAAATTTTTTCAGCAGGGACATAAATAACCTCTGTTTAGTTTATATTTTGATATAATTAGTGTCAAGGAGAAAGATTAAGACCGCCTAGCTCAGTTGGTTAGAGCGTTCGGTTCACATCCGAAAGGTCAGGGGTTCGATTCCCTTGGCGGTCACCAAGTCTTCTTTTAAATAAGAGGAAGTGGTGTTTAGTTCGTAGATACAAACTAAAAAGAACCGTATCACATCAGCTAAGCTAATGCTAACGATTCTCCTAATTTTCTTTTATCTTCTAAATTTTCACTTATTGGACAGAGTAGGTTAAACGACCCTCACTATTTGGGTCGTTATATTCAAGTGTATTATTATCTATCCATTTTGGATTAAATTGTTTAACTATTGAGGTGTTAATAACCTTATTTGATTTTGTGTTGAAATCATAAATATATAGTGTCACTTTCTTTTTACTGGCTTTAAATTCATTAGCACTATCTACATCAAATAAGGCAGGAAAGTCACTATATGCAACTTTACCAATATTTGAATTTAGGGCCTTTTCATCTCCAAAAGACAAGCTAGATACATCGTATTTTGATACATTCCAAACACCAGTATTTATTTGAAAAAACTCTTGTGCTATTGGACCAAGAAACAAATTTCCCCACAAATTCTTACTATCTGTTGTCCATTCGTTAAGCCCAATTGCGGGTTCTCTTGGGTCAGCTTGAACAGTTGATAGTTGAGAAATAACATACTCTTTGATATTTGTTCCTTTTTCATCAATAAGTACTAGTTTACTTGTGCTGTCTGCAATCGCAATTAATTTTTCATCAGGAGCAACAAGAAATTGCAGTCCTTTTAATGAAAATAGTTTTAGCCCATTCTTAGAAGAATCATATTTCCATAGTTCATCTGCCCAATCGTTATCAGGATAGCCATCATAACCAATTCTTCTTACTACATAAAGGTTTCCCTTGTGGTATTCGCTATTATGAAAGTGTTCAGTATTGACATCAGAGAGTGTAATAAAAAGTGTTTCTTCGCCTGTTTTGGAATTTTTAATATAAATGTCTGTTTTGCTTTTGTCTTGTTGGTTCGGTTTAGTTACTGTTGTATAAAAAGGTTCTGCTAAGTTTGTAGTTATTGTAGGTGTATTGGTTGGCAATATTGTGTTTGAGTTGCTGTTAGAGTTATTTACTATTGTGTTTGATTGACTTCTAGTAAAAAAAGAAAATCCAAAAGCTCCAATAGCCATAAATACAACTGCACAGATAATATAAAGAAGCATTTTGACTAATTTATTATTCCGTGGTTCAATAATCGGTTGGTTAGGAATCTGATTAGTTTGTGGTAATGGTTGACTTGTATTAGTTGAATTAATATCTGTTTCCATTTTTTACTCCTTAAAACTAAAATCGCTCTATTGGCTATTTCAACTTCTGATAAAAGAATATCACAAATTTAAAAGTCAAATATCGACTTATTTTCCTTATTAATGAGGAAAATCGTCTTTAGCTTCACTTCTTTTAGTTATTTCTTTTCTTATCATTTGCATACTAGCGTATACTATATTCACTGGAGCATGGATTTATTTCTACTCTTTTTGGCAGATAAAGGGCTATTTAGTTTGGAGATATTCTTCATAGGCAGTAAAGGATACTTCTCCCGGAATGTCGAAAACAGAATCCTCGATAAGTCCCGGGCTGCAATTTTGTTTTTGAAATTCAAGTTTTTCAGTTATTTCCTCGGGTTTGATGACAATTTTCTTTTTCGAAACAGAATATTGAGAGTAATCAAGGGAAAGGTCAAAGACATAACCCTCAGCGGCTTCTTTGTTCCAAATCCACAGTTTGTTATCTTTAGAAATAATAACACCTGGCAGATTATTGTAGGTTATTCCGCCGTCAATTTTAAACCAGTCCTCTTTAAAATAAGCAGTGGCACTATTGCCTTTTTCATCATAATAATCACACTGCACGCCGGCTGAGGCGTCTATCTTGCTTTTAAAAAAATTTAAAATATTAAGATTTGGTTTAGAACAACCTGAGAGAAGCAGAGGGAAGAGAAGGAATAAAATAAAGAATGTTTTTTGGGCAAAACGAAGCATTTCAATTAAAGTTTACCCATAAACAAGACATAAAGTCAACGCAGGTTTATAATATTTATATGGGAATGCAATACGGTGGGGTAATTTGGACCGATCACGCCCTGCAAAGACTTAAAGAGCGAGGCATAAAAATTGAGCATGCCTTAACTACTTTAAACAGCCCTCAGGAAAGCCGTTATGCAAAGTCAAAAGGGGCTTGGGTTTATTATCGCACTTGGGGCAATGACAGAATTGAAGTTGTTTCTAGCCAAAACAAAGAAAAACAGTGGGTGATTCTTTCCGTCTGGTCAAAGGCCGTTTATGGAAACCAGGCAAAACCTGA
>Ga0180009_10004356_pt1 | contig 15645 bp, 15 predicted proteins | sample OS_PC_MetaG_FD_123537 | JGI IMG/M metagenome (GOLD analysis project Ga0180009, IMG submission 123537) | Groundwater microbial communities from the Aspo Hard Rock Laboratory (HRL) deep subsurface site, Sweden - OS_PC_MetaG | ecosystem: Environmental > Aquatic > Deep subsurface > Groundwater...
GGAGCGCGAAACGCCCGAGCGGCCATCTTCCAGGGCAGCCAGTTCGGCTTCCTGGGCGTAGCGGCGATCCTGATCGTCGAGGGATTTGCCGATCGTGTGGCCGACAACGCCGCCGACGAACGCTCCAGCAACGGTTGCCAGAACCTTGCCGGTTCCGTTGCCCACCTGATTACCGATGATACCGCCCGCAACGGCGCCGATTGCCGTTCCGCCGTCCGCTTTCGAAAGGCCGCCAGGTCCGCAGCCGGCTAGAGCCAAGGCGGCAACCGCCGCCAGAATTGCAATCGTGCTGCGCATCGCAACATCCCCTGAACTTCGTCTGCCTCGCGTCGGCAAATGCGGGCGCCGGGCCGTTTATCGGGCCGGCAAGGTTCCCAAGCGTGATACTTGTTCTCGAACGATGAGAAATGACGCCGATTCGGGCGAAAGTTCGACCCGATCTGTCGCCATCATCAATTCATCTGAGGTATGACGGGCTAAATGGCTGGTAAATCAAGCGATGCCTTGAGCCCACCGAGGGGGGCTTCGGTCAGTGTCAGGCCGCCGCGGTAGGATTGCGCCAGATCGATGACAATCGACAGGCCGAGGCCGGATCCGGGTTTCGTTTCATCGAGGCGCAGACCGCGCTTGCCGATGCGGGCGCGCTGGTCGGCATTGAGTCCGGGGCCGTCGTCCTCGATCGTTATCTTAAGCCGGCGCCGGCCGGTTCGCGTCGGCGCAGGCGCGGTTTCGACGCTAAGCCGGACCCGCTCTTTCGACCACTTGCAGGCGTTGTCGAGGAGGTTTCCGAGCATCTCCTCGAGATCGTGCTTTTCACCCTGGAACATTGCTGCCGGCGGGCACTGCACCGAAATCCGGATCGCCTTGTCAGCATGGATGCGCTCCAGGGCACGAACCAGAGGGTCAACAACATCTCGGACGGACGTTACGCGGCCTACGACGCCGACGCGGGCGGCGATGCGTGCCCGCTCAAGATAGTGCTGGACCTGATCGCTCATGATCTGGGCCTGCTCGACCACCTTTGCGCCCAGCGGACCCTTCGCACTGCGCGCTTCGTTGGTGATCACGGCGAGAGGCGTTTTCAGGCCGTGCGCGAGGTTGCCGACCTGGGTGCGGGCCCGTTCGACGATGTCTTCGTTCGACTGGATCAAGGCGTTGAGTTCGTCGCGGAGGGGCTCGATTTCTGCGGGCACGTCGCCTTCCAGACGGGAGGCTTCACCCGATCGGATCTGTGCAAGAGCCTGCTCGACGCGCTGCAGTGGCGCTAGTCCGAAGCGGATCTGGAAAACCATCAGGGCAAGCAGAGCCAGCCCGGCGACCGCAAGGGCCAGGGACAACCGTGTCCTGAAGGTCGCAACCGAGGCCTCCAGCCATGCGGAGGGGCCGGCGACGATAATCGAATAGCGCGGCTTGCCATCCTCGTGACCCAACGTATTGATGACCTCGACGATGCGGACGCTTCTGCCATCGGGGCCGACGTCGTTGCGCCAGCGCATGTTGGTGTCGGGATCAGGGGGGTAGCCAAGCTGCAGTGGGGAGGGCAGTGCGGCTGTTGCGAGCGAGGCGGATCGCAGCGTCGGCCCGCCCTGGCCGTCGATCGGCTGGATCTGCCAGTACCATCCGGAATGCGTAAACTCGAACAGCGGTTCATAGCGGTTGGGCGGGGGGAGCGGGGATGATGCGCCTTCGGCCATGCTGTCGACGGTTATCGCGGTGACAAGCTTCTGCAGCTGTGAATCAAAACTCTCCTGCACATCCGCGCGATATAGCTGATAGATCAGATAGCCCGCGAGCGGCAGGACAATCACCGTCCATGCCATCGATGCGGCGATCAGGCGGACGGCAATCGAATCAAGACGCATCGTCTTCAGCGGTAATGCGATAGCCGAGCCCGCGGACCGTTTCTATAATGTCGGCCGGGATCTTCTTGCGCAGGCGACCGATGAAAACCTCGATCGTATTTGAGTCCCGGTCGAAGTCCTGATCGTAAAGGTGTTCGACAAGTTCGGTGCGTGAAACGACGCGACCGCGATGATGCATCAGATACGCGAGGAGCCGGAACTCGTGCGATGTCAGCTTGATCGGTTCGCCATCGCAGGTGACGCGCGCCGAATTGGTGTCGAGACGGACGCTGCCGCATTCGATCTCGCTTTTTGCATGGCCCGTCGCCCGCCGCAATTGAGCCCGCGCGCGGGCCAGCAACTCCTCCATGTGGAAGGGTTTGGCGAGATAGTCGTCAGCTCCGGCATCGATGCCCTGAACCTTGTCGCTCCAACGGTCGCGTGCGGTGAGGATGATGACCGGGAATTTTTTGTCGGAGCGGCGCCATTGTTCGAGAATGGAGATGCCGTCCATTTTGGGAAGCCCGATATCGAGGACGATGAGATCGTATGGCTCGGTATCGCCCAGGTAATAGGCTTCCTCGCCGTCCATCGCGGCATCGACGGCATAGCCGGCGTCGCTCAGGGCGACCACAAGCTGCCGATTGAGATCGGCATCGTCTTCAACAACAAGAATGCGCAACTGCCTGTGGCCTCGCGGATCGATCTGTCCTCTCGGCACATTATACGCGAGGATTGTCGATGTCGCGACGTTTTCCGCATGTTCAGCTGCCGTCAGCGCCCGGTATCGGCCACGCCGATCTCGATCCCGCGCCGGGCGTCGTAGACCACCGAGCGGAACCGGCCGTCGGCACCGCGGACGACGAGGCGGTAAACATAGCCACCGTCATCCCGACACAGTGCAGTCTTGACGATTTCGCCAAGTCTCAGGTGGCGGAATTGTCGGCCGAGTGCTTCAACCGTCACAAGCTTCTCGTCCTCGACGACGGAAGCGGCCTTGGACCAGTCGGTAAAGCATCCTGTCGATGCTGAAGACTGCGCCTGCGCCATTGACGCTGTTGTCGCGGCGACAATCAGAACCGCGGCCAGCCATGCCCTGAAGTTCTCTAACATGCTTGCCTTTCGTGCGGATCGGACGCGTGAGTTCCGACCCTGCGTTGGCCACGATGGTTAACGCAGGGGCGCTGAATGGCGTATGAATGAGGGTTACACAGCAAGGCTTTTGGGTCATAGCTTCAGGTTGATACTGCGGCGCGCCAGGGGCAGGACGGCCCTTGCGCGACCGTAGATCGTCAATGCCGTACCGGCGAGCGCGATCAGGGCCTGACTAGCCGACAGGATCTGATCACCGAGTTCGCGCACCAACGCTGCGTTGACGTCGAGGCCGATGATCGGGCCGACAGTCGGCAATACGGCTGCAGCGGCGGTTATCAGCGCGCCCCAGATCGTCATGGATTGGCCCCACCATTTCGATGCGCCGTGTTCGGTCGTGCTCATGTCGCGATCTCCATTCTGGTTTGTCGTCTGTGAGTTGCTCTCAGTCGGCTTGCGGGTCGCGTCGGCCATGCCTGTCGCGCGTTCCAGCGTTCGATCGACGCGCCGCAGCCAGCCGCGGCCGAAGCGCCAGAAGTGCGGAAGTGCGCGGTATTTTTTTCGGCGGATCGCGGCATAGGCAGCCAAGACTTCGAGGATGGGCATGGTGTCGATCCTATTTCGCGTTTGCGGGCCTATTTCCCCGTCGACGTCGGCGCCCAGCGCGGCCTGAAACAATCGCGCCGCGCCGGTGACGCCGTGGTTGACGGCGGTGTCGAAGTGAAAGAATGCGAGCGGCGCGGCCATCTCCGGGCAGCCGGCGGGTTGCCAGTAGCGGGCGGCGTAGATGGCGGCGACTTCGTTCGGCGCGATCGCCTTGAGATCGGCGATCAGTGCGGCGCGATTCGAGGTGCTGACTTCGCGCTTTCGCCACGCGGCCAGTGTGGTGAGCGTTATGCCCCTGTTGGTCGGGCCGCCCGGATCGTGCGGGTCATCGGTGTAGCCGCCTTCCATTTCGAGGACGTGGTCCAGCGCCGTCGCAAAGATGTCGGGCGGTGCCGGCTCAACCTCGACGGGCGATGCCACCTCAGCGCCGCCCGGCCAGCGCAAGGAGACCAACCGGCTTCGTTCGTAACCTGCGACGCTGACGGCATCGCCCTGATTGCCGCCCAAGAGCCAGATCCTGTCCTGCGACCATCCGACAAGAAACCCGACATGTCCGAACGCGGGGTTGTTGCCCCGCGACAGGACCGCAATCGCACCCAAGCGCTCCTCGTCAAGCGGCTCGCCGAAACGGGCATACGATCGCGCCATCAAGGAGCGTGTACTCGCCTGGCCGCAGCGTTCCAGGCAGGCACCGGCGAATGCCGCGCACCACGCAACCTCGTCGCGGGCATGGGCTTCGTGCCCCAGTTCCTTGAAGAAGGCGGTAATACGCGGGTTGTGGCGCGGACCGGCGATTTCGCTCTGGCCCAGTTCACGCCAGGCCTCGGCGAGCCACGCGGGCTGTGCGTTCATTGGACTTGCCTTTTTTGGTGACGAATGGATCAGACGACGGCGTCAGCAACGGCCCCACGTCCGAACAACGCGCTCAGTTGATGGACTCGCATGCGACATGGACTGCGCAAGCTTCCGAAGTCGGCGTTCTGCTCGGCTGCTGCGTAAGACGCGTTCGGCGCACTCGCCGATATCGTGCGCACGACGGTATCGTCATCGGCGAGCACGTCGATCTCGTAGCGTTCGAAATCTTCGGACAGCGGCACTTCGAGCGTGTCCCAGCTGTCGCCGCCAATGCGCGTGCGCCTGATCCAGCTCAGTTCGATATCGCCAGTGCCGTTGCGGCTGGCGCGCACGTGGACGGGCGACAACGGACGCAATCCGATTCCGGCATAGGTGTGCTCAGCCGATCCGTAGGAGGGATCTGTCAGCTCCCGGTTGGCTGGACCGAACCGCCACTGATAAGGCAGGCGGATTTCATCGAGACCGAGATCGACGCGCGCCACGGCACCGTCGAGGAGAACGAAGCTGGATCCGGCTGCGACCGCTGCCCCCGGTTCGCCGATCGCAGTTTCAGTTCCGGCCTGACCGCGCAGCAAACCGCTCAATTCGTAAACGCCTTCGCCGAGGAGGGTCGCGGTCTCGAACTGCACAACTTCCCACTGTCCATCGCGGCCCAGAACAGCTGCAATGTTGGCGCCCGCGAGAAGTTGGACTCGCGTCACCGAAGCGAGTTGCCCCCCAGATACGGTTACTTGCAACGTCGTCGCATGATCGAGGCGGGACAGCGGCCCCGCCGGCAACGGACTTTGCGTCAGCCCCATGATGGCAGGCACTTGCAAGAGGCCGCGCAGTCGGAATCCGGTTGCTTCCGGCGACCCGTAGAGTGCGACAATCCCAGGCCAGGGTTCCTGGGCTGCTGCCGTATACCCGGCCGATGCCGGCTCGGATCCATTGATGAGCGGCAGGTCGAGGAACAAAAGCTGCGGCGTCCCGCTGGCACTGGCTGCGGGGCTGCGGGAACTCCTGGGCGGCGCCGACACGAGATTATAGACGTCCGGATCGATGCTGCGGGCATCGATCGTCCGCGCGCCGGAATCGGCGATCTCGGTGATGCGGAACGTGCGGGTCACGGCATCGCGCTCAAGTTCGATGACGTCGCCCGGTTCCAACTCCAGGCGGCTTGGCGGAACGGCAAACCTAGCCCGCTCGCGGCTGGCCCAGGCTTCGAACAGCCAGCTCTCGGCGACGCCGCCTGCCTGATCGGCTTCCATCACGATCGGCAATTCGGCCTGCGCCAGACGACCGCTTGCACCAATGAGCCGGCGTGCCTCGGCGACCGATTGCGAATAGTTGGTGGCGCCGCTGATGTAGTTGATCTTCGCCGACGCGGGCAGATCCGTCTCCTGTGCGCGCGTTAGTGTAACGAGCGGGGAATCGGATGCGGTTTCGACGATCGCCGCGTCGATCAATGTCGCAACCGACGGTTCGGCGCCCCGGTGGCGGAAGACAACCCGGTCACCGCTCTCTATCGCATCGAAGAAGTAGGCAAGCCCCAATGGCTGCAGCGCGTCGCGCACGCTCATCGGCCGGTCGACGACGTAGCCCGGCACGATGCCCGCCAGCCGATCGCTGATGCCGCGGTCGAAGCCGTATTCGAGGAGCAGCGCTTCGACCAATTCGGCCAGCGGCACGCCGGAAAGCCGGCCGTTAAGCCAATGACCGAGTCGCCAGTTCTCCCCATCCCCCCACACGTCGAGATTGAAGGGGAACGCAGGATAGGGGCGTGCATCCCAGCAATAGACGAACATGCGGGTGGCATCGACCATGCGCCCGTTGTAGACTGTCGACGACGGATTGACGTCTGCAACGAAGCCATCACCACCCGGAGTGAATGAGCGCATCAGCGCCTGGAGATAGCGCCGCTGCATGAGATCGTCGCGGCGGCCTTCCGAGAAATACGGGAGCGCGTTCTCGGAACTCTTCGGGTCGACGAAAACGTTCGGCTGGTTGGCCCCTTTGTCGGTTGCCGGACAGCCGATTTCCATGAACCAGATCGGTTTGGATTCCGCCAGCCAGGCCGTCGGCGTCGCCTGTTCGACACCACCGGGACGGTTGTAGTGGCGGTTCTCCCACCAGCCGCGCAGGTCCTTGTAGCGGAACACCCAGGGTTTGCCCGTACCATCCGTAATCGGGGTGCGCACCTGCTGGTTGCGATGGCTCGCGCTGGCGTAATACCAATCATAGCCCTCGCCGGCGGCGACGTTGGAGGAGAGGTAGGCAAGGTCATAGACCGAGCGCGCGCCGGCGATGTAATCGAGATGCGCGCGGCCGTCGCGCCAGTCGGCCAGCGGCCAATAGCAATCGATCCCGACTGCGTCGATGTCGGGCGACGACCACAGCGGATCGAGGTGGAAATAGACATCTCCCGTCCCGTCCTGCGGCTGGTGACCGAAGTATTCCGTCCAGTCGGCGGCATAGGTGACCTTGGTATTTGCCCCCAATACCGACTTGACGTCGGCGGCAAGCTGCCGGAGCGCTGTCACGAACGGATAGCTTGCCGCGCCATCGCGCACCCACGTCAATCCGCGAAGCTCGGTCCCGAGCAGAAAGGCGTTGACGCCACCGGCGGCTTTCGCCAGGTGCGCCTGATGCAGGACCATCCGGCTATAGCTCCATTCGGCCGGACCCGAATAGCTGACCGTATCGCCGTCGATCGAGAAATGTCCCGGCTGGGCGCTGCCGACGAAGGCGGCGATCTGGGCGCCGGCTGCCGCCGTCTTGTCGGGTGAACCTGGGACTCCTGGCGCAGGATTGCAGGTGATCCGTCCGCGCCAGGGATAATCGGGCTGGCCGGTTCCGCCATACGGGTCGGGCAAGCTGTTGCCCGCCGGCACATCCATGAGGATGAACGGCGTCAATGTTACGTTCAGGCCGCGCGCTTTCAAATCGCGGATGGCGTCGACCACGCTTTGATCGGACGGCGTTCCGCCATATGCCGGTCTTCCCAACCGTTTGCTGACGAGATGCGCGCCCGCGCGTCCAACGCCACCTGCGCGCCACGTCTGCGGTTGCGTCGTCTTGGAATCGACCTCGACGCCTGGGCGGATCTGACAGTTCGCAGCTCTAAGGTCGGTGCCAAACCAGCTCACCACGAACGAGACATTCAAAGCGTTCGGCAGTTCCGCCTGCAGCTGGTTGATGGCGACGTTCCAGTCGCTGCCACCCTGTCCGGTATGCACGTTCTCGGCGAGCGACCCGCCAATTCCGAATTTCAGATTGACGACCTCGGGAGCGTAGACGAACTCGCCGGAACCGGGGATCAAGACGACGCTGCGGACATCCTCGTTGAAGTCATCGACGGCGCGATGCACTTCGAAGGAAAACTGGGGGATGCGGTTACCGAATTCAGCAAGCGGCAGGCGCTCAAAGACGATATAGGCAAGACCGCGGTAGGCGGGTGCCGCGCCGGTTCCCTCGCGCGCTTCGATGAGTGAATCCGGCGACTGGCCTTCTCGCCCCTTGCGCAGCCTGTGGACATAACCCGACAGATCGAGTTCGGCGCCATCAGCCCATACCCGGCCCAGCCTCGTAATTTCACCTTCGCAGATGGCGATCGCGACATTGGCGTAGTAGCGATATTCCACACTCTCGACGGAAGGTGCGCTGCTGGCCCCGCCCAAACCCTTGCCGCTGCCACCGCTCTCGGTCGTGCGCACCACCTCTTCTTCGAAGTCGGTCGCCCAGATGACCTGACCACCGAGGCGTACGCGGCCAAATATGCGCGGGATCGCCGCGCCTTCGGAAGATGCCGTCACGTGCAGATCGCGCAGCCGCGGGCCTTCGACGGTGCGCGTTTCACCGGATGCCCCGAATAGCGCCTGATCAACATACGAGCCCGCCAGCGCCCCCACTTGCGCGCCAATCGCAGCGCCCGACAGCGTTGCGCCGAGAACCGTCACCCCCGCCGGCAGCAGCGTGCTGCCGATCGCAGCGCCTGCAACCGATAATGCCAGTGTCGCCATCAGTCCGTCACTCCTGGAAACCGGAAGGCGCCTGCCACGCGCCGGCGCCACCAATTCGTCATCGCGACCTCACACACGGGCGCTCCTTCGATGGCGTGTATGAACCGGTCGGGCGCCGATAGAACTGCGCAGTGCTTCGCCGGCAGCCGTTCGCGATAGCGGAAGATGAGGACATCGCCGGCTTGGGCTGCTGCCACATCCAACTCGACAAAGTGACGGGTTGCTGCCGCCAGCAACGTCTCGGCGCCTGTTGCCGACCAGTCGCGCGTATAGGCGGACATTCGTTCGGGTTCGGCGGAATAGAGTTCGCGCCAGACGCCCCGGACCAATCCGAGGCAATCGGTGCCGACACCTCTCAGGCTCGCCTGATGGTGATAGGGCGTACCGATCCAGCCGCGTGCGAGCGTCACGATTTCGCTGGCGGAGCGCGGCTGCGCCAACTCCGTTTTCATGACCATTCGAGGTGACTTTCGCTGATTGCTGGAGGTAGGCTTCGCGTTCAGCGACGCGTTCCGGGACGGGTTGCGTGGGACGCGATGAAGTCGTTGCCGGGGATGTGGGGGAAGCCGCGAAAGTTGATGGCGTTGTCGAATTTCGCCCGGCAAGTTGCAAAGGTCTTGTCGCAGCCCGCGCGCACGTCGAACCCCGACCCTGGCTGCAGCGGGTTGCGTACCGGCTCCCAGCATTCGACGGTCACCACGCCATCACGCTTGACGTGCACCTTGACCTCGAGCTTCTGGCCGAGCGCGGGCCCGCTGGTGAATTCCAGCAGGCCGCGGCTGAAGAAGTCATTGGCGAAGGCGTTGAGGCCGGACGCCGTGAATCTGCGCGGCGTCAGAAATTCCACAGCCGTGCCGCTGCTGCGATAGGCCGCCGCGTCGAGGTTGACCTTGCAGCGGTTGTCGCCGAGATCGGCGTCGCAGGTAAACTGGTAGAGCCGCCCCTTGGGTTGCTGGAGATAATGCGCAAGCCCGCGCACCTCGGCCTTGAAGACGGCGCCAGCGCGGCTCACTTCACCGAGACTTCCGGTGCGCATCAGGATGCGATTTTCCGGCGCAGACCAGTCGACGCGAAAGACTTCAACGGCCGCATCATCGTAGAATCCGGCCGCCAGGTCGGCTTCGGTCAGCCGTTCCGAACTCAGCGCACCGGAGACTTCGAGGTTGTCGACTCCTAGACCGACGCTCTCGTTGATTTCGCTGGCTGAGAAGCCGGCGGCCGCCTCAAATGTCGTGGCGTCGAAAACCACATCGCGGTCGTGATCGGTAAAGCCCATCTGCGTGCCATCGCGGCGCGTGACGCGCCAACACCAGCAAAGGGTCGTGACGCCGCTGTCAAGGCTGGCGCGCAGGCCGAGCGGAAGATCCTTCATAGGCGTATCTCGACAATAGGAATTGTGGGAATTGCGCCTGCGCGAAAGCCCTGCAGATTGATCTCGAGATGATCGGTATCGAAGCGAGCCGGAACGTCGAAAGCAAACCCCGCCGTGACGCTCGCACCAACCGCGGGCAGGCTCGCCGGCTGAAATATGACTGTTCCGTTTTCGCTATCGACCAGGTAATCGGTTGTCTCGGTCCGCGCGACCCCGTCGATGGCAACCGTCAGGGAACCAGCAACGGGTTTCCTGATGCGGCGGACCCACGGAGCAAAACTGCCCCCATACGTCTTGACGATGTCGAACGATGCCTGCAGGCCGTCGCCGGTCCCGAGGATCTGGTCGAGCGGGCCAGGCTGCTTGCCCGGCTCGCAGGATTTCCAGTCGGCGTGGTCGCGCCAGCGGAATCCGTAAAGTCGCCCGCGCCGCTCTTCGAAGAACGCGATGACTGCGTGCAGGTCGTCGAGCGAGCGGACGCCGTATCCGGCATTGTAGCTGCGACGGGAATCGGCCCAGCGGCTGTTGCGTTCCTCGAATCCCGATCCGAGGACGACGACGTCGGTACGCCGCTCCGGCCCGCCCTGGGCACCCAGCGAAATCCCGATCGGGAAGCGCACCTCATGAAACGCCATCGCGGCTACTCCTCTAACTTCCGTGTGCGCTTAGAGATTGCGATGGCCGAGCGAGACCGCTCGGCTCAGCATGGCGGCGACCTGGGTTTGGGATCGCTGGAAACTGTCGGCGTCCGGCGTCGAGACATTGAAGGTGACGTTGACGCCACCGCCGCCTGACTGCGCCGCAACGCCAAGGCGTCCGTCCGGTCCGCGCGCCAGCGGCATGATCGCTTCCGCGCCGCGTTCGCCTGCAAGCCCAAGCCCGCCGCGCCCCAGCGGAACCCGCATCGGATTGGAAATGACGCCGCCTTGGGCGAACGGCACCGGCAAAGGGGTTGGCGCGACGCCGCCGCCGAGCCCGCCCGTAAACAGGCCTGACAGCAGGTTTCCGAAGCCCTGCTCCAGGGGTTTGAAGGCGGCTTTCAAAGCGATCTTCGAAAGGTCGAGCGCCAGTCCGCGCAACACTTCGCCAAGCCCCTTGCCCTTGATGGCGATGCCATCGAAGGCGCTCGACAAGGCGCTTGAGAACTGCCGACCGAGGCTCGAAGCCGCGCTCAGTTCCTTCGTCAGCGCGGTCGTGTCGGCATCAACGACAACCGTCCACGTCTCGATCGAAGTCTCGAATTCGTCCATCATTCACTCCAGATCGTCGACAAGCCGTTCAAGCCCGGTCCGGGCGTAGGGGTTCGCGTCAGTTCGGGTCAGGGAACCGCTGCATAAGGTTTTCCAAGTCGCCGCGGCGAAGCGGCGATGGCGAGGGATCAACGCCGAGACGACCGCGGATGGCTGCTGCGAGTTCGCACGGCGTCATGGCCCAGAAGACCGCAGGCGGCAGGCCGAGAAGCCCGAGCCCCGCAGCCATCACGTCGTCCCAGGGAAAGGGCCCGAATGTTCGCTCGCCCCCACCCCTGCCGTCGCTTCTTTGTCGTCGGGCCCGGATGCTGAAAACGTCGCGCGCAACAGTCTCGCCACGATATCGACGAAGCCGCCCGCACCGCCTTCGGCCTGCATCGCGGCGACGGCCTCATCGTCGATGGCCGAGCCGCCGCCGCGCAGCCCGGCGCCGATGATCTTCATGGCGTCGGCGGAACGAATGCGGCCTTCCTCGAAACGCCGCGCCAGCGCCACCATGTCATCGGCTCCGAAGGCGTCCTCCAGCTCCGCCAACGCGCCTAGAGTCAGGCACAGCCGGTATGTATTGCCGTCAAGCTTTGCTTCGATTTCGCCACGATGCCGATTGGCCATGAACGCGATCCTCAGATAGGGGCAAACAGGACTTCGCCGGCGCTTTCAAGCGTCAGGTCGAACGTCAGTTCGCCATCGTGACGGCCGGCGAATTCAAGGGACGTCACTTGGAACAGCCCCGTCGCGGTGCCGAAATCAGGGATGACGACCTGCCACGCGCGCACCGTTCCGTTGAAGAAAAGCCCGCGCACCGTTTCATCCGAGGCGTCGTCCTTGAAAATGCCCGACCCAGACAACCTGGCGCTCCTGATGCCGCCGCCATCCAGCAGTTCGCGCCACTGGCCCGCCGATTCCTGGTGGGTGATGTCGATCGTTTCGGCATTGAACGACAAGGTCCGCGATCGCAGACCCGCCACTGTCGAGAAGCTGCTCAAGCCGTCGGTATCGACTTTGAGCAGCAGGTCCTTGCCCTTTTGCGCCGCCATGGTTCAAAGGCTCCTTGTGTCGTTGGATTTGCAAATTCACTTCAGTTTCAGCCGCCGCGTCACGGCGCCGGCTCGGTCACCGCCCGATAGCGGATGATGCCGCGGTAGGTTTCCCCGTCGTCCTCGCGGCGGCTTTCGGAGAATTCATGACGCAGGTTGATCAGCCGGTGGCCATCGAGCGTCAGGTCTGCGTCGTGCAGTGCCGCCTCCAGAAGCCCGATCGCCTCGGTGACTTCGCGCCTGCCGTTTTCCCGCGACCAGACATGCAGCGTGAAAACGTGCTCGTGTCCGCCGTCGCTACCCGTCGACCAATCGCGCACCTGGGATTGGCCGAACGTCACGTATGGGAATTCGGCATCGCGCGGCACGTCGTCGTAGATGCGACCGGCACCGATCAGAGCCGTCAGCGGTGCTGCTCCCGACAGGGTCGAGAAGATCGCCTTCTGCAGCGCCCAATTCGCACTCGTCATGTTCTTACCGCCTCCTTATTCGACCGGCCGCCGCGATCTCGACCGCGAGCGGCGGATAATGCCGGTCCCGCCGTCGCTCGAATGGCCGGCCGCGGGCCTGCTGGCGTTTCCGAGCCTGCGCAATCGCCGCGCCAGGATGCGTTCGCGCAGGCGAGCTACCTCGATGCGGCCAAGCTGGCCGCCCAATCCGGCAATCCGTACCCCGATCCTCACAGGTCGCGCTCCTCGACCAGGCAGCGCAGGAACCGGCGCCGTTCGTCGATGTCGAACACGACACGGATGTCGAACACGCGCGTTCCGAACCGCAGGCGCAGCTCTGGACCGAGATCGTCGCGATAGCGCATCACCGCTTCGTGGCTGACGCTTCCTGCGATTGCATCGGCTTCGCTCCGCTCGGTGCCGCTGAGTGGCCGCAACCGCGCCCATACCTCGCCGACCTCGCTCCAGCTTTCCACGGCGCCGCCGCCGCCATCGGCCACGCGCACGGGCTGTTCGATCACGATGCGCTGGCGCAGATCGCCGATCCGGATGTCCTCGGTGCCGTTCATAGGCGGGCCTGACGGTAAGGTTTCAGAAGCCTTGAGACGGCGCCGGGGATGGCGACGCCCGGCGTACCGATCTCGACGGGATCGCGATGTTCATACCAGTGCGCGACCAGCAGCAGCAGCGCCTGGCGGATGGGTGCCGGGACATCGGCCGGGTCGTCGCCGTATCCGACAACGAACGCGATCTCGATGCCGTTGGCGGCGCGGCCGGGCGGTGGCAGGGCGCCGCCTTGCGGAACGACGCGCCCAGGGTTGGAGACCGCATCGACGACATAGCGGTCCGTCGGCAAGACGCTCGAACCGCCCGCGGCATCGTAGGTGCGGATCTCGCCGACGGACTGCAGGGGCCGCAGCGGAATGCGCACTTCGCCGTCCTTGGGCCATCGGTCCAGCAGAAGCCGCCAGCTTTGCGTGATGAGCGCCAGCCCCAACGCCGCTTCGATGTGCAGGCGCGAAGTCAGGACGAGGCTTGCGATCAGCGCATCCTCGCTCGTGCCATCGACACGCAAGTATTGTTTTGCCTCGGCCACCGTAACCGGTTCGCCAGTTGGACCTGTCAATTGTAGAAGCGCCATCCGTCCCACCTCCTGTGTTTTGCAACCACTTCGGTTCCCAGCGTTACCGCGCCCAAAAAGCTGAAACGGCGCCGCAGCTTCCTGCGAAGCTGAGACGCCGTTTCAGAGTTGCGCGCACGTGGGAGGAGGGCCGAGCGCGGATGTCAGGAAGGGCGCCGAATGTTCTTCGCCGCCCTTGAGGTTCTTCCGGGTTGTTCGACGTTCGATTAGAGGCCGAATTTCAGGAGCTTGAGGGCTTCGAAGTCCTGGATGCCGCCGCCGACGCGCTTGGTCGTGTAGAACAGCACGTAGGGTTTGGACGAGTAGGGATCGCGCAGCACGCGGATGCCGACGCGGTCGACGATGAGATAGCCGCGGCGGAAATCGCCGAAGGCGACAGAATGGCTGTCGGCGGCAATGTCGGGCATGTCCTCGGATTCGACGACAGGGAAGCCCATCAGCGTCGAGGGTTCTCCAGGCCGGCTTGCCGGCTGCCACAGATAGGTTCCGTCGGCATCCTTCATCTTGCGGATTTCGGCCTGCGTCGAACGATTCATGACGAAGTGGGCGTTGCCGCGATAGCCGGAGCGCACCGAGTAGATGAGATCGATCAGCACGTCGCTGGGGTTGCTGGCCGGAAAAGCGCCTGCGGTCCCGGTCGAAACCGTCCCGACATTGCCCCAGGTCCACGTCGCATTGTTGACCTTCGTGTAGTCGAGGAAGCCCTTCGGCTTGTTGACGCCGTCGCCGGTAACGAAGGCGGTGCCTTCCTGTTCGGCAAACGCGATGCGGACTTCCTCGGCCAGCCACTCGTCGATGTTGACGGCCGCATCATCCAGCAGGCTCGCAGTCGCGGCCGGCATCGCATAGAGCTCCATCGTCGGGAACGAAAGTTCGGCCAACGTCGGGGCGTTGGTCTGCGTGCGCGCCGCCGTTTCGCCGACCCAGCCGGTATCGGGACCGGAGATCGCGAACGGGCGCTTGTAGACCGAAGCCGAGACCTGGCGGATGCCGGCGATGGCGCGGATCGGGGAGATGTCCTTCAGCGCGCGGTTGACGGTCGCCTCGGTTTCGTCGGGGACGAGGTAGCCGCCGTCCGGGTCGGAACCAACCGATAGCGCCTTGCCCTCGAGGTCGCGCAGCGCGCCGGTTTCACCGTTGCGCACATAGCGGTGAAACGCCGACTTGTGTTGCAGCTGGCTTGCAGATGAACCGGAACGGGCTGCGCCTTCATTTTCCATCGGCGGGCGCGCGGCCTTCACCGAGAGTTCGTCGACACGCCGCTTGTTGGCATCGAGCGCGCGGTTGATGCGCTCCAGCTTGTCGGAGGTGAGCACGTCAACGGACATGCGTTGCTCCATCTCCTGCAGGCGGTTTTCGTTTTCCGCCTTGAACGCCTCGAAGGCGGTCATGAATTCATCGAAGGCCATGGCAACATCGTTGCCGGTCGCCTTCGTTTCGAGTGCCGGGTCGCTCATCGATTGCGTCCTTTCCATCAGTTCACTTGTCCTCGTCTCGTTTCGGGGGTCAGTCCAGGAGCTGCCTTGCGGCCTCCCGCATGCGGCGTGCGAGCGGAGTTCGCCCGCGCACCGCCAGGTTGCCGGCAGCGCCGGTTCCTTCGTCGAGCCGGGCTCGCGCCAGCGGCTGCATCGGGAAGGTCACGACCGAGACCTCCCACAGGTCGATTTCGACCAGTTCGCGTGTCTTCCTGACGCGATCGTTCCTGGCCTTCAGCGCACGAAAGCCGATCGACAATCCGTCGATTGCGCCGGCCCGCAATAGCGAAGCGATTTCGGCGGCACGCGCCGATCCGGGTGCCAGCCGGCCCTCGACGTAAAGCCCGCGCTGTTCTTCGCGCACCACGTCCCAGATGCCGATCGGCTGTCCGGGGTCGTGCTGGAACAACATGCGGATATCGCGCGCGCCGCGCCTGCCAAGGCTTCTTGCGAAGGCGCCGCGCATGACGACGTCGCGGCTGTCGTCGACAATGCCGAAGACGCTTCCATAGCCCGAGATGCGCCA